>ORMF012160150.1_pt1 | contig 11680 bp, 13 predicted proteins | sample 1779871 | NCBI WGS metagenome assembly ORMF01 (sample SAMEA104232316, study PRJEB22302) | groundwater metagenome | biome: forest; feature: aquifer; material: groundwater | place: USA | collected 2011-08-07 | depth 5.4 m
CCCTCGGCCTCGCTGGCGCCGACCCGAGCCTGCCGGAATTCCGCGCGTTCCTCGACTTCCCCCTCGATGGCTCGAACGGCGGGGATGCGGTCCCTCTCGGCGTGCAAATCACCTCCGCGGATATCGAGGTATTCGTCAAACGCGTGAGTTTTGCCGCGACCGTGCCCGTATTGCTCGATCTCGTCCCATTCGCCATTCCCGTGGTGGTGGCGGATTTCGATTCTCCGCCCCTGACGCCGACATCGTTTCGCAGCCTGAATTTCTTTTCCACCGATCAGGCCGAATTCGTGCGCATCGATGTCACTGCTTTAATGCAAGAGGCGCAACGGCGAGGGCTCAGAAATCTTGAGCTTAGGTTCCTGCTCGATACGTCGGCCACGGCGGGATTGGTCGAGATCGCCGATGCGGGCGCGGGCCACGCGCCATTGTTGAGCGTGGAATACGTCCCGTAATTCTCCTATGAGAAGGATGGGCTCGGCATCGTCGAGTGCGAAACTGGCATCCGCAACGACCGCGGCCTCGAAAGCACGCCCGGCTCCGCGGTCATCATCCTGCCGATGAGGAATGGCAAAGCCGTGCCTTACCCCTTCGCATCGCTCGAACGCTGAGCAGCCCGCCCTCCGTCGTTCACCATTCGTTACGGTTGACTGCAGCCGCGCTGTGCGGCGCGAATTCGCGATCACGCTGACTGGGCGTCACTACTCATAGTGCATCGTCGTTGACCTTGAGGAATGGCAACTCCCTGGCAGTCTGATGATCCGACTGTTGCGGGCCTCGCTCAATGGCCGCTGTCTGGAAATCTGAGGCCCGGCCTGGTCGGGCTGGGGTCGGCCAGGAGCAGACGGCCGAGGTTCTGACCCAAAGCGGCCATTCGTACGGCGCTCGGACTACCTTTTCTTTGCCAGCACTTTCCTCCGCGGATACACTGTACCTCCCTGTCATCTTGTTCATATGCAGTTCATTAGTCGCTAGGGCCTACATCACATGGCTGAATCTCTTGAAGCGCGTGTTTCTGTTTGGCTAAAAGACCAAGGCTACCCTCTCGAAATGGAAGTTGCCTCAATGGCAAAGGCCGCTGGATTCGAGGTTTCTCAATCCGACTATTATTTCGACCCAGACGGCGGTGAACCTCGCGAAATCGATTTAGTGCTGTCGGTTCAGGAATTCCAGAAGCGTTTTGACCTTAGTTACACACTTTTTGTTGAGTGTAAGAGCAGCCGCGATAAGCCTTGGCTCCTGTTTTGTACACCAAACGAGGTAGGCGGCGATATCTCTGAGGGCAACAGACTCCGCTATTTCCACTTGTCACACGCCTTCATTGCAAATGATCTCGCTGATACGTTGATTTTTCGATCCATAATCAACGGAAGCATATCCAATCTTTTCCCGCGGCTAAATACCGAACCTCTGTTGGGCTACGGTGTAACACAGGCATTTGCAGCGGCTGGCGATGCTCCGTTCAAAGCCATGATGAGCGCTACCAAAGCTGCGTTATCACACACCAAACGATTCGGAATGCCTGGCCTAACGAATCCGTTCTTGGTTTCTATTCCTGTCATTGTCATTGATGTACCGTTGCTCGCTGTGTCGTTCTCGTCGGAAACGAACGAGCTACAAATCCAGGAAGTACGCCGAGGAAATCTGTATTGGAAGCATGTTGTAGGGGGACGGTCGCGAATAGGAGTTTACATAGTAACAAAGCCAGAGTTACCCGCCTTTCTCGCAGATTGCTTCGCGTGTGCGAACTGGTGGACTACTGTGGACGAGTCGGTGCTGACGCAGATTTACAACGAGAAATTAGACGCCGAGAAATCAAAATAAACTGACTCCTCTCGGTTCGGTATTAGGCAACTGGTAATCTCAAGCCCGCACGATATACCAGCGAAATAGCGATGTTCAGTGCCGACAAGCGTCCGCTTTCTGAATCACGGACTGACCGAAAGGGGTCGGACTGCGGGAATTGACGCCGAGAAGATGAGTGGCCGGTGTCAGTCTGAAGCTGTCCTCGCTTGCCTCATCGTGGCGCTTCGCCGAAAATGGTCCGCTTGGCGTGAAGGCAGAGATGGATGCAGTACAGCGCAAACTCGCGGCTACGCTTGACGCGGCCGAAGGCGTTCGTTCACCTAGCGGCGCAAGGCAAATCTTGCGCAGACATTGAGGAAATGGACAGCATGCAGATACCGACCCCCTTCGACAACGCACGCGATGTCGTGCGCCCAGAATGGATCGACTACAACGGTCACATGAATGTCGGCTATTACCAGGTGATATTCGACATCGTGGCGGACACGTTTTTCGATTTTCTTGGACTGACACAGGAGTTCCGCACACGCCACGGTTCAACCACGTTCGCACTTGAATCGCACGGAAACTATCTGCGCGAAGTCAAGTCCGGTGATCCACTGCGCTTTGAGGCGCGCCTGCTCGACTTCGACGCCAAGCGCATCCATTTCTACCAGGAAATGTTTCATGCCACCGGGGGCTATCTCGCGGCCTCGCAGGAATCCCTGTCCGCGCACGTATCCGTGGCCACGCGGAGAATTTCACCGTTTCCAGCGCAACTGCTTGAGCGACTCACGGCAATCAAGGCTGCGCACGCTGTGCTCGTGCGACCCTGGCAGATCGGCCATGTGATTCAGGCTGCGGGATTGAAGCGCGCCGGCGGCTGAAACAATACGCTAACCAAGCAACCCCTGTCAGCGGGCGCCGTGCTTGGGCAGAGCGCGCGATTAGAATCCCGAGCAGCCCGGTGAATGCAGACCTTGAGCGGCCGCTTTCCTTGGTTGTGACCGGCTGCAAAGAGTCGATTGTGAGCCTTGAACAAGTCAAACTCCGAAGCCGTAAAGCTGCCGTTGAATTTCCGCAGCCCTGCGGCTGAACCTGGTCAACTTGTCCGGAGGCATCGAGCGGACGTTCCCACCCCTAGCATCAAGACCTCGTCAACATTCAGCCCCCGGGCAGTTGGTGGCTGATGAACAAAATCGTTATCTTCCCCTTGAGCTGATTAATGGTTTGCGCGAATTGTTCTGCGGTGGTGCAGTCGAGGTCACTAGTGGCTTCATCGAAGATTAGAATCTTCGGCCCTTTGAGCAACGCGCGCGCAACGGCTAGGCGCTGCTTCTGCCCGCCCGAGAGCCCGGTACGGTGCTCGTCAATTTCGCTTTGGTAGCCTCGCGGGAGCCGCTCCACAGTTTCGTGGATATCCGCCCACTCGCACGCCTGGATTAGCTGTTCGACGCTGGCCGCGGGGTTGGCGATGATGAGGTTGTCGTAGATCGAGCCCGAGAACAGCGCGGTCTCCGGCCACACCACGGCGATGCAGCCGCGCAATTCCTTTGCCGCCAGGTGTCGGATATCGCGGCCGCCGATTCTTATCTGCCCCTCGATGGGTAAATAGAATCCTTGTAGTAGTTGGGCCAGCGTGCTCTTGCCGCTGCCCGAAGGGCCCATCAGCGCCACGCCGGCACCCGGACCACCTCCGTCTTTGCACTCCAGACGCTTTTGCACATAACTCGACACACTACCTTGCCGCGAGTACCATCGCCGTGTCCGCTTTCCCCTGAGTAAGAGGATCCGATCATGAACGCTCCCCGTGCCCTAGCGCAATCATTGTTATTGTTGGTGTTGGTCTTTATTGCCGGGACCAGCGCCGCGCAGCAGTATCCTGATCGGCCCGTACGCCTCATCGTCCCGTTTTCTCCAGGGGGCGGCGCGGATTTGGCAGCGCGCGTGATCAGCGAGCGCTTGGGCAAGCAGCTCGGACAATCGGTCGTAATCGAGAACAAACCTGGCGCCGGCGCAACCATAGGAGCGGACTACGTGGCCAAGTCGGCCCCGGACGGCTACACGATACTCTACTGCACGCCGGGTCCGCAGATCATCAATCCGTACCTGATGAAGAAGCTGCCTTACGATCCGGCCAATGCGTTTGCGCCCATCGCGCATTTGGTGGTGATCCCGAATATCCTGGTCGTGTATCCCGGCTTGCCGGCGAAATCGCTCAAGGAATTGATCGAGCTTGCGAAGGCGCAGCCGGGAAAGATCAACTTCGCCAGTTCCGGCATCGGCGCAACCAGCCACCTCGCAGGCGAATTGTTCAAAGCCAGTGCTGGGATCCAGATCGTGCACGTTCCCTATAAAGGAACGGGTGTCGCGGTGCAGGACCTGCTTGGCGGAAATATCCAGATGGCGATCGACAGTATCAACGTATATCTGCCGTATGTGAAAGCCGGACGCCTGCGCGCGCTTGCAGTGTCCATGCTGAAGCGCTTGCCACTGCTGCCGGACCTGCCTACCATGGCGGAAACGCTGCCGGGGTTCGACGCCTACGGCGTGAGCTACGCGACTGCCCCCGCGGGAACGCCGCGCGCTATCATCGAGCGGCTGAACCGGGAGTTCAATGCCGTGCTGAACGCGCCCGATGTTCGTGAACGCCTGGTCGGCATGGGGGCAATTCCGGCCGGAGGTACGCCGGATGAGCTCGAACAGGTGATCAGAAGTGAAACGCAAAAATGGAAGAAGGTAATCGAAATTTCGGGTGCAACCGCCGATTGAGCCCAGGTTTCTGGTCAGTCGTGCATGCAAGCTGCTGGCTGATTTCCGCACCTGCCCAAGAGTAAAGCGGGTCAGAGAGTAGAGCGGGTCAGTGTGAGATTTCAGGGGCGCGCATGACCCGTTTTGCCCTGTCCTCAGACAGAACATCACTGTGGATTTTCGGACTCCTGTACATTTGGGGAATCAATGGCATGTTCGGACCTATAGGCGTTTACATTCCAGAGGTATTTCCCACCAGGATTAGGGGCACAGGGACCGCATTCAGCTACGGTTTTGCCCGAATAATCGGCTTAGGCTTTCCCTTTGTAGTAGTCTTTATCAAAGAGACTCTTGGCTCATACACTATCGCATTCCTCTCTATCCCTGTTATGTTAATTATCACGATATTAGGATTTTGGCTGTTGTGTCCGGAGACTGCTGGCAAAGACCTGGACCAGATAAGTGTCTAAGCACTAACAAACAATTGGTGATAGTTTGTAATCTGTAGAAGGAGGATTTGAAATGGCAATTAGTATTCTCAGTGGGAATGAAGTGGAACGTCTCCGAGTAGGCATAAATAACGACCCAGAATTTAAAATAATCGGTCGTTATATGACGCTGAATTTAGCCATAGAAGTAGGCAGTGATAAGCGTTTGTTCAAGGTGCTTGAAGGCGAACTTAAGGAAATAGGTCCCATTCATCGAATGGTTGACTCCGTAGATGTCTATATCAAGGGAAGTGAGGAGTTTTGGGAGAAGTTGCTACTACCCATCCCTCCCCCGCGTTTCCAGAATATACACGCCGGAATGCGCGCCGAAAATTGTGAAATATCGGGGAACAGTGAGTTGTATAGTGCATATTTCCCGGCTATCAACCGAATAATAGACGTGATGCGAGAACTGCAAAACAACTAGGTGTCTAGTCGTAGTGTTAGGAGGCTTAAGTCATGGCACGATTTGAATCCACAATATGCAAATATGTTTATCTTGAAGTTCAGGGAATAGAATATCGTGTGTATTACGAAGAGAGTGGCAGTGGGATACCGCTAGTTTGTCAGCATACCGCAGGAGCCGATGGCAAGCAGTGGCGTCACTTTTTGACGGATGCTGACATTACTTCTAAGTATCGGGTGATAGTTCCCGACTTGCCGTATCATGGCAAGTCTTTACCACCAGAAACTGTGGAGTGGTGGAAACAGGAATACAGATTGACCAAGAGTTTCTTTATTGACTTTCACTTGGCGTTTAAGCGTGCTCTGGAGCTTGAGAGGCCGGCATATATAGGAAGCTCTATGGGTGGAAACCTGGCTCCAGATTTAGCGTTAGCATGTCCAGATGAGTACAGGGCTGTAATTGGTTGTGAGGCAAGTCTCAGAAGCGGAGTCGGATCCAATGAAGATATCAGTTATAGCTGGCGTTATCGTCGCCATCCAAGGGTCAATGGAGCGGAATTGTTCGGTGCTTCCATGTATTGCGTAACAGGACCTTCAAGCCCTGAAAGGTACAGGCGAGAGGTTACCTGGACTTACAGTCAAGGAGCCCCCGGAGTTTTCCCTGGTGATCTTAATTACCACAGCATTGAGCATGACTTAAGGGAGACGGCACATCTAATTGACACATCTCATTGTGCTGTGTATATCATGAACGGTGAATATGATAGTGGGGCATCATTCAAGGAGGGCGAAGAGCTGGTTGCGAGGATTAAAGGTGCAAAGTTCATTCCATTGTATGGTGTAGGTCATTTCCCAATGACTGAGAATTTTCAGGGCATTAAGCCATCTCTTATGTCAGTTTTGGAGGAGATTGCTGCTAAGTCACTCCGTGGCGAGAGGGTTTCTGCCTAGAAGCCAAAGGAAGGAAAGGATAGGAAATTCAATCCTGCCTCTTTTCGCGCCGGGTCGAAGGCAGTGGTTTGCTGCCTATTTCGTGCCACCGAGCATCGGGTTCGTAGGATATTGCGCCTGCGTCCGGCCGATTGCAATGCCGATGAGGTCGAGATGAGGTCAAGAGGGCGCTAATTCTGAACCGCGTGGGGCGATTATGATGTCGGAGAGAAATCGAAGTTTTCCCGACCCGACTCATTTCCAGTAGCGGGGTGTTCGAATGTCTGCTGCCTACGGAACCAGCCACTCGGCGAACTTCGCAGCGGGCGTCGCCTGTGGGTCGAGAGTGAGCCTTGAAAACCTCAAGTTCACAGCCGAAAAGCGGCCATAGAATTTCAGCAACCGGTGACTTGCCGATCGTGACCATTTCGTGCTTCCGGCCATGACGAGCCAATGGCAAATCTTCTCAGCACCGGCCGTTCATTGTGTTTAGTCACCCGGAAACGGTCGCCGAAAAGCGATCGCTCGATTTCTTGAATTGTAGGTCGAGTGTGCAGCGATACCTGCCGCTGGCGCTGGCTGGACGTACTTCGGCACCCGGCCCTCTGCTGCCAGTCCCTGTTACTTTTCGCTTTAAAGGCAATGCTCGTTAAAGTGGCCCTTTGTGTCCGTGCGTCCCAAGTCAGGGCAGCGGATCCGGTTCGCCGTTCTTGGTTGGCATGCGGTACGCGACCAAGGTCAGGCACACCGACGTGTAGAGGCCAAGTAGCCCCATTATCTCGTTGATACGCCGCTCGCCGAGCAATGCCGGCGCCTTCGCCCACAGCGTGTCGTCGACCCCCTCCCCTGCGAGCAACGCCTTGCTGAACGCATAACACAGCGCATCGTCCTCGCGCGCGAGCGGCACGGCAGCGCCGGTGCGAATCGCCTCGACCACGTCCGCTTCGACGCCGGCTTGCAATGCCGCCGACGCATGTGAGGACCACACGTACTGCGATTTCCAGTGGCGTGCGATGACGAGCACGATGAGCTCGACTTGGCGCTCCTCGAGTGCCACACCGTGGCGCAGGAAGTCCTCGACCGGCTCGATGCGATCGGCGAAGCCCGGCGAAGCAAGCCAGAAACGGTACGGGCCGGGAACGTAACCCCGGTCGCGCAATATTCTCTCGTAGACGTCTCTGGCTTCGCTCGAGAGCGTCTCGGGGTGAAAGGTGGTGAAACGCATGGACATGGAGGGGCTCCTTTCGCCAACAGTTCGTTGCGTCCGTGGTCGATGACCGTCGATCGTGAACGGTCGGAATGCGGCCAAAGCATACTCGCAATTGAAGAACCCACAGTGAGCGAGCGCAACCGCGCTTCCTTCTGTCGCGGGTTGTTGCGCGATAAAGCAGCGCAGATTAGCTTTAGGTTGAGCGGCCACTTTTCAAGCCGGTCTACTTCCGCTTAGGGTCAAAGCCGGCACACGGGCCGATTCCGCCACAGTCAACAAATGCGCAGTTGACGCCATGGCGTCGGCAGCGGCAATCTCTCGTACCGTGCTATCGTAATGCTGGCATTTCGCCCAATCAATAATCAAAGGGAGCCTACTACCATGTCGAAGTTAATTGCCTGCCTATTCGCAGCCGGTATGCTGTTTGCACAAGTTGCTACTGCTGCATCCGATTGTGAGTCTAAAGCCGTTAGCAAGGCCGGGAAACCTTTGAGTGGTGCGGCGAAGGCGTCCTTCATCAAGAAATGTGAGGCAGATGCAAGAGGCCCTGCTGCGGCATCAGGCTGTGCGGAGAAAGCGATCGGTAAGAACGGCAAACCGCTCGCGGGTGCGGCGAAGGCGTCATTTATGAAGAAGTGCGAGGCAGACGCTAAGAGCGGCAAATAGGCCGAGTCCAACAGGGAGGATGAGATGGGCTCATTTCTGCGAATCGCAGGGACGTTTCTTGCGCTTGCAATCGGCTGCGTGGGCAATGCACTGTCGGCGACCACGCCATTTCCCGATCGACCGATTCGTCTGATCGTGCCGTTCGTGCCCGGGGGAGCGGCCGACGTGGTCGCGCGTCGCCTTGTTCCTGGGGTAAGCACAAGGTTAGGTCAGACCTTGGTCATTGACAATCGGGCAGGTGCAGGCGGAATTCTCGCATCCGAATTGACCGCGAAGGCCGCCCCCGACGGATACACGCTGCTCCTGGTGACGCCGTCGCATACTGCCAACCCAGCTCTATACAAGAAGCTCTCCTACGACACGCAAAAGGACTTCGTTGCGGTAACACTCATTTGCGATGCTGCCGGCCTGTTCGTCGTGCACCCCTCCGTTCCGGCCAACACTATCAAGGAATTCATCGGATATGCCAGGTCCCACCCCGGCGCCCTGTCTTATGCGTCGCCAGGTTCTGGTACTTTTCCGCATTTAACAACGGAAATGCTCAAACGTAAGGCAGGCATTGACGTGATGCACATTCCCTACAAAGGCGCCGCGCCAGCGATGACCGATTTGATCGCCGGTGTGGTACAGGCGAAAGTAGATGCCTACATTACCGCCAACACGCACATCAAGTCAGGCAGGATCAAGTTGCTCGCAGTCACCAGTAAAGCCAGAGTGCCGCAGTACGCAGACATTCCGACGATCGCCGAAGCCGGGTATCCCGGATTCGAAACGACATACTGGATAGGTATTGTCGCGCCGGCTGGTGTTCCGCGGCAAATCCTCGCCAAGATCGAAGCCGCTTTCATCGGGGCGGTGAAGGAAAAGGAAGTCGCGGAGCGGCTGGGCGTCGATGGTATGCGGGTTATAGGAAGTTCTGCAGCCGAACTCGATCACCTGATGGCTGCGGAATTTCCCCAATGGCGCCAAGTGGTGAAGGAAGCCGGAATCACACCTGAATAGAGTACACCTTGAAATCTCGGGATTCGACTACTGCAGTGGAAAGGGCCGAGCAGGTGTATTTCGGCAAGAGCAAAACGATCGAGGCGTAAGTCTTTGTCGGCTTGGCGCGCGGGAGCAAGCCTTTAGTAGCGCACCCGAGAACTGCGCCCGCCACCATCGCGCCAGCGGCGTGTATGCTTTCGGCAACTATGGACTTCCTTGAAGCCTTCGCCCTACTGCCCTTCGAGCGACCGCTCATCTGGCTTTTCCTCTGGCCGGCGCCCTCTCTCTATGCATGGGCCGAAGGGGCCGGCTCGAAGCGCGTCTACTGGGCCAACTTTCTATTCGGCTGGTTTCCACCATTTTGGTTATTGGTCTGGTGGTTAGCGATATTCCCACCATGGCTAGAGCGTAATACGGCCAAGCTAAAGCAGCGGATGAAGATGTGAGGAACGAGACAACCAGCGCCGCCAATCTCGCGCGAGAGGTGTCCGATCCGGCCAATACTTCTCGGACCGCACCCGGGCCAGAAGCGGACTCACAGCCATCCACAAAAACATCCCGCCAACTTGCTGCGAGCTTCGGCTGCGCCAACAGCAGACACCCAGAAGCAAATCAAATCCATCCTCTAAAGAGCCGTTTTGCTGCATTAACAGCCGCCAAGATAGCGGTCATGTCTTCCGTTGACCATCGACAGCATAAAGGGCTGAACAACCGGGCTGAGAATTCACACCAGCCGACCCGAGAAAGAGAGCGGCGCATACGGGGATTCAAGTCGCCTGGACATGCCCAGCGCTTCTTGTCGGTCTTTGGCGTAATTATGTAGTTCTTCCGTCCGGCCGACATCTTCTGCGGGCCAAGAGTTATTGGGAGCTCATGCGTCGCCGCTTCACGCAGTGGCGTGAAGTCTCGAGTCTGCGTCCGGCCATCTAATCCAGTGGCATGGTCTTCAGCAATCTGTGCCGAAATCGTCAGCTTGTCTCGGCGATCTCGACGCTAAGTTGACAATGCCGTGTGAGATCCAGGACGCGGATGTTATCGAGCGGCTTGCTCACGAAACGCTCCTCCATGCTACCCGCGCACGGTGCCCCAGCGGATGACCGTGCGCTTCTCGATCGGTCTCAAGATCAGGCTGTCCAGAACGAGCCACAGAGTGCCGATGACGACCATGCCAAGGATAACGACGTCGGTGCCGAGGAACTGCCGGGCGTCGAAGATCATGAAGCCGAGCCCGGTCGAGGTCGCAATCATCTCGCCGCCGATGAGCGCCCGCCAGCCGTACCCTATGCCGAGCCGCACGCCCGCCACGATGGACGGCAGCGCGCCCGGAAGGTAGACGCCGCGGACGAGCACCCAGGGCGATGCCCCGAGGCAGAGGGCGGCGTTCGGCATGTTCTCGGGTATCGAGCGAATGCCGAGGATGGTGTTAAAAAGGATTGGGAAGAAGACCGAGTTGAATATGATGAAGATGACCGCGGCGGGCCCGAGCCCGAGCCAGAGGATCGCGAGCGGCACCCACGCGAGGCCGGGAATCGCTTGGAAGAACGTCACCGGCGGCATGAACAGCGCGCTCGCCGTGCGGTTGACGCCAATGAGGATGCCGAGCGGCAGCGCCAGGACGAGCCCGGCGACGAACCCCACACTTAGGCGAAACATACTCGCCGCGATGTGACGGAAAATCTCGCCACTCAGCGACATCTCCACGCCCTTCGCGAACACCTTGCTCGGCGAGGGGAACAGGTAGTCAGGGTAGAGCTCAAGCGACGCGAGGAACGCCCACACTCCGCCGATAATCGCAAGCGGGAAGAGGAAGGTGACCAGCGCGTAGATCAACGGAATGCGCCGCTTGAGAACGATCTGGACCCGGTAGATCGCGCGCACCAGCGCGGAGAGCCCTCGTACGCGTCCCGCGATCTCGCCGAGGTTCGTGCCCGTCGCGCCGGTCATAGCGCCTCTCCCGCCACGACCGCGCGGTCCCGCGCCTGCACGAGGGTGAGGATCTCCTCCCGGAGCTCGCCCATGCGCGGGTTGGACGCGAGCTCGGCCCAGCGACGCGGCCGGGGCAGGTCCACGGTGACGATCCTTTCGGAGCGCGCCGGGCGTGGCGAGAGCACCACGACCCGCGAGGAAAGGAACGCGGCCTCGTCCACGGCGTGCGTGACGAACACAACCGTCAGTGGCTCTGCTTCCCACACACGCATGAGGAGTTCCTGGAGGTTCGAGCGCGTGAGCGCGTCGAGCGACCCGAAGGGTTCATCCATTAGGAGCACGGCCGGCTTGTTAGCGAGCGCGCGGGCGAGCGCCACGCGCTGCTGCATCCCGCCCGACAGCTCCCGCGGGTACTTCCGCTGGAAGCCGTCGAGGCCGACCATCTTGAGGTACTGGTTAGCCGCATCCCTCCGCTCGCGCGGCGGGATGCCCTTGATCTTCAACCCGAACTCCACGTTCTCGGTCGCCGTCTTCCACG
>ORMF011326430.1_pt1 | contig 11675 bp, 11 predicted proteins | sample 1779871 | NCBI WGS metagenome assembly ORMF01 (sample SAMEA104232316, study PRJEB22302) | groundwater metagenome | biome: forest; feature: aquifer; material: groundwater | place: USA | collected 2011-08-07 | depth 5.4 m
ATTTACATCAGCTGCGATCATCATGCCAAAGCGTCGTGGATCATTTGCTTGCAAAATTTGATCCTCGGTCATGCCCATGGAGCGCATCTTTCTCTGTAAAATATCATGTAAGACATTTGATTTTACATCATGAAGTGCATTTTCAAAAGAAATCCATGCGTTATTGGCAAATGCTTCCGCTGCCTGCATGCGTGCAGTTGCTTCTTGTTGAGTAATAACACCCAATCGAAGATCGCGAGTTGCTTGGCGATACTGCTGAACCCCTCGATGATATTGCAGACGATGTAGATAGGCGATAGAGCCTGAACTACGCACGCGTTCCGCATCCTCGGGATTTGAAGGGGCTCGAATAATGGTGCCTGCGGGCGCAGCTCCTCGTCGAGCGGCAGGAGCAGCCGCCAGGTTCACGCCAAGGTTGGTAAAATCCCAACCCATTTCTGTTCTCAAAAAGTTTTCAGTTTCGCGAACCGTATCGCGCATGTCATTAAATTCCGCATTTGGAAGATTTATGTTTCCTGCCGTTCGTTCTCGGTTGAGTGCCGCAACTGGATTTACCTCGCCCAATGCTCGTTGAAAAGAAAGTCTGTTTTGAAGCGCAATTCGCAAATCAGGCAATAGTGCCGGGCCACCTGGTCCTCCAAAAAGTGTTTGGCGAATAAAGGGGGGAAGTGTTGCATGGGTAGGGTTTGTGGGATTAAGAAGTTGATCAAGAATCGTGGTCGGGCTAGGGTTTCTTTCTACAAGTGCAAGTATTGTTTGTTCTATTGCACGATTTTGAAATTGAGGATTCCGCATCTCAACTGTTTGAAATTCAGGATATGAACCTGGAATATTCAATGCACGTCCAAGTTCAGTAATAGGATCAGGATTTTGTAAAATATTTCGCACCTGTTCTGCCGCACGCCTATTCGTTTGGTCAAACTGATCTTGTTCAAGCGTATGAATGAAATTTTCACTTCGCTCGCGTTGAGTTTGGGTAAACCCATTGGTAATTTCAGGAACAGTTCTAGTGATCGGGTTGGGAAGTGGTCCTTCGGGTCCAACGATGCGTTCCCGAATCCCTTCAAAAAATCTGCCGAATGCCATAAATTAGTGGTTAGTAGCTAGGTTATAGTAAATAGAAATGAAAGACATATGAGTAGTATACCCCGAATTGGTTATCTATACAATTTACCAACCTCTTGTTTTGATTCGTTCAAAGTATGTTTTGATATGCGCTACCGCCGCCGCATCCGGCGCATTTCTAATATTAGTGAGTATTTGTTGTTTAGCACCATCTCGCTCAGGCGTAAAATATGGATCACTTTCAATATCATCAAGAAGCTGTTTTTGCTCAGGCCGTAAATTTCCAGGTTTTTCTTGAGTTTTTCCCGCCTCAGCTGGTTTGGTTAGTTCCACTGGTTTTGCGGCTGCAGCCCTAATTTGTTCTTCTACTTTTGTTAATTCACCCCTTTTTGTTTCAGTGAGATTCTTGACTTCTTGTGGGCATGCCGTGCCAAGTGCAGCTACTGTTGCTTCAAATCCTTCCAATTCTTTTTGGAGCCTTGTTTTTTCTTCAGCAAGTTTTTGTGCTTCGTTTGGAGTTTTTTGTTCTGCGGGTTTTGCTGTACCAGCCGGTGAAGCTGTTGCAGACACCGGCTCTCCCTGAGCGGCAAGCATTTTATCAACCACTTGTTTAATAAGAGGATTCTTATAGAGGTGCGCAATATAAGCTCCTTTCGGTTCTTTTTCATCAAATTTTTTATCATCCTTTGCTTCTTTATTGAGTCGTTCAAGTTCAGTTTGAGGATCAGCAATACTCCAAAGATGTTCCAAAACTATTAATTGATTAATTGCTGAAGCAAATGCTTGATTTTGGAGTGTTCGGCATAGTTTTCCTGAGGTTGGGTCTTTTGGTCCGCCTGCTCGGATCGTGTCTAAATTATCAAGTGGGTCATCAGACTCAATAATAGCGCGAACTTCCGCGTAAGAAATTCCAGCTCCCGCGCAAATGCCCTTAAGTTCCGCTTGAATAATTTCAAGATCTTTAGGTACCTCCGGTGATGCCATAAAATTGTGCATTATAAAGATTTAAGTAATTGTTATCTTTTCTTTTTATCACGAAACACTTCAGGGACAGCCGTTTCTTGCTCGTTTCCTTTTTTATCCTTACCCTTATTTTTTTTCTTTCCCTCTTTTTTACCTTCGCCTTCTTGGGGTTTAGGCCGTTTGCGCTCGAATTTCTTTCGTTCCTTTTCTTCCTTAACTTTTAAATTAAGGAGTTTATTGAGATCTTTTTTGGAAAGATCCTTAAGAAGTTGTAATCCAAGTTCATGTACTTTATCCTTTGCTTCTTTTGCATTTTTTCTATAGTAGGCAAGATTACTATCGTAATGCGGATCAGTTTTTTTTATATCAAAAGCACTTATTTCCCATCGTGTCCATTCTCTTTTCAATGCAGCAATTTGTTCGGGGAGGGAGTACATTTGTTCTTTAATATCATCAATTGAAAGTTTTTTATATTTTTCACGTATTTCTTCAAATTGTAATTTTTCAATCCGGTTTTTGAATGTTTTTGCGTCAATTAGTCCTGCCGCCAAAAGATCCTGTAAATCATCAGGTGTAACTTCCTGTTTCACAAATTGCTGTAATGCCTCAACTTCTCTTTTAGAAAGTTTTCCACCTTCTGCCAGGAGGTCGGAAAAAATATCAACAGGGGAATGGCCCTGCTTGATTCCCTGGATAAATATTTGAAGCGTAGCCGGCGCAATTGCTTTGTCATTGGCAAGTTGCTCAAGACGGGGAATAAGGATGCCTTTCCCGGGTGTTTGCAAAAGCCGCGCAAGCTGTTCTTGGTTGCTCGGCACTCGTTTGCCAAGCCTAAGTATTTCAGAACCAAAACGCTTGTATCGTGGTCGCCGTGTTGTAGGTTCTTGTTCAATACCAATTCGTTCCGCTTTAGGGATTTTTCCCGGACGTACAAATCGCATATTCGGCTCTCGTAGTTCATGCGTAAGTTCGTCATCGTCTTCAGGCTCTTGTTCGGTGCGTATGGTGCTTTGTGATACTTTTTTTATTGGTGGTTGAGGGTAAAGTACTTGGCGTTCATGTGGCGTATGGCGTAGTTGAAGCGTATGTAATACATATAACATCGTACGAATAGCAGGATTTAAGAGGGGAGTATCTTTATAGCCAATGATTTGATTCCATACTTGTCGCTCATCTTTGTTCCATGCCATGCGGCCGATTTCCCCTAAAGTTTTTCCGGTAATATCTTTATATGTCGGAGGTGGAGGAAGTTTCGGGCCATAGTTGGTTTCAAGCGCTATTTCGGCGCTTTTTTCTTCGAATTCTTCCACACGTGCCGACAGGGGGTTTGTTGCACCATATTTTCCTTGTTCTTTTCTAAATTGTCTTTGAACTTGTTCCAGTTCTTCTTTACTTAACTGGGAAATTCGGTCTGGCTCAGTGCGGGCAAGTGTACCATATGCCAATGGTTTAAGCTGCTGTTCGAGCGAAAGCCTTTCAAAATTTTCACGGGAAGGATGGGGTATACCGCTTTTTTTACGGGCACTGATAAGCATCGAAAGATAGCGTGATGCTTTAAGTAATGCGAGGATTTCAGGTATGAATAAAGTGCTTTGGTCAAATGAAAGCGAAGAACGCGTGTCCCATAATTCATTGATTCGTGCCGTATGACGGCTATATTCTTGAGTTAATTCATCAAGGGTTTTCGAGTTCCATGATCGCGAAAATTCATTTTTAGCAAGTTCCATTGCGTAAAGTCCGGCGGATTTTTCAGGAATTTCACCCAAAGTGGTTCGTTTCGGTTCTTTGCTTAACGGCACCAGTTTTTTGAATACATCAGCTGATATAGCGCCCTCCGCAATCATATCTTGCAGTACATAAAAAGGATCATGGCCTTGAATAATTTCTTGCCCAAGGCGTGCATATGCAGATTCAAGAGAATCATGTAAATCAATACCTTTTTTCATTCGCGCCAAGACCACTAAATATTTCATCCCATTATTCACCATGTTTCCAAGCGCTCTGCGCTCTTCAGGGGTAGCAATAGGAGATAATCCTTCAGGATTAGGGAATGTTTCTAATTCTTTAAAAAGTTGTTGTTTTTCTTGCGAGAGCTGTTTTTTCTGTGTTTCTAATACCGCGATGCGTTCATTATATTCCACTTCTTTTGGTGTGAGTTTTCCTTTTCTTCCACGTGTAATTGTTTTTGCAAATTCATCTCGCTCTGCCTGTAAATTGGCAATCCACTCGCCGAGTTGGGTTATGCGAAAATCAAGGCGGCGTGGCTTATCAAGCCGGGTAAGGGCACTGCTTGATTCCGAAAGCATTTTTTGGAGCTCTGCGCGCGGATCGCTATTTTGATTGATTGCATCGGCAATGCGGTCTGCACTAGATCTTGAAATATTGCCAGAGTTGCTAAGCTGTTCTAAAAAAGGAAGAAGAATTTTTGAAAGATTGTTTTCGTACTGCTCTTGAAGTTCCGCTATTTCTTTTACGCTTGGGTCTTCTTTTTTTTGCTCAGTCTTGTATTGCGCGGTTAATTCTTGCTCAAAAAGAATCTGTGTTTCAATACTAAACCCCCGCGTGCGCAAATAATCGCCAAGTTCATATAAAGCTCCCGCAACCTTGCCTAATGAGATGTCAGGGGAAAGAGATACGTCTTTTTTTCGCAGCGTATCCGAAGCATCTTTATAAAGATTTAGGATTTCACCAATACTATAATTTTTTAATGGATGACGGGTTGCATAAGAAAGAAATGCGGAGTTGCGCAAGGTAGTGGCATCTTCATCACTAAAAAGAACCCGTAATGCAGAAGCGCGGGTTTCAATTTTTACGTCAGGAGAGGGCTCTTGTTTTCTGATTGCATCTGCAACTTCTAAAATTGCCTCATTGCCAATGGTAAAGCGAAGGTTATCGTAGCGGGAGATTCTTTCATTATATTTTACCTTTTTAAGGGTTGCTGTTCGGGCGCGTAAATTTTCAATTTCATCTTCGGGAATTTCTTCACCGCGCATTCCATACGTGCTACGAAGACGCACGGCATCCCTTTTTAATTCTTGGTCTGCCGGTGGCGGGCCAAGATACTCATGTTTAGTTTCAGTGCGAGGGGTATTGGTACCCTGCATAAAAAATATGTTCAAGCTTTATGGCGGTAGAATAGCATATTTTGAATATTCAGTCAAAAATGAAGCGACCCATACTGGTTGTATGGGTCGCGTCAAAAGAACTGTTGGTGCCGCATGGCGGTGGTGCGACTTGTCCGACTGGATTGTCGGATTGGGTCGCGCACTGCCGCGCAGCTTTTGGACGAGACGAGTCTACTTCTTGGTGTTGGCCGAAACCAACGCTTGGAAGTCGACCCGGACGATGGACGGCTCCTCGTCGGCGTTCAGCCGGGCGAAGAGTTTGTCCTTGGCGCCTTTCTTGAGCGCCGAGGACGCCACGATCTCGTCCTGCAGGAGCACCTTGGCCGATTTCTCGGGGGTGCCGTGGCCGTTGGTTCCCGCCGGCTTCTTGGTGTCCTGCGCCTTGAACGTCTCGATCTTGACCTTGAGAGTCTTGATCATGTCGTTCGCCTCGGCTTCAGCCTTCTCGTCGTCGTTGTCGATCGCCTTGTTCTTGGCGGCCTTGGCGTCGGCGAGCTGCTTCTCGAGGTCGGCGAGGGACTCCACGGGGTTCGGGTCGTCAAGCGTCGTGTCCTGCCTGTTGCCACCGCCAGCCCATGGCCCCTTACCCTGAGCCTTCCAGTACCACCAGTAGACTCTTGTACCGACGGGGAGCTGCGGGTGCGAATCCTCGATCTGGCCGAGCAGGGCCGCCGCGATGGCCGTGGGGTCACCCGTGAAGTCGATGGTCGTGGTGGTCGACGAGTCGATCGCAACGTACTTCTCGACGTCGAACCCGAGCGCTATGAGCATCGGACGAGTATGATCCCGTACGAATGCGGGAACCTTGACACCCGACTTCTGCTGAGCTGCCAGCCAATCTTCGGCCAGCAGCACGTTGCGATGCGCTCCACCGTTGGGTGCGTCGCCGTAGACCAGGCTCAGGATCCGGGATTCGAGTTTGTTCTGGAGCACAGGCTCCATGAACAGCTTCCCCATTTCCATTCTCACCTGGTTGGCTTCCGGGCTGGGGTCTTCCATGACTCCCTTCCAGGTGTTGCGAAGTGCTTCGCACTCCGCTTGGGTACCTCCTTTCTGATAAATCGCGATCGTGTTGGCGAGCAGTTCGCCGAACTTGACCGAGAGGGGGGACTGGGTGGGGGAAACCGCCATGGGTGTACACTCCTTCATGAGGTGCGTGGCCAAGCTCGAAAGCCCAACCGCAAGACTGGGTGACTACATGGAATACTGAAATACAGAAATATGAGTTTTTGATCCTTACGGATCCCAGGTTGTAAATGTCCGAATCTATAGCCAGAAAAGCTATAAATGTATGCAAAATAGTCTATCACATCCCTTGACTTTTGTCAAGACCTGTGGTACACTGATTTCGAATTTCAAATTCTCATATTTTCTTATATTTATAAATATTTCATGGATTTGAATCGAACTTTGACATATAAAAAAAGAAGGATACGCAAATGGCAATTGAAAGCCAAGACGTGCCACATGCAGTGAATACTGATTTTATTGAACGTGTCGTAGTCCATGGTGGGTCTGAATCTGCCGAAGAGATCGGGAATAGCTGTTTTACGCTTGACGTACTCGGCAAGCGTAACCAGCAGTATCGGATCATGGCAGATTTTGGCTACCTTGGAGATTTTTTGAATGACGGCAAACTTATTGACGGTATTTTTTTGTCTCATGCGCACCTTGACCATATTGAGATGCTTCCCGAAGCCGTTTCGTTTGATCAGCAGCACTTAGCACCTCATGCCAAGATTTATGGCGCGCCGCAAACGCTTGCGGTGGTGCCCCGGCTTTTGGAAGAGGGGATCAGACTTAATAGGGATTCGAAGTATACGATATTTGATATTGTCATGGTGAATCAGCGTTTTCAACGCATTCACCAGCCCGGTGTGTACTACCCTGAATTACTTGAAGATCTTGATATGTTTTTGCCGCGCAACGGCCATGTGCCTGGTGCCATGTCGGTTGGCGTGCAAACGCAAACCGCAGGCAAAGTAATGGTAACGAGCGATATCTGTTGGCAAAACCAACCAATCATTAAGGGTGCTCAGCTTCCTTCGGTCGGGTGGCCTGAGGAGTGGCGTACACTCGATAAGTTGGTTGGTGTTGACCTCACCTATGGCGGCGGCACGAAAAAGCCGTTCCGTTCAGAAGCCCAGCGCATGATCAAGATTGTTCAGTCTGCGATTGCCGCAGGCAAGAAGGTTGTGATCTTTGGGTTTCAGAACGGCCGCAGCCAGAATGTGAATTTGTTGTTGCATTGGGCAAAGATTCCGACACACCTTGATGGAAGTGTTGCCTTGTTTTGGAATATTTTTCGTGAGAACCGCTGGACTAATCATGATCGGAACTTGCCCGCATTGTCCGAGGAAAACGGTTTTGCAATCGTTGACCGAGATTCGCGGCTTGATCTGATCAGAAAGCCTGGTGCCCGAGTCTTTGTGACTACGAGCGGCATGGGCGATCATGGTCCGGCACAAGTATATATGCGTGAGTTGCTTGAAGATGAGAATACGGTGTTTATTTTTACTTCGTGGACATCCCCTGATTCAAAGGGTCGAGAGCTGCTTGAAAAGAGCAAAAAAATCGATCCTGAAGAACGAGTAGTCACAATTCGCACCAAAGATGGCGTTGAGACAACCCATCAGCTGCGTGCCACCATTGAGCACGTTGCACTAAGTGCGCATAGTGACATGGATGCGTTTATTACATTTGTGCAAGATATTAAGAAGTGCAGGCAGGGCGAGCCGCTTGATCTGATCGTGCTTACGCACGGGACGCAAGAGACGGCGCAAAAAGCCTATGATCGCCTTGAGCAAGAAAATCTTGCAAAAGAGCTGATCATAGCAAAGCCTGGCATGCATATTCCTTTATTGAAATAATTTGAACTATTTTTTGTTCCTTTACCGAACCCCTGGGCTAAACCTCAGGGGTTCGCTGTTTTAAAAAGTAGTATCATGTATCATTTTTATCTCCTACATTATTATTCACGGTCGTACATAATGATGTATATCAAAAAAATTAGGAAATTAGGGTCTGATCCTAATTTTTCTAATTTCTAATTTCATGGATCGGAATTTCTGCTTGTTTAAAAATTGCGTAAAGCGTACCGATTGGAATATCTTTGCAGTGGTATGGAACAGTTACGCGAAGATGTTTTATTGGGTGAAAGAAAATATAATGGCTTCCCGAAACATGATCAAGAAGGAAGCCATAGCGAGAGAGAATTTTAAGTACTTTTTTCGAAGTAAGCCTTGGAATTTTAGGCATGGTTTTTAGGATTTTGAACAGGAATGCCAATCTTTATTGAGGATATAAAACTTTCTTCATCAGTCGGAATGAGTTCATGGTGCTTTTTTAAGCTTACGATATAACCAGCAATGGCATCTTGAATCATTTTTTTTGCATGAGAAAGCGTTTTTCCATACGAAACACAACCAGGCAGTGCAGGTACCATAACGGTAAACCCTCCTTCTGGCTCGGGCTTAAAAATGAGATGATAGGATACATTTTTCATATTCTTTAGTATATATATCTTTTGCAGGTATTGCAATAATAAAGAAATACCCTAAGTATTTGAATTAAAACTCATAATTTTATTACAATTGGTGTGACAGCTGTTCAATTAAAGATTTGTACTTTTTAAAGAACCCCGGTGTGAAAACCCCGGGGTTTAGTATTTTAAAAAAAATAGTATTTGGTACTATTTTTTCTAAAATTAGGGTCAGACCCCACTTACAGAGCATCTTTAGCTAAATGCTACTAAGAATTTTTCGATATTCATCAAGTGATAGTTCTGAATCGCGAAGTAGTTTTCTTAGCAGACCTCTTCCTAAAAGTGCGTGATTTGGAATGGTGAGTGGTTTTCGAAATGAATGATGAAGGCGAATATGGCTTCCACGCTGTCGTGCAATACAGTATCCCAAAGAAACAAACAGTTTGACCGCTTTTTCTCCGGAGATAGGGGGAAATGCAGTACTCATGTTAATTACAGGGTAATCGTGTGAAGGCTTAATTCTTTCGGATGATAGGAATGAAGAATTTTTTGATTTTCTTTTTCTTCAAGGCAGAGCTTAATGACATCACGAATATTGGTAAGAGCGCTATCAAGTGTTGTTCCTTGAGAATAACATCCCTGAAAGAGCGGGCACTCAACAACATATAACGCATCTTCATCCTTCTCGATAATAACAGGGAAGGATGTATTTTTTAAACGTGAGATCGTAATATTTTTTTTCATACTATACAACTATATTCTTACTAGTGATTATGATACCTTTTAGTGATTTTTCTGTCAAAATTAAAGTAAGGCGAGCAGTTTATTATTGAAATTGAAGTTGATAATGTTAAAGTAATTGCAAGTTAATTTTTTATATTTTTAATGGATCCCGCATCACGTGCGGGATGACATAAGAGATTTTGTACTTTTTAAGAACCCCGGTGCGTGTTAGCCCCGGGGTTCGCTATTATCTTTAAATATATACTTCTTATACACCCTTTAACAGAAATAATTTTGTATTGCAAAGTCTAACTGTTCCATACATAGGCGTTTGATGTGATAGAAATTATTTTGTTCATAGATAAGAATGATCGCCTTTTTATATTCTGTAACATCAATATTTCGATAGGAAAGCGGGTAGTATCCATGCGCAATAAGAAGAGCATTTGCAAGTACACGGCTCGTCCGTTTATTTCCATCCGCAAATGGCTGGAGATAGGCGATAAGTGATGATGCAATTAAGGCCTTGTCCGGCGGATAAGCAGTATTATTAATAGATTGAATAGCATCTTCTAATAAGGATGCGAGTTTTGTGCCTCCCCTGGGGGGAATATAACGCGTACCGGTAATTCGAACCTGTTCTTGGCGGATACCCATTGATACGTCAAGCCCCTCTATTAATTTTTCATGTAACTGAAAGATTAAGTCTTTCGTTATCTTTTTTTTAAAACGAAGTTCGTTCTTCGTTATAAATTCGAACGCATTTTTATGATTTAAGAGCATTTTTGCCTCTTCCTCAGAATGGCCGCGCGCTCTAATTTTCTCCTTCAAAAGAGTCTCGGTTTCAATAAGATCATAGGTATTTCCCTCGATCTGTGAAGATTTCCATGCAAAATCAATAAGGAACCGCTCAAGTTCTCGCTTGTAAAGAAAGGGTTTTAGAATTTTTTTTTGTTTTTGAAATACTAGAGCGCTTTTATTCCAAACACTACACTCTTCGGCACTGTAGAGTGTTTTGAGATAAGAAAAGATGCTCTTATCGAATGTAACCTTGATATCTCGAAGATCAAGGCTCTTAGTAAAGTAAGTGCGCATGTCGATATATCGTAAGATTGGATTTTGTTGAGAAATTCGATAGACTGTTGCACGCGCCTTGCCCTGGCTTTCCAAAATTCCACGCGTAACAAGATCTCCTAAATCACGTATTACTGTTATTGATGCAACAGATTGATTAAGAGAAAGGCGTTCAATAAGTTCACTGCGTGATAATGAAGCGCTATCTCGAAGGAGCTCTAAAATTGCAAGTTGTCGTTTATTAAAAATCGTATCATTCATATAAAGAAATCGTATCAAAAATGATACGATTCGTCAATGTAAAGGTATATAAACACTTCATTTTGTTAAGGAGCCATTCACATGCTTGGTAGACAGAGTTTTTTACCCGCGTAAGGGCGAGCAGTTTGTAATTGAAATTGAAGTTACTCGTAATGATTGTAATGATACTGATATGGCTGCGGTAGCAAGTTAATTTTTGTACCTTTATTTAAGAACCCCGGTGCATTTGTGCCCAGAAGTTCGCTATTTTAAAAAAAACAAAAAAAAGTACCAGGTACTGTTTTTCTATGACGTTTGACTAGTTCTTGTTTTTTCTTTTTTTTGTGCTAAAATATATACATGAATAACTGGTCAATTGACGAAGAAAATCTTAAAAAATATCCACGAACTCATGCTATCTGGAAGATCGAACAGATGGCAGATTTTGGTTTAGGTAATGAAAAAATTCGAGCATCGGATTACCGTGCTTATGCAGATATAATTTTGATTCAAGATCAATGGCGAAAAAAATATCTTGATCTTCTTGTCTATGGCAGTGAAAAAAATACTAACTGAGCTACAGGAAAAGATACTTCAAATAATTGGGGCGCATCAAAAAGTCGCCTCATCTTTTTATCTTAGTGGTGGTACGGCACTAGCTGGGTTTTATCTTTTTCATCGCTACTCGGAAGACCTTGATTTTTTTTCAGAAAATGAGTTTGCTGCACAAGGAATAACTGTTTTTCTTAGGAAAAGGCGGGAAAATAGTAAAGAGATTATTCACAAGGAAATTGTTGTACAGGAGCAAAGTAGTTAGTTGGTTATGCTTTTTATGACCTGATAGTGAGATTGTGTGTAATATAATTTTGGTGTATAATCTAAAAACTGTTCATAACTTTTAATAGATCGCGTACTATCCGCGATTTGTTTGGTTCATAACCACAAAAAATATGGAGCAAATCACAAAACTTCTTGAAGAGAATGCAAAAATACTTCAAGAC
>ORMF010873623.1_pt1 | contig 11674 bp, 8 predicted proteins | sample 1779871 | NCBI WGS metagenome assembly ORMF01 (sample SAMEA104232316, study PRJEB22302) | groundwater metagenome | biome: forest; feature: aquifer; material: groundwater | place: USA | collected 2011-08-07 | depth 5.4 m
AAACTGCCCAGCGTGATCTGCCCATCCAGCAGCCGTTTGCCGCCCGCCCACAGCACAATCAGGAACGCCATCCCAATCAGCGCCTCCAGCATCGGCATGAACAAACCCGAGGTCACCCCGAGCTTCAGGTTTTGCCGGATGTAATCCTGGTTCAGCTTTTCGAACTGCTCCAACTCAGCCTCTTCCTGCACATAGGCGCGGATCACCCGCACCCCGGTGAGATTCTCCTGTACACGGCTGCTGATATCGGAAAACAATGCCTGGATCTTTTCAAACCGCGCATGGATCTTCCGCCCGAACACGATCACCGCCACGCTCACCAGCGGACCCGGAGCCAGCGCCACCAGCGTCAGCTTCCAGTCCGTATAAAACATCACCGCCATGGCCAGCACAAACGTGATGGAGGTCTCCGTCCAATACATCACCCCGGGACCAAGCATCATCCGAACCGCATTCAGATCATTGGTCGCGCGCGCCATGATGTCGCCCGTCCGGTAGCGCGAATAGAACCCCTGGTCCATCCGCATCAGGTGTGCGAACAGCCGGTTGCGCAGGTCGTACTCGATATCGCGCGAGATTCCGATCAACTGCACCCGCATCCAGTATTGGAAGTATCCTTTCAGCGCCGCCAACCCCAGCAGCGCCAGTCCGAACCACAACAGGTTCCTCAGCGTCACCCCTCCGGTCAACCCGTCCACGCCTGCCTTGATCACCAGTGGTAGCGCCGCCCCCAGCAAGTCCTTCATCACCAGAGACCCCAGCCCCAGCCCCATACCCCTCCGGTGAGCCCACAGCAACGGCGCTAGTGTTCGAAACGATTCCTTCATTGCTTACATCCCAAAATACGAAGCCACCGTTTTGGTCCACTCCATCAGAACGATCTTTTGCGCCTCGCGCTTCTGCCACCAGCCGTCCGGCCGGAACCACTCGTCCCGCGCCGCAACCATTATTATCTGCACATCCTGCGCCGCCTCCCGGAATATTCTCCCCGCCCGCCTCGTGTGATAGTTGGTGGTCACCACAATCGCCTTCTTGATCCCCCGCCGCCGCAGCTCCGGCATCACGACGCCCGCCTCCTCACGGGTGGAATTGACCTGCATCCGAAATCCCTCGAAATAATTCTCCGGATAGCCATGCCGCACCGCAAACGGGATGGCCAACTTGTCCTCGCTGATCCCGTAAAGATGATTGGGTCCGGATACCAGGGCACGCGGCGCATAGCCCTCCCGCACCAGTTCCCCGCCCTTCAAGATACGGTGCCCGTACCAGTCCCCGGCCAGCACTACGATGATGTCCGCCTTCTCCGGAGCCTCCGCCCGGATCAGCAGATTCCCCAGCCCCGCCAGCCACCAGGCAGACGTAGCCGCCGCCAGGACAATCAGAAAAAGGAGTGCCGCGAGAAATTTGCGCAGACCCGGGCTCCATCGCCGGCTTCCGGTTCTGACCAAGGATTAGCTCTCTTCCGGGCCGCTCTTCGGATCCAGATGGCCGACCGACTTCAAGCGTTGGTACAGCCGCTCCACCTCGGCTTCATCGTCCTCGCAGAGCAATGGATACCGCGGCAGGGCCTGCCCGGTGGAACCCTTTTCCGCCGCTTCCTCGCCCCAATACTCCGCGTATGGAATCCCATCGATCAACGCATTATGCACCATCTTCCGCAAATGCCGCAGCAGATTCACCGCCGAATCCAGATCCGCCGGATACACCAGCAGCATCCGCGACTTGTCCGATAACGTCACGTTCACGATTAATGGCGAGGTCCACCCTGTCAGGTCCACCGCGTGTATCTCGCCCCAGGCGATCACGCGGTTGCCCACTCGCAGGTGGCGCGCGTGGATCTCGATGCTCGGGCGGCTTGCCAGAAACAACAGCAGCAGGGCGGTGATGCAAAACAGGATCGCCGGTACAATGGATACCGGCCAGCGAACCGCCATCCAACCCGACACCCCGCTCAGCGCCAAGGCCACTAGACCTGCCGTCAAGTAGTTCCGGGATGGACTATACCGCGTCATCGGGCTCCCACATCTCTAAGCCTACATGCGCCCGGCCCTTGTAGTCAATCTCCCCGCAGCAACCGACGCAGGCCGCCGTAAAGATAATGCGCCCCGCTTAGTCCCGTCATCCCAGCCGCCACCACAAACAACGCCCGCACCACCATCTCAAGCCCGCCCAGCAGCCCGCTCAGATGCACCATCACCGTCACCGCGGTCACAATTTGTGAAAACGTGCAGAGCTTCCCCCATCGCGAGGGGGGAAAGTCCCGTATCTTCGTGAACGCCATCGCAACCCCGGCCATGAGCAGGATCAGAAGATCCCGCCCGAAAATCAAACCCGCCAGCCACGTGGGAATCGCTCCGGCCACCCAAAGAAACGCGTAGATGGTCACCAGCATCGCCTTGTCGGCCAGCGGATCCAGCCACGCCCCCACCTGCGTCATCCATCCGAACCGCCGCGCCAGATACCCGTCGATGATGTCGGTGAAGGCCGCCGCGATGAACCAGGCCAGCGCTTCCCCGTACCGGTGGCCCAGAATGGCAAATGCCGCCAGCGGCGTCATCGCAACGCGCGACAGCGATACGATACTGGGAATCCAAACCGTTACCCGCAAAGAGGAGTCCGCCCGGCTAGTCGTTTTCGGCATTCAGCGACTTTTCTTCGATAGCCGGAGACGCCGCCCTAGCTCACCAGCTCATGGGCTACGCGCGAGGCCAATTGATCAAAGCTCAGCACCTCATACAACGACGGGTCCGACATGATCTTCGACACCAGCGCTACGTGCATCGCGTGACCGGCGCGCTCCGCGATCACGTGACCCAGCAGCGGCCGCCCGATCAGCGCCAGGTCCCCGATCAAGTCCAGCGCCTTGTGGCGGCAGCACTCGTCCGGAAATCGCAGCCCGCCCGGATTCATCACACGCTCCCGGTCAAAACACACCGCGCTGTCCAGCGTGGCTCCGCGGATCAATCCCATGTCGCGCATCTGGTCCAGCTCATGCGCGAACCCGAACGTTCTCGCCGGCGCGATCTGCCGCGCGTAATTCTCCGGCGTTACTTCCATCTCCAGCGACTGCTTGCCCACCAGCGGATGGTCAAAGTATATGTCGCAGGTCAGTAGAAACCGGTCTGCCGGCAGAATCGAGATCCGCTTTCCATTCCCCTCCACGGAAAACGGCCTCCGGATCCTTAAGTACCGGCGGCGCCTCCGGTACGTCCGGATTCCCGCCCCCTGGATCAACTGCACAAACGGGTCACCGCTCCCATCCAGGATCGGAACTTCCAGATTGTTGATCTCCACCAGCACGTTGTCGATCCCCATGCCGTAGAACACGCTCAGCAAATGTTCCGTGGTCGAAATCAACACGCCCTGCCGCATCAGGCTCGTCGCATAACTTACCTTCGCCACGTGCCGGTAGCTGGCCGGGATCGGGAAATGCTCCAGGTCACTCCGCAGAAATACGACCCCAGTCGATGGCGGCGCCGGCTTGATCCGTATCGATACCGGGACTCCGCTGTGCAGACCCACCCCCGTCGTCTCTACAGCGCGCTGTATCGTTGTTTCGTATCGCAATGTCTATTCCCTATCCCGTATATACCAATCCAGTAAACCACCTATATTGCAATCCGAATACCGATGGCTAACTGCTTGATAAATATAGGAACGTAGGGAATATACCTGTGTCGCTATTACCACACTTTGCTCCCAGACCTGTAGTATATTTGTTCCATGACCCTGCGCCTCATTCTTCTCTGCCTGCTCCTTTCCGCCTCCGTCCTCGATGCCAAGTTCCGCGTCGCTGTCGGCGGTTTCAAGCACGAATCCAACTCCTTTAACCCCGCCAAAACAACCCTCGCCGACTATACCATCCAGGAAGCCGGCAAGATGAAAGAAGACCCCCTCGACCTGTGGGGGCGCTCCAATAGCGACGTGTCCGGTTTCATCGCAGGTGGGAAGCAGGAAGGCTTTGAACTCCTCCCCGCCCTCGTGGCCGACGCCACTCCCAAAGGCCCCCTCACCACCGAAACCTACGACACCATCACGGCTCGCCTCATCGCCAAGTTCAAAAGCCTCGGCAAGATCGACGGCATTCTGCTTGCCCTCCACGGGGCCATGGTGGTGGAAGGATACCCTCATGGCGACGAGGAGACCATGCGCCGCATGCGCAAAGCCTTTGGCGACCAGTTGCCCATCATCGTCGTCTCTGACTATCACGCCAACGTCTCACCGGAAACCGTCAAGCTCGCCACTGTCCTCATCACCTATAAGCAGGTGCCGCACCTGGACACCAAGGAGCGCGGCATCCAAGCCGCCCACATTATGAACGGCATCCTGAGCGGCAAGGTCAAAGTCACCAAGGCCATCGTCAAGCCTCCGATGGTCTACAACATCATCTTCCACAACACCTACCAGAAGCCGTTTCTCCCGATCACCCAGGCCACCATTGAGCTCGAAAAGAATCCCAAGGTCCTCGCCGCCAGCGCCAACGGCGGCTATCAGTACGCCGATGTTCCATGGACCGGACCCGCCGTCACCATTGCCACCAACAACGATCAGGCGCTCGCCGACCGCGAAGCTAAACGCATCGCCGACATGATCTGGAACCTCCGTGACCAGTTGAAGCTCAATATCCCCACACCCGCACAGGCCGTAAAGGCGGCCATGGCCGCCCCCAAATTCCCCGTCGCACTCATGGACACCGGAGACAACATCGGAGGGGGCTCGGCCGGAGACAGCACTTTCATCCTTGAGGAACTACTCAAGCAAAAGGCCACCGGCTGGGTCTTCGTCATAGCCGACCCGGCCGCCGTCAAAGCCGCCGTCAAAGCCGGCATCGGAGGAACCTTCGACATGCCCGTCGGAGGCAAGACCGACAACATGCACGGCAAGCCGGTCCGCATCAAGGGCCGCGTCAAATCCCTCCACGACGGCAACTACATCGAAACCGAAGTCCGCCACGGCGGGGCACGCTACCACGAACTGGGACTCTCGGCGGTTATAGAAGCCGAAGGCTCCACGCGCGACCTGCCGAACATTCTCCTGCTCACCACTGAGCGCTCCAGCCCCAACAGCCTCAACCAGATCATCAGTTGCGGCATCTACCCGCAACGCATGAAAATCCTGGTGGCAAAAGGAACCATCGCCCCCCGCGCCGCCTATGAACCGGTCGCCGCCGAAATCGTCTACGTAGACTCCCCCGGCGCCACCGCCGTCAACCCCGCCCGCTTCACCTACAAGCTGGCCCGGCCTGGATTGTTCGGCATCAAATAGTAGCCGGTCGAGCTTTTTCAAGGGCAAAATCAACCGTTATGGTGAAAATCACTTCCACCGGTTTCCCATCAAGTTGGGTGGGAGAATAGCGCCATTGCTGAACGGCACGTAAAGCGGGCAGCACCAGATCCGGATGCGGAGCCGACAGCAGTCGGAGCGTTGTTATCCGGCCCTGCTTGTTCAGCACTGCTTCTGCCAATACGGATCCCTCGATACGTTGCCGTTTCATCGAAGAAGGATATTCAGGCTTTACTTGCTTCTTTAGCTTGGCCGATTTGACTACTCGCCCAAACAAGCGCTGTTCCGGACACGGCTCCGGGTCCAACACTGGCTCAGAAGAAGGAAGCAGAAAATGTAGTCTGCTCTGTGGACTGGTTTTGTCAGACTCAAAGGGCAGTGACGACCCCCGCTCGAACCCACTTAGAGCAACGGAAAGAACGTACTTGCCGGGCGCCACATCCAGGAATTGATAGCGGCCTTGAGCGTCCGTTGTTACCGGCCGAATCGAACAATCGGCATAGTTGATCAACGATACCTCAGCTCCCCCAAGAGGTGTCCATGCCGTATCGAGAACCCGCCCCTCCACCAACACCGGACGACCGAGACCTCTCTCTTGCCCTTGCGCGGTCGCATCTCTCACGGCCGAAGCGAATAACAGCGGCAGCAAGTAGGCCAACGCAAGGCGATCAGGCTGGAGTCGAAACGAGAGGTACCGGTTGGTAATCACGCATGCGATGTTATCACGGCTCTAAACCAAGCATCCACCGCCTCCCCTGCCTGTTTGGCATCCAGTGAAGGTAGAATGCAGTCATGCGCTACTGCTGCCTCTTCCTGACCACCTTTGTGCTGCTGGCGCCGGTTTCCCAGGCGCAGGACCCCGATTTGGGTCAAGGCTGGATTTCGGAATTCAACCTCTCCTCGCGCCAGTTGATCGCCCTTGCCGAAGCCATCCCCGCCGAAAAGTTCTCCTGGCGCCCCGGACCCGGCGTTCGATCCACCAGCGAGGTGTTCATGCACATAGCCGTCGGGAACTATTGGTTGCTCAACCACGCCGGAGCCAGGATTCCTGACAGCACTCCTCAGATCAAGCCGGAACTCGAAACCAAGACAACCGCGAAGCCGGACGTGATTCGCTGGCTCAAGAACTCGTTCGACGCGGTCCGGCAAGCCTACCCAGCCACCAACCGCGCCAAGACCGTAAAGTTCTTCGGCAAGGACACAACCTCGGAATCAGTCTTTCTCAGAATCCTGGTTCACAACCACGAACATATGGGCCAGTCCATTGCCTATGCCAGGATGATGGGCGTCGTTCCTCCCTGGTCCAAGTAGGTCCATGAGCATTCACGAGGCTGAGTGTTTCGCCTCGCCCGAGATTTTGCGTAGCTCCGGCAACACATCCCCAGCCGCCACCGGAGCCGCACCGCGCATGCCCAGACCAAAGTACATCTTGCTGTACAGCGCGAACAGCCTTTCATAAACCGAGGCTTGCCCGGCGTCCGGCAGCACCGTGCGGAAGCCGGGACATAGCCGCTCCTGCGCCTGCTGGAAACTTGGAAACGCCCCGGCCGCCATCATCGCGAAAATTCCCGAACCTAGACTCGTCACATCGCCGGCTGGCACCAGCACCGGTTTATTGAACACATTTGCATAGACGTGGTTCAATACGTCGTTGCGCTGCGGGATGCCGCCGCCATTGATCACGCGGCGAATAGGAACACCGTGCTGCTCCATCCTCTCCAGAATAATGCGCGTGTGCATCGCTGTCCCTTCGATGGAGGCGAACAGCTCGTCCTGCGCCGTGCTGGCCAGGTTCCAGCCAAAGGTGCCCCCGCCCAGTTCCGGGTTCACCAGCACCGTGCGATCCCCGTTGTCCCAGCTCAGGCGCAGCAGGCCCGTCTGTCCGGCGCAAAACTGGTCCAGGCCCGCCGACAGTGCGGCAACGCTGGTTCCCGCCCGGCTGGCGATCGCTTGAAACAGGTCGCCGGTGGCCGACAGGCCCGCCTCCACACCGTAATAGTCCGGATGGATGGATCCTTTCACCACGCCGCAAACGCCCGGGATCAGATTCGCCTCCCGCGCAATCGCCATGATGCAGGTCGAGGTGCCCACCACGTTGACGACATCGCCTTCCTGTATGCCTGCGCCGATGGCGTCCCAGTGCGCATCAAAGGCTCCCACCGGAACCGGGATGCCCGGCCTCAGTCCCAGCTTCACTCCCCACTCCTGTGAGAGACGTCCCGCAAGCGCGCCCGAGTTCGCGTACCGCCCGTCGAGTTTCGCGCGCACTCCGGCGAGCACTGGATCCACGCCTGCTAGAAATTCCTCCGGCGGCAGCCCGCCCAGGCTCTCGTTCCACATCCACTTGTGGCCCATGGCGCAAATGCTGCGCGCCACCTGTGCCGCATCCGTCACCCCGCACAGCACCGCTGCGATCATGTCGCAATGTTCCAGCGCCGTCGCCATTTCTCCGCGCTTGCCGGGGTTGTGCCGCAGCCAGTGCAGCAGCTTCGAAAATCCCCATTCCGAGGAATAGACGCCGCCGCACCACTTGATCGCCTCCAGGCCCGTCTTCCGGGCGTGCGCGGTGATTTCCCCCGCTTCGCCGCTGGCGCGATGGTCGCACCAAAGGTAATAATCATCCAGCGGCGCAAGCCCCGCGCCCACGGGAATCACCGAGGAACCCGTTGTGTCCAGCGCGATGGCGGCCACCTGCGATCCGCTCACGCCCGCCTCGCGCACCGCGCCGTGCATCGCCTCCACGAGTGCGCGCAGATGATCCTCGTGACTTTGTGTGGCGAAGTCGGGATCCTGTTGGCTGCGTTGCAGCGGATACTCGCACTGCGCCGAGCCGAGCCGTCCCCGTTCGCTATCGAAGATCGAGACGCGCACGCTGAGCGTTCCGAAATCCACACCGGCGGCAATGGCCATGGATTTATTCTCCTCTCAGTACCTCGAGCGGCTTCTGACTGAGAATCCGGTAGCTGGCCAGCCCGCCGGCCACCGTGGCGATCACGGCGGTGAGCACGACCGCAATCACGTTGGGCAACAGGTCAAACCGGCTTTTCCCTTCCATCAGCTTCACCAGCAACAGATTCGCAAATCCGGTGGCCAGTGCGCTGCCCAGCACCCCGGCCGTAAGTCCCAATACCAGGAATTCCACCGAAAAAGTGGCCATCACACGGCGGCGGCTGGCCCCGAGCGTCTTCAGGATCGCCACCTCTTTCACGCGCCGGAACCGGGTCGCCGCCACGCTGGAGGCCAGGATGATGATGCCGGCCAGGATAGAGAACAACGATATGAATCGCACCACCAGCGCGATCTGGTCCACCACCTGTTGGACGATTTCCAGTACGTCCGCACCGTTGATCACGGTGACGGAAGGGAACTGCTTAAAGCTGGCCCGTTGAAACGAGGCGACCGAGGCCGGACTCATGCGCGCAGTGGCGAAGTATTGCAGTGGCAATCCATCCAGCGAGCCCGGGCTGAACACGAAGTCCATGTTGCCGCCCATGCGAACCTCTTCGCTTTTGTAGACACAGGCGACCTCCGCGGCAACCGGTTTCCCTCCTACGGTCCATTCCAGACGCGAACCCGGTTTCAGAGCTAACGCTTTTGCCGTGTCCTCCAGCACGCACACCTTGTTCTCCTGGAATGCGCGCGCGGATTCCGGCGTCCACCATTCCCCCTGCACCGCTTCTGTCTGCGGCCTGGCCTCCGCGCTCCAACTCACCGCGCGCGCCTGGCGGAATCGCCGCATGGACCCTTCCAGTTTGAGATTCTCCAATGCCGTGCCGTTGACCGTGCGCAGACGCGCGGCGATGGTGGCCACCATCTCAGGCTTGCCCTGCACATCCTTGCGCGACCGCAGCAGCGCTTCCACGCCGTCGCGCTCGCGTCCTGTGATGTTCAGTAGAAAAACGTTCGGCATGTTGGGCGGGGCGCTGGCCAGCATCTGTTGGAGCAGCCCGCGTTGAATGAGAAACACAGTGAGGGTGAACATCACCCCCACCCCGAGTGACACCAGCACCGCCTGCGCCTGATTGCCCGGCCGGTAAATATTCGCCATCCCGTGCCGCAGCGTGGACGGAAGCTTCCACATCGGGTTTCGAAGAAAAACCCGCAGCCCGCGCAGCAGCCCCCACGACACGCCGCCCAAAAGCAGCAAGCCCGCCAGCAGTCCACCGGCAAAGATCCCCGCGGTCTTGGCGGCTTCGGCCGGTGTACCCCCGGCGAGCCAGGCAGCCATCGCCGCAATTCCCAGAGCAATGATCAATCCCGTGATCCATGGGGCCGGCGCGCGCCACCGCTTGCTCCAGGAATCTCCGGCGCTCTCATGGTCGCGGCGCAGGATCACCGACGGCCGTATCCGCCGCACGCTGAGCAGCGCCGGCAGCGTGAACAGAACCGCCGTGAGCAGCCCGACCGTGATCGCCTCCAGCGCCGCCAGCCCATCCCAATGCACGCTGGGGCTAACCGCAAAGAACTTTTCGATCAGCAGCGGGAAGACAGCCTGCACTCCAATGCCCAGCACGCATCCCAGCAGCCCTCCCGCCAGGCCCACCAATAACGTTTGCGCCAGGTAGATGCGGACGATCTGTTGCGTGCGCGCTCCCAGACACTTCAGAATGGCGATTGAATCGAGCCGCTGCTGGAGGTGCGAATGCATCGTGGCCGCTACGCCCAGCGCCCCGACGATTAGGGCAATCAGGCTGATCAAGCTTAAGAATCGCTCGCTTCGGGTCAGGCCGCGCGTGATCAGCGGATGACTCTCACGAAAATCTGTGATCAACGCGTCGGAAAAGGCCGCCTTCAGTTCCTGCCGCACCGCCTCCACTTGCTGGTGGACCGGATCCAATCGAAACAGATGGCGCTGCGCGGACCGGCTGCCCGGCTGAATGAGCCCCGTCCTGTCCAGCGCCTCGCGGCTGAGCAGCACACGCGGACCCACGTTCAGGCTGCCCGACATGCGGTCCGGTTCGGTATTCACAACCGCGGCGATGCGCAAGGACTGGTTCCCCAGGCTCACCCGGTCCCCCACCTTCAGTTCCAACCGGATCAGCAGATCGTCAGAGACGGCCACGGTGTCCGGTTGCAGGACATCGGACAGGCGGCCCGGTGGAAGAAGCCCCACTTTTCCGTAAAAAGGATATACGGCCGGGTCCACCGCCTTGATCGACACCAGCACCGGCGGCGCATCAGGACCGGAGGAGAGCATGGACACCGTTTCCGAGATCTGCGTCCGCCGCGCTCCTTGCGCCACGATCCGGTCCATCACCTTGGCCTGCTCCCCGGTCGGCAGCTCGAATACGCGCACGGAAAGATCCGCGGCCATCAGCGTCCGCGCCTCGCTCAGCAGCATCGCGCGGAAGCTCCGTCCGAAGCCGCGCACGCCCGCCAGTGATCCGACTCCCACTGACAGCGCCAGCGCGATAAAGACAAATTTGCTCTTGGAGGCGGCCATCTCGCGGATGGCGATTTTCGCCGCCGTGCGCCAGGGAAGCGCAAAGGGCCCGGAGCGGGACGCCAAGCTTGTTGGGGACAGGTGCGCCCGGTCGCGCAGGGGCTCCGTTTTGCGCGGGTTACCAGGAAGCTTATTCATCAGACCAGATCCGCCCGTCCTGCATGGTAATGTGGCGATCCGCACGCGAGGCTAGATCGCGGTCATGTGTCACCAGCACCAGCGTGGTTTTCTCGCGATGGTTCATGTCGATCAACAGATCCAGGATGTGTGCGCCATTCACCGAATCCAGATTCCCGGTGGGCTCATCGGCCATCAGTATCGGCGGCCGGAGCATGAAGGCGCGCGCCAGCGCTACCCGCTGCTGCTCCCCCCCGGAAAGCTGCACCGGGTAATGGTCGCCCCGTTCGGAGAGCCCCACCGCCACCAGCAGCTCGCGCGCCCGCTCGGCGCCTTCGCCGCCCCCATCTCCATTCAGATCAAATGGAAGCAGCACGTTTTCCTCGGCCGTCAACGTCGGGATCAGTTGGTAGGACTGAAATACAAAGCCGACCTTGCGCCCGCGAATCGAGGCGAGTTGATCCTCTTCCATGCCGCTGATCTCCACCCCGTCGAGAATCACCTGGCCGCTGGTCGGGCTGTCCAGCCCCGCCATCAGGCCCAGCAGTGTGGACTTGCCGCTGCCCGACGGTCCCATGATCGCCGCAAACTGGCCGCGAGGAATGGTGAGGTCTATCCCCTTCAGAATTTCGACGCGATGCGTGCCGGTGTCGGCGGTCTTGGTGAGTTGACGGACTTCAATCATGATTTGGTTGGAATCTTGATTATCGCATCGGACCGGTATGATGAATAAAGTGAAGCTTCTTTTCTGGAACACGCGCAAAACGGAGCTGCCGTCCGCAGCGGTCACTCGCGTGTTTCTGGACTGTTTGGCGGCGCGGACGGCGCCCT
>ORMF012440917.1_pt1 | contig 11672 bp, 13 predicted proteins | sample 1779871 | NCBI WGS metagenome assembly ORMF01 (sample SAMEA104232316, study PRJEB22302) | groundwater metagenome | biome: forest; feature: aquifer; material: groundwater | place: USA | collected 2011-08-07 | depth 5.4 m
AGAGAAAATATGGCTCTGTACTCAGAGCCAGAAGCTTTAGAACACAGAAAGTTGAAGTGATATGCAAGCTAGTCGCCTATAACATTGACCGCACGGTCAATTACCTTCTAGTGCTTGTTAGAGGATTGCACCAGAGCCTGGGTTTTTAAAGCGCTAGAAAGGCAAAGATGTCAGAAAGTTCTGAAAAAAAGTTAGTGCAAGAAGAGATTGAAGGATAAAGTAAAGAACAACAGCTGCACAGATACCTCCTATAATGTCTACAAAGTCATGACGTCTGAGAAGATAACGGCCAACAGCTACGCCTAATGCCAGAAAGAAAAAAAGAAGGGAAGCCATGAAGTTGTCTAGAAAACTGGCTAAAATCAAAGAAATGAGAAATGCTCTGGTGACATGACCGCTTGGGAAAGAAGCTGCACGAAGTTTGTCATACAAAGTCTCTGTTGTTTGTGTTTCTGGTCGTTGTCTGAAATAAACTAGTCGAATGAGAGCTATAAAAACCACAGTCAGTAAAAACCCTAAAAGCAAACTAGCTCCAAGAGTTCTGTCTAAAAAGAAAAGAAAAAATCCTAAGAGAAGATGAAAGAACATACTGCCAAAAAAAGAGATGAACAAAATAAAGTATTTTGGAATCTGCATAGAAGAAAGAGTTAGGATGATTATAAAAAGATTACTTTTTGCAGGAGAAAATCAAGACACGGCCAAAATAACGAATGCCAGGAAGCCAAAGCAAGAAGCTGTCAAGTGCTCGAATAAATGGCAAGAAAAATCGCGGAAGAACATCATGATATAATAATGGGCAGACAGAAGTAAAAGCAGTCACTTGAAAACCTGCTCGTTGAAGCGTTCTTCGAAGAGAAAAAGGTGTCCACCAGTTGTCGATGTGTTGCATTTTCTTGAGCAGTCGTTTGATCCAGTAAAAGGGGCCAATTAATCCAAACCAGGAAGGTGTGCTGACAACCAAAAGGCCTCCAGGTTTGAGAACGCGATAGAATTCTCGAACTGCTTGTGATGGATGTTCTAAATGCTCCAAAGTTTCTCTGGAGATAATTAAGTCAAAAGTGTGATCTGCGTAAGGAAGGTGCTCTGCAGGTCCTGAACGCAGTCGCGCAAAGGGAAATTTCTTCTTTGCTACAGCAAGCATGTCAGGCGAAAGATCATAACCATGCAGTTGAAGCGTCTTTCCATAGTGTTCTCGAAGCAGAGGAAACACAAACTCACCAGTCCCACAGCCAGCATCTAAAATTTTTAGCTTGCGGAGAGAAGGAAGATAGGAAAGTAAGGCATGATTAATAGAAGTATTGCGATAGTGCTCATAAGGTTTATTTTTTAAGTGGGTAGCATAATCAACGCTTGCCTGTTTGTAAAAATCCATTAATGCAGTTCTTTTGTTCATGAGAGCAGCTCCTTATACAGTCGAAGATAACGTTTCGCGCAATGATTCCAGGTAAGATGCTCACGCACAATCGTCTGGCGGGCTGCTTGTCCTAAAGTTTTTCGTAGTTGTAGTTGTTGTAATAAATGAGAAAGATGCTTGGTCAAATTTTTGGTATCTTGTGGAGTGAAGAAGAGTCCATTCCGTCCAGAAGTAAGATAATCCTTTGCCCATCCAACAGGAGTGGAGACTAAGGCAAGTCCATGAGCCATGCTCTCCAAGATGACATTGCCGCCGCTGTCTTTCAAGCTGGTTTGAACAAAGATGTCAGAAGCTGCCATATAGTCATAAACTCGGTCATGAGAGATCTTTCCTAAGAAAGTAACATGCGAGGAAAGCCCATACTGTTGTACTAGATGTTCAAGAGAACTTTTTGCTTCACCATCTCCGATGAGAAGAAGATGATAGGAAGAAAGTGACTTGGGAAGATGATGTAAAGCCAACAATAACGTAGCATAATCCTTGTCCCGTGTTAAGCGACCAACAGTAAGCAAAAGAGTTTTCTGGGAAAGATGCAGGCGTTTGCGTAAGGCTGGTTGAGGACGAAGAGTAGGAAGAGCAACACCATTCGGAATGACTAAAATAGAGGAAAGAGGAATGTGATAGTTGTTAGAGAGCTGTTGTCGTGCAGTCTTGCTCAGAGTAACCAAAATATCGACATGTCTATAAGTATAGCGAATAAAAAATTTCAAAAAAGGATTGGTAAGTTGAATCAGGTGTGAGCTGCGTTCTGTTAAGAGTATTTTCTTTCGATGCATAGGCTTTGCAAGAAGTGCTAGAAAAGCAGTCAATGACCAGTTCGCATGCAGAAGATCATAGCGTCTCGCTGTAAAAAGAATCTGGAGGAAAAAAACAAGGGCATACAAGGGAAATAAAAGTCGTGCACTCCAGCTCGTCTGCAGATTAGAAAAAATTCCAGCGCCACTAGTCAAAGGAGTAAAAATAGTTGGAGAAAGATAGGAAAAGTGGACACCTTGTTGTTTGAGATGGGAATATAATTGCGAGACAAAGATGCCTCTAGTGGTATCCTGCGTCGTCGGATAGGATGTTGTCAGAACGCAAACTTTCATAGAAGAAGCATCTGGCAAAGAATTTATAAGTGTTTTGAAAAAGAGAGTATATTTGTGTAGTTTAAATAAGGTTATGTCTGTAGCGATACATAATGGATCAATAGTAAGGAAAACTTTTTAAACTGAAGAAAGAAGTAAAAAAACCATGACGTTAGTTTTATTTAATCCTCCTGTAGATTATACTTACTCCTATGTAAATAATCAGGGTGCTCATAAGTCTTGGTTAGCAAAGATAATGGGAACAGGTCATGGTTTAGTGCCTGGTCTTGTCCCTCCAATGGGCTTGTTATATACTGCTGCTGTCGCAAAAGAAGCAGGTATTAACACTGTGTTTGTTGAGGGAGCTTCTTTGAAGAGTGATGAAGAATGTCTTCAAGCTATACTTCAGAAAAATCCAGTCTTAGTGGGTATAAGCTGTACAGGATATAACTGGCCGAATGTGCAAACACTAGCAAAACAGATTAAAGAGAAAAACAAAGAAATCAAAGTGATTATTGGAGGCGCATTTCCAGAAGGATATAGAATAAAATGTCTTGATGAATGTAAGTATATAGATTATGTTGCTACAGGTGATGGAGAGCCTCAGATTAGAGATCTATATCTAGCAATCAGTGCAGATAAAGATAAGGGTGAAAAGAGATTAGCGACAATACCAGGGCTTATTTGGCGGAATAAGAAAGGAGAAGTGAAGGTAAATGAAGGCATGTCTATGGTAAAGGATTTAAATGCTCTGCCTTTTCCAGCTCGGGAAATAATCAACATTAATGAGTATGTTCCCTCCATTGGTTACTTCAAGCGATTGCCAAATATTACTGTTATAGGTTCGCGTGGCTGTCCATACCGCTGTACATTCTGTCATACGACGAATGATTATGGGAATAAACTGCGTTTACGGACAGCAAAAAATATAGTTGATGAAATTGAAGACTGCATTAAGAAATATGGTGTCAAAGATGTCATCTTCTGGGATAATGTGCTGACCATCAACAAGACGCTTATTAAAGAAATTTGTGCAGAGATACTCAATAGAAAAATAGACATCACATGGTGTGGATCTACTCGCGCAGATTTAGTGGACTACGAAACCTTAGCGTTGATGAAAAAAGCAGGATGTTGGCGATTGCTCTTTGGTATAGAAAGTGGTGTGCAAAGAAATCTCGATACTATTAAGAAAAATACGATAGTGGAAAAGGTGAAAGAAGGATTAGCAGCCTGTCACAAGGCAGGTATTGAAAGTTTATGCACCTTTATTTTCGGCTTGCCAGGGGAAACCTATGAGGATGGTTTACAGACTATAGAATTTGCGTGTACACAGCCCATCGCCTATGCAAAATTCTTTTCTCTCGGAGTTCATCCAGGAACGCCACTCTATGATAATATCGACCAATATGGAGTTCTCCAGAACTTTCAAGAAGCGCAGACACAGCAAGCAGTTGGCTTTGTTCCACATACCATGACCAAAGAGCAGATTGAAGAGCTGATCAGTCTCGCTTATAAGAGATTCTACAAGAGACCAAAGTATATTTTAGGTAGGGCTTTGAAGATGAGAACGCTCCAAGATTTGCGGCAAAACATTCGTGGATTTCTGGCTTTCTGCATGAATAAAAACGAAATAACTGAATAAAGACTTCTAAAAGCTCAGGAATCTTTAAATAGAACTGTCTAGTCTCAAAAAGATATGGCGGGAGAGAAGAAACAAGAAAAAGTAACAGTCATCATTCCAGCATATAACGCTCAAGACACAATTGAAGAATGTCTTCTTCATCTCATTGCGCAAAAAAAGAAAGATTTTGAAATCATAGTCGTTGATGATGCTTCTAAAGATAATACCGCTCAGCTAGTGAAAAATATCATAAAGCAGAATGGAAAGAAGAGTCCTAAAATTCGACTGATAAAATTAGAAAAAAATGGTGGTGCTGGTGCTGCAAGAAATGCTGGCGCCAAAGTAAGTACTACAGAGATAATAGCATTCTTGGATGCTGACTGTGTAGCAAATAACAACTGGTTGCAGTCATTGCTCGAAGGTATGAAAGTGCATGATTGTATTGCTGTGGTATCACAATATAATGGATCAGCTTGTGAAGAATTTATAGCAAAATATGCATTTTATGAGCTCAGGTTTCGTGATAAAGGTGATGATGGGTTTCTTGATTCTGCTTCAAGCTGTAATTTCATATGTAAAAGAGAGGCATTTTTGCAAACAGCTGGTTTTTCTTCAGACAGATATGCAGAGCCTGCAGAAGATATAGACTTCTTCTTCAGATTATCACAGAGGGGGAAAATTTGGTTTGTAAATAGCGCACGTGTGAGTCACCATTTTCGTAGCTCGCTTCGTGGTTATTTAAAACAGCAGAAAGAGTATAGCAGATCTACAGCTTATCTTTTTTTGAAATCCTATAAAAAGGATTTATTAAAGAAAAAAACTCTGCAGGATAAAGGAACTTATATAGAAATTATAGTGACAGTGTTATTTTTTCCAATAGTAGCAGGAAGCGCTCTGTTGTCATCTTGGATGGTTTCTGGTATATTGACAGGATACCTAGCAAGCATGCTCTTCTTAAACAAACAATTCTTGTGGTATCTTAAAGATCAGGAAGATGCATCATTTGCATGGAAATCTATCCCTATTATCTTCATTCGCACAGGATATTGGATAATTGGGATTTTAGAAGGTTTAGTAGGATTTTTCCGACGATAAAAGATCCAAGACACCCCGAAACGATTATAAAGCTTTTTCTCGTGACGTTATTATGCCAGACAAAGAAATTCAAGGAACTTTTAGTCCTATAAAAATTAAGGAAGAAAGAGAGATTATTCACGCAGATCACAAGTATATCAAGTGGGAGCAAGATCCGTTAGGTTACTTTCTAATAAAAGTAGATAAGAAGGAGAAAGTAATCCGCGCTGGGTTTTGTGGAAATGATAATAAAATGATTAAAGAATTTATTGGAAAAACTGCAGAAGAGCTGTACCATACTATAATCGCGTATAAAGCAGTAAGTGTATTAGCACACGCTGCAAATCTTGGGCGTGAATTAGAGAAAGCAGAGATTGCATTGCAGTATGATCTTGACTATGTGCAGGACGATCCTCTCAGATTAGAGAAGAAAGAAGAATCAGACTTATAGAGGAGAAGATCTATGAAATACTTATTGTTAACTTTTGATATCGAAGAATTTGACGAATTAAGAGTTCATAACATTCAAAGTACTGAAGAAGAAAGATGTAGAATCTCTGCACAGGGATTGAAAGATGTAGTAAATTTGTTGAAGAAGCAGAAGATTAAAGCTACTTTTTTTACAACATATATTTTTGCAATGCATCACTCAGAATTAATAAAAAAGATTATCGGAGAAAAACACGAAATAGGGTTGCACGCCTACAGCCACAGCCATGATTATACAAAAATGCCTGAAGAAGAGTCCTATGCTATTCTTAAGGAAGCAAAGGAGCAATTGGAAAAGAAATTCAAGGTGAAATTAAAAGGATTTCGTGGTCCGCAAATGCGACGTCCTTCTTACAAAGTATTAGGAAAGCTAGGATTTATCTATGACTCTTCTGTGCACCCCACATGGATGCTGGGTAAACTAGGTCATATCACTAAGCCTAGAAAAATGCACAAGACAAAAGAAGGCATTATAGAAGTGCCGCTTTCTGTCAGCCCGCTACTAAGACTCGCTATCGCATGGATCCATTTCAGGAATCTACCTTTGATCTATACAAAACTGATTACAAAAATGATAATGATAGACACCAATATTCTGAATATGTATTTTCATCCATGGGACTTCACCGATATAAACAAGCCTCGTTTCAAAAAGCTCATGTTCCTCATAAGAAGAAATACTGGAAAGAAAAACCTGGAAAAGTTAGAAAAGTTCATAGTTTGGTGCAAGACACAGAAATATCAAGCAATAACTATGAGTGATTATATAAGCCATGGAATCCATTAAACAGCATTTTGATCAGAAAGCTAGAGTGTATAATAAAGAGCGTTCTCATGCATGGTTGGGGTTTATTGTAAGGCAGGAAAAAAACGTAGTAATGAAGCTTCTCAATCCAAAGAAAGGGGAGAATATTCTTGATGCAGGATGTGGTGCAGGCGAATATGCTACATTAATAAAAGAGAATGGAGCGCATGTATATGGTGTAGACGTAGCGCCAAATATGATTGCTGAATTAAGAAAGAAGAAGATTGCAGGAAGTGTTGACAACATAGAGAGTATGAATCTTAGAAAGAAATTTGATAAAATACTCAGTGCTGGAACATTGGAGTTTTGCGAGTATCCGGAGAAAGCAGTCAAGAATCTTATAGCGCATCTTAAAGAAAATGGGCAATTAGTAATTCTTTTACCGAGAAGGTCGATAATGGGCATGTTCTATTGGTTGTATCACCGAAAGCATGCTATAAAGATAAAGTTGTTTAGGTTAAGACGGCTAGAAGAGATAGTCAAAGAAACAAAAAGCATAGTAAGAGAGGTAAGACGAGCAGATAGCTCATTCTGTTTTTATGCGATAAGAGTACAAAGAGATTAAAGACGGAAAAAACGGTGGCGAAAGACGTTGCGTAAGAACTCCCAAACTATAGAGAATCGAACAGTAGATCGTCCTCTCTCTCGTTGAGCATCTACATAGGGAATTTCCGTTATGATGTAATGAGCACGACGAGCTTTTATGAGAATCTCGCTATCAATGAACCAATCCTTGGAGACAAGATGAAACTGTTCATAGACATGACGTCGCATGAGTTTTGGTTTTGAATTGATCTGAAATCCGCGGATGAGAAATAAAGTGCGAAAAAACAAGTTATACACTTTAGAAGCAAAAGTCCTATACCAAGATTCTTTACGTAATACTCTTCTGCCCATGGCAATATCGAAAGATGTTTGGCATAATGTTTGATATGCCTTTAGGACAACATCTGGAGGAATTTGTCCGTCTCCATCTACCCATCCAACTATAGCACCATGAGCGTCTCGCAGACCGGTAAGAATACCGTGACCATAGCCCTGGTTCACAGGAACAATAGTCAGCAGAATTCTCTTGTCTTGTCGTTGAAGTCGTTGAATGATTCTTCGTGTATAATCCCTAGAGCCATTGTCAACAAGAATGAGTTCATAAGGTATTTTAGTTTTTTTAAAAAGATGAAGATAAGAGGTCGCTACCTTCTCGACATTATCTTGTTCATTATAGCAAGGAATAACTAGAGAAAGGACTGGTTTTGAAGGCATGAAAATACGCAACGAAGAACTCTTTTAAAGCTTTCGTAGTGCCTCTAAAAGCCTTGTAGACAGGAAGGCAACGATGGATTTATAAATCGAAGAGGAAAGGAATCTCCCATGAAAGTCATTATTTTATGCGGTGGCAAAGGTGGTCGAATGCTGCCGTTGACGAAAGAATTGCCAAAGCCTCTGGTTCCATTAAATGGACAACCAACCATCCAGCACATTATAGATCTCTATGATAAAAAAGGATTGAAGGAATTTGTTCTCTGTATAGGATATATGGGTGATGCTATAAAAGACTATTTCAAAGATAAAAAATATAACATTATTTTCTCAGATTCTGGTGAAGAAGCCAGTATGCTCAAGAGGATTATGGATGCAAAGCAATATATGAATCAAAGAGCAATCATTTCGTATGCTGACACAATCACAAATATCGATGTGAAAAACTTAGTGAAATTCCACGAGACAAAAAAAGCGCTAGTTACTATTTTAGTCACAAAAATCAAGAATCCATTCGGTTTAGTAAAATTTGACGAGGATAATAAATGCACATCATTTGATGAAAAGCCAACATTCCATTACTACATAGGTCATATTGTAATGGAGAAAGAGGCACTAAATGCAGTTTCGAAAGAAATGCTGGAGATGAAAGATGGTGAAGGCCTCGTTACTTTTTTCAAAGATCTCGCTGGAAAAGGATTATTGTATGTTTATGAGCATGATGGTGTGCAGATAACTTTCAACACATTGACAGAACGTGATAAGGCGGAAAAAGAGCTTATTGAGTTCTACACCTACAGAGAGGAGCAGTAAGATGAAGGGGAAAAAAGTCTTGGTCACAGGAGCTGCAGGATTTATCCCATCGCACTTAACAAGAAGGCTTGTCAAAGAAGAAGCAGAAGTGTATATCATAACGAAATACAACAGCATCTTTGATAATATCAGGCTTGCAGACGTCTGGGACAAGATTCATGTCATAGAGGCAGACATTAGAAATATTGATTCATTAAAACAGATTAAAGAGATCGCACCGCAGATAATTTTCCACATGGCGGGATACAACCATGTAGGTGACAGTTTCTTGCATGTTTCTGAAGCTTTGGATTGTAATGGAAAAGGAACTGCAAATGTCATAGAGGCATATCAGGATTTTGAGAAATTTATTTACATGTCAACATCAGAAGTCTATGGTTATCAAGAGAAAGTGCCCTTTACAGAATCCATGCAGCCATTTCCCACTTCACCCTATGCTGTAGGAAAATATGCAGGTGAACTCTACTGCCAGATGAAGTATCATGTAAAAAAACTCCCTATAGTCATTGCAAGATGTTTCAATACTTTTGGTCCCTATCAGAGTGAACGTGCAGTTATGGGAGAAATAATCATGAATTGTTTAGCAGGTAAGCCTATTCGTGCAACAGAAGGAAAACAAACAAGAGAATTTAATTATGTAGAAAATATTATCGATGGGTTAATTGCCGCGGCGGCAAGCGCTAAGGCAATAGGGCAGGTTATTAACATTGGAAGCGGTGATGAAATAAGTATCAAAGAACTAATCATGAAGATCCACAAGTTAACAAAATCAACATCAAAATTGGAAATAGGAGCTCTGCCTTACAGGCCAACAGAAATCTGGCGGATGTGTGCTGATAATACCAAAGCAAAGCAGATATTAAACTGGAAACCTAAGGTAAGTTTCGAAGAAGGACTAAAGAAGACTATCAAGTGGTATCAATTGTATCTAGAAGCGTTCAAGAAAAAAGATGCCCCGCTACAACTACTAGGTAGTTTTGATGAGTCTGAATAAATGAAAAGAAGAATTCTCATTACAGGTGGACGAGGATACATTGGCAGACACCTGGTGCATGCATTGCAGGAGAAAGACTATGCTGTTATGGTCTACACAGAAGACGTGCGGAAACCAGTAAGTGAAAAATGGAAAGCAGAGGTTATTATCCATCTGGCAGCGAAAAGAACAGGTGATGAGCACGAAATAGAAGAGACTAATGTGCATGGAACAAAAAATATACTTGAAGCATGCAGACAATGGAAAGCAAAGTGCATTGTTGCATCAAGCTGTGGAGTCTATGGCAATCCAGCAGAAAATCCAGTAAAAGAAGAAGCTTCAGTAAATCCTTTCAATGCTTATAATAAAAGCAAGGTTGAAGCTGAAGCGCTATGTAAAGAATATGAAGAACTATATAATCTAAAGATAATCATACTCAGATTGTTTAATATTTATGGAAATAATAATCAAAATGAATTTCTGATAAGAACGTTAAGCACATATGATGAAAAGCAACAGATAAGACTAAATCCAGATATCGTGCGAGATTATACTCATATTAACGATATACTACAAGCATTTCTAAAAGCACTAGAATATGAAGGAAGTTATGATATATTCAATATTGGATCTGGTAAAGGCTACACTGCAGATCAAGTGATCGCCATAATAGAGAGAATAACAGGCAGAAAGGTAAAATATGAGATCAACAAAGATCCTATTGTCATCAAGAAAATTATCGCGGACATCACAAAAGCAAGAGAAGAATTGAAATGGTCGCCAAAGATAACGCTTGAAGAAGGATTAAAAAAAGTTATGAAGGAAAGCGCTTAAAGAGCCCTTTGCTTGGAGTAAATTTGAAAATAGAATCTAAAATAATACCATTTTGATTAATGCCTCCAAAGCAGTAGAGAGAAGAGGGAGAATCTTCTGCACAGGACATACCGGTGCGGTTCTCAGGAAGATGGGCAACAATTGCCAAAGAGTCAGAAAGAGGGTCATAACGAATGATATCATCGTAGAAACCTCCTTGGGCGTCATCACCTCCAAAACAATAGATATTATGAGTAGTTGACTGTTCCACACAGGACAATAAACGTCGTGGAGTCGGTAATCGTGCTCGTGTAGTTTTTGCAATATCAGTGACAGGATCATATTCTAGGACAAGATCAATGCGTCGTGCATGGCCTTTTGCATCATTCTCTGCTCCTCCAAAGCAATAGATCTTCTGTGTCAGAGCGCTATTCGCACAGGAAACTTGGTAGCGTGGAGTTGGAAGACGTGACCTCATAATTTTCACACTATTAATAAGAGGATCATACATCAAGATTTCATCGTAGAGTTTATCACTGCTGCCTCCAAAACAATAAATTTTGTGTGTTGCTGAACTCTCTGTACAGGAGAAATGTGCGCGTCCTAAAGGCATAGTAGTTTTATTGAGAAGAACGTTTTGAAGGGGTCGATATTCAAAAATCTCTGAATAGAAGACATCTTTGTCTCTGCCGCCGAAGCAGTAGAGAGTATGGGTGATGGAAGATTTTGTGCAAGAGAGGTAATCAGCAGGATGAGGCATCTCAACAGAAATGACTTTATCAGTGCTAGATCGTGAATCAAACTCGCTGATAATGCTGAAAGTGTTGAGTGGATCTAAAAAACCTCCAAAGCAATAGATCTTCTGTGTTGTTGAGCTTTCTGCGCAGGAGAGATAACTAGTAGCACTAGGAAGAGTCATATTGAAAAGAGGTGTAGTCGATGTTGAAGAGGGAGAAGAAGGCGATGATATAGGTAAGAGGGAATCATTGGTTGGAAGTGAAGGATAATTAGTGTCTTCAACAGGCAAAGGTATATTTTTGTCTGGAGAAAGAAAAAAGGGAAAAAGAGAGAGATTGGTGACAAGAAGAAAAAGAATATAAATGAAAAGTAGACCTAAGGCGAGTTTCCAAAAATGTTTAACCTGTTTATGCATAAAGAGCAAAAAAGATGATTGAGAGAAGCTATTTAAACTTTCTGTTGGCTGGCTCTGGTGCGAACCTAAGTTTTAAGTAAAAGAGGCATAGCCTCCTTTTAGCACAAAAGGAGAGGTGATGCCTCTTGGCAAAAGAAGAGTATGATGACTACTTAAAATTTATTGAAGAGGCGCAGCAACTTGCACAGCA
>ORMF012354319.1_pt1 | contig 11671 bp, 12 predicted proteins | sample 1779871 | NCBI WGS metagenome assembly ORMF01 (sample SAMEA104232316, study PRJEB22302) | groundwater metagenome | biome: forest; feature: aquifer; material: groundwater | place: USA | collected 2011-08-07 | depth 5.4 m
AATATAATTAGGGTGCACATCTTTATAAAGATATGTATTCTGCAGTATATAAATAGTAAATTTACTCATAAAAATTAGAATATTCTCTCATTATTTTAATGACTTTTTAGACAGCCCCTGGCACATTGTTTTTTTGATATTTAAGGGGGGATTATATGTTAACTATAACTGATGGAATAGATACTAACGATAAAGTAATTTATAAAGGGCACCTTACTTTAGTGCAAAGATCTTATGGAAGAAGAGATTATGATATTGTTATATCAAAGGATGCTGCAGTTATGCTTTATATTGATGAATTAGATAGAGTGTACTTAACAAGACAATTCAGACCAGCAATGGGGGAAGAAGTTTTAGCATTGCCTGCTGAAACACTTGATAAAAATGGTTTGAGTCCTTTGGAAGTAATGATTGAGGGTCTTGAAGAAGAGTGCGGCATCAGAATAAAACCAGAACAAGCTAAAAGATTAGGAAGAATTATATCAACAGACGGGCATGATACAGAGAGGGTATATTTATTCTTAGCACATGGTCTTGGAGAAAAAGTAGGGCGGTGCTTAGAAGATTCTAAAAATATCCAAGTTATTACTCTTCCTTTTGATGAAGTATATGAAATGGTAGCTAACAATCAGATAGAAGACTCAAAGACTGCATATTTAATAATGTATGAAAAACTAAGTAGGTTGGGGGCACTTCATTAGAAGAAACATCAAAATGGAAGATAAAAAAATATTGATTGTTCCAAAAATAACAAAGGTTGAATGGGATCTTCATAGACTGGGCTTTACAGAAGATAAACTTAAAGAATTTTATAAAAAAGAAAATCTAAATGTTGAAAGAATATTTGAAAGCCATAAAAGACAAAAAGAAAATCTTGAAAGAATTAAGAATTTAATTATTGGGGCTACTATTGTAAACAGGGATGGATTAAATAAATACATTATAAACAATTATGATTTGATAATTGCTGTTGGTGGAGATAATCATTTCCAGTATGTTTCCCATTTTTTAGAAAATACCCCAATTCTTGGAATTAATTCTGATCCATCTAGAAGTGATGGGGCTTTAATGATGGTTAGTTCAGAAGAGTTGGAGAAAATTCTTCCTAATATCTTAAGAGATTATTTCGAGATAGAAAATTGGACTAGACTAAAGATTAGTATAGACAATAAAGAAATTGATGAACTAGCAATATCCGAGATTTTTATAGGTGAGGAAAGACGATTTAATATGTCTAGGAACATAATAAAAGTTAATGGAAAATCAGAAGAACAAAAAAGTTCAGGATTAATAATTGCTACAGGAGTTGGTTCGACTGGATGGTATAATTCTGCTTGCAGGTATTTGTTTCAAGAAGGAGATATTTTTTCTAAATCCCTAAAAGAAGCCAGATTTTTGTTAACTGAGCCCCATAATGGCAGATTATCTTCCTTGAAAATGACAAATGGTTCAATCGGAGAAGATGAAGAAATAGAAATAATTTCTTTAAGCGATTCTTCAGCTTACATATCTATAGATTCTTTGAAATTGATTAAACTAAGGGAGGGAGCCAAGATAAAAATCAGCATAGGTGAACCATTGCGAGTGATTAGACCAAAATGAGATACGTAGAATGCCCGGAAATTTATGAAGGTAATAAAAAGTCTTTATTCTTAGCAGGAGGGATAACAAATTGTCCAATTTGACAATCAGAATTAGTAAAACTACTTGAAGAGCAAGATTTAACTGTACTGAATCTTAGAAGAAAATATTTTTCTACAGATATAGAGAACTGCGTGGCTTATGCCCCATTTATTTTGCAGTTCTCTATCTGGAAAACTGCGACTATATGTGCTATAAATCACGCAGTTATCCATAACTTAAATATTGAAGAAGAACAAATAAGCTGGGAGCAGGATCATTTAAAAAAAGCTTCGGCAGTTTCATTTTGGTTTCCAAAAGAAACTCTTTGTCCTATAACTTTATATGAATTAGGAAAACAAAGTGTTTTAGAAAAACCCATATTTGTCGGAGTTCATCCAGGGTATCAAAGAAGAAAAGATATAGAAACTCAAACAAGACTTGCAAAACCAGATGTTAAAATTGTTTATTCATTGGAAGTTTTAGCAGATCAGATAAAAACTTGGGCAAGATCTAATTAGATAATTTCGATTTCTCACCTACTAGAATCATGTTTGTTGGAGGATAGTCTTGCAGGACTAAATAGTTTTTTATTTTTTTATATATTCTTACTTTGCCCTTGTACATCTTTTCTATAATGTACTGACTTTTAAAAGAACGCGAACCTTCTACTACCTCAAACCCTATTTTCTTCAGTTGCTTTTTCCAATTACTAAAACTCCAGAAGCCAAATTCTTCGTGCATTTCACTATCCCAATTATCTGTATAATTCATTTTACTAATAAACTCATAAGCATCTTGTAAGGTTGTTTCTATTAACTTTTTATTATTAACTTTTTTTTCTTTAAATTTTATTTTTCTTGGAATAAAATCTTTAATAAATTTTTGAAATTTTGCATACGTTGAAATTTCTTTTATTTCCCCTTTAAATTTTCCATCTTTTTCATTTAATTCTAAATAAACTATATCGTTTCCATTTTCTGGGCCAACAACATCTCTTATAATTATTCTTCCTTCGGGAGCGAGTTGTTTGTAAGTATTTTTTAGAACTTTTCTTAAAGCTTCTTTATTAATATAAGAATAAATTTCGTGAAGAACTGAAGAATAAATAATAGTATTTATTGTGTTTTCCTTAAAGATCTGATCTAAAACATTTCTCCTATAGAAATAAACAAAAGGGTTTGGATATTCTTGAAGTTTGCACCATTCGTAAAATTTTCTGGTTGCTTCTATTCCTATAATATCTGATTCTGGAAAATTTTTTGCCAGCAAGAATACTAGCGCTCCTGTTCCGCAACCAGCATCAACAATTTTTCCCTCGTTAACAAAGGGCTTAATATCTCTAAATTTAAATTCTACATTTTGATCCATGCCACGAGCATAGGAATTATAGTTTCTTGTGTCTGTTATTTCTGCATCTTCGTTTAATAAAGAGTCTTTGAATAAGTCTATAATTAGATCTCCTAAATTATATTCTAAATAAACGTCTTGAGTTGCCTGAGAAGCAAATTCTTTCCATTTTGAATCAATTCTCCAATTTTTTTCTGCTTTAACTAATAACTCAACAACTTCATAAGGTCTTAGATTAGAATATTTACCTTTTTCTGCCTCCAATAATTCAACTGACAAGTTACTAAACTTTAATTTTCTAAATGAGTCAATAACTAGGGGAGTTGAACAAGTCAAGATTGAATTTTTAGGAGTTAATTTTTCTCTTCCTTGGTATTCTATCTGATGCAAAATGTACTCTGCGAATTTATTTGTCTGTTTAACATCTGGAATTGGATAAATTTTAATTTCACAAGGCAGACCTCTAGAAAATTTCTCAATTGCAAGAACTCTCAAATAGAGTGGAATTGGATTTCTTCTCGTGTTTGCATGGTCAGCTGAAGTAACTGCAAAAATTATTCTGTCAATCTTTTCCCCTTTAAATCCCTGATTGATAATACTACTCAGATAATTATATTGAAATTTTGTCAGCATATGATGCCTGCCAGGAAAAAGTATTGTTTTCACAATAAAAAGAGATTATAAAACTTTAAATATCTTATCCTATTATTAACAATATGAAAAACAAGTATGAAAAGCCATCCATTACTGTTGATATCGTTATATTCTCTATTATTGATAAAGAATTAAAAGTTTTACTAATTAAAAGAGAGATAGAACCATTTAAAGGGAAGTGGGCACTTCCCGGAGGATTTGTAAGAATTGGCGAATCACTTGAAGATGCTGCAAAAAGAGAATTAGAAGAAGAAACAGGAGTTAAAGATGTTTATTTGGAGCAGTTATACACCTTTGGAGATCCAAAAAGAGATCCTAGAGGAAGAATAATTACTGTTTCCTATATTGCTTTAATAAATTCTGATAATATAAGATTAAGGGCTTCGACTGATGCTTCTGATGTACAATGGTTTTCTATAAAAAAGATCTCTTTACTGGCCTTTGATCATAAGAAAATACTAGAATATGCCTTGAAAAGATTGAGATGGAAATTTGAATATAGTACAGTTGCATTTTCCATGCTTTCTAGCGAGTTTAGCATGAGCCAAGTTCAAAAAATTTATGAAATAGTTTTTGATAAAAAATTTGACAAGAGAAACTTTGCAAAGAAAATATTGTCCTTAAATATATTAAAAGAAGAGGAGATAAAAAGAGATGTCTCTCATAGACCACCGATGTTTTATTCTCTGAAAAAAGATATTGGAGACATAGTTGAAATATTGAAAATTCAAAATAACTACAAAAGAGGCTAAAAGTAATGGATGGAGAAAAAATATTTGTTTATAATCAAAGTGTAAAAGAAGTTCTTGATAGTTTTAAGATTGATCCTAAAAAGGGACTTGATGAAAATCAAGTAAAGAGCAGACTACAGGTTTATGGTTATAATGAGTTAAAAGAAAAAGAAAGAATAAGCCCTTGGTTTATTTTTTTCAGCCAATTCAAAAGCTTTATAGTTTATATCTTAATTTTTGCTCTGGTTATTTCTATAGCTATTGGAGAAATTGTCGATGCAGGAGTTATATTTGCAATTTTAATCTTAAATGCTATTTTGGGATTTATTCAAGAATATAAGGCTGAAAAAGCAATTGCTGCTTTGAAAAAATTATCTGCCTTGAAGGCAAAAGTTATTCGGGATGAAAAAGTTATGATGATTGAGACAAGAGAAATTGTCCCTGGAGATATCTTAATTATTGAAGAGGGAACTAAAATTCCTGCGGATGGAAGAGTTATTGAGTGTTCTATGCTTGAGACTTTGGAATCTTCGCTTACAGGAGAGTCGGCTTCGGTTGCAAAAGTAATTGATTCGTTAAAAGAAGAATTGTCTCTCGCAGATAGAAAAAATATGGTTTTTGCAGGAACTATTGTCACGAGGGGGAAAGGAAAAATGTTGGTTTGCGCCACAGGGATGCGGAGTGAAATAGGGAAGATTGCGGAAATGATAACTGACGTTAAAAAAGAATCTACGCCCCTGCAGAAAAAACTTGAATATCTTGGGAAGATTTTTGGAATTGGAACAATAATTATTGCCTTGATAATATTGGTAACTGGCATAATAAAAGAAAAATTAGTCGATGAAATATTATCTGGAGACTTTATTGGTTTTATTTCTGGAGGAGAAAAATGGTTAATTACTTCTGTCGCGCTTGCTGTTGCTGCTATTCCTGAAGGATTACCTGCCATAGTAACGATTACTTTGGCCATTGGAACTAGAAGGATGCTGAAGAAAAATGCTTTGATAAGAAAATTGCCTTCTGTTGAGACTTTAGGAGATGTGAGTGTTATCTGCTCTGATAAAACAGGAACGTTAACTGAAAATAAAATGACTGTAAGAAAAGTATTTGTAAATCAAAAAGAGATTGAAATTTCAGGAGTCGGGTATGATCTTGAAGGTGAATTAAAATCTGATAAAGGAACTAATAAAAATGATGATTTTATCTTTAAGATTGGGGTGTTATGTAATAATTCCGGATTTGAAAAGAATGGTGAAAAGATAGAGGTTATCGGAGATCCGACTGAGGCGGCTTTGTTAATAAGCGCTCATAAGGCTGGCTTAAATTATGTCGAGATATTTGATTCTTGGGAAAGAGCAAAAGAAATTCCATTTGATTCTGTAAAAAAGATGATGAGCACAATTAATATTGAGCCTAAAACAAAGAAAGAATTTGTTTTTTCTAAAGGCGCGCCCGAATGTATATTAAATAGATGCAATAAAATATACTTTAATGGAAGAACTAGGCTGATAAATAAAAGAGATAGAGATGAGATATTAAGAAAGAATGAAGAATTCACCAAACAATCTCTTCGCGTTTTGGGATTTGCATATAAAGAAGTTAAAGGAAAAGAGGATTCTGGGAAGAATTTGATTTTTGTAGGTTTGCAAGGCATGAGCGACCCTCCAAGAGAAGGAGTCAAAGAATCTATATTGAAATGCAAAGAGGCGGGAATAAGTGTGATGATGATTACTGGGGACAATATCCATACTGCAGAAGGGATTGCCAGCGAGGTTGGAATTGAAGGCAATTCCATAAACGGAATAGATTTCTCAAGACTAACTGAAGATGAACAAATGATGATTTTGGAAAAAACAAACATTTTTGCTAGAGTAGAACCAAGTCATAAAATGACTATTGTTAATTTATTACAAAAAAGAGGAGAGATTGTCGCGATGACTGGAGATGGCATAAACGACGCTCCTGCAATAAAAAAGGCGGACATAGGGATCGCTATGGGTATAACTGGAACAGACGTTACTAAAGAGACCTCGGATATGATATTAGAAGATGATAACTTTTCCTCTATAGTTAATGCTGTTGAAGAGGGAAGAGGCATAAGAGAAAATATAAAGAAATTTGTTAATTATTTAATTTCGAGTAATCTTGCAGAGGTTCTTGTAATATTTTTAGCAATAGTTCTTTCTTGGCCATTGCCTATGACTGCTGTAATGCTTTTATGGCTTAATTTAGTTACAGATGGCCTGCCTGCTTTAGCTTTGGGAGTTGATCCTAATCCTCCTGGATTGATGAAAAGACCTCCAAAAAATAAATCAAGTATAATCGATAAAATTAGTGCAATTAAAATTGTTTACATGTCTTTATTGATAACTGCTGGAGTTCTTGCTTTATTTTATTTATCTATGGACAATTATTCTAATCTAACTGGGAGCTCTTTCAATGTAAAGATACAAACAATTGCATTTACGACAATAGTTTTAATGGAAATAGTAAGAATACAATCGATAAGGCACGAGTATAAGTTGGGGATATTTAGCAATAAATATCTTATTGCTGCGGTTTTATCTTCAGTTATTTTGCAACTCGCAGTTATTTACACTCCATTGAACCTTTTGTTTGGGACAACTTTCCTTTCTCTTATTGATTGGGGTTATATTGTTGGGACTATTTTTGCGGTTTTTGTTTTAAACGGTCTTGGCTTATTGATTATAAAGCGGTTTGATAAATGAGGATTTGAGAATTTATTAAATCAAAAAAATTTCTTGAAAAATCGCCTACTCCATCCTGAAGGATGGAGTTTGATCGGCGATTTTTCTCATTCGGAAATTTTTTGGATTACCGGGAGAAATCGACAGCAACAACTCCAATCTAAAGATTGGAGATTTCTAACGTGTATTAAGAAAATCGATTTTCAATAACTTTATAAACCAACATTTTGATAGATAAGCATGGGAAACTTTAGGTCAAATGATAGAGGACGAGGAGGATATGGCGGTAGCCCTGGTGGAAGAGGCGGAGGGTACGGAAACAGAGGCGGGGGAGGATATGGTGGCGATAGAGATTTTGAAAGAAGACCAGTTGAGATGCATGATGCTATTTGTAGTAAATGTGAAAAAAAGTGTCAAGTTCCGTTTAAACCCACGGGAAGTAAGCCTGTTTTTTGCAGCGATTGTTTTGGACAAGGCGAAGGTTCAAGAAGTCAAAGTGGGCAGTCTAACGGCTCTTCAGATCAATTAAATCAGATTAATGCAAAGCTTGACAAGATACTTCTAATTTTGCAGGAGCTAGAAATTGAGATGGACGACGATTCTGATGAAGATGATGAAGATTCCGAAGACGATTCTGAGGGCGCGTAATAATTTATACCTCACAGTATTTACTTAGGTTTCTGAAGTCATTTTTATTACAGCCTGTCGATGATAATAAATATAGTCAAAACTTTCAGTTTTGCAAATTTATTGAAAAATTTATTGCTTTCAGGCAAATAAATTTTTCCGATAGACAAGATATTATCAACTATAATCTCATAAGCAATAAGGCGCAATGTGTCTTTGTGTCAATGCAAAAGATGCAGTTGTTAACATATCTTCAATAAATTAAGGTCTTCAAATATTGAGAAAATTAGGCTATTTTTCAGTTGTAAATTAAAGATGTTCCGTCGTAACTTTCTAAAGCTAAATAATTTATACCTCACACGATAATTTATATAGCCTAATTTCCGAGATATTGTATGAGCAGAAGAATGAAAACACAGGAAATGTCTATTGGAAAAATGCTTGGGCGTGGATGGAAAAAGAAAAAATTAATGGACTTGCTTTATAGAAGAAACGTGCTGAAAAAGACAGATTCTTAGAATGTTTATGACGATAAGGGGCAATGCAAATGTTTAAAAGTTCAATAAATAAGATTATATTATAAAGAATTTAGATAATTGTGCTACTAAAAAATCTAAATTCTTTAATAGGACAATTTGCAAAAAAAGCAACGTCAGGCAAATTATCCATATTAATATTCAGGAGGTAAACAAATGAAAGGCAAAGTAAAATTTTTCAACAAAGTGAAGGGATTCGGTTTCATAATTGCAGATGACGGAAAGGAATATTTCGTTCATAGCACGGGTCTTAAAGAAGGAGCATCTATAAACGAAGGCGATTCAGTCACATTCGAAATAGAACAGGGAGATAAAGGTCCAAAAGCTGCAAAAGTTTCTAAAGATTAATTCGTTAGAAATCAATTAATTTCTGTTAGCAATTACATTCTCATAATCGATATGTTTGATATATAGAGATTCCCGATGATTGTGTTAGAATTTAGTTCGGAAATCTCTAATACATCTTTTCCCAAAAATCTGACCCAATCAAGGAAAAGATGTATATCAGCAGGTTAGTGCAGAAGATGAAATTTGTTAATGTGAGTTGATCAATTAAAAATCTAAAAAATTTATCATATGTCACAGCACGTGATAACCTCGCCTTTTAAGGCGAGGCGTGCCGTGAGCATCCAAAAAACAAGTGCCATTCAAACCACACCTTTCAAGGTGTGGTGGCACATTGTTTTTTTGATTTTCATAATAATATGCAAAAACTCAATTTACTTAGATTTTTAAATTGAGTTTTCTTAATGAAATTATGATAAAGAAAAAGAAATGCCTATCGTGCAAAACGAAGTTTGATTTTGATACGATGGCGAGGTTTAAAAGAAAATACTGCAAGAAATGCAGTAAGAAAAGAAAGAAAATGTGGGATAACCAGTGGAGAATTAAGTTTGAAGATCTTCCTGATGAATAATTTTAGATTGAATTATCTTTATTATTGAATGTCTAATTTGTTTTCTTAATTTGTAAGTATTTGCCAACTTTGCGTATGCCTGCCAACCTTGTAAAATTTCCGATAAATTCTTCAAGATTATTTCATCTTTATCAAATAATAAAATCTTATTTTTCATTTTTCTGACATTCCTTTTTCTTAGAAGCTTAAAATGATAAAAGTTTCTAAAACCGACAAAATCAACCCCTCTCGAGAGATAGATTACTCTAGATTTTTGAGGATGAAGTTCTAATCTTAATTTTTCTCTTAAAAAACAATCTATTTCCTTTTTCCATTTTTCTAATTGCTCTTTTGATTTGTGCAAGATAATAAAGTCGTCAACATACCTAACATAAAATTTTACTCTTAATATCCTTTTGATAAAATTATCTAGCTCATTAAGATAAATATTAGCAAAAAATTGGGAAGTTAAATTACCTAAGGGCATGCCCTTCTTGTAAATTTCAGATGCAACTCTTCCCTTCTGGCTCTCAAAGTTTGTATTATCTAAAATTTCTTTGATTAGGTGAAGCCCTCTCTTATCAGATATCTTTCTTTTGATTATTTGAAGAAGAATATCATGATTAACTTCTTCAAAATAATGTTTAATGTCTGCTTTTAGAACAAAACATTCTCTGGAATTATTTTTTGAGACTTTTCTCATAAATTCATCAAATCTCTTAATCGCTTTTAATGTTCCCTTACCTTTTCTATTAGCGTAAGAATCGAAGATAAAAGATTTGTCAAAAATTGGTTCTAGGACATTGACAATTGCGTGATGAATAATTCTATCTCTAAAATCTGATTTTGAGATAACTCTTGTTTTTGGGTCTCTTAAAATAAAAGTTTCTAATGGTGAAGGTTTGTAAATCTCGCTTAATAATTCAATGCGTAAATCTGCTAGATTTATTTCTAGATTCTTCTCAAATTCAATGACATAGCCCTTTGTAGTCTTTCCTTTCCTAGCTTTTTGGTAAGCTAATTCTAGATTATCGATGCTACAAATTTTATTCCACAAATTATTGTAAGTATTCATTTTATTTTGTCTTGGATGTTAAGGCCATTCCGAGAAAATGAGCATTGTTGCCTAGGTTGTTGTCGCCATTCAAGCCATTGTTGTCGTTGTTGCCAACAATGAGCAAACGCCCAAATCTTATAGCTTTTTTGTCTAATCTTCACTGTTATTTCGATTTTCAGACAATAAAGTCTTACTCAAGGTCACAACTGCATTTCATAACTTCTCAAAAGGAAAGTCCCGACAAAAGAGCGTGTGGCCTTAACACCAATCTCTAGAGATCAATGCCAAGACAAGAGTTATTAGAAATTGTCGGAATAAAAACTTATCTATACAATGCAGATACTCTTTCCTTAACTTGCTGTTGTAAAGGAGTAGCCACGCATTCATTAATTATTTCTACAAGTTTATCTTGAGGAGGGAAAAATTTTTGTGCACAGGCTTCGCCTGTACCCTTACGCACCCCGAGAAAATGAGCACCGTAGCCCAGGTCGCTGTCGCCATCCAAGCCATAGTTGCCGTGGTCGCCAACAACGAGCAAACGCCCAAACGGCACATCATGTAAATCATCTGAACGCCAATTTCCAATTTGAGAGCCATAAACTTTTTCATGAACATCTAAATATTCATCTGCTCTTTGTCCTAAGAAAGGTTTTGTTTGAAGATGTTTTCTTGCATCTTTAACGCTTATAGCTCCTGATGGCGATTCCATTAGAGCTTTATGGTCTATAACATAGACTAATTTATCATCTTGCAAATCTAAAAGTCTTTGAAATTCTGATTGAGGCATTTTTCCTGCACCATTAGTTAATCCTTGCTCAATTGCTTTAGTTATGTTTGCTGATTTTGAAAAGTCATTAGGAACATGAGCATAAACAATAACTGCATTTCCCTGTCTTGTTTTTCCTGTTGCTCTTAAGCTTAAGGTTTTAAACCAATTTTGAAACATAAAATGATTTCTCGCATTTTCTGAATCTGCGTTAAAAATATCAATTCTTGCGTCTATGATTTCAGGCATGTAAGCTGCTTCATAAGAAGGGTTTCTTGTATCCTCTAATTCTTTTAGAGCTTTATCAGTTCTGTCTGCATAAAAAGGTCTAGCTTCAACTATTCTTCTTTGTGGGACTAGTATTGTTTCGTTTGTCATAGTTTTTCTAAAAATAAAGAGTATTTAAATCCTTCGGTTCTGTTGTTATTTTATAGAAGTCACAGAAAGGCGTAAAGAGGAGCGTAAGTATATAGCATAGACGATAAGTTTATATATAGGATATACTAAGTATATCCTATGAGGAAAGTCAGATTAGAATCTAAAACCAAGTTAATTTTAGAAAATATTGAAGGATTTGTAAAAAGAAAGGTCGTACCTGTTGGGAATAGTGCAAAGGTTAATTGCCCAAAAGAGTTTTTAGGAAAAGAAGTCTATCTTGTATTTATAAAAAATGAATCTGATTGAAGAAAACCAAAATTTGAAAGAAGAGGTTGCTTATAAAGACGAA
>ORMF010338814.1_pt1 | contig 11667 bp, 9 predicted proteins | sample 1779871 | NCBI WGS metagenome assembly ORMF01 (sample SAMEA104232316, study PRJEB22302) | groundwater metagenome | biome: forest; feature: aquifer; material: groundwater | place: USA | collected 2011-08-07 | depth 5.4 m
CCGAGGTGGCGGCATGGGAGGACCGGCGCAACACCAAGGGCGGTACCGTGGACTGGCGCTTCACCACCGCCGATGCCCGCATCAAACTCAAACGTCTCTACCCAATTCATTAGTGGCAGACTACTAGTGATGTAGGTGAGGAGCTGGTGCCGCGCCCTGCGCTCCAGCACGTCGTACAACACTTGCGAAGTCCAGGCGGTCGACCGGCCCTTGCCCAGGTCGTCGATGCCCAGCCACGGCACCGTCCGGTAGCGGTCGGTGGACGTCGGGTGGTTCCCGTCGAAGTCGGCCCGCATATCGTCCACCATGTTCAAGGCGTTCACCAACAGGGCGTCGGCGCCCACGGTGGCGGCATGGTCGAATAACGCCACCAGCGCCCAGGTCTTGCCGGTGTCGTTCGGCCCGGTCAGGATCAGGCCCTTGCCCGCGGTCAGCGCTGCAGCGTAAGCCTTGCGCAACGCCGTCGGCAGGGCGTCGAAGCGGGCACTGGTGTAGGCCGGCCACTGGCGGGCGATATGGGCCCGATGTGGTGGCTCACCGGTCCAGACGGCCACGCCGGAGGCGTTCACCACCCAATTAGAAGGTGACGCCGGGGAGAGCTGCATGGTCTGCTCCTTTCTTTACGTGGTGGTCGCGCCATGGTGCGCCTTCGGGTGGAGCAGCATCCTTGCGTTGCCCTGCGCGCTCCCAGTCCACAAGCATCGCGTGGACGTAATTCCACGTCTGTTTGCCGGCATTGGCTGCCCGCTTCATCGCCTCTAATACCCAGAGGGCACCGAAGGTGTCCAGGTCCTCGCCGATGTTGTCCGCCACCAAACGCGAGAGCACCCCAAGGTAGTGTTCGGCCTGCTGGTAGACCTGAGCAGTTGCGGCGCCTTCGTATTCGGTCCCCTTCGCGTGTGCGGTTGCAGCAGCAGGATCTGAAGTACTCTCTGGATCACTATTTAATGTTTGGCGGTTTGCGCCATTCATGTTTGGCGGATTCGTGCATCCTTGACTGGCGGAATCCGCCATCCAGGCCATTAGGAGTTTACCCAATCGGGAGCGGTCGATCTGGAAGAAGAGTTGGGCGGGCATCCCGTGCCGCGCCTCGATCAAAACGCCGTGGCAGGCAAGGGCCCTGCGTGCGGTCTCTTGTTCCCGCCGACTCAATCCGGTCTCGTCGTAGAACTCCGCCTGCGTCTTGTACACCCACCCATCCGGGTCCTTGGTACGGGGCGTCCAGTACAGCAATTGCGACAGCAGCAGAGCGGCGTTGACGCTTCCCAGTGCCTTTGCCAGGGTGGGGTGGTACGCCACCGGGCGGTCGCCCAGCAGCGCCACTAGATCAGCGATGTTGGCGGACGGGACAATCTCGCGCTCGCCGTAGGTCGGGCGGGGGGGAGTGTGGGGTTGTGCTCTCGTTGCCACGTAGGTTCTTTCCTCGCTCGTTCCCCGTCGCCTGGCAGGTTCGGCGCGCATGTACTTCTTGCTACTCCACCGTCGGGAGGTCGGGCTCCAGCAGGCCGGCCTCGCGCAGGCCTGCGCGAAGTAACACGCGAGCCTGATCAATCACTGGGCGAACCTCGCGCTCGGCGAGCTTCTCCAAAGCCGCCACCTCGGTAGGGTGAAGAAAGATTCGCAGCCGCTGCATTGCGTCTCCTCACAAAACGAAGACTCGTGGGAATGACCCCACGAGTCTCAGTCTCTCCGGACCTGACGTTAGGTTCGCAACGTTAGGGACGTAAGGGAATTTCAGTAATTATTGAGCGGGCAGCATCGACTTCTGCCCGCGTCGGGATACAGCCTGGGAACCTATGCCGTAGCTTTGAGAGTTCTGTGCGCACACCTGTGGCAGCCTTCCAATGCATTGTGCTCGCGATACTAGCTCCGTCGTAGCCTTGCAGCAGCAGCTTCACCATCTCCTTCTCGTAAGGAGCAAGCTGACCCCACGGTACGCTGGCACTCCAACGCTCGATTGTGAGGTGTTCACGCTGTTCGGCCGTGGCCGCTGACTCAGCCGGCATCGTGCCTGTTGCTGCTGCGGGAGCGTCAGCGGAGGAGGGATGACTCCCAATGGGCGATAGAAAGGTGACGGCCAGCTGCTGCCGGACCAAGGGCACCTCCAGGCCTTTGCCGTGTGCGATGGGCTGACTGGAGCCGGATATCTCATCGCGAATCCACGTCATGATGTCGTCTGCAAACTGGTGGGCTTCCTCGATCGTGCTCTCGACCTCGGGTTCAATACCCAGCCCTTCGAGCCCTAGGCGGGCGACCGACGGTAAGAGGAACTCTGGGCCTTCCGCACGAACCATCGTTGGTGAGATCCGAAGCGACACATAGCAGTGCTCGTTGGGCGCGGGCATAACCTGCATGAAAGCAGGCCAGTTGTCGTCAAAGACTTGGGTGCCTCGCACAAACCAGAACCCCCATTCGTCAACCGAAGGAGTCTGAATGATTCGGATTGGCCCCCAGGCTTTGAACGGACCGAACAAGAAGGGCTCTACGTCCGCCACGTGTTGGGGCGGCAAGCTTTTCCGTCGTTCAGGGTCGTGTGCCAAACCCAGACAGTGCCCCATGAGAAGCCGCTCGAACACGGACACGGAGCAGGATACGTCTTGCCAAATTCTCTCCACAGCAGACCTCCGCACGAAAATCAGGGGGTTGCATTCGCCCACCGACAAGGGCCCAAGCGGCGCAGGCGTCCCTCTGACAGCCGACCCAGGTGCGCGAGCCCACCAGAAGCTATCACACCTAATGCCCCAATGCTGGGGGAAGCTCTATGCGGCGCGAATGGTTAGGAAATGCAGGTTTGGCTTCGTCTGTGACCGAGTCTGTCCACGGTGGAGTAGGGGTACAGCCTTGATGGTATCTGAAGTCTCTCCGCGTTCACAACGACAGCACGGCTGCCGTCGGGCTTGGGGGGCCCGTGGAGTCCACCCTGCCACCAAGGGACGTTTGTTCCTGGTTCTTCGCTCTGCGATCGGGAGGTAAGGCGCCGGGACCGTCACGCGATCTCGCAACCCGTGGGGCCCCCGTTACGGTCGGGTCTCCGATGCCGGCCCCGCACCTCCCACCCTGGGTACCCCTCCACATCTAGCCCCATCCCACTGTGTCCGGCTGCTGACCACTTTCGATGGTGGCTGCCAGTGAGGCACAGCGAGCATCCGGAGCGATGGCCCGGTCGGTGCGGGTGTGGTGAGACGCTCTAGAGCGAGCGATGGGCGTAGGGTCCGATCCTTTAGAAGTGGCAGTGACCGTGGTCGGCCGAGGTGGCCGACTAGATGACCGTCTGGGGCATCAGATGCATGAGGCCCAGAGACGAGGGCGTGGAACGTCAATCCAGCTGAGGACACCGACGTGGGAGTGGAAGTGAAGCTGCTGGTCGGGGCGACGACAGATGGCAGGACCTCTATAACCCCGATTTATGATTTGCATAAGGTGCATTATAGCAAGCTTGGCCTGTTTTGTGCCTAATCCGCCTTGCATCGGGCGCCCTCCGTCCTACCACCACGCCTGCCGGAGTACCCGCCACCGGCCACTTTGGATAGTTATGCGAATCTCCTGGAGTGATGTTGCTCCACGATTCACGCCTCGCGCCCGTCACGCGAGCGCTTTGGGGTTGGACGGTGCCGCCCCACGCCCACCGCCTCTACCTGCAGCGCTGTCGGGATGGCCATGACTCCACGCCCAGACAGCACGGGTCGACGTGCCTGGAGGTGGTGCCGGACGTGGCATCCATAGGGGCCGGACACCGAGGGGTCCTGGTGGTACTCCACTACCCCTTCTAGGAGAGCCCGAAGTAGGCGTCAGGGGGCGGGCGGAAGTTGGAGAGACACCCGATTCCCGGTCGGATTGTGCTGGTTGGTCTGCGCCTCGGCGATCAACTGGTTGGTGCGCTCCATGAGGCGGGCGATACCGGGGTCCAGCGAGATGGTGCGGCGCTCCTGCCATTGGCCGGCGGCTCGCATGACGTGTTGGACGGCGGTCGCTTTGGCCTTCGGGTCATCGCCCTCCAGTAGCTCGATGTTGGCTCGAGCTGCAAGGCCGAGTTGGTCAACGAAGTGGGACGGTGTATCCCTCTCCTTCGCTCACTGGGGCCGGGCCATCAACGACGCCAGGCGTCTCGGGCACGGAGCAGACAGCCGTCTCGGGAGAGGATTTCACCAGGACCTAGAGAAGATGCTCATGCTCGGCGCTTCGGACAAGGGCGTGGAGCAGGACGCGCCACTCGTGACCGGCAAGTTAGGAATGGGCTTCAAGAGCATCTTTCTGATTACTGACCGTCCACGGGTCCTGAGCGGGAGCCTGTGCTTTGAGGTTTTGGGCGCAGTGTTTCCTCAGCGTCTCACCGGCCCCGCCTATGAGGCACTCGCTAACGACCTTCATGCCTACGCTCCGAACCGGAAGGGTGCTGGCACACTCATCTGCTTGCCGCTACAGCCTGACCTCAGCCGAGAGTTGACTAACCACCTTGCTCGGTTCGAGGAGCTAGCCCCCCTGCTGCTGGCTTTCTCCCGAAAGATTAAAAGGATTGACCTGAAGTTGCCCGGCCATCAAGACCGAGCGCTAATCTGGCAGGAAACACCGGTGCTTGGTCTGCCCCATGCTTTCACGGGCCGCCTCCCGGCAGGCCGGGATGGTGTTTCGAGCCGCAGGGCGCTGCTGCTGCGGGGCCGGAGCGGGACCGATGCTGTACTACTGCGGCTGGGCGCTCGGGGGGTAGAGCCTTTCCCTGCCGAGATGCCAGGGATCTGGGTGACTGCACCCACTACGGAGGGCGCGGGCTTCGGCTTTGCCATTAATGGTCCGTTCGACCTGGACCTTGGACGGGCTACTCTGGCACGCATATCGCCACAGAACACCGAACTGGCAGACCGCCTTGGCGTGGGGATGGGCGAGGCATTGGTGGGCCTTTTCGAAGCGGGTGAGGAATGGGGAGACTTCCGGCAGGCGCTCGACCTTGCGAGTGACGTTCGCCCCTACGACTTCTGGAATACCGTTGTGAAGCAGCTAGCGGCACCGTTTACGTCCGACGCCAAGCCCGGCCAGGAGCGTCCGGATACTGCATTAGCGCAGCGGGCGCTCTGGGGAAACGAACGTCATGGTGCGGCGAGGTTGCTGGCCGAGTGTGCAGCGCTGCCCAACGGCCTATGGGGCGAGTACGAGCTGCTCGTGCGTATCCACCGAGTCAAGCACCGGGTGCGGGGTGTTCTGGCCCAGGAGGCCATATTCCTTGCATTCTCGGCGCTTGAGAGCTTTCGCGCGATTGTCGCTCCGGATGAGATAGCTGCCGACGCCGCACTAGGCGAGCTCCCCATCCTCGCCCCCGCAGGTGCACAGCCCCTGGACCTCACTACGGTCCTGCGGTGGGAGATTCAGCCCAGCAATTATTGTGTGTCCCCGGAGCAGGCTGAACGCTTTGGGGCGGTGGTCACCGACGACGCCGTGAAAAAGCTAGAATACGGCGGCTCGGCTGAGCAAGCGGAGTACCATGACCTTCGCAGCCTGCTCGATGACATCCACTTCCGCGCACGGGACGGGAGTGCCAAGCCTGCTCGAGAGTTGCTCCTCTCCAATGCCGACGATACGGAGAATGATGACGAGCCCCTCCGGGCGTCATTCGCCCCGGCGAGCAATCTCCTCGCTGGGAACTATGCTAATGGCGGTATTGCCTTCTTCAAGATGTGCCGTGAACCCCAGGGATTCATCGCGCCAGCGCAGCAATTAGCCAAATGGGGCCGGGCCGCTACGGACGATGCTAAGAGAGTCGCCTTCCTCACATACCTGCTTGTGGGGGACCTTGGCCCGATGGTCGGGCGCCAGGCCAGCATCATCAAGTCAGGCTCATGGTTGGCCGCGGTGGAAGGCCTGGACGTACTCGACAGGGCTGCGCCAACCTGGAGCCAGCGGTTAAAGGTTTTGACGAACCTAGAACTTATCCGGCAGGAGTGGTATCAGCCGCCGTCGCCTCCACCGCCGCTTCAGACACTCCAACCCAGGGAAGCGCTTGAAGGCATCTTTGATTGGTGGCAAAAGCGAGGGCCCGGGGAGATCATCCGCTACGAACAGACGCTGTACTCCAGCGGTCAGCAACTCTCTCTATCAAAGGATTTTGCGGACCGCCGTGATGACCTCCGGGCGCGCAAGGCGTGGCTCGAACTGTTGATTCTCGGCGCGGCGCATACCCTTGGCCGTACCCAAGATGGACAACACCGTGGCTTCCTTAAGCTTTGCCACGATAATGGCTGGATGGCCACCTTCGCGACTCCCCGCCACGAATACCAGGCGGATGCCTGGATGCAGGCAGTGCACGACTACCTGGATCCCCAGGTGCACCTGCCGCGCTACTATCACTGGATGCGGCTCTTTGTGCCTATCTTCCAGCTGTCTTGGTGGCTTGATGATTACGTGGACCTCTTTCTGAATGCCGATCGCCTCCTTCCCACGATGCCTTTTGACCAGTTCCTCGCGCCGAACACTGCTGGGGCGTTGCAGGGCGGAGGCATCATCGCCCCGCCCCTGGCCCGGACCATCAGCACAGGGGCACACTTCTTGCTGCGGGAGATGGCCCGCGGCGGCCTCATCGAGAATGAGGGTTCGTTGCGCCATTGTTACGTCCCGTCAGCCCGAGTGCGAGCGCTCATGCAGCGACTGGGCTGCCATGGCCTCTCGGACGACGGCGACTCCCACGCTCGCTGGTCACAGGAAATCTATGCCTTCCTGAAAGCCCATCTCGGCCAAGAGCGCGCCACCTTCAACAATACCTTCGACATTCCCCTAAGCATCGTCGCTCGGGACGCCGCGCTGCAGCATATGCTCTTCAATTCCACAGTAGTGGATCCGGCTGAGCTCTTTGCTGATGAGGATGACGTGTCCGAATGACGAACCTCCATCGAGCGTTCAACCCGGGAGATCAGTTGCTTCATGCCCGGTTCGGTATTGGCGAGGTCATTCTGGACCGAGGGACAACGGTGGTTGCCCAGTTCCGCGATGGCATACAAGCGAGCGAGAAAACCGAATTGGAGCGCGTCTTCACTCCATTTCAGGCCATAGATGGGCCGGACTGGCACGGACCGCTCAACGTCATTACTCGCTGCCAGGCAGAAGCTATCCAGTCAGTCAACGACGTGTGGGGCGTATTCTCCCGCTCCCGGATCGCCCTGCTGCCGCACCAGCTCTGGGTCTGCCGGCAGGTGTTGCGCAACTGGCCCGCCCGTTGGCTGGTCGCCGACGACGTCGGGCTCGGTAAGACTATCGAGGCAGGCCTCATACTCTGGCCGTTAATATCTAGGGGCACAGCGCGGCGCATCTTGGTGCTGTGTCCGGCGTCCTTGGTGGATCAATGGACGTACCGCCTGCTGGAAATGTTCGATATTCGCACCACCCGCTACAGCCCAGAGGCCGACACGCCCCGTGCCGATTTCTGGAATACCCATGAGCAGGTAGTGGCCTCCTTGCAAACCCTCCGCTCCAATAATCGTGACCGCCGCGCGCGTATGTTGGCCGCAGAGCCATGGGACCTGCTGATAGTGGACGAGGCACACCACTTGAACGCTGATGAAGATCGGGGACCGACTCTGGGATATAAGCTTGTCGACGAGTTGGTGTCGCAGCGACGGGTGAGTTCGATGATCTTCTTTACCGGAACACCCCATCGCGGCAAGGACTTCGGCTTCTTTTCGCTGATGCACCTCTTGCGGCCAGACCTTTTCGATCCGCGACAGCCGATCCGGCCACAATTGCCCTTGCTGCGGGAGGCGATGATTCGCAACAACAAGCAGAATGTGACTGATATGCGCGGCAAGCGGCTCTTCCAACCACCCCAAGTTAGCCCTGAGACGTATCAGTACTCTCCTGCCGAAGCACGGTTCTACGAAATGCTCACCGAGTTCATCCTGACCGGCAAAGCCTATGCGTCGTCGTTGAGCACATCCGACCGCCGCATGGTGATGCTAGTCCTCATTGCCTTGCAGAAGTTGGCGTCAAGCTCGGTCGCTGCTATCCGCAGGGCGCTGCAGCGCCGGCTCGAGCGCCTGGTCACAGCACGCACCCAAGCCACCCGTGTCCTACGTGCGCAACAGGACCTACGCCAGCTGCTGACACAGTACGAAGAACTGGAAACCGAGGGGGAAGGAGATACCACCAGCAGGGTGGAGGAAGAGGTCGCCTCGGCGCTCATCCGTCTAATGGGGGACGAGGAGCCCAGGCTGCGTGAGCTTCTGGCTGTTGCCGAGGACATACGCGAGGAGACCAAGGTCAACAAGATACTCAGGATCCTGGACGACCAATTCGTTGGCCGGGCAGTGCTATTCTTCACCGAGTATAAGGCAACCCAGTCTTTGCTGATGTCGGCTCTCATTCAACGATATGGGGACGGCTGTGTCACCTTTATCAATGGTGACGATATGGCCGAGGAGGTCATTGGTCCTGGGGGCCGACCTCGGACGCTACGGGTAAGCCGGGAGGGGGCCGCCGAGCTATTTAATTCGGGGAAGGTGCGGTTCCTCGTCTCGACCGAGGCTGGTGGCGAGGGCATCGACCTTCAGGAGCGATGCTACAGCCTGATTCACGTAGACCTCCCCTGGAATCCCATGCGCCTTCACCAGCGGGTCGGTCGGCTCAACCGCTATGGCCAGACGCAACGGGTCGAGGTCATTCAGCTCCGGAATCCTGACACGGTCGAAGCTCGCATCTGGGACAAGCTGAATGAGAAGATTGACCGGATCATGGCAGCCCTTGACCAGGTGATGGATGAGCCGGAGGACCTGCTCCAGCTTGTTCTAGGCATGACATCGTCATCGCTTTTTCGCGAGTTGTTCGCCGAAGCCGATAGTGTGCCCAAGGAACGGCTGTCCGAGTGGTTCGACGAGAGGACAGCCCGCTTCGGTGGCCAGGACGCGCTGGACACCGTGCGGGAGCTGACAGGCTATGCTGCGCAGTTCGACTTCCAGCAGGCATCGTCGCACATCCCAGACATTGACCTCTCGGCGCTTGCCCCATTCCTGAAGACCATGCTATGGCTCAACGGACGCCAGGTCCGCGTCGACGCGGAGGGCATCAGCTTCCGGACACCTGATGCGTGGCTCACCGATCCTGGGGTCCGCACATCATATGACCGCCTCGTTTTCGATAGGCAGGGAGGCCACCGCGATATAGCCCAACGGCTGGTGGGCGTCGGCCATAGGGCGCTCGACCAGGCGTTGCGCCAGGCGCGTACAAGCACCGACAGTGTTGCCACCCTGCCCGCCACGCTTCTCAGGAATCCGCTGGTGCTGTTCAGCATCACGGACACCGTAACGACGGAGGCAGGACTCGTCCGCTCGGTTATCATTTGCGTGGAACTGCGAGTAGGAGACGGCGATGCTCCCTTGGTGTTGCGGGACTGGGAAACCCTTGAGCGGTTGAATGCACTTGCAGAGGGCCGGGGATTTCGTCGTGCGCGGACGTCGACTCCACCGGCCAATTTCACCGCCGTCCGTGAAGGTGTGGAGATTGCCCGCCGTGTGGTGGAGGAGCGCCTGGCGTCCCTCGATCTTCCCTTCCGCCTACCGACGGCTAGCCTACTCGCCATTCTATGGCCAGGTGAGTCTGTGGTCGGCTCCAGCTCCCATGGTGAGCCCGGCGAGAATGAGGATAGATGAGGATGTCTCTGCTGTCGTCCGCAGTTCATCACACGGTGACGGTCAGCATCGAGCTATTAGTCACGAACTCGAACTACTCAAGATTGACCCTAGGGGTTCTCGGAAACGGTGTGCTGGACGTTCTGGGAATGCTGTCCGGGGTGTCCACTTGGATCTCGAGCGTGAGTGTACGACTCTGATCGTGGCGTCCAGGACTGGTCGCTCCGCTATACTAAGGGGCTGGCGGTGACCGGCGTCGCCACGTCGGTCGGGAGCCGGTTGTAAACTCCGGCGAGTCCTTCAGCTTCGGCCCCTTCGGGCCGAAGGTTGCGACCTGCCGAACTTCAGCAAGGGCGATGGTCGCCCGGCGTTCGATCAGGCGCTCCCGGGTGATGTATCACCGCCAGCGCTCCCTGTTGCTCACCTATGAGGCGCTAACCCCTGGCATCACCGGCCATCCTCCCAGATACCTCCACGCGTGCCAGAACAGGCTATGCGGGTAGTGCTGGTCTCACCTCAAGTCTGCCGTGGAGTACCTCGGCCTCTGGGAAGCTGCGGGCGAGCTCCTGCGCTCCTGCCGGCATGGTAAAGGCAGTGATGAGGGAAACATCCTCACCCGGGAGTTCGACCCCCCTGTAGACGCGGATCTCGAGTGCTGGCGTTGTGGTGGTTCTGCGACGCAGGGTTAGCTCCACGACTTCCGGAACGCTGGACGGTCGGACGGTGAGCTCCACATCGGCGACCGTGAGCGACGGAACTTGCTGCGAAGGCTCTCCCGACCCCATGCGCTGCGATTCCAGGCGCATGCCCACGAAGGGACTCAACGCGATCGTAACGAGGTCTCCCCGCCGGCCATGGGCGATGACCTTGGCTCCGGCCGCCAGTATCCACTCTGCCACCTGCGTCAAACCTGAAATGCTCTGCGGCGTGCGTTCGGGACCACTACGTTTCAGCAGTTCCTGCAGCGTTGGGCGAGCCGGCGCGGCCACCTGCGGCGCACGTTCAGCGGCGACACCATGCGCGAAGGTGGACTCACACTCCTGGCATTGGGCGAGGTGTCCAAAGAACCCCCTGTACTCAAGGTCCCCAGTGTGATCCCGCCCATCGAGGAAGGCATGCAGTATGGCTGGACCGCTCCGTTCGGCGAGCGGGTGCTGCACTGCGGGCCAATGTTCCAGCTGTGCGCGGAGCACGAGATCCCGCCGCCGGCACACGGGGCATGCCGAGCGATGCGCTGCGCTGACGGATTCCCCGGTGCTCGTCGCAGCCATGGCCGTCGGGCAGATGTCGATGCTCGGAACGGTACGAGGCTCGTTCATGGTCTAGTTCTCCCCCTGATTGGTCATCGTGTCGTCGTCTTCCTTCGGAGCGGCGTAGAGGGGGAAGCAGACCCGCATATGTGCATCGCCCTTTCGGAGCTCCTCTTTCACAAAGCTTTCGGGCTTCCCAATCGCCAAGGCGATCTCCCGCCGGGCCATCCCCTCGCGCCGAGCCAGCTCCCAACATGCCTGAGTCTTTGGGGTGAGACCCCGTGATTTGTTCCAATGGTTGGTGAAGCAATCGTTGAGCTTGTCCAGGAACTCCTGGTGGTTCTCCCGTGCCAACGCCCGCGCTTCGGGCTGTGCCAGGACATCAGGATCCGGGGGTTCGCGGCCCTCATCTTCCAGCGCCCCGAGGTCAACGTTGTAGTGAGCAACCTGCCAGTAGTCCACCAAGCGATCCTTACGGCGCCGGTAGAACACCCAAATGGGCAGCGGCAAGTCACCGTATACGGACAGGAATAACGTCTGCGAGAGGTCTTCGGCGACCTCTGTGGAGCGGGTCCCCCAGTAGTAGTACCTGTAGCTCTGGGGCCACCGCTCTTTGTAGAAAGCCTCGAAGGTTGCTTCGGTGATCAGGTCCACCCCTACCCTCCAGCGAGGCATCTATGCCTTACCCACATCTGTATTTTGTAGTGAGGCGCTAACAGAACACCACCTGCCGCGTTGAGAAGAGCAGGAGGTGAAGCATGCACCCATCTGCTGCCGAGTTGCTGCTGGAGAATGCGAGCTGGTTGAGGACGACG
>ORMF012199024.1_pt1 | contig 11667 bp, 11 predicted proteins | sample 1779871 | NCBI WGS metagenome assembly ORMF01 (sample SAMEA104232316, study PRJEB22302) | groundwater metagenome | biome: forest; feature: aquifer; material: groundwater | place: USA | collected 2011-08-07 | depth 5.4 m
TGAGTCCGGTCAGGTCCGTCACTGTGAGGTAGCTGCGCAGGACGCACTGGCCGTAGCGGGCTCAAATACGATTGACGTGGCCGCTGGCGCTTGTCCATAATTGAGACTTGGAATTCTGGTGTCATTGACTTGCTGATTATGCTAGAAACATACATCCTATGTTTCACTCGCGGTTAAGTAAAAAAAGAGGGTTCACCTTAATTGAAGTCATGATGGGCGCTTCCATCATGGCTATTGTCAGCGCAGCTTTGGTTGGTGCTTTTGTCGGGCAAGCCGCGCTTAATTTGACCGCGCGAAATTTAACAGCAGCCATGACAGATGCGACACGTGTCTTAGAGGAAATCCGCAAGCAGAATGGCAGCGTGGTTTGCACGCAAGGCATCCCGTCCATCAAGCCACCGTCGAATCGTACCAGTTGGGACGAATGGTTGACAGCGATTGGTAAAACCATGACCTTGGATAAGGCGACGACATTTGAAACGGTGGCGGTTACTTGCCAAGATGCCAACGCCATCGTCTGCGTGCCGCAAACAAACGTGCTTTGCCCGGACGGTGTTACCACCGTCACGTGCCCTCAGGTTGGCCAGTTGACTGTTTGCGGGCCGAATGGGCCAACAGTGTCACCGGTTACAGCGCCCTATTGCGGCAACCGCAGCGCGTTTAATACACCTGCGCAAATCGGTTCCGGCGAATGGAAGAGCCAAAACGTAGCCACGAGCTATGATCCTTTGCGGATTACGGTGGCTGTAGGCTGGGTGGAAAGAGACCGCGTCATTGGAAGTCCGGATTTTTATTATCAGGGCGAAACAACCTCAGCAGGCGGGTTTAAATCTCCGCCGGTAACCACACCGGCGCAGTTGGCTATCAGGGAAAGCGGTGATGACGGCATCGTCACTTCACAGGCGATGCTGAGCACTATAGTGACTTGCCGATGATGAACAGAAAAATGCGCTCCGGCGGGTTTACGCTGCCGGAATTATTGATGGTTGCCGGCTTGCTGGCCGTCGTTTCTGGCGCCATGTTTGTTACTGTGCTTAGCGGGCAGTCTGCTTTTTTATCGTTGGACAGTTCTATTCAGCTGCAAGAGGAGGCGCGCAAAGCGTTTAATAGCATGACCCGTGAGTTGAGGGAAGCGGGCGGAGCCATTGCTGTTTCTTCCAGCCCATCACAACAACTAGATTTTCAGTTGGCACTTGGTTATAATTTGACCAGCGTTGCAGGATGTCCTGCAGATGCGGTTTGCTGGGGTGCTTGGGATGCGGACGGTAATCCGCAATATAACTGGACAGTGCGCTACGCATTGAAAACAACAGGGAGTAACACGCAATTGGTCCGGCGGCTATTCAATGCAAACCCGGTGAGTGGATCGGCGACACCGGTATCAGAGCGGATCCTTGCCAATCAGGTGGACAATGCAACAAGCCCGGTTGTTTATACTTCATTTGCTTGGGATCAAACAAATAGCGTGATTACCATAAACCTGCAAACGAAAATTGACCAGTCCGCTTTATTGCCAGGCGGCATCCGTTCCAGCGGTCGGTTGACAACCCAAATAAAGCTTCGGAATTCATAACGCATGCCGACTAATTTAGTGCCGGCAAGAGCAACGGGCGTAGGTTCTTTTTTCAAGAGCCTGACTACCATCCGGCCAAAAGAATCCAAGCTTACCGTTGGGTTGGATCTCGGCTCTTCCTCTATTAAGGCCGTTGTTTTAGGCCCCCGAAAAGGTTTGGGTGCCCGCCCGATTGTAGGCCAGCAAAGCCACCCTTTCGATCAAAGCACTGAAACAGACCCCTCAAGTGTTATCAAGAATGTCCTCGGATCGCTTCGGCTGCCTGTTAAATCGTTGAACCTGGCAGTCAGCGGCCCTTGGGTGATTATGCGTATTATTGAAATGCCGGCGATGAAACCCAATGAGATGCGCCAAGCGCTGCCTTTTGAGGCGCAGCGCTACCTGCCGTTTAATCTTCAGGATGTTGTCTTGGATGGCGTTGTGTTGGGCCCCGGAGAAGCCAATAAAAATTGGGTGCTTATTGTTGCCTGCAAAAAAGAGCTTATTGAAAGGCGCATTGATTGGATCAGGCGGGCCGGTTTTGAGGTGGATATCATTGATGTGGATGCGCTCGCTATTGCCAATGGATTTTTGTCTACACAAACCCGTTCGTCCGGATATCAAACAGTTGCCTTGGTTGATTTGGGTGCGCAGTTGAGCAATCTTGTTATTTTCAAGGGCCAGGCGCCTTACCTTGTCCGCGATATTCCCTGGGGCGGGGATAAGTTAATTCGCCAGGTGTCAGAACAGCTCGGTTTGGAGGCTCAAGCACTTAAAGAATTATGGAATAAAGCGCAGCTGCACCCCCAACAATCCGAAGCAATGAAGCTTGCAACAGAGCCCCTCATTAATGAATTGCAGCTGTCGTTTGATTATTTTGAGAACCGGTTTGGGCAGCCTCCGGAAAAGGTGCTTCTAAGCGGAGGGTTGACCCATGTCCCTGGATTGATTGATGCTATTAAGAGCCACCTGACGCAAAGTGTCAATAGTTGGGCCCCTATCAAGGATCTTCCTAGTCAATTCTCTGTAGCCTACGGATTAGCGCTGCGCAGCAGATGAAACCCTAATGGCTGACCTTCTTAAAATCAATCTTCTGCCTGAAAGCGCGCAGAAAAGCAGCCAACAATCGGCGCAACAATTTTACCGCACACCTTTAGTGGGTATCATTGTCGGCTTGTTGCTTTTATTGGCTCTAGGGCTGCAAGTGCCTTTGCAGCTTAACCAGGCCCAATTAAAAAGCCTTAATTCAAAGATTCGGGTTTTGGAGCCCAAACAAGCGGAAGTTAAGCGTGTTCAGGAGTTGTTGGTGCGCCTGCGTGTCCAGCGCGACGCTTTTCAAAACTTAAAAACCGGCAGTGGTTCCTGGGCCCAGCGGCTTAACCTCCTTTCCAATGTGACCCCTAACGGTGTTTGGTTTACCGAATTGTCTTTGGACCGCACTAAAGGGCTGGTCATTCAGGGAATGGCTTTGGCTTCGCAGGGCCCTGAAATGGTTACGGTGACGCGCCTGGTGCAGGACCTGCAATCAGACAGTAATTTTTCTTCCGCGTTTAAACAGGTCCAACTGGAATCCATCAAGCGGATTCAACAGGGTGATTTTGATGTTGTTCAGTTTACCGTTACTTGTACCATAGCGCCGGCTTCTTGAGGGAAAACAGCGATGAAATCGGCGGTTAATAAACAGCGACTGCAAACCCTTTTATTATTAGGGTTGTTTGTTATTTTAGGTTTGTATTTTTCCGTGCAATATTATTTTCTGCCTACAAGCCGGAAAGCATCAAGCCTGCAGCAAGAAGTCCGCACCGTCCGCGATCGTTTAAGGGGATTGGAGGCGATGACCGCAAATCAAGAAGCCCTGCAGGCGCAGTATCTTCAGGTGGAGCAAGCGGTTGCCTCGTTGCGGAAATCGCTTCCCAGCGAATCCGAGCTTCCAGCTGTTTTGGAGGTCATATCCGGCCTGGCCGCCAAAGCGAATGTAAAAATTCAGACAATTTTTCCTGAACGCACGTTAAGCACCAGCAAGCTATCCACGAGCAGTGATCCGGCTGTTTATAAGGAAGTGCCCATTCAAGTGGATGCGCTTGCAGGTTATCATGAGCTGGGGCTGTTTCTTAATCAAATAGAGGTGGGAGACAAGCCCATGCAGGTGTTGTCATTAAGGATAACCAGCAACCCCAAAGATCCAAAACGCCATCAAATTAATTTGCTATTGCGGGCTTATTTTGCTATTGCCGAGGAGGTTGCAATAAATGCCACGTAAAGCCCTGTTTTTACCGGGATTATTGTTTGTTTTCTTTTGTTCATTGCCGGCAGCTGCTTTAAATACAGCCCCACAAAAAACTTTCCGATATAATGCTGAAGGTAAGCGGGACCCCTTCATACCTTTGATTATTAATAACCAGCTTGCCGGGGGAAGGGCCTCGGCTTCCGCACAAGGCAAGCCGGTGCTCTATGGTATTTTGTGGGACCCCTCGGGCAGTTCAATTGCGCTTATCGATAATCTTGAAGCTAAAACCGGTGATACGGTGCGGGGCTACCGCGTTAAAGCGATTCAAAAAGACAGTGTGGTTTTAGAGGCCGAGGGGCAGACAGTAGTGCTCGATATTGCTTTTGAAATAGATAAAGCGAGCGCTACAACGCAAAAGGAGCATCCGTCCAGCGAATGAAACTAAACCACTTGTTGTTTATAGCTGCAGGGATTTTAGTTTTATGGGGTTACAAAAGTAGCGGTGTTTCTGCGGCTGATGAGCCGGCTAACATCGGCGCGCAGTCTCAAGAAACACCGGCTTCATCATCGACAGAACCTGTTTCTCCAGATAAGCCTGTGGTTGACGCCGCGGTTTCCGAATCAACAAGTACAGCGGATGCAGCCGTTGTCACCACCGTGATAAGCACAGGACAAGGGCAAATCAGCGTTGATTTTAAAGATGCGGATATCCGGCAGGTACTGCGCATTATTTCGCTTAAAAGCGGCGTGGATATTGTGGCAGGCACCGATGTTGAAGGCTTGGTGACTATTAAGCTGACCAATGTTCCTTGGGAACAGGCATTGGATATCATTCTTCGCACCTACGGGTTTACGTATGAACGGAAGGGCCCCATTATCCGTGTGATGACGGTTGCTGCGCTTGAAAAGGAAGCGCTTTCAACAGAGGTGTTTCCGCTTGATTACGCCAAATCCAAGGACGTACCTGAAGTGCTTAAGGAAATGCTTTCTGAGCGCGGACGGGTCAAATTTGACGAGCGCACCAACACGGTCATTGTCACGGATATTCCGACTAATTTGTATCAAATCAAACAAGTCATCGGGCGCCTTGACCAGCGGACACCGCAGGTGCTGATTGAAACCAAAGTTGTTGAAACGAGGCTTGAGAAAAGCGAACAGCTAGGCATCGATTGGTCTGACAGCATCACACCGTCAGTAACTCCTGCTTCTGCGCCATCCACCTTTCCTTTTCTTGGCGGTGGCGATTTGGGCGATATCGGCCGCGCTTTTATTCCGCGTGCGGGAACCTTTTCGCCAACGCAAGGGGCGTCGATCACCACAGGCCGCATCCCTGAAAATGGGGGCACGTTTACTTTCGGCACATTAAGCTCTACAGGCCTTTCAGCGGTTATTCGCTTTCTCCAAAGCAGGACCGACACAAAAATTATTTCAAATCCCAGTATTTCCGCGCTGAATAATCAGAAAGCGACTGTTCATATTGGATCAGAATTTCCTATCCCGAATTACTCGGTTGACCCGACAACCGGCCGGACAACCATTACGGGTTACACAGCGAAGAATATTGGTACGGTTTTGACGGTTACGCCCCATGTTAACCCCAGCAATGAAGTCGTGGTCGACTTAAAGCCTGAAGTGATCTCTTTTACCGGAAACCGCAGCTATGACACCGGTTCAAGCCAGTCAGTTTCGCTTCCGGAGTTCTCAACACAGACCGCTGAGACTCAAGTGCGTATTTCCAATGGGGATACCATTGCCATCGGTGGTTTGATTAAGGCGACAGAATCAAAAGTGGTGTCCAAAGTGCCTGTGTTAGGCGATATTCCGTTTTTTGGTAATTTGTTCAAGAGTACGACAAAGTATGGAGGCAGCGACCCGGTGCGGCAGGATCTGCTTATTTTTCTGACTGTTAAAATGACGGAAGACCCCGTTATTACTAAATCATCGGTTGCTTCTACGGCACCCGTTACTGGCGAAGTGTCGCAATAATAATCAGGAGCTGCCAATGGCCATAGCCCATCCCTTAAGAAAGCGCTGTTTAACGGTTATTGTTGTGGTTTTTGGCTGTTTAGCGGCAAGCACCGGTTGGGCTGAAACTAAGGCAGCCGCGGCTGCTAAAGCAGCAGCCAAGCAGTCGGAGCCTCAAGTCGAGAACCCAGCGGTTGAGAAGAAACTAAAAGAGATACTGAAGAACCAAGAGCAAATTCTCGCCAATCAGCAAACAATCCTTGAGAAATTTGCTGCTGTTATGGAAGAATTGCGCATCATTAAAGTGCGCGCTACGATTCGTGGCGGCAGTTAACGCTTAATAGTAGCGCTTAAAAATTAAGGTAGCGCTACCTTGACGCTCATCAAAAGCCTCAGGTATACTTCAGTAGGCAACTTAAATCCCGGAGCATTTGCTGACAGCACTTCCAAATTGGGTTGATTTAGTTATCCTAATCCTTGTAATCCGAGGATGTTACGTAGGTTTTGAATATGGGGTTGTTACTGCGCTGTTGCAGTTGTTGGGGGCGGTAAGCGCTACCGCGCTGAGCATTAATTTTGGGCCCTCATTTTGGGCTTTGGTGAAACCCTGGTTTCCTATTAAAAGTTCTGTCGGGGCTTTCGTGGTCTTTTGGTTTTCGTTTGCTGTATTTGCTTTTCTCATTTCGCACCTTGTCCGGCGCATTGCAGGCCTGATGAAGTGGGAACGCTTGAATGTTGTACTGCAGGGTGCCGGGCTTATTTGCGGAAGCTTGCGCGGTTGGTGGTGGTCGGCTGTATTATTGGTCGGGCTCTCTTCAAGCAGCATCCCTTCTTTACAAGAGAGCGCCGAACAGAGGTCATTAATAGGCATCCAGTTTATGCCGGGGGCGCGCGAGATGTTGCGGCAGGCGATCGAATTTTTCCCGGCATCTCCGGATCCAAACAGGGCGTTATTTCCTTCAGCCGCTGTTAATGATCCTAAGAAAGATAAGAAAGCGGAAAAGAAGGCTACAAGAGCAGTAAAGAGCAGGCAAACAGTAACACCAAAATAATCATGGCACGCATCCTTGATTCTGTTATTGATGAGATCCAACAACGCGTTGACATCGCCGAGGTCATCGGGCGCAGTGTGCCCTTAAAGCGGTCAGGGCGCACTTTCAAGGCCAATTGCCCTTTCCATAAAGAGAAGACCCCTTCCTTTATGGTAAACCCGGAGAAACAGATTTTTCATTGCTTCGGTTGCGGGGTGGGTGGCAATGTGTTCAGTTTTCTCATGCAGCATGACCGTTTCACCTTTCCCGCAGCCAGCCGCCAATTGGCTGACCAGCTGGGGATAACCCTTGAACAGCAGGCGAATGATTTGCCGAAGCAGCGCAATGAAGAGTTTTACCCTTTGATGGATAAGGCTTCCCGTTATTTTGAGCGTACGCTGCATACGGCTGCCGCCAATCAGGCCCACGCTTATATTAAAGAGCGCGGGATAACGGAAGAGGCGTGCAAAGCGTTTCGTTTGGGATTTGCTCCGGAAGGCTGGGACCATTTGCGTTCGGCAGCGGGTGCCACCGGTGTTTCCGCGCAGCAGTTGGAGGCGGTTGGGCTCTTAATTGCCGGCAAATCCAGCTATTACGACCGGTTTCGCAACCGGGTCATGTTTCCGATCATAGATGTTCGCGGCCGGGTCATTGGCTTCGGCGGCCGTTCACTGGATGGCCAGGAGCCCAAGTACCTCAATAGCCCGGAAACGGTTTTGTACAGTAAAGGGCGGCAGCTTTTTGGGTTATTTCAGGCGAAAGAGTCCATTGTGGCCAAGAAATCCGTTGTTCTTGTGGAAGGCTATTTTGACTGTGTTGTTTTGGCAAGCGCGGGTATTCAAAATGTGGTTTCCCCTTCAGGCACGGCGTTGACTCCGGAACAGGGGCGCTTGCTTAAGCGTTATGCAGAGCAGGTGATACTGGCTTTCGACGCTGATGCTGCGGGTGAGCAGGCAACGCTGCGAGGCATAGACGTGTTGGTTGAACTGGGGCTACAGGTTTCTGTTGCACAGCTGCCACAGGGTGTTGACCCTGATGAGTATGTGCAACAGCATGGGACGGCAGGGTTTGAGAAGCTTTTGAGTGAGAGCCTTAGCCTGTTCGATTTCCTGCTTTCAATTGCTTTAAAACAGCACCCGCAAAACCGCATAGAAGAGACGGTAAAAGCGGCACAATTTGTGCTCCCTGTAATCATGCGAGTGCCCGACGCTATATTGCGCCGTGAGTACATCCACCGGCTTGCTGACCGCCTGCACTTGGATGAATCAGCTGTTCTTACCGAGTTAGGCAAGCTAGACGCCAAAGATTCCGAACGCAAAGTAAGAAGCCGGGCAACTGAAAACCCGCCTGCCGGTTCCAGTGTCCGTGTTACCGTGAAGGGGCCTGAAGCATTGCTGGTAGCCATGGTTTTGGACGCTCCGCAGCGCTGGTTGCAGGCACGCACGCATTTGCAGGTAGCCCAGCTTCAAGATGCGGGTTTGCGCCAGGTATTGACTATTGTCGATGAGCTCTGCGCAGCCACGAACAATCCACAGTCGATCACCACAGCCCAGATTGTTTCCCGGCTGGTGGCTGACGGAGAAGAAACACTTGTAACGACACTGATGCAATTGCTGCAATCGGTGCCGGCAAGTGATGCTGTGTTTGAAGACTGTTTGCGCCGCCTGAACGAACGCGCCCTACAACAGCGGGCAAAAGATAAACATGAGGAAATACGCCTCGCGCAAGAGGCGGGGGAATCGACAAACATACAACAATTGTTGTCTGAATATCAGCAGTTAATGGTCCAGGTAAAGGGGGGATAAGCCCAAATGGCAGGTGATGTCAGTAAGCGGAAACCGATCCGGGAGCGGCTCGCCCATGTTTTCACTGCCGGGCGGGACAAGGGGCGTTTGACTTACGACGAGTTGAACAACCTGCTTCCGGAAGACGTGGCTTCTCCCGAAGAGATTGATGAATTGCTGACACTCTTGGGAAAAGAGCACATCGAAATCGTCGATAAACCATCGACGGCCGCATCCCGCCTTGAAGAGCGCGAGGAAAAAGAGCAGAAAGAAGAAGAGGCGGCTGAGTTGGTTGAAGTGGGCCAGCTCGATGACCCGGTTAAAATGTACCTGCGGCAGATGGGGCAGATTCCGCTGCTTACCCGTGAGCAGGAATTGACGCTGGCCAAGAAAATTGAAGCGGCTGAGTTCGCCTATCGGGACGCTGTCTTGGCACTGCCTGTTTCGCGGCGCGAAATCTTGCGGCTGTCAGACATCTTGATTGCCGGCGACCTTAACCCTGAAGATTATTCCAAAGACGACCCTAACCTTAAGCGCGAAGAGCTGGTTGAGCAGTTGATCGGTCTGCGCAAGCGGATGCGCAAAACCCTTTCCAAGCGTGGCATGGAAAAAGTAATTGAAGAGTACCACTTGACCATCACCGCCATTGCTTGGATCGTTGAGCAGGTGGAGGGATATTTGCACAGTGTTGAATTGCTTGACCGGCAAATGGCCCAGCGCAAGCGAACCGGCGGCCGCGGGGTTACGGCGAAGCTTAAAGAGCTGCAAAAGAAGCGCCGGGAGCAGATGCGCCTTTTGGGGGCTCCGGTTGAAAAAGTGCGGCTTGCCCTGCGTGACATCTACTCAAAAGAAATCGACTACACCAAAGCAAAGAAAGCCTTGGTGGAAGCCAACTTACGCTTGGTGGTGAGCATTGCGAAAAAATACACCAACCGCGGGCTGTCTTTTCTTGATTTGATTCAGGAAGGCAATATCGGTTTGATGAAAGCGGTGGAGAAGTTCGAGTATCAGCGCGGTTATAAGTTCTCTACCTACGAAACGTGGTGGATCCGCCAAGCGATTACGCGTTCTATCGCTGACCAGGCGCGCACTATCCGTATTCCTGTGCACATGACGGAGACGATCAATAAGCTCATCCGTGTTTCACGGCAGATTGTGCAGGAAACAGGCCGCGAGCCGGCGCCTGAAGAAATTGCGCGCGCAACCGGCATTCCGGTGGACAAGGTGCGCGGCATCTTAAAGATCGCCCAAGAGCCTATTTCTTTGCAGACGCCGATCGGCGAAGATGGGGACACGCACTTCGGTGATTTTATCGAGGATAAGCGCGCGGTTTCACCAGCCAACGCCACCGCCTATAGTATGCTCAAAGAGCAAATCGGTGACGTACTGGTAACGCTCTCCGACCGTGAAAAACAGGTGCTCTTGCTTCGTTTCGGGCTGCAGGATGGGTCGCCGCGTACCTTGGAAGAGGTGGGCCAGATGTTTCATGTAACCCGCGAACGGGTGCGGCAGATTGAAGCTAAAGCGCTGCGCAAGCTGCGCCATCCGACACGCAGCCGTCGCCTGCGTAATTTCCTTGAGCTGACCTTCTCTCAGGAAAAGACGAACATCGTTTAAGACAGCTTGAAGTGGAAAATTCAGGATAGAAGGTATAAAGTGGGGTGCCGATTTCGGCACCCCACTTTGTTTTTGATAGCCAGATTACCTGTTTTTTAAAGACTGTCCGTACGCTTTACCTGGTACCTTTCTTGAGGAAAGGGAGAACAGGGAGTTGCCTTCGTTTCTGTCGGCAACGACCGCCAAGAGGGAAAACCTGGGTTTTCCCTCTTGGGGAGCGAGCCATCGGATTTGTTTAGCGAGCGACGGGCCGGTAGCTCAATGGTTAGAGCAGGTGGCTCATAACCACTTGGTTGGAGGTTCAATTCCTCCCCGGCCCATATTCCTCTTCAATTTATACCGCTTTGAAAAACCCCTGGAAACTTCTTATCAGTTCAGCTATTCTAATCCGTTATACGGGGCTAATTGCGTCCGTTAGCCTGCGCCGGCAGTGGTAATCCGTAAGGCCGGGGAGCGCTTGCCAACAGATATGCATTTTGGGGCGGATAGCTCAGCTGGTTAGAGCGCTACCCTGACATGGTAGAGGTCACAGGTTCAAATCCTGTACCGCCCACGTTTATGATGGACAAGGTAAAAAAGATGGTAGACCAACTGGAACTGCTCAAACAACTTCAGGCCATTGACGGCGAGTTGTACCGGCTGCGCCGTACGTTAGCGCAACAGCCGCGCGAACTGGAAGCGGCAAAAACGCCGCTCGCTGCGCAGGAAGCAGCGGTTAAGGCTGCAGAAGACCGGTTAAGGGTTTTGCAGCTGGCTCAGAAGGAAAAAGAGATTGATCTTCAATCCCGCGAAGGCAACATTACCAAGTTACAGTCGCAGCTTTTTCAGGTAAAAACCAACAAGGAATACAGCGCGATGCAGCGGGAAATTGATTCGCTGAAGGTGGATAAATCTGTTTTGGAAGAGACTATTCTGAAGAGTTTCGATGCCATTGAGGAAGGATCCAAGGCCCGCCAGAAAGAGCAGGCAAGGCTTTCCGAGGAACAGTCAAAGTTTACAGCTACCAAGGCGCGCTTAGACCAGGAGGCGGCTTCGCTTGCGCAAAGGATGGGGGAACTGGAATTATCGCGCAAAGCGCTGTTGCCTGACGTGCCTGCCGAGGCGTTTAAAGTTTACGACCGTATTTTATCCATACGCGACGGCTTGGCACTCGTTCCTATTGTTAAAGATTCCTGCGGCGGCTGCAACCGGAGGCTTCCTCCCCAGGTCATGAACCAGGCCTTGCTTAGGGCGGCGTTGGTGACCTGCGAAAGCTGCAGCCGGATTTTGTTCTTTGATGACAACCAATCACGCGTGTGAGCTTTATATTGACGGGGCAAGCCGCGGCAACCCAGGCCCTGCCAGCGTAGGCTGTGTTTTGCGCGGCAAGAGTGCCACGCATCATTTTTCCAAATATTTGGGCGAAACAACCAATAACGCCGCTGAATACCTCGCATTGATTTATGGCTTGCAGGAAGCGCTGAAAGAAAAGTGCGATACATTAACCGTTAA
>ORMF010126266.1_pt1 | contig 11664 bp, 5 predicted proteins | sample 1779871 | NCBI WGS metagenome assembly ORMF01 (sample SAMEA104232316, study PRJEB22302) | groundwater metagenome | biome: forest; feature: aquifer; material: groundwater | place: USA | collected 2011-08-07 | depth 5.4 m
TCAGCGCCAGCGAGTGCCGTCCGCCCGCGGCGACGGCGATCACCCCCGTCAGTCCTGCCGGCGCGTTCGTCTGCCCGTAGTAGTTGTCCCCCCATGCGACCACCGTGCCGTCGCTCTTCAGCGCCAGCGAGTGCCGGCCGCCCGCAGCGATGGCACTCACCCTTCTCAGCCCTATCGGCGTGTTTGTCTGCCCTTGGCTGTTGTCGCCCCAAGCGATCACCGTGCCGTCACTCTTCAGCGCAAGGGAGTGAGCGTCACCCGCAGCCACGGCGGTGACCCCCGTCAGCCAAACCGGCGCGTTTGTCTGACCGTGCCCGTTGGCGCCCCAGGCGACCACGGTGCGGTCATGCTTCAGCGCCAGAGAGTGGCTGCCGCCTGCTGCGACGGCCGTCACTCCTGTGAGCCCTACCGGCACGTTTGTCTGACCGTGCCCGTTATCGCCCCAAGAGGCCACCGTGCCATCGCTCTTCAGCGCCAGCGCGTGTCCACCTCCTGCGGCGACGGTGGTCACTCTTGTGAGCCTTGCTGGGACGTCAGCCTGCGCAAGGTTGCCCCAGGCGACGACCTCGCCAGCGCCCCCGAGCAGCGTGAGCTCTGGTGGTGTGGTGTCTCGCTCTACTGTGATAGCAACCGTGGCGACGTTGGAGTCCGCAAGGCCGTCGTTGGCCTTGTACATGAAAGAGTCACCGCCCGCAAAGGCGCTGTTGGGAATGTAGACGAAAGACCCGTAAGCATTCAGCGTGACCGTGCCGTTGGCCGGCCCGCTGACCAGAACTGCGGTCAGAGAGGCGCCGTCTGCGTCGGTATCGTTGCTCAGCACGCCGGGGTCGTCTACAGTCAGCGCGGTGCGCTCCAGGACGATGTACGTGTCGGTAGCGGCAACAGGCGAGGCATTGCTGCGAATGACCGTGATAGCAACCGTGACGACGTTGGAGTCCACAAGGCCGTCGTTGGCCTTGTACGTGAAGGAATCGGCCCCGACAAAGGCGCTGTCGGCAGAGTAGGCAAAAGAGCCGTTTGCGGCGAGGACCAGCGTTCCCCTGGTTGGGCCGCTGACCAGGACGGCAGTGAGCGGGTCGCCGTCGGGGTCGGAGTCGTTGCTCAGCACACCAGGGGCGACCACCCACTGAGTAGCGCCTTCCAGGACGATGTAGGTGTCGGTAGCGGCAACAGGCGGGGTACTGCTGCGAATGACCGTGATAGCAACCGTGGCGACGTTGGAGTCCGCAAGGCCGTCGTTGGCCTTGTACATGAAAGAGTCACCTCCCACAAAGGCGCTGTTGGGCGTGTAGACGAAAGACCCGTAAGCATTCAGCGTGACCGTGCCGTTGGCCGGCCCGCTGACCAAAACTGCGGTCAGCGATGCGCTGTCCACGTCGGTGTCGTTGGCCAGTACTCCAGGCACGCCGGGTGCCGGCACACGCAAGGTTGTATGTTGATCCGTGACGTAGAAGTCATCAGCGGCCACAGGACTGTCGTTGACGGGGGTGACCGTCAGCAATACTAACCCGGTGCTCGTGCCTCCGTCGCCGTCACTGACCGTATAGGTAAAGCTGTCCACACCGTAGAAGTCGTCGCTGGGCCTGTAGCGGACAGTGTTGCTCAGGAGGGAAACGACTCCATGAGCCCCCTGGGTCACCCCCGTGATCGTGAGCGGGTCTGCGGCGACGTCTGTGTCGTTGGCGAGCACGTTGATGTCTCTTGCTACGTCCTCTGCGAGGGATTCTGAGTCGTTTCCAGCCTTGGGCGCGACGTTGGTAACGGTAACAGTTGCGGTGTACTCAGCAAAGTCGCCGTCTTTGTCCTGAACTTTGCCCTTCACGCTGCGACTGCCGTTGTCGGTGGTGGCGCAGCTAGCGTTAGCGCTAGCGCCAAGCGGCCCGTAGCCCACGCCGTCGCCGCAATCAAAGGCGTATTGCAGGCCAGGTAGGTCGGCAGCCACGTCCACTGGGCCGGTGAGGGAGAGGCCGATCCCACTACCTTCCATGACCACCCCTGGCGATCCCCAAGTAGCCGTGGGCGCAACGTTGGTGATGGTTACTGTGGCGGTGTACTCTGTGAAACCGCCGTCCTTGTCCTGAACTCTGGCCTTCACGTTGCGAGCGCCGTCGTCGGTTGTGGCGCAGTTTGCGCTGGCGCTAGCGCCAAGCGGCCCGTAGCCCGCGCCGTCGCCGCAATCAAAGGCGTATTGCAGGCCAGGTAGGTCGGCAGCCACGTCCACTGGGCCGGTGAGGGAGAGGCCGATCCCACTACCTTCCATGACCATCCCTGGCGATCCCCAAGTAGCCGCGGGTGCGACGTTGGCAACGATCACCACCAGCGTATCGCTGCCCGCGCTGCCGTAGTTGTCGGTGACGGTGACCGTGACAGTGAGCGTGCCATTGTCGGCGTAGATGTTGCTCAGAGCAAAGGTCTTGTCCGCGGCGTTCAGGGTGAGGCCCTTTACGCCCAGGCCGTCACCGTAGTCCACGGTGCCCGTCCAGACGTCCACCCCCGGGTCTATGAAGAAGCCTGCGCCGGCGAAGGTCGCCCCTTCGCTTATGCTGGCGTCTGAGCCGGCGTGGACCTCAGGCGCAAGGTTGCATTTCGGTCCGGTGGCGATAAGCGCATACGTGGTCCCGCCACTGTTGGTGGTGAAGCTGAGGCCCACATCTGGGGGAGGGATGCTCTTTGTCCCAAAATCACCGACGCGGCTGCTGTAGGTCATTAAGGCGTGGCTGCCGACGGGGCAATAGCTTCCGATGACCGTTGCGTTCAGCGTGCCCGCAAGGGTAGCGACGCCGCTGACTTTCACCTGGTCGTAGCCCGTGCCAGGGTCCGTGCCGCCGATTTCAATGTTCAGCGTGCTGGCAGCGTCCTGGGTGTAGTTGCCTGTGATATTCAGGAAGCCGCGTGAGTATCCGGGGCTCACCGTTGCGCCGGCGCTGTTGACGTTCGCCGAGACCGTCCCGCCGGCGTTGAATACGACGCCGCTACCCAGAGACAACGTGCCGCCGCCGGTGATGACACCGGTGCTCACGGTCGTGAAGGTGGCTCCGCCGCTGACCGCCAGAGACGTGCCAATGGTCGGCAAAATAGAGATCGTTCCGGTATTTGTGTAGGTTGCGCCTGTTTTCCCTAACTCCAGGCCGCCGGTAACTTCGATTGTCCCCTGGTTGTCGACATTGGCGAATATGCGGGGAATGCTGCCGCTTCCCTTGCTTGCGATGATTCTTCCCATGTTCGTGAGTGTGCCGCTGGACAGAGTCAGATCGGAAAACCAGGGATAGCCAGGGGTGCAGCAGCCGCTCTCCAGCCTGATGGTCCCAGCGTTGGTGAACCCAGTGGCTGCCGTCAACAAGGCGTTGCTTTGGTTTACGGAGCCTGCTGGGTCGGGAGCGCCCCCCTTCAGCCAGATGGTCTGGCCAGGAGCAATGTTGCCGGAAAACCGGGTCCCGACGCCAGTGACCACGAATGACCCGGGGTCATCGGCAGTGATGGAGAGGGTGGTGTTGAAAAGAAGCGGGGCGCCGATCAGTGTACCGTCGGCGAACACAAATGCGCCGCCGACGACCGTAGAAGTCCCGCCGCCGCTCTGTCTATAGGTCCCATTGATGGTGAAAGAGCCTCCCATTTGGTAGAAGGATTTCGGGCCCTCAAGGTACAGGGACGCGCCGGATGCAATAGTGACCGAGCCGGTGTTGGTCAGGTATGCCCCTGCAGAAGAACCACCTAGGTAGGTGCTGCCGTTGACGACTATGGAGCCGGAGTTGACGATTCTGCCCCCAAGATTGGCGAACCCGCTAAGAACGATCTTGCCTGAGTCTGTGTTGGTGAGCATGGGGGGAGTATTGCCGGGAAGTTGGAGATAGACATAGTAACCGGCGTTGGCGGACTCCAATCTAAGCGTCCCGGCGTTGGTGAAGCCGCCGTAGCTGGTCAAAACTGAGCCTCCCACTGCAGCGTTGCCCTGCACCGTCACCGTCTGGCCCGAGGCAATGTTGCCCTGAAAGAAGGAGTTGCTGCCGGTCATAAGGAACTGTGCCGCCCCGGTTCCTTGGATACTCAGTGTGCTGCTTCCGGTAGCGGTCGTTGTGCTAATCAGCCACGGCGTGCCGGATATGGCGCCGTTCCCCTGGACAAAGGTTCCGCCGGTCTGGGTATAAGAGCCATTGACCGCAAGGGCCCCGCCGTCGTGCCTGAACGTCGGGGAGCCGAGGAGCGAAAGAGTCTTGCCGGGTGCAATGTTCACGTTGCCTGTGTTGGTGTAGCCTCCGGCGCTCTTGTTGAAGCTGGTGTTCTGGTTAACGTACACCGTCCCCTGGTTGTCCAGGTTGCCGGTGAAGGTGCGGTTGCCACCCGGGCCCTGGCCAAAGGTCATCGTCCCCGCGTTGGCGAGTGTCCCGTTGACGACGGTGAGGTCGGAGGCATTAAACGCACCAGCGCTCTCCAGACGGACGACCCCAGAAGGGGCGATGCTTGCGCCATTGGTTGCCGTGAGCAGGGCATTGCCGGAGACAGCGTTGCCCTGGACCCACAGGGTCTGGGTGTCGGTGTTTACAGGGGCGCCTACTGTAAGGGTATTGACCGTCGGTGTGCCGGTCACCGTCACCGTGTACGTGCCGTCCACGATTATGCAGGCTGTGTCGGTGGAAGCGGGCACGCCCACGGGGCTCCACCTGGTGGGGTCGCTCCATGAGCCATCCGCCGGGTTTGTCCAACTCCTCGTGCAGGCAGCTTGGGCCTCCGCGGCGGCAGGACCGGGCGCGCCACCTATGAGGAGCCAGGCGAAGGCCGCCACCACCATGCCGACCAACGATGGAAAGCTGCGCCGCACCGTTGAGAACGAGATTGCCACTGTTATGCCAAACACTATTCACCTCAGATTCTGGCTGTGGTCGTCACGGTAGCACGGCTAGGGCTACCGCATGTTGGAAACGGGTTGCAGTTCGCATGCAAATCACTTGCGGAATCGCTCGGCGGCGCTATTGAGCCTGCGGTCCCCCGCTTGCGTCACCTATTTGCAAGCAATGTTTCAGGAATAGTCTCCTCGGGGAAGTTCCCGCTCATGTCCCACAAGTAGAATCGGGGATAACGGAAGCAAGTTTGGCAGACGCATTACTCTCGGAGACTGCCAGACGCGAAATGACGCGAACAGTATCATAAAGCCTTCTTGTTGTCAATTACGTTACACAATTGCGAAATCTGTACGAACAATGTGCATACACACCAATGTCGGATTACTACACACCAACATCAAAGGGCGGAACCAATGGCATCTCCGAACAGGTGCAACCGATTTCGTGCGGCCTTTGTCCTGTCCAGCTTTCATTGTTACGAGATAGGGAAGCAAACGGGTGAGGTTGATGGCCAACCTGAGTGATCATGACGCCAGAACCCCAACACCTCTTACATAGACGACTTGGTCATGCATGGCATAACTCCATCTTCCTGAACCTAAATCATCGTGAGTTTCCGCAATGGGTTGACTTTCTATGTTCTGATTGGTATTCTTTCGCCCGCAATTCTGTTGCCTGCCTACCCTTGGGATTAGCCGTGGGACGCGCCGCACGGCCATGACACCCATGGGCGGGGCGGGGAATGCCGAGGATCACTTGCAACCGTATGCAGCCGAAGCACAGAAAGTTCCCCCAACGCCCGATTCCACTAGGACGATTCTCCATGGCTATGGCTTAGCACTCGCGCGTTTTGGCTGGGTTGCGTTTACCGCAGTCGCTCTGTATCTCTGCGTAACCATGATCCCGATGCGCTACGACGAACTGACAACGGTATGTGATAACCCCCCTTGCGGCGCGTTGCAACTATCGTCAGCAGAAGCTGCGAGGCTTGACCAGTGGGGCTTGAGTCTAGCGGGCTACGCATGGGCCGGCCTTGCTGTGGACATGACGATGTCCCTCATGTGCTTCGGCCTCGGAGTCCTGCTCTTCTGGCGCCGCTCCAACGATGGAGCGGCGCTCCTATTCACGGTCCATACCATGGCTTTCGGCGTTACCTCTCCAAGTCCGATTGCCGCCTTGATCACCGAGCAACCCATGTGGAGCGCCCCGATGCTGTTCATGGCAACCCTTTCTGCTGCTGCAGGTCTTGTTTGGTACCATCTGTACCCCGACGGCCGTTTCATATCGCGGGCAATGCAGGCCGTCGCTGCCGTCACTGTGCTCTGTCTCGGGCTGGGCCTCTTTGTCCCCGGCCTTCCACTAAACCCCTACATTGGCGTTCGGCCATGGTCGGTTGGCTTGGTCTTCGGATTCATAACCGTCGGCCTCGTTTCACTGATAGTCCGGTATGGGAAGACCAGAAGCCAAACCGACCGGCGCTTCTTGCGAATGGTCGCCCTTGCCAACACTTTTGGGATGGTTATGTCATTGGCCACGTACTCCCTTACGGTGATATTCCCTGCTCTGAGTTCACCAGGAGTCCCCCGGCTCATTTTTAATGTGGTCGGCATACCATGCCTTGTGACAATCCCGGGCATAGCGGTGTGTATGCTCATGGGGATGGCAGTATTCCGGTATCACGTGTTTGGCGCAGAAATCGTCGTAACAAGGGCTTTTCTCTTCGGCTGGGTCACTGCAGTCATGATCGGCCTGACCACAGGGGTCATAGACATGGCCCAGCGTGTCTCTATGGCTCTCACTGGTGATAGATCTTATCTAGCCGTGGTCGCCACCACCGTCGTAGTCGTGGCATTATTGACGCCCATCCGTACACGAATGGAATCGTTCATCCGAAGGCATTTCGGGGATGTGCCAAACGCTGCAAAAACGCTTGAGCGTGTGAGCAAACAATTGCGCGAAGAAGCGGCGCAGCCTGAGCCAAAGCGTATAGGGCAAAGACTGCTAGATGAAACAGCGTTGGCGTTCGAAGCAGAAAATGGTGCGATTGCGGTGCGGGAGAAGAGCGTAATGCGTGTCATGCACGTCCGTGGAGAGTGGAATGGGGTAGCTGAAGTCGTGGACCCAATTGAGCGCGAAGGCCGTCAGTTTGGCTATTTGATGCTGGGCCAGCGACGCAATGGGCTAGGGTACGATAGCGAAGATGTGCGATCTCTCCGGGCAATTGTTGGGGTGGTGGCAAACACCACGCCTCTGGTCCCCATGCCTGGGGCCTAGTCCCCGAGGAGACGTTCACATAGAGGCAAAAAGCGCGAGAGGCCGCTTGATCACGGCGCACCCGTCAACCTTCGAGCCAAGGAGACCGCGGGCTGAACAGGATGCGCGCAAGAGTTGCTGTGAAGCAGCGACGGCGAACAGCCTGAAACGATGCGCCATCACCATGAGTCGCAGCGACTCAATAGGCTAAGTGGACTCGAACCGCTCGCCAGATACGAAAACCGCCAAGGTTCTAAGCTGTTCGTATCTGTGGAGGGGGATGGTGGGCCTGAGGCAACAATACGCAGAACCTTTGAGGTAGTCTTGACGCTCTGGGGTGAGTAGACCCGGGCGAATCCATGCCGGCTGCCCAGCATGGACAAATGACAGAACCTCCATGTACGGATTATGTTGTCAAAAATACCCAACTGACCCGAGGGTTTTGCTATTCTGAGTGAGTCCCTACTCGGGGACGAAGCGAAAAAGCTAGGGCCTTTGCCCTGCTAGACTAGTGCTAGAGCGCAAGACACCACGCCACATAGTCATACGCCCCAGATACATCCCTTGCTCGGCCAAAAGACCGCACAGTAGCGATTAACCTGCCAGGGGCGGGCACAGCGTGACGCCCAGCGTCTTTTCGCACCAGCGGCCTACCTGCAGCAGGTGCGCCTCCTGGAACGGTGAGGCAATAAGCTGCACCCCCATCGGCAACCCCGCCTGGCTCAGGGCAGAGGGCACGGAAAGGGCGGGAAGGCCGGTGAACGTCCAGGGGGCCTGGAACATGGCGTTGCCCGTAGTGGTGATGCCTTTGGGAGCTGGCGCGGGCGTGCTCGGCGTCAGCAGCACGTCGTACCTGGACGCCACCTGCTCCATGTCCAGCCGGAACCGGCGGCGAAGGCGTTGCGCCTGTAGGTAATAGGTACCTGGGATAGTCAGCCCCACCTGAATAGAGCGGCGCAGGCCCGGGGCATATGCCTCCGGCGACTGGCGCATGTTCTCTTCATGGTAGCTGGCGGTCTCCACGTTGGAGACAATACGCTGGGCCACTCGTCCCATGACAAAACTCTCCGGCATCTTTGCCTCCTCCACAACTGCCCCTGCCTGCGCCAGCTTCGCCACCATCGCCTCAGTGGAACGCCGCGTCTCCTCGTCGCACTCTTCCAGGAAATAGCCGCGCAACAGGCCGATCCTCGGAGGCTTGGGCAGGCTGTCCAGACCGGAGACGTAGTCGTCAGCGGCGCGCTCCGAGGAGCTGGGATCGTTGGGGTCGTGGCCCGCCATTGCCTGCAACAGCAGCGCCGCATCCTCCACCGACCGCACGATGATGCCGACGTGGTCCAGAGACCACGCGAGGGGCATGACACCGTAGCGACTGATGCGGCCATAGGTCGGCTTGAAGCCGACGCAGCCGTTGTAGGAGGCGGGCCGCAGGGTAGACCCCACGGTCTGTGTTCCCAGAGCGGCTGGGACCATTCGCGCACCGACTGAGGCCCCAGACCCCTGGCTGGAGCCGCCGGGCGTGTGCTCCAGGTTCCACGGGTTGCGGGTCGGCCCTGGGTCGCCCGCGGCGAACTGGGTGGTCACTGTTTTGCCGAGGATGATCGCCCCTGCTTCCTTGAGCTTTACGATGGAGGTCGCGTCGTAAGGCGGCATGAAGTTGGCATACAGAGGAAAGCCGGCGGTGGTCCGCAAGCCCTTCGTGTAGAAGATGTCCTTGATCCCCACGGGGACGCCATGAAGGATACCCTTTCCACGCCCCTGCTTGAGCTGGGCTTCACGCTCATGAGCGGCTTTCAGCGCCCCTTCCCTGTCCACCGTTACCCACGCTTGAACCTTCGGCTCCAGCCGGTCTATTTGGGCCAAGCAGTCCTCCACCAGCTTCACAGGAGAGAGGCTGCCCTCTTTGATTTTCGCCGCTGCCTGGGCCACCGTAAGTTCGTGAGGCGCTGCCATTGCCGTTGTCCTTTCTTATCCTGCCTAACAGGGTGCTGAAAAGCCCTCCGACCATCCCCTTGCCCTCTTCCTGGTTAGGAAAAAGAAAGAAGTTATGTCTGAGGGACACCCTCAGACTCCCGGCAAAGGGCTTCGCCCCTCTGCACTCCCCTTTCTCCGCATCCTGCCTAACGACCTCTTCTTTTGCACAAGGCGCTACTACCAGAAGAAGGCAGGCTCCTCTTCTTTGCCGGGCAAGGCATGGGAAATCTGTATGAGCGTATCTGCCGTCTGCTCTATCTGCGGGCGAAGCTCCTCCGTCCGCTCCTTCCCCCACAGCGCCGTAGAACGGGCCAGCATCTGGGCCAGCAGGTCTTCTCGCCGTTCAGGGTGCTTTTGTTGCGTCATGGACTGCTCCTTCCATCAGAAGTCACGGATGTGTCTGGGAACCCTCCGATGTCTAGTCATGCCTTCTTACCGTTCCAACGGTCATAGAAGACCACCTCTTCCAGGGGCTGTCGACGGCCCGGCACAAAGCGCACGCCTTCGGAAGGGTAGCCCAGCGGAATAAGGGCGGCGGTCTCCACGTTGGGCGGAATGCCCAGGTACTCCTTGATCTCCTGCTCGTGACGGGTGTGCAGCGTGGTGATGACGGTACCCAGGCCGAGCGCCCGGGCCGCCAGCATGAGGTTCTGGACCGCCGGATAGATAGACGCGCCTCGCGCCACGGGACCAGGCGCTGGTGGGTTCGCCCCCGGATGTTCAAGGCAAGCCAGGATTACCACGGGAACGCGGTCCATCCCGTGGGCCAACTCCGACCCGGAACGGTAGGGTTGGGCCTTACGCTCCTCCTCCGTCATGTTGTTAATCATGTTGGTCCAGGCTTCCAAATACCACAGGCCCAGCCGCTTCTTGGTCTCCAAATCCCGTATGACCAGAAAGCGCCAGGGCTGCCGGTTGCCCCCGCTGGGCGCGCGGATGGCGGCGTCCAGAATAGCGTGGAGCGTGTCATCGGACACCGGTTTGTCGGAGAAGTGGCGGACTGCCCGCTGTTTGTACAGGGCATCCTTGAGGGAAATTTGCTCCACGTCGTACCTCTTTCCATCTGACCCCAGCACGAGATGATTAGTGCGTCCAGAACAGCTCCTGCAGCTTGCTGCTGTCCTGGGTGACGGTCAGCCCAAGCATGAGCAGAATGCGCGCCTTCTTAGGCGACAGGTCGTCGGACACTAGGTAGCCCTGCTCCTTCCGGCGAGAGGTCAACATGACCCGCCCGGAACCCACGTGGGAGGCCTGCACCACCTTAACGCCCTGCTTTACCGCCTCTTCCAGGGCGGTACTATAGTCCGCCGGGCCACCGCCGCCGCCGCTGCCTGCGGACACGATCCCTTTAGCGCCGGCCTGGACCGCCGCACGCGCCAGAACGCCGTCGCCGCCGCCGTAGGCGTACACCAGGTCCACCCGGGGCAACTCGGAGAAGCCGCTGACGTCAAAGGGGGTCTGGCAGGTGTGCTTGCGCGTAGGCGTCCGGTAGAAAACGACCTTGTGGTCCGAGTCCGCCCAGCCCAGGATGCCGTAAGGGCCCCCGACGAAGGTGTCCACACGATAGGTGTTGTATTTGGTAACGTCCCGGGCCGACTGTATCTCGTTGTTCAGCACGGTCATCACGCCCTTGCCGCTGGCTTCCGGTGTGGCTGCGATATTAATCGCGTCCATCAAATTGACCACGCCGTCAAACCCCTCTGCGTTAGAGGGACGCATGGAGCCGGTGACTACGACGGGCTTCTCGCTCTTCACCGTCAGGTGCAGGAAGTATGCGGTCTCTTCCAGGGTGTTGGTTCCGTGGGTGACGACGACGCCCGCCGCTGCGGGATCAGAGGAGAAGATGCCATTGATCTTCTTGGCAAGCAGCAGCCATTCTGTCGGCCCTATGGACGGGCTGCCGACCTCCAGCACCTGCTCACCTTTGATCGCGGGAAACCCTTCAATTGGAGGGATGCGCGCCACAAGCTGGTCCACGGAGAGCCGTTGCCCCGGGACGCCGTACTCAGTGTAGTCCAGTGGGCCATGCCCAATGCTGGAGATGGTCCCGCCGGTGCCCAATACGTACACTACCGGCTTTGAGGTTGTCGCCATTGTCCTCTCCTACTTCTGTTTGGCGTACCAGTCAATGATCTGCCCACCCGTTGCGTTCCATACCCCACCGCGTTTCAGCATGTGGCCCAGGGCAATGTCCAGGTACTTCACCCGGAAGGGCTGGCCCATAAGATGCGGGTGCAGGTTCATGGTCAGGACCCGCCCGTTCTTGGCCCCATCGGCGTACAGCGTGTCAAAGGAGTCCTTCATCATCTGGCAGAACTCGGTGACCGGCAGGAAACGGGGCGCCGCGACGTTGTACATGTCGTCCAACTCCAAGAGCATGGGCAAAAAATAAGCGTTCTTGCTCTTCATCTTGTACGGCTGCTCGTCATTGGGAAAGTCGCACACGTACCGCATGCCCTCGTCCGCCAGCAGCTCCGGCGTTCGCGCAGACTCGCTGTACTCCATGCTGAGCCACCCGGAGGGACGGCTGCCGGTGGCCTGCTCCACCGCCTTCACGCTGGTGCGAATATACTCTCGCTCCTGCTGCTCGGTCATGGCA
>ORMF010183629.1_pt1 | contig 11664 bp, 10 predicted proteins | sample 1779871 | NCBI WGS metagenome assembly ORMF01 (sample SAMEA104232316, study PRJEB22302) | groundwater metagenome | biome: forest; feature: aquifer; material: groundwater | place: USA | collected 2011-08-07 | depth 5.4 m
CCAATCCACGAAGGGTCACGTCGGGGAAGATCACATCCGGCGGGACACCCCGCGCCCGCGCCACCGCGAGCCGCACGGCGCGTAGCCGCTCGAACAGGCCGCCATCGACGCCTTCCCACGATTCGGCTTCGACGCGAGAGCGCGCACGCGGCGCTTCCTTGCGCGGTGGTCGCTGCCGGGCCAGCGCCAGTCCCGGACAGCTCGCGTCGTTCTTCAGGAGCTCGACCCCTCTCGCGGTCAGCCCCAGCACCGGATACTCCTCGCCACTCAACCGGAGGAGATCCAGGCCGACGAGTTGCTCGATGTATCCACGCACCTCCGCGACGGACGCCTCGGATAGCAGGCCGAACGTGCTCAGTTTTGCGTGACCCCTCGCGATGACCTGCTCGCTGGCGTGCCCGCGAAGGACGCTGGCAACGTGGGTTGCGCCGAATCGCTGACCCACCCGCATCACGCATGACAGAATCTTACGGGCGAGCACCACCGGCTCACTCGCCGGCTCGAGTTCATCAAGACAGAAATCGCATGCCGCGCATCCGGCGGACGGATAGTGGTCGCCGAAATACTCGGCAAGGTGGCGGTGCCGGCAGCCGACGCCTGCCGCATACCGCTCCATTTGCCGGAGAAGGGCGACGGCGGCGTCCGTGAGCTCGCCGTTCTGCTGAAGCATCACGCGCCACTTCATGAAGTCGGCGCTCGAATAAATCAGGACACATTCAGCCTCGAGGCCGTCGCGCCCCGCGCGTCCCGACTCCTGCTGGTAGTGTTCGAGGGAGCGCGGTGCGCCGGCATGCACGACGAAGCGAACGTTGGAGCGATCGATCCCCATGCCGAAGGCGACAGTCGCCACGATGACGTCAACGCGCTCGCTGAGAAACGTGTCCTGGTTGCGAGAGCGTTCTGCGTCAGACAGGCCCGCGTGGTACGGCAGCGCGGGAACACCGATGCCGATCAGCCATGCCGCGAGCGCGTCGACCTCACGCCGCGACGTGCAGTAGATGATCCCCGCCTCGCCGCGATGACGCTCGAGGATCTCCTGCAGCTGGCGCTTCAGGGTGCCTCGTGGAAACGCGCGATAGAGGAGGTTCGGCCGATCGAACGAGCCCACGAGCTCGACTGGAATGTTCAGCGCGAGTTGATTGGCGATGTCACGCCGGACACGCGCGGTGGCGGTGGCAGTATATGCGTGAAGGCTGACACCGGGCAGGAGCTGCCGGAGCCGCCCCAGCTGCCGGTACTCCGGCCTGAAATCGTGCCCCCACTGGCTGATGCAGTGGGCTTCATCAACCGCGACGAAGTCCACACCGCAGGACGACAGCAGGGCGAGAAAGGTGTCGCTTCCTTCTCCCACCAGCCGCTCGGGCGAGACGTATAAGAGCCTGTAGCGTCCCGCGCGAAGACCCGAAACGACGGCGGCCTTTTCGTCCGACGAAAGCGAGCTGTTGTACAGGGCGGCAGCGACGCCGTTGCCGACCAGGGTATCGACCTGGTCTTTCATCAGGGAGATGAGCGGAGAGACGACCACTGCCAGGCCCTGCCCTACAAGGGCCGGAGCCTGGAAGCAGAGTGATTTGCCGCCGCCAGTCGGCAGCACCGTCACCGAGTCGCGCCCCTCGAGGATCGCCTCCATCGCTTCGAGCTGGAGCGGCCTGAAGGTCGTGTATCCCCAGTAGCGCGCAATGACGTCCTGGAGCTGCGACGCGTGGTTCAGTTCGTGCTCTTCGCGGGAAACCGTTTCAAAGCCGTCTCCTCATATTCTTATGATGTCCGTTTCATCCGCCTTGGAATGCACCGCATGGATACGCCATCGCGCGGGCGGAAGTCAAACCGGAGGCCCGCGGATGAGCGCCGTTCTGGATCGATTTCTTCGCTACGTGCAGTACGACACCCAGTCCGACGAAGCCTCGCAGACGTTCCCGAGCACTGACAAACAGCTCGTTCTGCTGCGCGATCTCGCGGATGAGCTCCGGTCGCTCGGGCTGGCCGATGCGGCCATCGATTCGCATGGCTACGTGACGGCGACTGTGCCCGCCACCACGTCGAAAGCAGCGGTGCCGGCCATCGGTTTCATCTCCCACGTCGACACATCTCCGGAAGTCAGTGGCGCGAACGTGAGGCCCATCGTCCACCGGCGCTACGACGGCCGCGATCTCCTGCTGCCTGACGATCCGTCAGCGATGCTCCGCCTCTCCGAATGCGCTCCCCTCGCCGATCGCATCGGCGACGATATCGTCACGGCGTCCGGCACGACGCTTCTTGGCGCCGACAACAAGGCCGGCGTGGCAGAGATCGTCACCGCGGCGGAATACCTGCTGACGCATCCCGAGATCGCGCACGGTCCGATCAAGATCGCCTTCACGCCCGACGAGGAAATCGGTCGCGGAACGAAGTTCTTCGACGTTGCGGCGTTCGGTGCGAAATACGCCTACACGATGGATGGGAGCACCAGAGGCGAGCTGGAGTTCGAGAGCTTTTCCGCGGACGCGATGACGCTTACCTTTGTCGGCTTCAACACGCACCCGGGCTACGCAAAGGGCCGGCTCGTGAACGCAATCAAAGTTGCGGCTGCTTTCATCGGCCGTCTGCCGCGAGACATGGCGCCGGAAACGACCGACGGGTACGAGGGCTTCGTGCACCCGTACGTGCTGCAGGGAGGCGGAGAGGCGACATCTGTGAGGTTGATCATTCGCGACTTCAAGACCGCCGCGCTCGAGGAGAAGGCGCTGATGCTCGAGCGGCTGGCGCACGAGGCAGCGGCCGAGTACGGCGCGCGTGTCGAGATCGCGATCGAAGGGCAGTACCGCAACATGCGGGAGGTGCTCGACAAACACCCGCAGGTCGTAGACTACGCGCGCGAAGCGATTCGGCGCGCGGGGATGACCGTGCGGGAGGGGCCAATCAGAGGTGGCACGGATGGATCTACGCTCTCTTTCATGGGCCTGCCGACGCCGAACATCTTTGCCGGCGAGCACAACTTTCACTCACGGCTCGAGTGGGTGTCGGTGCAGGACATGGAAAAGGCGGTCGACGTCATCGTCAACCTGGCCCGGATCTGGGAAGAGCGCGCCTCGTAACTGGAGCTACCTCGGCGAAGTGTTCTGACCAGACTCGGCGGGAGGCACCGGTTGAGGTGGTCCGGCGAGACTGATGATGGCGCCGGCAGCCGTCGTGCCGCCGGGGGCGGTGAACCAGCCGCGCGATAGATAGTCGGACATGGTCAGCGTCAACAGGATCCCAAAGAAAAAGAACGCGGTGCCGACGATGAGCTTCGTCATACGGCTGCCGTACTTCACGTGCATGAAGAACAGGATGACGAGCGTCGCCTTGAAAATCGCGATGGTCAGCGCCACCGGGAAATTCAGGTCGCCGAGGTTCACGAACGCAGCGCCGACGGTCAACAGCGTGCAGATCATCAGCGCGCCGAAGATCGTGTAATAGGTCGATTTGGGAGAGATATGTCCTGACATAGGGCCTACACGATATGGTGCGATCGGTCCACGAGATAGAGCAAGGGAAACAGGAAAATCCAGACGATGTCGACGAAGTGCCAGTAGAGGCCAGCCAGTTCCACCGGCGTGTACCACTCGGGTGAAAATCTCTTCCTGTACGCCATCGTGGCGATCACGCTCAACAGGACAAAGCCGATGACCATGTGCAGCGCGTGGACGCCGGTCAGCGCGAAGTAGAGCGAGAAGAAGATCTGCACGTGGGGCGACTCGGCTCCTTCGAAACTGAAGTTCGGACCGGGGACGTGATTGAGCTCGAACTTTTCCTTGTACTCGAAGAACTTGACGACGAGGAAGGTCAGACCGAGCGTCATCGTCAGGAGCAGCCAGCCAACGGTCGCCCTCTGCGCTCCTGTCTGCGCCGAACGAACCGCCAGCGCCATCGTCAAGCTGCTGGCGATCAGCACTACGGTGTTGAAGCCGCCGAGGTAAATATTCAGTTCTTCGCTGCCGATGGCCCAGGCGGCCGGATACCAGATGCGATAGAGCGTATAGGCCAGGATCAGGCCGCCGAAGAACATGACCTCGGTGACCAGGAACAGCCACATGCCGAGCGTGGACGCCTCGTGCTGTTGCTCCAGGTCCTCGAAGTGATGCTGAAGCGCAGGGTGATGGTGTCCGTGAGGCTCAGCGTGGGCCGCGGCGGCTCCGTCAGGCAACTTTCATCTCCCGCTTGGAATAGGCATACGCGCCTTCGGTGACAATCGGCGTCTCGGTGAAGTTTTCCGGGAGCGGCGGCGACTGCGTGGTCCATTCCAGGCCCGTCGCCTTCCACGGATTCGCACCGGCCTTCTCGCCCCACTTCAACGAATAGAGGAAATACATCGCGGGCAGGACATATCCGACCGCCAGGATGGACGCGCCTGCCGACGACAGGACGTTGAGCACCTGGAACTCGGGCGGATACACGTGATACCGCCGCGGCATGCCCAGGTATCCGAGGATGAACTGCGGACCGAACGTCAGGTTGAATCCGACGAAGATCAGGAGCGCCGCGAGCTTTCCGAGCGAGTCGTTGTACATCCGGCCGGTCATCTTCGGCCACCAGTAATGCAGGCCCGCGAAGTACCCCATGATCGCGCCGCCGACCATGATGTAGTGGAAGTGCGCGACCACGAAATAGGTGTCGGTGATGTAAATGTCGAGGCCGAGCGACGCCAGGAAGAGTCCCGTCAGGCCGCCGACCAGGAACAGGCCGAGGAATCCGAAGACGAACATCATCGGCGTCTTCCACCAGATCGCCCCCTTGTAGAGGGTCGCGGTCCAGTTGAACGTCTTCACCGCGGACGGAATCGCGACGGCGAACGACAGGAACGAGAAGATCAGCGCCGAGTAGGGCGAGATGCCCGCGACGAACAGGTGGTGCGCCCATACGAGGAAGCCGAAGATTGCGATCGCCAGGCTCGAGAACGCGACGAAGGAGTAGCCGAAGACGCTCTTGCGCGAGAAGCACGCAATGACCTCGCTGATCACGCCCATGGGCGGCAGGATCATGATGTAGACCGCCGGGTGGGAATAGAACCAGAACAGGTGCTGGAAGAGCACCGGGTCGCCGCCCAGCCGCGGGTCGAAGATGCCGAAGTGCAAGCCACGCTCGAGCGCGAGCATCAACACGGTAATCGCAATGACCGGAGTGCCGAGGATCTGCACGAGGCTGGTGGCGTAGAGCGCCCAGACGAAGAGCGGCAGGCGGAACCACGTCATGCCGGGGGCGCGCATGCGGTGGATCGTCACCATGAAGTTGAGCCCCGTCAGGATCGACGAGAAGCCGGTGATGAAGACGCCGATGCCGGTGAGCATCACGTGGGATTCGGAGCCCTGCGTGCTGTACGGCGTGTAGAACGTCCAGCCGGTGTCGACGCCGCCGAGAATCATTGCCGTGAGAGTGAAGATCAACCCGATGACGAAGACATACCAGCTGAGAAGATTGATTCTTGGAAACGCCACGTCCTTCGCGCCGATCATCAGCGGCATCGCGAAGTTGCCGAGGATGGCGGGCACGGCCGGGATCAGCACGAAGAACACCATCGTGACCCCGTGCATCGTGAACATCCGGTTGTACGTGTCGGCAGCCATCAGGTCGCCCTGCGGCGTCGTCAGCTCCAGCCGGATCAGGGTGCCGAAGATGCCGCCCAGCATGAACGCGAACGTGACGACGATCCCATACAGCAGCCCGATCCGCTTGTGATCCTTCGTCAGGAGCCACGACGCCACGCTGTGCCTGACGTTGAGGTAGTTGATGGGTGATTCCACCACCATCGTTTGCATGAGGTCCTACTCTTCCCTGTCCCTGCGCGTCCGCGCCTAGGGTGCAGCCTGTGCCGGGGCCACGCGGGCGACGCCCGGCTGCAGCGATTTGATGTACTCGATCAAGCTTGCGATGCCGTCTTCGTTCACGAGCCCCTGGAACGTCGGCATCGTTTGCTGGTACCCGGCCACGGTCTTGGCCTGCGACGTCAGAATCGATTCACGAAGGTAGCTTTCGTCGGCGACCACCGTCGTGCCGTTGTCGAGCGACACGGTCGATCCGAACACGCCGACGAGCGACGGCCCGCGCCCGCTACCGTCAAGGAGGTGACACGTCACGCACGCGAGCTGGGTGAAGAGCTGCTCGCCCCGCTCGACCATGCTCCCACCGACGGCGAGCGTGCCGCCGCCGCCAAGCCACGCCTGGTAGTCGTCCGGTTCCATGACGAACACGGTGCCGACCATGCCCGAGTGCTGCGTCCCGCAGTACTCGGCGCAGAACAGGTGATATTCGCCCGTCTTGGTCGCGGTGAACCAGATCGCGCTGTACCGTCCCGGGATCGCATCCGCCTTCACGCGGAACGCCGGAATGAACAGGTCGTGCAGCACGTCCTCGGACGTGAAGATCACCTTCACCGGGCGGCCGAGGGGCACGTGCAGCTCGTTGATCTCGCGCTGACCATCGAGGTGCTGGAAGCGCCACATCCACTGTTTGCCGGTCGAATAGATCTCCAGCGTCTGATCGGGGGCCCGGATGATATGGAAGAAAACAATCGAGGCCCATACGAACATGCCCATGGCGATAAAGAACGGGATGATCGACCAGCCGAGCTCGAGAGGCATCGAGCCGGTGACCGGCGCACCCACCTTGTCGCCCGTGTGGTCGCGGTACTTGATCGCGAAGTACACGACGAAGATGACGACCGCCAGCGCAAAGCACGAGGTGATCGCCAGCACGCCGAAATAGAGGTTGTCTATCTCGGGGGCGAGCGAGGAGGCCTGCTCGGGAAACAGCGGGAGTTCAGACAGCATAGGAACGGTTACGCGTGACCCTCCGTGGGCGGGTGGATGTCGCGCCGCCGCGCCAAGACGAAGAACGCGCCGAGCAGCACGAGGGTCAGCACGCCGCCGAGCCTCACGAGGTTCATCACCACCGCGCCATACCGGCCGCTCGCGGGGTCGTAGTGGTAGCAATACAGCAGCAGCTCATCGACCACTGATCCGACGTGCCCCTGCCCCGACTCGACCAGCGCCAGCCGCAGCTCCTTCGGCGAGTACTCGATGCCGTAGAAATAGCGCGACAGGCGTCCGTCGGGCGTGAGCACGAGCACCCCGCTCATGTGCGCGAACTGCCGCGTCTTTTCGTCCCATTTGTAGAAGAACCCCGCGGCCGACGTGACTTCCCTGATCTGCGGCGCCTCGCCGGTCAGGAAGTGCCACGCGCCGGACTGGTTCTGCATCGACCAGTAGTTCATCAGCGCGGTTTTTGTCGCCGAGGCGGTTTCGGGCTTGTCGCGGGGATCGAAGCTGATGAACACGACGTCGAAATCCTTGCCCGCGCTGAACGGGAGGACCTTCACCGCACGCGACACGCCGTTCATCACCTGCGCGCAGAGCATGGGGCAGCTGTAATAGACGAACGCCAGGACGACCGGCTTCTCGCCGCCGAAGTACTGGGCGAGCGTGACGGCGCGACCGTTTTCATCCTTGAACGGCGCGTCGAGCGGGAGCTTCGTGTTGAGGCGCTGCTTGAATGTCACGTCCTCGAGTTGCGGGAGACGTGCCGTGGCCAGCGTGCCGGGCTCCATCATGTCGTAGCTGGGCCGCGGAAATCCCGGCGCGTTCTGAGCGGCGGCGTCACTGGCGCCAAGGATCAATGCGCACAGCCCGATGCCCACTGCCACACCAAAGACACGCATTACTTTCACTTTCTTCTTTCCAGGACGCGTCCTGAGCTCGCATCAGACGGCATCATTCCAGGCGCACCAGCCGGCGCGGATGCATCCTGTTGGCGGGACGGCAGGCCGCGTTCCAGGATCAGCCGCATCGCGTCTTCGATCGGGATGTGCACGGTGCCCGCATTCTCATCGACCCACCCGTAGCTGTTCAGCACCGCGTCTTCCTTCATGCGGAACTCGTAGAACTCGTTGCGGGGAAACTGCTGCAGTCTTGGCTCAGCCGGCAGGTGCGGCGGATCGTTCACCGCCAACGGATACTCGCTCGTGTCGACGCGCGCGGTCGATTGGCGGATCAGCAGCCAGTACATCAATCCCAGCCCGACGTGCACGACGATGGCGGAGATGATCAGCCAGAATCCGAACTTCACCATCACCCTGATATTGGCGTCGGTGTGCTCGTAGCCGGCGCCCGGCGGCGTCTCCAGGTACTGATCGTCCGCTGAACGGTGGCCGGTGATGTCGTGGTGCTGCGCGTGTTCAGACATCAGTGGCGTCCGGTGCTTTCAAGCGCCTGGGGAAGGTACGGATCCCCAATCGGCAGCAGCGGCCGCTGGCGGAGCTGGGTGAAGAACATCCAGACCCAGAGGCCGCCGATGGCGAGCGGCGCGGCCAGATCCAGCCAGTGGATAAACGGCACGCTCGTGTGCTCCCCTGCCAGGACGTGCAGGTTGGGGCCGCTGCTGTCGAACTCGGGCGAGACGAGCATGAACAGGTCGGCGAAGCGCATGAACAGGATCCAGAACGCCACCATCACGAGCTGCGACGGCGCGCGTTTCCGATCGCGCGACAACAGCAGCGCGAACGGCACGGCGAACTGGAACAGGACGAGGCAGAGCGCCAGGTACTGCCACCCGTGGGTGATCCGCGTGACGAAGTAGGGGACCTCTTCCTGCAGATTCGCGGCGTACACGATCAGGTACTGCGAGAAGTTGAAATAGGCCCAGAGCATGACGAACGCGAGCGACAGTTTGCCGTAATCGGCGAAATGGTGCGGCTTGAAGACGCCCGCCATCGGCTCCCGGCGGCTCAGAAACGAGGCCGCGATGATCGTGAACGACAGCGCCGCAAGCCCCTGCCCCGCCAGGAACAGGAAGCCGTAGATCGTCGAGTAGTACTCCGGGTTGAGCGACATGACCCAGTCGATCGCCGCGAAAGTGATCGTGAGCACGTAGAAGACGAGGCCGGCGCCGCTCACTCTTTGCATGGTGCGCGTGGCGATCACGTCGCCATCATCCTGTGCGCGCGAGAGGCTGCTCAGCCTCCACGCGAGCACATTCCAGACGATGAAATACAGGACGGCGCGGGCCAGGAAGAACGTCTGGTTGAGAAACGGCGCCTTGTGCCGGAGGATGTCATCCGCCTGCACGGCCTCGGGGTGCATCCACGGGTAGAGCGAACGCATCCCGAGGACGACCGGGATGAAGAGCAACGACATCAGCGGCAGCGTGCGGCTGGATGCCTCCCAGAGCCGGCGGGCCACGAGACCCCACGCGCCGCCCGAGAGGTGGTGAATCATGATCAGGGCGAGCGAGCCGAGCGTAACACCCAGCCACAGCAGGTAGGCAATCAACCAGGCGCGGAAAAACTGGTCGCGATTGATGGCGAAGCCGATCCCGCACACCGCGAGGCCGGCGATGCCGACCATCAGCGCCCACGAGCGGCGCGCGTCGATGTCGGCGGGCGGGTTGAAACTCGTCGTCACGTTCACGGAGCCTCCGGCCTGGGGGCCTCGCCGGTTGGCGCCGTGGCAGGCCGATCGAGATCCGCGCGGCGATCGTCCGGCACGTCACCGACGGTCGCATGCTGGCTGAACTGCAGCGCACGTTCGTAGGCGACGATCGCCCACCGATCAGCCACGGGAATCTGCGCGGCGTAGTCCTGCATCGCACCGAACCCGTGCGTCATCACGTCGAAGAAATAACCCGCGGCCGCGTTGCGCAGGCGATCCTCCATGAGCGAGGGCGGCCGGCGCATCCCGCGTTGCACGACCATGCCGTCACCTTTGCCGGTGCGCCCGTGGCACGGCGCGCAGAACACGTTGTACCGGTCCTGGCCGCGCGCCAGGACGTCCGCGGTCACCGGCATCGGGAAGAGGTTGGCGACGGTGCCGTTGATCTTCCCCGTGTACAACAGCTCGTCGGTCTCGGCGAGCGTGCCGCGCGACACCGTGTTGGCCACCGGCATCCGGGCCGACTGGCCGTCGGAGAAGAACGAGCTTGCCTCGAGCGGCTCGTAGCGCGGCGCGTCGTGCATGTCCTGCCGGCACGCTCCGAGCGCTGCGCTCATCGCGATGATGGCGAGGACACGCGACGTGGCTCGCTTCGCTCTCGAACTCCCAACTCCGCAACTTCCAACGCCCAAGGCGTCCTCGGAGTTGGGACTTGGGAATCGGGGGTCGCCACCCGTTGCAGGTTCAAGGCGCAACTTCAGATACTCCCAGCGGACGAAGGTCCTTGAGAAACGACTCCGTCGCGTAGCGATCGAATTTCGGATCCGCCGCCTCGATGCAGAGAAAGAATCGATCGCGCGACGCGCGGTCGAATGCCGGCACGTTGAACACCGGGTGATACGGCATCGGCAGCTTGTTGAGCGCAATCATGCCGAGGAACGCCGCGAGTGACGCGCCCAGGATGGTGCACTCGAAGGTGACCGGGATGAAGTGCGGCCAGCTGTGGAACGGGCGGCCGCCGATGTTCATCGGCCACGCGCTCACCTGTGTCCAGACCTGAAGCGAATAGCCGCCCACGCCTCCCAGGATGCCTCCGAGCAGGACGATCAGCGGCAGCGGGTTCCGCTTGAGGCCGAGCGCGTCGTTCAACTCCTCGATCGGGAACGGCGTGTAGGCATCCATCGCCGTGTAGCCCGCGATACGGGCGCGATTGGCTGCCTCGACGATGTCCGTCGGGTTGTCGAATTCGGCCATCAGGCCATGGAGCTCTTCGGTATGGACTTCGTGCGCCATCATGTCACCCGTGATGCTCGGCTGTCTTCAGCTTGGCATCAGGCACGAGCGTACGGACCTCGAAGATCGAAATCGCCGGCAGCAGCCGGACGAACAGGAAGAACAGCGACAGGAACAAGCCGATCGTGCCCGTGAACATTCCGAAGTCCCACCGCGTCGGCGCATACATGTCCCACGACGAGGGGAGGAAGTCCCGATGGAGGCTCGTGACGATGATGATGAAGCGCTCGAGCCACATGCCAACGTTCACCAGGAGGGAGAGGACGAACAGCAGCGGGATGTTGTCCCGGACGCTGCGGAACCAGAACAGCTGGATCATCAGCGCGTTGATCGAGATGAGCGACCAGTAGAAGAACGCGTACGGGCCGGTCATGCGGTTGGACATCATGAACGCTTCGTACAGGTTCCCGCTGTACCAGGCGAAGAACGCCTCGTTCACGTAGCCGTAGGCGACGATCATCCCCGTGACGAGCATGATCTTCGTCATGTTGTGGATGTGCCGCATGGTGATGAACCCTTCGAGCCCGAACGCCGCGCGCATCGGGATCGCGAGCGTCATCACCATGGCGAATCCGGAATAGATCGCGCCTGCGACGAAGTAGGGCGGAAAGATCGTGGCGTGCCAGCCGGGCAGCTGTGATACCGCGAAGTCGAAGCTGACCACCGTGTGCACCGACAGCACGAGCGGCGTCGAGAGCCCGGCGAGCAGCAGGTAGATCGTTTCGTACCGCTGCCAGTGTCGCGCCGAGCCGCGCCACCCGAGCGCGAGCACGCCGAAGATCCGGCGGGCGCGCTTCAGCTTCGCCGAGGCGCGCAGCGTCGCCAGGTCGGGGATGAGGCCCGTGAACCAGAAGAGGAGCGACACCGTGAAGTACGTCGAGACGGCGAAGACGTCCCAGATCAGCGGGCTGCGGAACTGCGGCCAGAGCCCCACCGTGTTCGGGAACGGGAAGAGCCAGAAGGCCGCCACCCACGGACGGCCGGGGGGGGG
>ORMF012643348.1_pt1 | contig 11663 bp, 11 predicted proteins | sample 1779871 | NCBI WGS metagenome assembly ORMF01 (sample SAMEA104232316, study PRJEB22302) | groundwater metagenome | biome: forest; feature: aquifer; material: groundwater | place: USA | collected 2011-08-07 | depth 5.4 m
ATACCGGCATTTCCCATTTTTGTTGACAGTCCGTTGTCTGAAAAGATTACGCGAGTGTTTGGCACGTACACATCAGACTTTGACGAAGAATTTTGGAAAGACTTTGGCGAAAAAGGAGAGAAGGCTTTGATGTTTGATAATTTGCAAGTGACACATTCTATTGATGAATCAAAGAAAATTAACGATACCCCTGGGCCATGTATTATTATTGCAGGAAGTGGCATGTGCGAAGGCGGCAGAATTTTGCATCATTTGAAAAATAATATCCAAGATCAAAACACCATTGTTTTAATCACCGGATATCAGGCAGAAAACACCTTAGGTAGAAAAATTATTGAGGGCGTCAGTCCGGTGCGGATTTTTGGTGTGCCATATGAGGTTAAGGCTAAGGTGATTATTTTAAATGAATTATCCGCGCATGCCGACCAAAAAGATTTATTAAATTATGTGGAGCACGTTAAGGATTTAAAGCAGATATTTTTAGTGCACACTGAACTGCCCCAGGCCACCGCTTTTAAGGCGGTTGTGGCACAGAATTTACCAGAGGTTTCTGTTGAAATTCCGGCAATGGGGCAGACTATTGACTTGTAGTACAGTATCGGCTAGTATGAGGGTAAATAGAGAAGCGGCCCGGAAGGGCTTTTTTAAGACCACAAAATATATTATAATAAACATATGAATATCTTAGAAAAAATACAGGTATTTTTGAAGGAGGTGTATGTTGAGTTGCGCAAAACTAACTGGTTGAGCCGTAATGAAATTTTAAGATACACGATATTAGTTTTGGCGGTTACCATTGTGGTCGCTGCGTTTTTAGGCGGACTGGACTATGGATTTTCAACAGTAATTCAAAAGTTTATTGTCCAGTAGGACAATAAACCGAGTACAAAATTTTTGAAAAAAATTTCTGTGCTTGGTTATTCAATATTTTATTCTTTCATGTACTATGTATATATATTAAGAAAGGGTGATGGGCAAATATACATTGGTTACACTAATGATTTGAAAAGAAGGATGGCGGAGCACAAAGAAAAAAGACCCGAGTTGATATATTACGAAGCTTACAAAGATAAATTAGATGCGCAGGACAGGGAAAGAAAATTAAAGCAACGTGGGCAAGGAGTAAAGAGATTAAAAGAAAGAATTAAAAATAGTTTAAATAGTAATTGACACCAAGCACTAACTGCGGTTAGTACTCGGTGAAAATTTATCCCATAAATTTTCATGGCAAAGCAACTTATTGAACAAGCTAAAAATTGGTACGTGATTCACACCTATTCTGGGTATGAAGATGCGGTGGCAAAGAACCTGAAGCAAAGGATTGAATCTTTGAGCATGGAAAATAAGATTTTCAACGTCATCGTACCAAAAGAAAAGAAAATCAAGATTAAAAACGGAAAAAGAAAAACGGTTGAAGAGAAAATTTTCCCAGGCTATGTATTGGTGGAAATGATTGTAGATGATGAATCTTGGTATGTGGTGCGCAACACGCCGCGGGTAACCGGATTCTTGGGAGCGGGAACCACGCCTATTCCCGTTTCACAAAAAGATATTGACGACTTAATGAAGCGGATGGATGCGGCTGAACCAGAGTTTACGGTGGATTTTGAAGTTAATGAAGCGGTTAAAATTTTGGACGGACCGTTTAAGGGATTTGAAGGAAGGATTTCAGAAGTTGATAAAGAGCGCGGAAAAATCAAAGTGCTGGTGAACATGTTTGGAAGGGACACGCCCGTTGAGTTAGACTCTTTGCAGATAAAGAAGATTGGTAGTTAATATTATTTAATATACAAAACCATGGCTAAGGAGATTAAGGCTATCGTAAAAATTCAGATTGAAGCGGGGAAGGCAAATCCGGCGCCTCCGGTTGGACCAGCTTTGGCCCAGCATGGGTTGAACATCGCTGAATTTTGCAAAGCCTTTAACGAGGCTACCAAAGATAAAATGGGGTATAAAATTCCGGCGGAAGTGACGATTTATAAAGACCGGAGTTATAAATTTATTTTGAAAACTCCTTTGGCCGCGCAATTGCTGATAAAAGCGGCGGGGATTGAGAAGGGTTCAGGCGAGCCGAATAAAAAAATAGTTGGCAAGGTGACCAAGGCGCAAATCTTGGAAATTGCCAAAATGAAACTGATAGACTTAAATACCACTGACGTTGAACAGGCCGCTAAGATTATCATGGGAACGGCTCGTAATATGGGAATTGAGGTAAAAGGTTAAACTTGAAAAAAGCGTCCTTAGGGACGCTTTTTTGTTGCATTTTATGTGGCGACCAGGTAAAATAATACAACTATCATGGAGGAAAAAATAATTAAGATTAAGAGGTTTGATAAAGCTCATCCGCTTCCATCGAGGCAAACCGAAGGGGCTGCAGCATTTGATCTTACGGCGCGCGAAGCGGTGGAAATTTTACCGGGTACGGTTGGATTGGTGCAGTTGAATATTGCAGTTGAGACACCACCAGGATATTTTATGATGGTGGCCGCGCGAAGCTCTATTCACAAAAAAGGCCTGATTAAACCCAATGGTATTGGTATTATTGACCCGGATTTTTGCGGCGATGATGATGAAATTCGAGCCAGTTATTATAATTTCACTGATAAGCCGGTTTTTGTTGAAAAGGGTGAAAGGATTGCGCAGGCAGTATTTATTCCAATTATGAAATTCGAATGGGAAGAAGTAGAAAAATTGCAGGGTAAAAATCGGGGAGGGTTTGGAACAACGGGGAAATAAAATATTATGAAAAAAGGTAAATTTTTTGTCATGGAAGGAGTGGATGGTTCAGGAAAGGCAACTCAATCAAAGTTGTTGGCGGAAGCATTGAAGAGGAAGGGATATGAAGTGCAAAAAGTTGATTTTCCCCAATATGGTAAGACTTCGGCGGGACTGGTGGAAAATTATCTAAAGGGAATGTATGGGGCCTCGCAAGGGGTGGGGCCATACCGGGCGTCTATTTTTTATGCCTGTGACCGGTATGATTTAAGTTTTCAAATACGCCAGTGGCTGGCGGAAGGTAGCATGGTGGTTGCTGATAGGTATGTGGCTTCCAATATTGGCCATCAGGGTGGTAAACTTATTACAAATAAAAAAGCATGGGAAAAATATGTTGCCTGGCTGCATCACTTAGAATACGAATTATTTGGTATTCCAAAGCCTGATTACACCTTCATTTTGAAAATTTCCCCGGAATTATCTATGAGTATGTCTAATAAGATTACTGACAAGGAAAAACAAAAAAGGCGGAATGCCTATTTGGGAAGCCATAAAAAACAAGATATTCATGAGGTTGATAGAAAGCATTTAGCCAATGGGTTAAAATCGTATATTGCCATTTCTAAAAAATATCCAAAAGAGTATAAAATCATTGAATGTGAAGAAAGAGGGAAATTTTTACCCTTAGAGGTAATTCATTCTAAAATAATTAAATTGGTAGGAGAAAAAATTTAACATGGAAGATGTAAAAAAATTTGCTCCGGAGTTTGAGCAGTTGGGTATGAGCCCGGAAGATGCGCACCTGGTGGCGCCGTTTTTTACTAATTTGAATGATTCAGTTTATGGCATTAGTTTTTTGCCGCCGGAAGTGATTGGGGCTTTGTGCAGTCGCACCAGCCGGGCCAAAGACGATTTGCGGTTGGTATTCTTGAAAGAATTTATGAAACCGTTTTTGGAGGGTAATGATGATTATGCTAAAGATTTATCGGCTCTGGTAAAGTTTTTACACGAACATCCAGTAGAAAAGATTTTTGCCAATCCCAAAGCTCGTGATTTTTATATTACTTGGTTGGCGCAATTTGGGGATGATTCTATCGCCCAGATGGCTGGCGCTCATTTGGTTTTTGGCGCGCTTTCGCAAATTGCTATCAAACACATTGAAGATATGCGTGTGGGTATTGCCCCGATTGAAAAATCAACGCGTTACGTGGACTATTCCAGCAAAGTTAACGACAAGTTCCGCTATTATCAAGACCCAATATTAGCTGACATCGGCTTGGCAGGTGAATATACAGAGGCGATGGACAACCTTTTTGAAACGTACACGGCCTTGATGGCTGAATACATGGTTTTTTTGAAAACTAAATATCCGGCTGAAGAGGAGCGTGTTTTAAAAACCAAAGCCTTTGATGTATTGCGGCTTTTGTTGCCAAATTCAACGGTTAGTCAAGTGGCGTTTTTTTCCAATGGCCAGTCATTTGAATATATGGTTAACCGCAGTCTGGACCATGTACTGGGGGAAATCCGCTGGGCGGCGCAACGGTCATTTGAAGAATTGAGCAAATTCATCCCAGCGTTTTTGCGCCGGGTTGATACTGAACCGGCCAAAGCTTACCGACAGTATTTGTCAGGCAAGTCACAACGGGTGAGAGAGGCGCTAAAAAATTTGGGTTGGCAACAAAGTGAAACAACAAGCAATGAGCCTGCTGTAAAATTATTGGAATTTGATGCTGATGCTGAAAATAAAATCATTGCCGGACTTATTTTTAAAGAAACCAATGAGCCGTTTGATGCGGTTTTAGGGAGGGTGCACGCATTAACTGAAGCTCAAAAAGAAGAAATTCTAAAAGCTGCCCTCAAAGACCGAACGCAAAAATATTACAAAGTTCCCCGTGCGTTTGAAAATGCTTTTATGCGTTTTGAAATTACCATGAATATTGGTGCTTGGCGTGATTTGCACAGGCATCGTATGCATACCCAAGAGCGCCAGTTATTTACCATTGCCAATGGATTTGATATTCCACCAGAGTTAAAAGAGGCTGGTTTGGACGGACGATATATTGCTGCTATCCAAAAGATTGAAGAATTGTATAAAAAAGTGGCGGTCCACAATGTGGATTTAGCGCAGTATTGCACCACCATGGCGCACCGGGTCAGATTTCAGCAATATCAAAATTTCCGAGCCTTTTTCTGGGAGGCGGAGTTGCGTACCATCGCCCAGGGTCATCCTGACTACCGCAAGATAGAACACGATAAAATAAAACTCGTACAGCCGATTTATCCGTTGTTATCTAAATATCTCTTGGTTGACATGGGGGACTATGATTTCGCCCGCCGTGGAGATACCAAGTCAATCCAGCGCAAAGAAGAGGAATTGAAGCAGTATTTTAACACTGCGAAGTAAAAAAAAGAAACCGATTGGGGCATCTCTGGGTAGAGATTTTCCAATCGGTTTTTGTTGTACTCGGTTTCACCTTCTCTTCGGGTTTGCCTCTTCCTTGATGAGGTGTGCGACCGAATCTTTGGCGTCGAATACCTCGGATGGAGCGATATGATCCAAAAGTCGATAAGGAGGATCAAATGGCGTGAGTTTCCCATCCTTGTAGAAACTATCGTAGCCCGCAGGGATTTTCCCACGCTGGTACTTGCCCAAGGGATCCAGCATAAACTGGAGGTGTAATTGGGATGGTTCGTCCCAATAGCCCATTTGTGCTGACTTGCTCTTGGCTACCTTTCCGATTCGTTGGCCATGCTGGACGAAATCGCCAGGCTTGAGTGTGGTGTCACGTCCATCCAAGTGGCCGTAGATGATGTAAAAAGCCACTTTTTCTTTTTCGGTTTTGCCGTATTTTAACCAAACGGCTTGGACGATGAGCCCACCCCAACCTGGTCGTTCCAGAGTTCCAGTAAACTCAGTGTTTAGGGAAATATACCCGTCAGCACAGGCGAGTACTGGAACTTCGGCGTCAATCCAGTAGTCTTCGCCCAGGTGCTTGCCGTACTGTACCTTCCCGCGTTTGAAGATGTCGTGGATCACCGGCGTACCGAACTTTGACGAGTCTGGCTGTTTCTTCATCGTCCAAACGACGTCCTTGAACGGAGAAGAGATTTTGGTTGCCAGTTTCTTTTCTTGTGCGGCGACGCGTTCAATTGGCAGATCGAACGTAGTGATCAGCACAAGCACACAGAGAGCAAACCATCGCATTGTAGTATCCTCCAAAGAAAACTTTTGGAATTCTCCATCAAGACACAATATCTTAGGAGCTACAAATATAATATAGTATTATTTCTAGTATGTCAAATTATTGTAAAAAAGTTTAAGTTTTGATATTATCTACATAATATGACATACAAACCAACCATCGGGCTAGAAATTCACGCAGAGCTTAAAACAAACTCCAAAATGTTTTGCGGTTGTAAAAATGACCCGGATGAAAAACGGCCGAATGTAAATATTTGCCCCGTTTGTCTTGGACACCCGGGAACATTGTCCGTAGCTAATGAAGAGGCGATTAAAAAGGTCATTAAAACCGGTTTTGCTTTGAACTGTAAAATTGCTATAGATTCAAAATTTGACCGTAAAAATTATTTTTACCCGGATATTCCCAAAGGTTATCAAATTTCACAATACGACGAACCACTTTGCGGGAAAGGATATTTGGAGATTAATGGGCGCAAAATAGGTATTACGAGGATTCACTTGGAAGAGGACACAGGAAGCTCGTTGCACCCTGAGGGAACTGATTACTCTTTAGTTAACTTTAATAGGGCAGGGGTGCCGTTGATGGAATTGGTGACAGAGCCAGATATTACTAGTGGCAAGGAGGCAGCTGATTTTTCTAAGGAATTACAGCTCATTTTCAAATATTTGGGCGTTTCTGATGCTGACATGGAAAAGGGCTTGATGCGGGTTGAAGTGAATATTAGCGTTAGCAAAACAAAAACCCTCGGCACAAAAGTTGAAATAAAAAATTTGAATTCATTTAGGGTTGTCCAAAAGTCTATTGACTTTGAAATTGCCCGGCAAACAGAATTGTTGGAAGGTGGGGGAGCGGTAGTGCAGGAAACCCGCGGGTGGCATGACAAAAAAGAAATAACTTTTAGTCAGCGCGAAAAAGAATCAGCGCATGATTATCGGTATTTTCCCGAGCCGGATTTACCTGCGCTTCATTTTGAAGAAGAATACTTAAATAATATTAAAGCAGAAATTATGGAACTACCAGAACAAAAGCGCGTGAGGTTTAAGAAGGAATATGGATTAGAAGAAAGCCAAGTTGAAATTTTTGTTGTACAAAAAGACTTGAGTGAGTATTTTGAGGAAGCGGGTAGTGAACTTGGCGCTTGGCTGACCGCTGAAAAGATAGAAAAGCAATTCAAGGATGTTTATAAGCTTGTGGCGAATTACCTGATATCCGATGTTCAGGGGCTTTTGGGAAATAAAGAATTTGTTAAAAAAGATTTTAAAATCACCCCAGAAAACTTTGCCGAGTTCATAAAAATGATTCACAAAGCCGAAATTAATAGCAAAACCGCCAAAGCGGTGCTGTTGGAAATGTATAACACAGGAAACGACCCATCAAGTATTGTTGAAGGCAACAACTGGGGGCAGATGAAGGATGACGGACAGCTGGAAAAAGTGATTGCCGAAGTGGTTGCCAAAAACCCAAAAGCCGTGGCAGATTACAAATCAGGCAACAAAAATACCCTGCAGTTTTTGGCCGGCCAGGTAATGGCGGCTACTCGGGGAACCGCCAACCCTCAAAAAGTGAGGGAAGTTTTAGAGAAAATGCTTAACTAGTTTTTCAGCTTCTTTTTGATTCTTTACCCAACGAATCCTTGCATCGCGCTTAAACCACGTCATTTGGCGTTTGGCGAAGTGCTCGGATTCAATCTGAATCTTCTCAATAGTTTGTGGCAGGCTTACCCTGCCACAAAGATATTGTGCGACAAAGCGGTATTCAAGGCCAAGTTCCTCTAAACGTTTGAAAGATAAGCCGTTTTTATTCAGAGTTTTAACTTCGGAAATTATTTTTTTAATTCTTTTTTGCAGGCGAGCGGCGATGAGTTTTTTAAGTTCTTGCGGGGATTTTCTGATGCCGATTTGGAGGACATCCTTACAAACTGGAGTATATAAGGGTGTTGGAACAGGTTCGCCGGTGGATTTTACGATTTCAATGGCGCGGATGAGGCTGCGGGGATTTTTGGGGTCAATATTTTTGGCGCGCACCGGGTCTAGTTTTTTTAACATTGAAAAAAGCTGTTCAACGCCTTTTTTCTCTAATTTTTTACGTAATTTCCAATTGGGTTTAACTTCTGGAATTACAATTCCATCAACGATAGACTGGATGTAAAAACCCGTGCCACCAACTAAAAATGGAACTTTTCCACGCGCCTGTATACTTTTTATGGCAACCAATGCGAGTTTTTGGAATTGTGAAACTGTGAATCTGCGCGAGGGACTGGCCACATCTAAAAGATGATGAGGAATGCCCTCCATCTCTTTTTTAGTTATTTTTCCGGAGCCAATATCTAACCCCTTATAAACCTGCCTGGAGTCGGCCGAAACAACTTCGCCATTAAACCCTTCGACTCCGCTCAGGGCAGGTCCCCGCGCCAGCTTGATGGCTAGCGCAGATTTTCCCGAAGCGGTTAGTCCTAAAATAACAACAAGTTTGTTGTGCATGAGTTATCTTAAGTCTTCTTTCTTGTCCTTGATAAAATATCTCCAGCGTTCTATAAACTCCACAAATCCTGCAAATGGCATATCAATTAAGGCATTCAAAAAGGCCGTAATGGCATTATATTGTTTCCACGTGTTAGACAACCAGCGACCGGTGCCTGCCATGGGTAAAAATAAAATGTCTGAAATGAATCCCAATACCCCTTCTTTTTCATCTTCAATGGAAAGTTCTCGGCTCCGAGTCCTCACCGCCATTCCGGCAAATAGAATTAAGGCAATAAAGAGGATGTTGATGATAATGGAGAAGAGTGGGAATCCTAAGTACCAAAATACAAAGAAAATAAATCCAAAAGAGATGCATGCTCCGATTAAATAAATCAATGCGAGGATGGCACGGGTGGTAAGGCCGCGTTTTCTGGAACGCTTGATGTCGTAAACTTCTTTGGTCTCTTTGGGAAAGACGATTTTCATGGTTTCCATAATGACCAGGCTTAGATTCTTTTTTGATGGCGGCCTGACAGTAACTACTAACATAGCCATGAGGGCGGTAGGAATTAAAATGTCAGCTGCTAAAAATGCGGCGTCAAAGCTATGACCCAGCATTAATGCCAGTAGCCATTCTAAAATAACCAGTGCCAAAATTTTGGTGATGAAAATAGAGGCGGTTGAGTACACCGCTGCCCGCTGGATTTTTTCTTTCAGAAGTGTTAAGCGCGCGCCGTACACTTCCCGCAGATTAGCTTCTAAGGCTACGGGGTCAAAAACCTGAGTAGTCATTTCTTCGGGGTTTAGATTAACTAGGATATCACCTAAGAGCAAATACGGGGTATCGTATTTTTCGCAGATAGCATAAAACTTTTTCCCCAAAGGATGTACTAGCTCTTGCTCAATGGTTTTTAACATGTCGTGGATATTCTGGCTAGCTTCAGTCAAATTTTCAGCTGACGGATTATCCCACCAGGGATATTTGTAGCGGATAAGGTTGTAGCTGATAATCGGGTCGTCAAGTTTGAAGAGCGACTCCTGCACAGCAATATAAATCTGAATGTCGGTTTCTTCTTTTTTTAATAATCCCTTTTTATAAATGTCTTCGTGGACTTTGATGCGCTCTTTCATCTGTGAGATCATAAATTCAATCAGCGCCATTTCTTTGATAGACGGAGCCAGCGTTTCCTCTATTTCGCAGGAGGCGATTTCCAACAATCGCGCGTGGAATTGCAACCCAGATTTGCCTTTCTTACTTTCCCGCCCCGAGGACGGGGCGAGGCTCGCCTCGCCCACAGGTGAGGCGGCAGGATTCTGCTGTTTCAAGATAAAAACGTATTTATCAATGATTCCTTGAACATTTTTAACTTTTGATTCTTCAATTTTATCATTGGGAAAGTATCCGCCACGGATAAATTCCATCACCAAAGACTCCGCGATTCCTTGGGTGGTAAAATTATTCAACTCCAAATCCAAAAACCGCCTTTTAAGTTTTCTGATAATGGCGGTCCGGCGCATTAAGTGTTCTTCTTTCCAATCAATGACGGTGCGGATTTTTTCGTAGAATGAAGCTACACGGGAAGCCACCTCGTCCACGTGGATGGTGGAAGCGCCACTAGTTGGCTTGAGCGACTTTTGCCAGATGGTGTATTTTGTGATGAGGTTTTTTACGGATTGGGCCATTTCGTTCATTGTTTTTTTGAAATTTCAGTTTTAATTTTTTCAATAAATGCATCAACCGGCATTTGCCCTAAATCTCCTTTTCCTCTTTCGCGTATAGCCACGGCGTTGGCGGCAATTTCTTTATCCCCGATAATCAGTAAGTATGGTATTTTTTGCATTTCGGCCTCGCGGATTTTTTTACCTAAAGTTTCGTTTTCAGCCATCACCTGAAACCTGAAACCTGAAGCCTGAAACTTTTTCGCAACTTCATTGGCGTATTCAACGTGCTTGTCTGAAATGGGAATAACAGCCACTTGGACAGGGGCAAGCCAAAGGGGGAAGTTGCCAGCGTAATGTTCAATTAAAATTCCCAAAAATCTTTCTATGGAACCCATGATGGCACAATGGATCATAATTATGTCTGATAATCCTCCTTCATCATTCACGAATTTTAAATTAAATCTTTCCGGTTGCACCATGTCTACTTGAATGGTTGCAACTTGCCATTCTCGTCCAAGGGAATCCATAGCCATAAAATCTAGTTTTGGACCATAAAAAGCCGCTTCACCCTCTGCAATATAGTGAGAGATATTTATTTTTTTCGCAACATCCTTGATGATGTTTTCAGCGGCATCCCAAAGTTTTGGTTGTCCTAAATACTTTTTTGGCTGATTTTTATCACGCATAGATAAGCGCAATTTTAAAGGCAAGTTAAAAGCACCGTAAAAATCACGAATTATTTCCCACGTTTCAGGCAGTATATCTTCTAGACGTGCCATATTACAGAAAATATGTGCATCATCCTGGGTAATTGAACGCACTCGAGAAAGTCCCGAGAGTTCTCCTGTCTGTTCATCTCTATAAATTTTGGTAGTAGAAGCGTATTTTTGGGGAAGTTCCCGATAGCTCCATTTTTTTCGGTCAAAAATCTGTATATGATGCGGGCAATTCATTGGTTTTAACGCAAACTCGTGTTTTTCACGGGTATTAATCCTGAAAAGTTCGTCTTTAAACTTATCCCAATGTCCACTTTTTTCATAAAGATCTTTTTTGGTGATATGTGGTATGTCTACTTTTTGATATCCTTTTACTTTTCTAAGTTCCCAAACATAGTTATCTAGTAAATCTCTGATGATAGTTCCCTTGGGGGTAAATAATGGAAGGCCAGATCCCACTAAATCCGAGAAAAGGAATAGGTCTAGCTTTTGCCCCAGTATTTTGTGGTCTCTTTTTTCCGCTTCTTCTTGCATTTTCAGATAATCCTGTAATTCTTTGGCCGTCAAAAAAGCCACGCCGTAAATGCGGGTCAACATATTATTCTTTTCACTGCCTTTCCAATAAGCTCCGGCAATTTTTGTTAGTTTAAAAGAATTGGCATCAATTTCTTTGGTGTTTTCTACGTGTCCGCCTTTGCACAAATCTAAAAACTGGCCGTTTTGATACGTGCCCACAGTTTTTCCGGGCAGTTCTTTAATCAGTTCTAATTTGTAAGGAGAATTCTTGAATAACTTTTTTGCGACTATTTTGGTAATTTTTTTACCGATAAATTGCTGGTTTTCTTTAATCAATTCTTTCATCCTGGATTCAATTTTTGGTAAATCTTCGGGCTTAAAATCTTTGG
>ORMF010648385.1_pt1 | contig 11660 bp, 12 predicted proteins | sample 1779871 | NCBI WGS metagenome assembly ORMF01 (sample SAMEA104232316, study PRJEB22302) | groundwater metagenome | biome: forest; feature: aquifer; material: groundwater | place: USA | collected 2011-08-07 | depth 5.4 m
CGGCGCGCGCGTGAGGGTGGGAGCCGGGGAGGCCGCGGGAGGCACCCGCCCCCCCGCCGTTTCCATGCTGCGAACTGTACGGCAGGCGCGTCTTCCAGAGCAGCGCGCCCGCGGTCGTGATCGCCGCGGTCCCGTCGGCTCCGAAATGCAGATAGACGCGATCGCCCTCGATGACCGGCGTCGGCGATGCAAAGCTGTTCTTCGGATTCAGGAGGTCCGCGCGTTCCAGATGGAAGACTTCGACGTCGACGACCTTTGCGCCCGTGCGAGCGTCGAACGCCAGCGCGCGCAGCGAGGTGTCGCCGTCGTCGATTGCCGTCGTCACCCACACGCGGCCGCTGGCCACGACCGGTGACGACCAACCGCGCCCCGGGACCAGCGAGGTCCAGACTACGTTTGTCGATTCATCCCAGTGGAGCGGCAGGCCGCGTTCCGCCGAATGCCCCTGCCCCGTCGGCCCGCGGAACGCCGGCCAATCGCTCGCCGCAAGGATCGGGACGCAGAGCGCCAGCACGAGAGCTCCCTCGATAAGCCGCGCCATAGCGGGATTGTACGACGCATGGCAGCATCTCGTGGGCGCCGCATCCGCCGTTGCTCCGATCCGGTCCTGACGGATAGCATGGACCGTCCTGTCACTGGAGAAGGGAAATGCCAAAACTGAGGCGTTGCACGACGTTCGTGCTGGCAGTGGCGCTGCTGGTTGGAAGGCTCGCCGCGCAAGCGCCCGAGAAACCCACCCAGAAGCCATTCGAGCCCGAGATCGGCCAGGCAGGCAAGGACGTGGTCTGGGTGCCGACGCCTCCTGATCTCGTCGAAAAGATGCTCGACATGGCGCAAGTGACTGCCGACGACTACGTGATTGACCTTGGCTCTGGCGACGGGCGAAACATCATTGCCGCCGCGAGGCGCGGCGCGCGCGCCCTGGGCGTCGAGTTCAACGCTGATATGGTGGCCCTGTCGAACTACAACGCGAAGGCTGCTGGCGTGTCGGAGAAGGCCAGGTTCGTCGAAGGCGACATGTACGCTGCCGACATCTCGGAGGCGACCGTCCTGGCGCTGTTCCTGCTGCCCAGTAACATGTCGCAGCTCCGGGACAAGTTCTTCGACTTGAGGCCCGGCAGCCGTATCGTCGTGAATACCTTCCAGATTCCCGAGTGGCAGCCGGATGACACCGCGGGCGTCGGTGGCGCCTGCGACACGTGGTGCACGGCGCACCTGTGGATCGTGCCGGCGAAAGTCGGCGGCATATGGCAGATGCCGCAGGGCGCGCTCACCCTCGAGCAGAACTTTCAGTTCGTGTCGGGCAGACTCGCCGCCGCCGCGAGCACCGACCCGGTGGTCAACGGTCGACTCCGCGGGGCGCAAATTACCTTCGGGATCGGCAACGCGCTCTACGCCGGCACCGTCAACGGCAATCGCATCGAGGGCACCGTGACGATGGGTGGAGCGACCACGCCCTGGGCCGCCACCCGCGCCAACTGACCGCGCCGGGCGGACCTAAAGGTCCGCCCCTACGGCCATCACCATCACCAACTCCGTCATACTCCCCCTACGGCCATCACCACCTCCGTCGTACGTAGAGGCGGACCTTCAGGTCCGCCTGATAGGTTGACATCGTCCGTTTCGATGAGCGTCGCGGCGTCGATGACGATCAGACGCCGCTCAACTGCGAGGTCGTTGAAGTGTGTGGTCCCCGAGGGCCGAGCACTGCCGTCCACGCCGAGCACCACCCGCTTCACGCCCTTGCCTGCCGGGCCGTCGTGTTCGGCAGCACGCCATTGGTCTGGTCGAACGTTCGGTGTACTGGTTCAACCCGCTTCTCTGGATGAGCAGCTGGCTTGATTGCTACTTGAGCCAAGCACGATGGACTTAGTCCATTGACTTAGTCCATAATAAGACGTGTCCAAGCTGAAAAGTGTCAACGTCCACGAGGCCAAGACCCATCTTTCCCGGTTGCTGGAGCGGGTGGCGGGTGGCGAAGAAGTGGTTATCGCGAAAGCCGGGAAACCAGTCGCGCGTCTCGTTCCATTCCGGGTGCCGGGTCGCCGCACGCTCGGATTGGATAAGGGGCGTGTCCAGATCCCCAAGGATTTCGATGCTCCCCTCCCGGATGACGTCCTCGCCGACTTCGAGCGATGAGGGTCCTTCTGGACACCCAGTGCTGGCTATGGATGGCGGCATCGCCAGAGCGGTTTTCTGCTACCGCGCGCTCGATCGTTGAAGACGACGACAGCGACCTCTTTTTCTCCGCCGCAAGCGCGTGGGAAATCGCCATCAAGCATGCGCTCGGCAAGCTGCAGCTCCCCGAGCCTCCGGTGCGGTACGTCCCGAGGCGCGCCGACGCGATGCGGACTCTGACACTGCCGATCGAGCAGAGCCATGCGCTCCATGTGGCCGCCCTGCCCGCTTTTCACCGTGATCCGTTCGATCGTCTCCTCATCGCGCAGGCGCAGTTGGAAGACCTGCCCATCCTCACCGCCGATCCGTTGTTCGCTCGTTACGACGTTCGGACGATCGCCGCCTGATCACAGGCGCCCGCAAGTCTCGCTATCCAACCCTTCTCCTCCAAGCGCACGAGCGCAGGATAGGCAGGATCGAGCGTGCCCTCCAAGGCAAGACCCGGCTGCATCGAGTAGTCATCGCGCCAAGGCTGTGCTAGCATGCCGCCGCCCTTACCTCTCGTCGGATCTTTTGTGCGGAGGTCGATCATGAAGCTCCAGGACGCGGTCGAGCGTATCCTCAGGCAGAAGGGTTCTCTCGTCTACTCGATCACTCCGTACCACACCGTCTACGAAGCGCTGGAAAAGCTCGCCGAGAAAGACATCGGCGCGCTTCTGGTCATGCAGGAGGGCGCTCTCCTCGGCATCCTTTCCGAGCGCGACTACGCGCGCAAGGTGTTCCTCATCGGCCGCTCTTCGAAGGAAACCCTGGTCCATGAGGTCATGTCGGGCCCGCCTATCACTGTGGGTCCGAAGACCACGGTCGATGAGTGCATGCAGCGGATGACGGCCGGACGCTGCCGCCACCTGCCGGTCGTGGACGACAACGGGCAGGTGGTCGGGGTGGTGTCGATCGGCGACATGGTCAATTGGATCATGTCGGCCCAGGATTTCACGATCCATCAGCTCGAGGACTACATCACCGGCAGGTACCCAGGCTAGGAGCGCCACCCACATGGCCACCCTCGCGGGACCGATTGCCTTCGCCTATCTGGCCGCCGCCAGCATCGCGAGCGCGCTCCTGGCGGTCACGCGCGGCAATCCGATCCACAGCATGCTCTGGGTGCTCGCCCTGTTTCTGCACGTCGCCGGCGTCTTCCTCCTCGTCGGCGCGGAGTTCCTGGCCGCCGTGCAGGTCATCGTCTACGCCGGCGCCATTCTGGTGTTCTATCTCTTCTTTCTGATGTTGCTCGACCTGCCTCAGGAGACGGCGGGACGACGCTTCGGCGCCCACTGGCCGCTCTGTGCGGCCGCCGGACTCGCCTTCGCTGCGCTGGCCTGGTACTCCCTCGAGCCCGGGTTCGTCCCAAGACCGGCACTCGAGGCAACCGGCGGTCCTCCGCCCGGGAGCCTCGCGACCGTCGGCACGGTACTCTTCACCCGCTTCGCACTTCCCTTCGAAATCGCGTCTCTCATCCTGCTGGCCGCCATCGTGGGTGCTGTCGTCCTGGCCCGGAAACGGACCAGCGCCTGATGGTGCCTGTGGGCGCGTCCCTGGGACTGAGCGCGGTCCTTTTCGGGATTGGTCTGGTCGGCTTCCTCGGCCGCCGCAACATCATCCTGATGCTCGTCTCGGTCGAGATCATGCTCAACGCCGTGAACGTCAGCCTGGCGGCGTTCAGCCAGCACCTCCAGGATACCCGTGGGCAGGTGATCGCGCTGTTCATCATCGCCGTGGCGGCCGCCGAAGCCGCAGTCGGCCTGGGCCTCGTCCTCGCCTTGAGTCGGAACAGGCCGGGCGTCAGCGTGGAGGATCTCACCCAGCTGAAGTGGTGAGGCGAGGTATGGACACCGCCGCCATGTCGTCGGCCACGCCCCTCCTCGCGGTGCTCGTGTCGGCGGTGGCCGCGCTCGTCATCGCCGGCACGGGCCAACGCCGCGCCAACCTGCGAGAGTTCTGGTCTGTTGCCGCCGGAGTGCTCCAGCTCGCCCTCGTGGCCTCGATGATCCCCGACGTCCTGGCGGGCCGCACACCGCACATCGTGGTGTCCCGGATCCTTCCCGGGATCGAGCTCGCGTTCCGCGTCGACGCGTTTGGGCTGCTGTTTGCGCTCGGGGCGTCGCTGCTGTGGATCGCGACCTCGTTCTATTCGATTGGCTACGTACGGTCGCTCGAAGAGCACGCCCAAACCCGCTACTTCGCGTGCTTCGCGCTGGCGCTCTCCGCCACGATGGGCGTCGCGTTCTCCGCCAACCTCTTCACGCTGTTCCTCTTCTATGAAGGGCTGACGCTCTCCACGTATCCGCTGGTGGCGCACAAGGAAACACCAGAGGCGAAGGCTGGCGCTCGCAAGTACGTCATCTACCTGCTCGGTGCGGCCAAGGCGTTCCTCATGGCGGCGATCGTCATCACGTACAACATCGCCGGCACCCTCGAGTTCCGGAAGGGAGGCATCTTCCCTGTGTCGGAACTGGCCGCTGAGCCGACGCTGCTCTACGTCGTGTTCACCTTATTTCTGTTCGGCTTCGCCAAGAACGCCCTGATGCCGTTCCACAGCTGGCTGCCTGCAGCGATGGTGGCGCCCACTCCGGTCAGCGCGCTCCTGCACGCGGTCGCCGTCGTCAAGACCGGCGTCTTCTCCACGCTGCGAGTATTCCTGTTCGTTTTTGGCCCCGAGGCAATGCGCGTGTTGGGCACTGATGTGCTGGCGATCGGCGTCGCCTCGGTGACGATTCTTGGCGCCTCGCTCCTGGCTCTCGGCCAGGACAATCTGAAGGCGCGACTGGCCTTCTCGACGATCAGCCAGCTCTCCTACATCGTGCTCGGCGCCGCATTGCTCACGCCGAGCGGCGTCCTGGGCGGCGTCGCCCATGTCACGAATCACGCGGTTTCGAAGATCACCCTGTTCCTCTGCGCCGGCTCGATCTACGTCTCCACACACAAGACGGAGATCAGCCAGCTCTCAGGCATCGCCAAGCAGATGCCGTGGACGATGGCCGCGTTTGCGATCGCCTCGATCAGCTTGGTGGGCATTCCGCCCGCATCGGGGTTCGTGTCGAAATGGTACCTGGCCCTCGGCTCGGTGGAGCGTGGAAGCGCGTGGCCGTTAGTCGTCCTGCTGGCCAGCTCCCTCCTGACCGCGGCGTACCTCGGGCCGATCCTTTATAGGGCCTACTTCGAAGACGCTCCCGAGGGCGGGCAGCACAGCGTGGTCGAGGTGCCATTTATGGTCGTACCCCTGGTGCTCACAGCCGCGGCCAGCCTGCTCCTCGGCGTATTTCCAGAGCCGGTCCTGCAGTTGGCGAGGAGCGTGATGCCATGAAGCGCTGGCTCTACGCGGGGCTCGCCGTCGTCGCCCTCAGCGAGATCGCCGCTCCGCGTCTCTTCCACGCGGAACCCGGCCACTTCTGGTTCGAGGACCTTCCAGCCTGGGGCTCGATCTACGGCTTGGCTGCCTGCGTCGTGATCATCGTGGCGTCGAAGCTCCTTGGGAAACTGTGGCTCGTGCGCCCGGAAAACTACTCTGAACGTTGAGTGGGTGCACCCGGGGCTCCTGCTGATAGTTGGCGCGTGGCTTCTGCCGCTCGTCAAAGGCCAGGCCAAACGCCTCGTCATGGTGGCGCTCCCTGCGGCAGCCTTGGTGACCTGCCTCCTGATGGAGCCGGGAACGTATGGGGTCGTGCCCTTCCTGGCACAGGAGCTGGTGTTCGGGCGAGTGGATCGTCTGAGCCTGGTGTTCTCTTATGTGTTCGCGCTCGTCGCGCTCCTGGGAATGATCTATTCACTCCATGTGGACGATGACGCGCAACACGTGGCGGCACTCACCTACGCCGGGGCCGGACTCGGAGTGGTCTTCGCGGGAGACTTCCTGTCCCTGTTCGTGTTCTGGGAGGTGATGGCGCTGTCGGCCGCACTCCTCGTCTGGCTGCGCCGCGAGCGGCGCGCGTCCGCCGCCGGATTCCGGTATCTGCTTGTCCATCTCTTCGGGGGCGTGTGCCTGCTCGGTGGAATCGTCCTCTATTGGTCCGAGACCGGTTCGCTCGCCTTCGGGGATCTGTCGTCCTACGCGGGAACGGCGGCGTTCGCGCTGATTCTCGTCGCCTTCCTGCTGAATGCCGCCGTGCCGCCCCTGGGCGCCTGGCTTCCTGACGCGTATCCCGAAGCAACGGCCACCGGTGCCGTGTTCCTGACCGCCTTCACGACCAAGTCTGCGATCTATGCATTGATCCGCGGATTCGCTGGGACGGAGTTGCTGATCTGGCTCGGAGCGGGCATGGCGGTGTACGGCGTGGTCTACGCCGTCCTCGAGAACGACGCGAGGAGGCTACTGGCCTATCACATCATCAGTCAGGTCGGATACATGGTCTGCGGCGTGGGGATCGGCACGACGCTGGCGCTGAACGGCGCAGCCGCCCATGCCTTCGCGCACATTCTGTACAAGGCGCTGCTCTTCATGGGCGCCGGTGCGGTCCTGCAGGTGACCGGCCTGCGGAAATTGAGCGAGATGGGCGGACTGTACAAGACCATGCCGCGCACGCTCGCCCTGTATATGGTGGGCGCCTTCGCCATCTCCGCGGTGCCGCTGTTCAGCGGGTTCGTGAGCAAAGCGATGGTCGTGTCCGCGGCGGCGGAGTCACACCTGATGGCGATCTTCCTGCTGCTCACGCTGGCCTCTGCCGGAACGTTCCTGCACACCGGCCTCAAGCTTCCCTACTACATGTTCTTCGGCAGGGGGCTTAGTGGACCGTTCGCACGGAATGAGTACCAGTCACAACCGGCCTCCAAGCACGATCTGCCGGGCGCGACAACGGCGCGCCCGGTGGTAATTCTGGAAGGACATACCAGTAACGTGCGTTTATCCGCCGACCTGTCCGCCGAAGCGCGACGCGCGAAGGTGGAAGCCGAGAGGGCGAAGGCGGACGCCCAGGAGCCGCCGGTGAACATGCTCGCGGCCATGGGCCTTGCGGCGGCAGGCTGCGTGCTCATCGGCGTGTTCCCGGGGCTCCTGTACTCGAACCTTCCGTATCCGGTGGACTATGCGCCATACACCGCGCGGCACGTCGTCGCCACGCTGGGTCTGTTAGGCTTCACGGCACTCGGGTTCGTCATGCTGCTCAACCATCTGGATCCCGAACCTACCATCAGTCTCGACACGGACTGGTTCTACCGGCGCGGCGCCGCGGCCATCCTCAGTTTTACTCAGGGCGGCATGGCGCGAGCGCAGGCGGCCGTGTCACGGACGTCCGACGTCGTGATGGAGCGCTACGTGCTGGGCGTTGCGGCGCGATTGCGAGAGATCGATTTACGCGGAGTCGACGCTGGAATCGTCGGGATCGGTCAGCTCACGCAGGCCTTGAGCCGCAGCCTCAGCACGGCAGTGAGCGGCCATACGCAGCACTACGGGCTCGCCATGGCAGCCGGCGTCCTGGCGGCGATCGCGATCGCGGTGTTCGGGTGGTGACGGACTATCCGCTCCTCACGATCACCACATTTCTGCCCCTGCTCGGGGCAACCGCCATCCTTGTGTTCGGCGAGCGGCTGGCGCGATGGATCGCCCTGACCACCTCATTGGCCACGCTGGCGGTCTCCTCTCCGCTCTACCTGCAGTTCGACAAGTCATCGGGCTCACTGCAGTTCGTCGAGACCGTGCCCTGGATCCCTTCGTGGAACGTGGTGTATGGGATGGGCGTCGACGGTATCAGCCTTCCGTTCATTTTTCTCTCAACCGTGATCAGCGTCCTGTGCGTGGGTGCGTCGTGGACCGCGATCCGAGTGCGGGCGCAGGAGTTCTACGCCGCCCTCCTCGTCGCGGAGACCGCGATGATCGGGTTGTTCGCCGCGACGAATTTCTTTCTCTTCTACGTGTTCTGGGAGCTGATGGTCGTCCCCATGTTCCTCCTCATCGGCGTGTGGGGAGGCCCGAGCCGGATCTATGCCGCCACCAAGTTCCTGATCTTCACCCTTGGGGGCAGCGTGCTGATGCTCGTGGGCCTGATCGCTCTCCTGCACATGAGCGGCACGCTGGACTTTCAGGCGCTCTCCGCCGGGACGAAGCTGGGCGTCGAACAGCAGGCGTGGCTGTTCGTGGCCTTCTCGGCGGCGTTTGCCGTCAAGGTCCCGATGTTCCCCGTGCACACCTGGCTGCCGGATGCCCATACTGAGGCGCCCACAGCCGGAAGCGTGATCCTGGCGGGAGTTCTCCTGAAGATGGGCGGCTACGGCCTGTTGCGGGTTGCGCTGCCCATCCTTCCCGATGCCGTGCAGCTCTTCCTCTTCCCGATGCTCGGACTCTCCGCGATTGCGATCGTCTATGGAGCTTACGTGACGCTGGCGCAGACCGACGTCAAACGCCTGATCGCGTATTCGAGCATCAGCCACATGGGCTTCGTGACTCTGGGGATCTTCACGCTGAACCGAAGCGGCCTCGAGGGCGCGATCCTTCAGATGGTGAACCACGGGATCATCACGGGCGCCCTGTTCCTGTGCGTCGGGATGATCTACGAGCGGACCCACACGCGGGAAATCGCGGCCTATGGCGGTCTCGCGAAGCTGGCGCCGATCTACTCGACGTTCCTGGCCTTCTTCTGCCTGGCCGCTGCGGGGTTCCCCGGCCTGAATTCGTTCGTCGGAGAGTTCCTCATCCTGAGCGGCACGTTCAGGGCCTGGCCGGGGTTCGGTGCCGCAGCTGTGTGGGGCGTCGCGCTTGGTACGACGTATATCCTCTGGCTCTTCTATCGGATGGTCCTGGGCGACGCCAAGCCTGCGCTGCAGTCACTCCGGTTGGAATTGAACGCACGCGAAGCCGCGACGCTTGCGCCGCTGGCGGCCCTCGCGCTGGTGATCGGCCTGTACCCCGAAGCCGTCCTCGGCTTTCTCCGGGAATCCGTCGGACAGCTGTTGATGAGCGTGTCTGCGTCAGCCGAGATAGCAAGGGGTTTGTGATGAACATTCTCAAAACCCAAATTCCAAAGCCCAAATCCCAAAGAACTCCCAATACCCAAATCCCAAGCTCCTGGCAGCGGGACTTGGACGTTTGGGATTTGGGTTTTAGTTGGGATCTGGGATTTGGGTTTTCGTTGGGATTTAGGATTTGGGACTTGGGTTTTGGAAGATGAGCGACGGCCTGGTAATCCTCCTGCCGGAGCTGATCTTGGTCCTTGCCGCGCTGGCGCTGCTCGTCGTCGCGCGACACGTCAAGCGTCCGCAGTCCGCGGCCGCCTGCGTCGTCATCGCCGCGGCCGCGGCAGCTTACGCTGGGTGGGCCGTCTCCTCCGAGGGCCGACCGAGCGCATTTGGAGGCATGATTTCCGGCGACGGCTTCGCGCAGTTTTTCGATCTGCTCTTTGCCGCGACACTGGCTCTCGCGGCGCTGCTCTCCGTCAAGCTCGTTGACGCGGAGGGCGTCCCGCCTGCCGAGTACTACGCGCTGCTCCTCCTCGCCTCCGCCGGCATGATGCTCGCGGCGTCAGCGCTCGACCTGCTGATCCTCTACCTCGGCCTGGAGCTGATGACCCTCTGCGCGTACATCCTGGTGGGCATCACGCGTGAGCGGATCGCCTCGAACGAGGCCGCCATCAAGTACTTCCTCCTGGGCTCCTTCGCGTCTGCCCTGCTGCTCTACGGGATCGCCCTCGTGTACGGGACCACGGGCGCCACCGACTTCGGGGCGATCGCCGCGGCGGTATCTGCGGGCAGCTTGGACCAGCATCCGCTGCTGCTCACCGGGGTGGCGCTGGTGGCTGGGGGGCTCGCCTTCAAAATCGCGGCGGTGCCCTTCCATGGCTGGGCTCCGGACGTCTACCAGGGTGCCAGCGCTCCGGTCGCGGCTTTCCTCGCCGCCGGGTCGAAGGCTGCGGGCCTGGCGGCACTGATCCGGGTCAGCCTGGTGGCGTTTGGCCCAGAGCAGCATCTCTGGTCCGCGATTCTCGTGGCGCTGGCGGCCCTGTCGCTCGTCGTCGGGAGCCTGCTCGCCGTGGCCCAGTCCAATATGAAGCGGCTGCTGGCCTACTCGTCGATCGCGCACGCCGGCTACGCGCTTCTCGGTCTCATCCCTGGAACACCCGAAGGCGCGTCCGCCACGATGACGTATTCCTTCATTTACGCGTTCATGACCCTCGGGGCTTTTGGAATCGTGATTGCGCTAGGCGACCGCGGCGAGAACCTCGAGGGGTATCATGGCCTCGCCGCGACCGCCCCAGGGGCGGCCGCGTTGATGCTCCTTTTCCTGCTCTCCTTGACCGGCATCCCGCCCACCGCGGGATTCGCGGCCAAGTTTGCCGTGATCCTGAATGCCGTGCGCGCCGGCCATGTCGCGTTGGCGGTCCTGGCCGTGGCGTGCAGCGTCATCTCGGCGTTCTTCTACCTGCGGGTCGCCGTCCTGATGTACATGACGGCGCCGCAAGAGCTGGCACCGGCGCGTTTTCCTGCCGCGGTCTCGGCGGCACTGGCGGTCGCTGCGTTCGTTACCATCGCTGGAGGGTTCTTCCCGGATTCGTTCGTACCTTGGACGGTGCCACCGTAGCTATTGGGTTCACGTACCGTGGGTTCACGGTTCTATGTTCTGAGTTCTTTGTTCGTGTTCAGCTTCAGGGTTCGGTTCAGCGTTCTAGGTTCGGCGTGCGGGGTTCGGGAGCACGAACATCGAACCTGAACGCGAACCCAGAATGGCGAACCAAGAACCGAGAACAGTGCTCATGGAGACTTTCACTGATGAGTGAGTACCTTGGCATCGTGGTCGCCTTCGTCTTCGCGGGGGCGTTCGCCGGTCTGAACCTGGTCATCGCGGCCACGCTCGGCCCGAAGAAGCCGTCCGTCGTGAAGTCCGAGCCGTTCGAGTGCGGGCAGCTCCCGTTCGCGCTCCCGATCGGCCGTCTGTCGGTCAAGTTCTACCTGACCGCGATCCTGTTCATCCTGTTCGACGTCGAGCTGGTCTTCCTGTATCCGTGGGCCGTCGTCTACCGTGGGCTCGGTATCCTGGGCCTGGTGGAGATGGTGATCTTTCTCGGGGTTTTGATGATCGGATTCTTCTATGCCTGGGACAACGGCGCGCTCGATTGGCAGTGAGCTGTCCAGTGAAGCCGGATTCGTAACCAGCCGGTTGGAAGAGGCCATCGGCTGGGCCCGCAAGTACTCGATCTTCCAGTACCCGTTCGTGACGGCGTGCTGCGGGATGGAATACATGGCCACGGCCTGCTCCCACTACGACGTGGACCGCTTCGGCGCCGGCCTGCCGCGATTCTCGCCGCGCCAGGCCGATGTGCTGTTCGTGGTCGGCACGATCAGCCACAAGATGGCGCCGGTGCTGAAACGCATCTACGACCAGATGGCCGAGCCCAAGTGGGTCGTCTCGTTCGGCGTCTGCACCTGCACCGGTGGCTTCTACGACAACTACGCAACCGTCATGGGGATCGACACGATTATTCCGGTCGACGTCTACATCCCGGGCTGTCCTCCACGACCTGAGTACGTGCTGGATGGCCTGCTCAAGCTCCAGGCAAAGA
>ORMF010185320.1_pt1 | contig 11658 bp, 10 predicted proteins | sample 1779871 | NCBI WGS metagenome assembly ORMF01 (sample SAMEA104232316, study PRJEB22302) | groundwater metagenome | biome: forest; feature: aquifer; material: groundwater | place: USA | collected 2011-08-07 | depth 5.4 m
AGCGATGGAAGCGCGCGCGCCAGCAAGTGCGACAATAAAGATAACGAAAACAAAGATAACCTAAAGCAATCTCACTCCACATGTCACTTCATATAGCACATGCCTCGTTAGCAGCGATGGAAGCGCGCGCGCCAGCAAGTGCGAAAAATACGGTATAGCGTTTTCCAATAGCATCGCTATGATCAAGCGATGCCAAACAAAAAACGCATCCCGCACGCCTACATCATCACCTGCCGCACCTACGGCACCTGGCTGCATGGCGACAAACGTGAAACCGTCGACCGAAATCATAACGTATTTTTAACACCCAAAATAAAACAAAATCTTGGCCTTCAAAAATACATGCAAAACGTTTCTAAAGAGGAAGCATTTGTGATGAATGCCTCCCAATGCCAAACAGTTTTGCAATCAATTATAGATACATGCAGATGCTCACAGTGGCATTTGTATGCAGCACATGTTCGATCTAATCATATGCATGTGGTATTAAAATCCGAAAAAGAACCTGAAAAAATTGCAGTCTCTTTGAAAGCCTATGCAACGCGATATTTAAAAAAAGAATATCCGCAATTAAAGCGAGAATCTTTTTGGTCACGCGGTGCGAGTACTGGATATATTTACCAATCTGATAATGTATTTCGTGCGATGCAATATACAATTGAAGAGCAAGGTAGAGAAATGGCGCTGTATTGTGATCCATCATACTACGAGACGTTAGAATTGCTTTGATTATGGCGCTAAAATGAAAATCGTTTTAATCAATGTACAATGCCATTTGTTTTCGCACTTGCTGGCGCGCGCGCTTCCATCGCTGCTAATAAAGTACATACTATATCAAACATTTGCGTGGTCGCTCGCCCTCCCACCCCCATCACTGCTAACTAAGCACGTGCTATATGAAACGACATCCTCAATTAGAAGCAATAGAGAGCGCAAGCATCTCGCTATATTTAACACCGAGCCTCATTAGCAGCGATGGAAGCGCGCGCGCCAGCAAGTGCGCCCACACATTTAAACTTAATCCCAACTACGGTACAATTCCCACCTCTATTAAATTCCTCCTGTACAATTCAACGGAATAGTTATGAAAATCATCATCACCGGCGCCCTAGGCCACATCGGCTCCCACTTAATTCGACAATTACCTGATTTTTTTGATCATCCCGAAATAGTGATGATCGACAATTTATCTACACAGCGCTACGCATCATTATTTAATTTACCAACTAATGCGACGTATCGATTTATTGAAGCCGATGTAACACAGGATAAAACAAATTTAATTGAAATATTTAGTGGCGCTGATGCAGTCATTCACCTCGCTGCGATCACCAATGCCGCAGCCAGTTTTGATTGCGCAGATGAAGTTGAGCGCGTTAATTACACCGCAACGCAAAAAGTGGCAATCGCGTGCGCAGCAGCAAAAGTACCATTAATTATGGCTTCATCCACCAGTGTTTACGGCACACAAGCAACACAAGTCGATGAAAATTGCACACCCGAAGAATTAAAACCACAAAGCCCCTACGCAGAAACAAAATTAAAAGAAGAAGCATTCGTTACAGAAAAATGCCTCAAAAATAATTTACGCGCTGTGATTTTTCGCTTTGGTACGATTTACGGAAAATCAATCGGTATGCGTTTTCATACCGCGGTGAATAAATTCTGTTGGCAAGCGGTCATGGGGCAACCCGTTACCGTGTGGAAAACGGCATATCATCAAAAACGCCCTTATTTAGCGCTCGATGATGCTATTCGTGCGATCGCGTTTGTTATTCAAAATAATATTTTTGATGGTCAAGTTTACAATGTTGTGACGAGTAATGTGACGGTTGCAGAAGTGGTTGATGCGATTAAACAACATGTTCCAACATTAGAAGTGAATTTTGTTGAAAACCAAATTATGAATCAGTTGTCGTATGAAGTATTAAACACCCGTTTGCGGAAGTTGGGGTTTGAGCCGAAAGGGAATATGGAAACGGGTATTACAGAGACAATTGCATTGTTAATCTGATTAGACAACGCGCTTATTTCTGGAGTGTATTGTTTTATATTGTCGCACTTGCTTCATTAGCAGCATTCGAAGCAAGCGCGCCCTTCATTACAAAGTTATGCGTCGGATTTTCAATATATTGATTAAACGCAATTGCTACCAAGAAACTAATCACCAAGCTCGTATAAGGTGCCGCCCAAATAAAATTGGGAAAAGCACCCACAACAAATTCCGCAATCATCAAATGCGTTAAGTACCAAGAATAAGAAATTTTTCCTAAAAAAACCAATCCGCGAGAAGATAGATATTTATCTTGTGGAAAATAGGTTGCATAAATAGCTAATAAAAATATTGCACTGATAAATAATTTAAACATAACCAGACTCAGTGTTTCACGATCAGGTGCCAGAATGACATAAGAGATTGCTGCAACGGCCAGTATAAAAACAGTCGATTTTGACCAGCCTCCACTAAATGCTTTATATAAATAAATCCCAAAGATAAATAATTGTGCATAAGGCAGAACAAAAATATATCCCAGTTTACTCATGACAGAATGAGTATGCGACACTCCTAAAAAATAACTGAGTTGCCAGCCAATCGCCATTGACATCCATAACATAAAAAAGCGGTGCTGGGAAAAATAACCAAAATAAAAAATAGTCGCGGCAATCACATAAAAAGCCAATTCAAAAGCCAATGTCCAATAAACACCGCATACATCTTTGAAATGGAGCCAATCTTGGAACATTAAAAAGTTAACCAGATATTGCGACACATTAATGTGATCATGAACAATTAACACCAATGCAGCAGAAAAAATAATAGAGCACCAGTATGCAGGATAAAGTCTCGCAAAACGGGCGATCGCAAAGTTTTTAATATCATTGTATTTATACAACGTGAAAGAAATAACAAATCCGCTGATAATAAAAAATAAATCAACGCCCAGCCATCCATATCGAAATAATTCACCTGGAAAATGCGAGCTAACACCGGGTGTCATCGAAAAACAATGGCGTAGCACAACACATAAAACTGCAATGCCGCGTAATCCATCAAAGGTAGTAATCCTATTTTTTCTCATAGTTTTTGATATACAGAAGTGATTGTTTGAATATAGCGTTTTTGTGAGTATTGCTGTTCGCACAAATAAGCAGCCTCACCCATTTGTTGCATTAAATCGCGGTCTTGATATAGCGTGAGAATGCTTTCCTTGATCGCATCCACATCGCGAATCGGTAATACAAAGCCTTCTTTTTTATGAGTGATAATATCGCTCATGCCGACATTATTGGTGACAATAATTGGCTTACCCGCAGCCATTGCTTCAACAGCGGCCATGCCAAATCCTTCATCTATAGAAGGTAGGCAAAATACATCACAATCTTGATATAAACGAATTAATTCATCATTAGACAAATGGTGATTAACAGCAACAACGCTTTTTAATTGACACAATGGTTGAAATTCTTTAGGAACGACATTGCGAATAACGAGTTGTGCATTCGGTAAATTTAATTCGTTCCACGCTTTGAGCAAATAATAAAATCCTTTACGATAAAAACTAAATCCTACCGCTAACACCGTAAATAATTTTTTATCAGAAGATGTTGGTGCGCGGGTTACATTTTTTTCTTTCATTAACGGCACAATATGCAGTTTCTTTTTATCAAATCCCTTTTGAATAAAGCTATTGTAACTATAATTTGACGGGACAATGATAGCGTCTGAGGCTTCATATTCCGCAATCATTTTATCTTTCAATCGATGCCCAGAAGACATTTGAAATTTTTTGCCTGTTAAGCGTTCTACTTCTTCATCTAACAAAGACAATTGAAAATCGATGTGGGGACAAGCACGATCAACAATGGTTTTCATGCCCTTGTTTTTCGCAGCTTTAATAGTTTCCAAGCAGAAACCACTGTTGCCCTGAACAATATTAGAATGTGAATTGTTATACCGCAGCGCCAATGCAACATAATGATCAAAAATGGAAGACAATAGTTGATCAGGAAATTCCACTTTTAATTTCCGCGCAGCAAAAATAGACGCACCAATAAAGCGAATCGAGTGCGCATATTTTTTTTGAATTTCATAGGGGTCTAATTTAAATTGAGGATAAATCGTATAAAAACGATTTAAATAATTTTGCGTTTGCAACCCTTGTGCCAATCGCAATAAATGATTGCAAGCGTGAGATGTTAGTGTGATTTGCATAATGCTTTTTCTTTCTTATAAATAATCCATAATTCTTGCCAGAAACCATAAGTCATCGCCACGGTTTCAATGGTGTGTGCGTAATACAGTGGCAACCAGTCCTTGCGCCCTACTTTTGAAAAACGCGACACCTTCCAGCAAAAATGCAGTGGTACTACAAACGTAAACATTTTTAATAAATTGTAACCGGTTTTTAGTGCATTCCAGCCAATGATTTTTCTCATAGGCCATTTGTCAATGTAGCGGCGATATTGGGAACACGCGCGCCCGCGTGATTTCCGAATGCGCCAATATTCTTCAAATGGTGCGGGTGCGATATGGGTAACTACTATGTTCTTATCAAAATATTTTCTACCGCCCGCCTTTGCTAAGTTTTCAGCAAACACAACGTCTTCGCCTGCATACATTGCAATGGGAAATCCTGCCGGAAAAAGCGGTGTTTTCATTGCCAGCTCTCTGCGGCAGCTGAATCCTTCTGTCCACATGGGCCATGTTTTATTGGGTGGATTTTTTTCTTCATACAAATAAACACAGTCAACGTAGCGCGCGAATAAGCGATCATCGTTGAGTGCTCTGGATCGCACGCATAAAAAATCGACATCATTGCTATCATAATGTTTTTTGATTTGATGTAGAAAATCACGCGGCAACTGAACATCAGCATTTAAAATAATTAAAATGTCACCTGTGGATTGTTTGATACCGATGTTGCGGGCTTCACAACGACCGCCGCCGCCGGGTTTAATTAATTGAATGCCTTTGTCGGCGTAACTGCGAATGATATCGGGCGTTGAATCAGTTGAGTCATCCACCATGAATACTTCGAAGTCTGGATAATCCAGTGCGACGAGTGAATCGAGGGTAAACTTGATGTCGTTTTCTTCGTTGTAGGTTGGGACGATAATGCTAAATTTCATAGTTCGTTATCACTTTTATACTGTTTTGTATTGGCGCACTTGCTTGCGCGCGCGCTACCATCGCTTCTTTATGGAGCGCATTGTTTCGTATAGCACTTACTTTGTTAGCAGCGCACTTGGTTGTGCGTGTTTCTATTGCTGCTGCGAAGTGCATCGCTTTCTATAGCGCGTACTTCTTAGTGGCGCACTTGCTGGCGCGCATGCTTCCATCGCTTCTAATTAGGCATGCTGTTTTGCATAGCATATACTTCGTTAGCAGCGATGGTAGCGCGCGCGCAAGCAAGTGCGACCACTCATTGCGCATAACTTTCCATCACCTGCTTTAACCCCTCATCCAACGACGTAAAATTCGGCATTGGAACATGCGATAACAAATGAGATATATCCGGACAACGACGATGATGATCATGTGGTCGTTCAGATAAAAATACCGGATTAAATGATTTGTTATCTAATGCATGTATTTTTTCAGCCAACGCCAAAATAGAAATTTCTTCTGGATTGCCCAAATTTAAAAATCCCATTACATTTTGTTTATCAAGCATGAGTAGTAATCGTATTGCATCATGAATCAAACAAAAGCTGCGTGTATGATGGCCATCGCCAATGAGTGTAAATTCTTTTTCAGTGCGCATGCGGCGAATAAACTCAGGAATCACTTGCCCGTATTTCGTATTGACCATGCGCGGACCATACATATTAAATACACGTAAAATCAACCAATCTCTTTTTTGCTGATTCGCATAAAGTCGTACATAAAATTCGCCCATTGCTTTGGATGCCGCATAAGAATCACGATCAGCCGCCGCGTTTAATAAAACAGGATGTGTTTCAGGCGATGGCACAATCATCGGTTCGCCATACACTTCCGAGCTCGATGTATAAATAATTTTTTTAACACCTGAATTGTCCATCGCTTCCATCACATTTTTAGTGATCATCGTATTTTGATCCAAAACACGTGCAGAATGATCATAAAAATGTTGCGTGCCGTTGATAGCAGCCAAGTGATAAATCACATCAATTTTTTTGTTAACTAATACATGATGAATTGGTTGAACAGCAGACTGTTCGGCTAAATCGATTTCAATTAATTCAAAATTCGGATGATTTTTAAGCGAATCCAAATTCTCGCGTTTGCCGCGAAAAAAATTATCCATCCCGGTAACATGATGCCCTTCTTTAATTAAGCCTTCAGTGAGAAAAGAGCCAATAAAACCTGCGCAACCGGTAACCAATATATTCGACATGATTATCCTCCCCAACCCAGCGCGTCATAATCAACATGGGCAATAGCACTCGCTTCGCGCCACACGTTCCATGCATCAAATAAGTAAGCGGGTTTTTCCATGTGTGATAATAACTGACTTAAATTTTTTCTTTTATTCGACATCACAATTTCGGAATGTCGATGCGCAATAAGCGTTGCATGCACGTTTTCAAATAATTCATCATTCAAATAATGTGATTTATAAATGACAGCGCTCGCGACTGATTCTGGCAAAATCGTATATTTATTTTTATCTAAATTCGGATCGAATACTTTGAATTGATTAACACCATTTTCCATTAGTTTTTGCATGATGTGAATGGCATGAGACATTCTAAAGTCATCAATATTTTCTTTAAATGATAAGCCCAAAATGGCCACAACCGGATTGGAAACACCTTGTAATTTTTTAAGGATTTTATGTACGACGTAATCGACTAAATAATCATTCGTGCGTCGGCCGTAATACCACAGTGAACAGAGATCATTGCGCCCCGGCATGCTTTGATTAAAACCGTATTCAAAAATATAAGGGTCTTTACCCAAACAATAACCGGATACAAATCCTGGCTTATGAATAGCATTGCGTGCGTAATCTGTGTTTACGGCATCAATCACTTCCATGATATCAATCTGTGTTTGCGCAGCGCGCATGGCAATTTCATTGGCGAATGCAAATAAGGTGTTGCGATATGAATTATCCGTTAATTTGCAAAATTCAGCAGTGCGTGGATCTGTTACGCGAATAATTTTTCCGCCGAGTTTATCGAAAATATTTTTGATTTGAGAAAAAGCCACTTCATTATAGGTACCGATAATTTTTGGTAAACTTTCTTCTTCTTGAATTGCTTGCCCTTCGATCAACCGCTCCGGCACGAATGCCAGATGAAATGCATCGCCTTCATTCACGTGATAGGTTGTTTCAATATATTTTTTTAATCGATCAATGCTACCCAAAGGCAATGTAGTACGAAAAATTAATTTTACACCCTTCTTCAATTGATTTTGTTGATCGAATAGTTGGTCAAGTGTTTTTTGAATGGTATCTAGATTGAGTTCTTCTTCTTGAAGACATAATTGACTGTCTGGTGCGCTGGTGCCCAGTGTAAAAAAAATCGCATCAATTTCTGGCAGTTGTTTTTCCACCTCATGCCAAGAAGACAGCGGAAGAAAAGTATCATTTAATGTCGCATGTAAATATTCGGCAAGCTTCGGCTCGTAAAAAGGTAATTTTTTGTCGAGCAAATCCTGATGCAGTTGCGCATCGTGATCATATCCAAATACACGAAAGCCCTTTTTGGCAAATACGAGCGATTGCGGTAATCCGATGCGTCCTAGGCCGATGAAAAGCAGATTGGTCATGTTCTTTTCCGTGTATCTTTCATGTCCGCTCACATTTGTGCGCTTTTTGTTGAAAAATCTCGAGAAAATGCTCAACGTACAAAATTAGTACGCCTGCGCTTTTCTCTCGAATTTTCGACAAAAATCGCATCAAATCTGAGCGGTCTGAGGTGCAGATTGAATACATATTTTTTTATAAAAAAATGAAAGCAGGAATAGTAGCATACATTGATCAGCTTATTGCTGAAAATAATGTGCAATTCCTTCTTGCCATGGATAAATAATAACACCCCCCATTTTTTTCTTACGTGCTTCATTGGAAAGACAAATCGCTTCACACGGCCCTAATTCTGTTGAAATTTGTCGTAAATTGCGCAAATCATCGGCATGTACTTCGCTGCTACTTTTAATTTCTATTAATAATAATGGCTGATTGGGCCGTTCAACAATTAAATCAATTTCAACACCAGCGCCTGTCATGAAATAAGAAAATTTATATTCTGGTTGGTAGTATGTGGCTAATTTAAATATTTCAACAATGACGAAGCTTTCAAATAATTCGCCATAATAACTGGTGCCGGGTTTTGGCAATACAGATAGCATGCGTGCTAAAGCACGTGTCACACCGACATCAAAAAAATAAAATTTTGGTGCTGATTTTAGGCGTTTACGAAAAGAGTGTTGAAAGGGCTCGAGTATAAAACCGAGCAATGTATCTTCTAAAATAGAAAAATAATTCTTGACTGTTTTATCGTCTGCACCAACATCTCGTGCAATATTGGCATAATTGATTATTTTTCCATCTGATTGTGCTGCAACCTCAAGAAACTTTCGAAAAGGATCTAAATTTTTAATTAATTGCTCAGCCCAGATTTCTTCTTTTAAGTACGTGAGTGTATAAGCCTGTAAAAATTGTTGTTTATCATGATTGGTTTTAAAATGAAAAATACCGGGTAGCATGCCGTGCAGCAGCGCTTTCTGCAAATTGAATTGCTTTCCTAATTCAAGATAAGAAAATGGATATAAGTGGTAAACAAATGCTCTGCCCGCCAATAAATTAACTCCGGAAATTTTGAGTTTTCGCGCGCTTGAGCCCGTTAAGATAAAATATTTTTTACATGCTTTTGATTCAATTAATAAATGAATCACATCCAATAATTTAGGTACTTTTTGAATTTCATCAATAATCACATATTTCTCTTGCTCGGACAGGGCATCTACTAATTCGACCAGTTCCATTGGATTGCGAGCAAAGCGATCTTCGATGGCAGTATCCAGTAAATTCAAATAGCAGCTTTCGTCGGCTTTTATGTTATACGTTTTCGTCACCAGTGTGCTTTTTCCAACACCACGCGCGCCAAATAGAAACAAACTGTAGTGTTTTGTAAGCGTGAGCAAACGAGAATACATGTTTTCTCCGGAGTTAAATCCGGATATGTCGTGCAAATCCGGAGTGATATCCGATATTGAATCATGTCGTATTGGAAAATACAATCCCTTATTTTCATGTTAGAATCCTCTCGCTTATCCACATAGGAATGATTCCATGTCTGACATCACACTGTGCGCCGACGTTATTGAGCAGCAATCCGAGATCGGTTTGCATGAACTTCATTTCACCTTAAATCAAAGGCAATTGTGTGATTTAGAGCTTTTATTGAACGACGGATTTGCACCGCTAACAGGTTTTATGACACAAGCAGATTATGAATCTGTTTTAAATAACATGAGGTTGGAAAGTGGGTCGTTGTGGCCCATGCCCATTGTGTTAGATCTGACTGAAAAACAATCAGATGCTATTCGAGTTGGTCAATTTGTTGTGCTATGTGATTTAGAGGGCACAGCGCTCGCAATATTAGCTGTCACTGATAAATGGCGTCCAAATAAAGAACAAGAAGCCCGCAGTGTGTTTGGAACAACAGATACCGCACACCCTGGTGTTGATTATTTATTTAATCAAGCTGGCGATGTTTATATTGGTGGATCATTGAAAGCCATTTGTGCGCCAAAGCATTATGATTTTAATCATTTAAGATTAACACCCACGCAGCTGAAATCTCGCTTTGCGCAATTGGGCTGGACACGCATCGTTGCTTTTCAAACGCGTAACCCAATGCATCGAGCGCACGTTGAATTAACACGCATGGCGATGCAAGATGAAAACGCGAATTGTTTAATTCATCCTTCTGTCGGTATGACGAAGCCCGGTGATGTGGATTATTTCACGCGAATTCGGTGTTATGAAAAAGCCTTAAATGCCTATCCTGAAAACAGTGCGATGTTGAGTTTGCTGCCGCTTGCGATGCGCATGGGTGGACCACGTGAAGCTTTATGGCATGCGATTATCCGTAAAAATTATGGGTGTACGCATTTTATTGTCGGACGTGATCATGCGGGTCCAGGCAATGACAGCAATGGAAAACCTTTTTATGATCCTTATGCTGCACAAGAATTAGTGGCGCATCATCAAGATGAAATTGGCATTCAAATGGTGCCGTTTCATGAAGTGGTGTATGACAAAAAACAACAGATTTATGTTCGCGGTGATCAAGTTAAGAATCCAGACGATATCGATCAAATTTCCGGAACGCAATTTCGTGCGATGTTGCGTGATGGCACTGCTATTCCAGAATGGTTTTCCTATCCTGAAGTCGTTGCTGAATTAAGAAAAGTATATCCGCCTAAAGCACAACAAGGTTTCACCCTATTTTTTACGGGATTATCGGGTGCTGGCAAATCCACGATTGCCAACGCGTTAATTCAACGGCTACATGAATGTTGCCCGGGCCGCGCGATTACGTTGCTGGATGGTGATCTTGTGCGACAACATTTGTCGAGTGGATTAGGATTTTCAAAAGAAGACCGCGATTTAAACATTCGACGCATTGGCTATGTTGCGAGTGAAATTACGAAACACAAAGGCATTGCCATTTGCGCACCCATCGCGCCATATGCAGCTGCACGAAATGATGTGAAAAAAATGGTAGCTGAATTTGGTGGGTTTTTTGAAATTTATGTCAGCACATCCATTTCAATATGCCGAAAAAGAGACCCGAAGGGTTTGTACAAAAAAGTAGATGCTGGGATTATTCAGCATTTCACGGGTGTAGATGATCCGTATGAAGCGCCGATTAAACCGGATATAGAAATTGATACGGCACAATATTCTGTTGAACAAGCGGTTGAAAAAATTCTACAAGCGTTAAATAATTCTGGGTATTTGCAATTATGCTAAATGTAGATCAGTTACTCACCGTTATTTTGATTATTAAAGATCGTCCGAATTACACATTTCGCTGGATGGATTACGCTAATAAGACGCAATTTCCATTTAAAATATTGATTGCGGATGGTGGTAAAGATTTAAATGTAGAAACATATTTAAAAGATCATGCACATTATCCTAATTTGAATTATGACTATTTACGTTATCCATATGATGCAAGCATTAAAGATTATTTGTGTAAAATTGCTAGTGCATTACATGAAGTGAAAACACCTTACGCTGTTCTCGCAGATGATGATGACTTTTGGAACGCAGATGGCGTTCGCGCATCGATACGTTTTTTAGAAGAACATGCTGATTATGCGACTTGTCGTGGGCGTAATTTTACTTTTTCACAAAATGAAAAAAATAGCCAGGAAACAACATATTCACCGCATTCTATATTTGATACTGATCATCCATTAGCCTCCGAACGTGTGATGGCAATTTATCCTCATCTGGGGGGCACGTTTTATGATGTGCATCGTTCATCACAATTTCAAAATATTTTCAAAAAAGTAGCTGAAATCGATTTTCATTTAATGCCGATGATTGAAACGATTATTTCATTATTGGATGCGGCAAATGGAAAAATTAAACGATTAGAGTGTAGCTATTTAATTCGTGAAGACGGACATGGTCAAAGCACCTC
>ORMF012252144.1_pt1 | contig 11658 bp, 3 predicted proteins | sample 1779871 | NCBI WGS metagenome assembly ORMF01 (sample SAMEA104232316, study PRJEB22302) | groundwater metagenome | biome: forest; feature: aquifer; material: groundwater | place: USA | collected 2011-08-07 | depth 5.4 m
AAAGAATCGATAAATCCCGCTTCACGTATTTTCCTCACCTCCCGGGTCGTGGGAGGCGCATTAAAATCACCCATGACAAGCGTGTCGCAGCCCGAGAATTTCTCGGCCATAAAACTTAAGAGCTCTTCCACTTGGCGTTCGCGAACGGCCCCCTCCTCCAGCATCCAGGAAAGGTGCGTATTGAAAAGAGCAAGGCGCACTTTCCCTGTGTCAATCTCCGCAAAAAGGGCATACCGCAGGTAATCCTCGGTCGGTGATTTGGATTTCATGATATGGGTGGCTTGCCGGCGGACGGGAAATTTGGAGACAAAAATAAGACCCGAATGTTCCCCCGAGACAACCAGGTGCGGCATCTTCGCGCGAACGGAAATTTCCTTGGCCCAGTCCATGTTGAAAACTTCCTGAAAGGCGCAGAGGTCCGGCTGTAATTTTTCAAGCTGCTCAAAAGTGACCCGCCACCGGTCCTTCCACGGCCCGCTTTCTTGCCAGGTATTCAAGGTTAGAATTTTCATGCGCCGTTTGCGCGAATCCGGGCCAAACGTGCTGCCATCTCTTGGCGGATGGCCTCACGCTTTGTCTCGTACGCCCGGCCCGTCATGGAGACAGGTTTTCCGATGGAAACGCTAAACCGTGAAGGTTTGGCCAAACGCCACGATTTTTTCGGGACCGCCTGACCGGTGCCGTCAATCACCACGGGAAGGATATCGACACTCTCGTCTTCTGCGAGTTTAAAGGCCCCCGGTTTAAATTCCTGAATCTGCCCATCCAGGCTGCGTGTCCCCTCCGGGAAAAAAAGGACACTGACTCCCTGCCGCAGCCATTTTCTTGCGCCGAGCAAAGCCCTTTTTCCGCTCTCCGGGCTGGACCGGTCAATAGGAATATACCCGGCAAGCGCCAGGTGCCAGCCGAGAAACGGGATGGAAAAAAGTTCTTTTTTAGCGAGAAACTTAAAATGGACCGGAAGGGCCACCAGCGCCACGAGGATATCGAGCAGGCTTTGATGATTGGCAACGATGATGTAGGGACGGCCCGGAACGATGTTTTTTTCTCCCTCTACCCGAAGCTTCCAGACCACGCTCCCAACCAGAACCAGACGCGCCCAAAAAACGGCCACGCCGTGGATGATTCGCCGCGACCCGCGGTCCACAAGAAGCGAAACAGGTATCAGAAGAAGGCCCAGCAGGCTGAAAAAGACCGTGCTAAGAGTCACGAGCGTCCAGCCATAGATGGAAAGAATGACGCTGGCCGGGTAAGACATCCCTTTTTGCATGTCGGGCATTTTAATGTATAAAGGTTGACCGAAGCAACGACCAAGAATAAAATGGCCTCCAGCAAGGAGTTAAACATGCCCACAAAAGAACAAGTGATTGAAATTGCCAAACAGTGCTTCGATCCGGAAATCCCGGTCAATATCTGGGACCTGGGTCTCATCTATGACATTAATGTTCAGCCGGACAGGGTCGACGTCCAAATGTCTCTCACCTCTCAAGGCTGCCCTTCGGCCCAGCAAATCCCCCAAGACCTGAAAACCCGAATCATGGACGACCTCAAAGTCAAAACCGTGAATGTGCAGGTGGTTTTTGATCCCCCCTGGACGCCGGAGCGGATCAGCGAAGAAGGCAAAAAGAAACTCGGGCTTCACGAGGAGTGATCGAAGCCAGCCAGCTTTACAATCAAGCCCTCGAAGATTTCCGCAACAATCAGCTTGAAGAATCCGCCCGCAAACTTTCCCAGGTCATTGCTATCGACCCCTCCTTTGAAGATGCCTACGAAGCCCTGGGCGTCGTCTATTACAACCTGAAAAAATACGACGATGCGACGGCCGTCCTGAAAAAATGGATCGTCCGCAATCCCAATTCGATTATGTCCCATACGAATCTGTCGCGATGCTACGTGGCCAAAGGGTTAATCCTGGAAGCCGAACACGAACAGGCGGAGGCCCGGCGCCTCACCTGGAAGGCCGAGCTCAAAGCCAAAAAAATGGAAATGCCGAAGATCGATTACGCCGAACAAATCGTCCGTTTCAAAAAAGTCATCGATCTGGACCCCAAGGACGTGCTCGGTTACTTCAGCCTGGCCACCGCTTATCTTGATTCCGGTAAAAAGCGCGAAGCCCTGGAGACCTTTGAAAAAGCGGTCGAGGTGGACCCGCAACACTCCTCTTCTTATTTAGGGTTGGGGCTGGCTCACGAAGGGCTGGGCAACAAAGAGAAGGCGAAAAAAATTTACGAGCGGGGCATCAAAGTAGCGGATGAGCGGGGCGATGTGATGACGCAGCGGAAAATGGAATCAAGAATACGTGTGTTAAATGGGGAAATTTAAGCCGACGCCCTTGTCCGTAAAGCGCCTTTGATGGCGTTCCAGATTTCCTGAACGACGGCCTCAAGTAAGCCGCTGGTCCGGATTTCTGATTTTTCAATATCAATCACCTGCGTCCGCATTTCCTTATTCAGCAGTTCAGCCTTCATCTCAAGTTTTCCCTCATATTGAGCAAATCTTCGCGCCACTGCATTTCTTAGCGATGCCGTCTCGTCATGGAACGGGTCGCTTTTCAGAGCGGTCCCTGCAGTTCTATCCGCGTTCAACTCCAGATGAAGATTATTCTCAACGATAAAAATACCGTGTTCTTGCTTCAACGCGGCAAGACCGCCTTTAACTTTATCCTGAACGGCGCCGGCAAGAGTTTGCATCGCATCGTTCAGGGCGCGCGGAACATGGACTGGTTTTGTCACGACCACTCCAAAACGCCGGCCAATGGGGTTTCCCTCAATGTCCAATCTTTCCTGCATTCCTTCGACGAAATCGCTGAGCGTTTGTTTTTCTTTCGCGGATAAATCTTCTTCGCGCAAAACGACATAGAGGACCCCCTGGTCGTTTGAATTTGCCAGTAATGCGACGTCAGTTTTCATGGCTTCCTCCGAGGGAACTTGTCCTGTAGCGACAACGACAAGCGCCGGAGCCATGGATTGGCCGAACACAGGATGAGCGGCCGTCATGACATCCATCTGGGTCCATGAATCCGCATTCTGAACGTGAAGAAGATCGTGCGCAAAATCAACTACGGCGGCTTCTGCGATACGAGGGCCAAACATTCCTTGTGCGATGTAGGCAATGCGATGGCTTGCCACGGCCAAAAGATCCGCCAGCTTTAAATCATAACTTTTGACCGACCGTTCAGCGGCCTTTCTTAACTCAGGCCGGAGTTTGGAAGACATTTTATTTTCTCGAGGGGTCCGCACAGTAGGCTCAGGAATTGGAGGATGCGGCACGTTTGGATTGGCTGAATAAATATAAAGCCGATCGTTGGGGAGGCGTTGCACGACAAATCCGAGCCGCTCCGTCCATCCATAGGGGGCCGTAACGCTTTCTCTGATTTGCGCCACCGTATTATTAACAAAAGCAGAGACTGCGGCCTCTGAGCCCTGCAAAATAGGCGGATGCAAAATGGTCATCGCATTGGATCCTTTGTCTTTCATAATATGAATACTCGGATATTCCGCGCTTGCAATAAATTCCACCAAAGCATCCCGCACGGCCTTAGTTGACGGCGGAAGTAACTCTGGAATTTCGGCGGCTGCCGGCCGCGTCCCCATTTTTTGGACTTTTGCAAGATAGGGGGCCAGCTCCTGCTTGTGCCTTCTTTTGAAGTTACTCCAGGCGGCAGGTTTCATTCCAAGTTTCTCCCGAAGCCTCTGTTCCGTCAATGGGTCGGCAGGGGTCTGCTGGACAAGTTCCGAGAGCTGCTTGATTCGTTTCGCGGTGATTGAAGTCTGATCAATTTCCAGACGAACTTTCTGCACTTCAGGATTTTCAGAATTGGCACTAAACCATGACCATAATGTGTTGCCGCTAATTTCTTCTAGTTCCATTTGCTGCATGGTTGCAGCCAACAAATCTCCGGTAATCTCCAGAGAAGGATGACTTTTTTTCAAGAACGCTATCGCGGCCTTAACCTCACTGAGACGACGCTCAAAAAGTTGCTGGCTTTGGGTTTGGGTAGCCTCTTTCATTCTTTGCATTGGATGATGAAATACGACACCCGCTTCTTCGCCAACCGGATAAATCTGCTCCGAAGAAAGACCCGTTCTTTTACTCACCGTCTTAACGTCCGCAACGCCGCCCTCTTTTTGAATTTCAGAAACGGCATCTGCGACCATTTGAAGCCGGACTGTCCTTGCCGTCCTCACTTCAGCGCGGAGAAGATTGAGAATTTGTTCAGCTTTGGTTTTGATTTCAGCGGGCGCGGATGAATGAAGGATTTTTTCCAAAGCGGGAAGAGATGCGGGACTGGCGAGTTTCTCCAAGCCCTCCAAAATCGCAAGCTGGACAGCGGCATCTGATTTCGAAGAGCCGTTCAGTTCGCCTTCAAGCGCTCTTCGGGCCGCGTCAGTTTTACTTTGTGCGAGTTGTTGGATGGTTCTTATTTTTTCAGATTTAGTTATATTGCCGCTAAAGAGATCGTCGATTTGATTCAGAACTTCCAGGGACATTCCCGTGAGAGATTGATGAACCTCTTTTAGTGTTTTGTGGACGAAAGAGGGTTTTGCCTCGTCAGTTTGCTGCTGCAGCCAGGTGAGTAGGTGCTGGATCATGGGCACAAGAAGTTCCCGATTGATTGTTTTAGCGCTTAATTCCTTGCCCCGATGATGTTCCGCAAAAGATCTGAAAGATCTTGAAGCAAAAAAGGATCTCTCTTGTTCCGGGGTTGTTGCCAGGGATTGACTCTCATAGTAGTCGCCCAATACGGACCATGCTTGCTCACCAAAAGCTCTGACAATCGGCACGGCATACTTGGGAATTTCATCCTTTGTCAAAGTCCCCTGATCTAAACCGTCCTGAATCATGCTGAGCATTGCCCATGTTGTGCCCTGCCCTTCGCGAATTACGGGTAAAAGAAAACGGTGCATTTCCTCAATCGTCCAGTCCGCCTGTTCATCATCCATAAGCTGGGCAAGCACGCCCACCAAAGATGAAACGTTATATCTATCGACCGTCATAAAGGGCATTAAGAATGACACAAAACGGCTTTTTCCAACTTTTTCGTTTTTGAATAATTGGGCAATGCTGCCGTCGCTCACAGATTCAAAACCTGGGTTGGCTCCCAATAGCGGAAAAAATATCTTCGTATCTTGTTTTTTAATTTCCTGCTTGGAAAATAAATACCCTAAATGAATAAAAAAAGAACCCGAGATGGGGTAATCTAAAAAGGGTGTCAAGATTTCCCGGACCTCTTCCTTGGAAAGGCCTGCTTCTAAATGCAAACGGATCCCTCCCACTGCCAGGGAACGCTGTTCAAGTTTTTTTACCAGGGGCCACAAAAAGGTGTGGAGGTCTTCCCGCTTTAAAAGTGCAGGCTGAACTTGCCCCTCAACATACTGAGGAGTTAACAGGGTTTCGATATCATGGATTGCGTCATCATCATTGTCGTTATTTGTAGAAAGACGGGCGGCGATAGATAAATCCTCGGGGAAAATTATTTTTCTTGAAAGCAGTTCCTCGAGATGCTCGAGAACATGAAGGAAGTTAGGAATGTCATTAACGCTGTCTGCCATTTCCAAAAGAGTTTGGGCGGCATCTTCAGAATGATTTGGATATTTGCTCAGGAACGAACGGATGATTTCTTGTTCATTCCGCATCTCTGTGCGGGTAGAATGATCAAAAAGTCTTTGCTCTTCGGGAAATTTTTTGTCGATTTCCATGACGGCCTCCCGCACCTTTTGTTCAAGCTCAGGAGTCAACGGTTGATAGAGTTCTTTACGCGGAAGGCGTTTGCCGCTTATGAATTGATTGCGTTCAGTCTCCTTTCTCCCTGCTTCTCCTTTATAGGTATCCATGAACTGCTGATATTCCATGAGCATATACAGAAAATAGAGAATATGCGTGCGGATTTTCGGTTTGGCGGAGAGGTAAACCATTATTTTCAATTGATTCTGTGTCAGGCTATCGATTTTGCCCTGGGACTGAAGTAGTTCTTGAAAATTATTTCGCCACCCTCTGTAAACGGCTTCGACCTTCTGATTCTGGATATGAACACGCCTAAAATCTGACGCCGCAGATTCAGGTGAATAAGAATTACTTTTTATAAACCTAGCGATCGCTTGATATTGCCACGCAGCTTCATAGACTTCACTGGCAAGAAGATTCGCAACGAGATCGATAATTTCTTTCTTTATTTCCTTATCTCTTAAAAATTCCACCACCTTTGGATTATTCGGCCAATCAAAATTTAATCCCGGACCTGGCACTCTTTTTCGATAAACATCTATGAGTTTATTCAGCCGCTCATCTAGTTCCTTAACGGTCACAATCGTCTCAGCTTTCAGAGATTCGAGTCCAAAGGCTTCCCGTTCTAATACAATGGCCCATTCCATATAGAGATCCCGGGAATTAACTTGTTTAATGCTCGTTAGAATTTCAGAAAGATTGTTCACATTGATACCGATCTCACCTGTTTCGTACTTCTTGGCCAGAAAGAGCACCGCATCTTCGATGGAGCTCTTAGTCCGAACGGCTTCTGCATAATTATGTAAAATTTGAGGATGGGGATGTCCTTCGGCTATCATCCAATCAAGTGTTTGAAGAATGATTGCCTTTACTTTTTTAAATTTAGCCTCTTGTGAGTCTTCGGGATTAATATCAGGAAATTTTTCCCAAGGTTTTTTCTCACGAACATTCTCCCAAACAAGCCATCCGAGACCGGTTACCGCCACGAGTGACGCGGCAGCTCCTTTCAAAAATCTCCTTCTGGTTATTTTTGCTTGCTGCGCTGCTTGATGTTGATTCACAGCTTCCCGTTTCTTCCTAGATTCGTTCCGCATTTCAGCGCGGAAGGAATGATTAAAAAGTCTTTGGTCCTCAGGAAATTTTTTGTCGATTTCCATGACGGCCTCCCGCACCTTTTGTTCAAGGCTAGGAGTTAGCGGCTGATAAAGTTCCGGACGAGGAAGGCGTTTATTAGTTATGAATTGATCGTGTTCGGCCCGCTTTTTTCCTGCTTCTCCTTTATAGGTATCCGTGAACTGCTGGTATTCCATAAGTGTATACAGAAAATAGAGAATGCCTGCCTTGCTTTTCGGTCGGGCGGAGTGATAAACCATTATTTTTAATTGATTCTGTGTCAGGCTGTCGATGCTGCCCTGAGACTGAAATAATTCTTCAAAATTATTTCGCAATCCTTTATAAATAACTGCGGCCGTCTGATCCTGGATATGAACACGCCTAAAATTCGACGCCGCGGATTCAAGGGAATAAGAGCCATTTTTTATAAGCCTAGTGATCGCTTGATATTGCCGCGAAGCTTCATAGACTTCCCCGGCATGATGACCCGCGAGGAGGTCGATAATTTCTTTTCTTATTTTCTCCTCTTTTAAAAATTTCACCAGCTCCTGGTTGGCCGGCCAATCAAAATTTAACCCCGGACCCGGCACTCTTTTTCGATAAACATCTATGAGTTTATTCAGCCGCTCTTCAAGCTCGTTCTCCATTACGATCCTCTCAGCGTCTTGTATGAGTTCGAGTCCAAAGGCCTCCCGTTCTAATACAATGGCCCATTCCATATAGAGATCCCGGGAACTCACTTGTTTAATACTCATTAAAATTTCAGAAAGATTGTTTGCATTGATACTGATTTCACCTGTTCGGTTTTTGCCAAGAAGAAGGCCCGCATCCGCATGCTGCATGAAAACGGTCTTAGTTCGAATGGCTTCCGCATAACGGCGTAAAATTTCAGGATAAGGATGTCCTTCGGCGACGAGCCAATCGAGCGTTTGAAGAATAATGGCTTTTACTTTTTCTAATCGAACTTCTTGCGGGTCTTTCGGGTTAATATCAGGAAATTTTTCCCAAGGTTTTTTCTCACGAACATTCTCCCAAACAAGCCATCCGAGACCGGTTACCGCCACGAGTGACGCAGCAGCTCCTTTTAAAAATCTCCTTCTGGTTATTTTTGCTTGCTGCACTACTTGATGTTGATTCACAGCTTCTCGTTTCTTTCTAGATTCGCTCCGCATTTCAGCGCGTTGTGGAGGACGGGCACGCCTGGCCAACTCAATCAGGGTCTTATTTATGGAAAGACCGAATTCAGGGATTTTGAGAAAATCGGGGTTCTCGCGATTGGCCTCATCAATTAAGCCGTAGCGAACGAGCGCCAATGCAAAGTTTTTTTCCTTTTTCGCCTCACTGCCGGTAATTTCCCTGCCATTTTTTCGGACGTCCCATGTCACTTCTCTTCGGCCTTTGACTCCTCCAACATTGCCATTCCTTCCGACATTGACCTTCAATTGATATTCAACGAGCGTATATTTGATGGGAACGCCTGAGGGGGTTTCCATCCGGATCAAGATCTCGTCGCTGCCCTTTGGTATTTTGATCTCTACCGTCATGACCAGCCAATCGGGAAACTCGTTCATATCCTCAACCTTGCGCCTCAAATTTTTTACGAGAGGGCGCAATGGCTCGAGAATGTGATTCACGAGACCAGGAATGATTCCTTTTTGCCCTTCCTGCGCGTCAAATTCCCGGTCCCCCAGCCACAAACTCCACTGTTCCGGTGCTGCCAAATGATTAAGACTGATGTTCCAGCGAAGGACTTGGGCCTCTTCCGTGGTGTCCTTCGCAGTGGTATAAGTTTCAATCCGCGGCAAGTAACTGAGGGTCAGACGATTGCTTTGGATGCCCACGGAAGCAGTGGTATACAAAAGAGGATGCGTTTCCGAAGCCTCGTGAGCAGGCGGTATATCGGGGAGGACCTTTTTCAAATCCGCATAAATTGCTCGCCGGTCGTCTAATCGGAATGATTTCTGGATTTCGCCAAAAGGAAGAAACGGTACCCATAAATGTTTGCCCGATCGAGTCAGAGCGACAGCACCTACCGGATTATGATCTTTGAAGAGAAAAATCAGCTCAGGCGAATCTTCAAGGATCAAAGGCACGGTAGGACCAAGAGCATCGCGGAAAAACTGCTTCGCCGCTTCGTCATTTCTCCGGACCCTGACGGCTTTGGGGGCGCCATTTTCCATTCGGGCCTGGACCGGTTTTCTGGGTCCAAACTCCACCACCGCCACCTGCGGCATGGGAGACATAAAATCGACGTTTTCAAAGACAACTTTGCGCTCGTAACCCTCGGAATGAAGACGGTTTTCTGCCCGCCCCGAAACGGCTAATTCCACCATCTTTTCTTCAACCATTGCATCAAATTCATTAGAAAGATGTTTCAAAAGATAATGGTCTAAGGCTTGAAGTCCCCCTTGCGTCGCAACTCCTTGAAGTTTTTGTACTTGTTGCTTTTTCTCTTCATCTAATTCGGGTACCGAATTAGCCAATTTTCCCTGGGCAATATTTTCGAACGTCTGATCATCTATTTCTGGATAGCGACTTCTCGCCTTTTGCAGGGCCTTCCTTCGACCCTCAATAACGGTATTGGCCAGTGCCTGGTCTTCTGTAATCTTTGCTGCCACATTCCCGCCTTTGACGCTTTCACGGATATTATGCCAAGTTGGTAACCCAGATTTGTCGTAGAAATCCTTGCCGTAAAGTAAGCGATCGATCATGTAAGAATACTGCGGGACTTTCAACAACATAGACTGCCTCTCAAATTTGGCCTCGACAAGCTTACTAATGAGGGGCGACACAAGTAACCCGGCTGAGATGATTTGATTAGCCGGTAAAATCTCTTCGAGTTTTTGTCTTTCGTTAAGCATCCTTATGCCCGTCGACAGCACATCATCCAATAAGATAACGTTTCTTTCACTGTTGCTTATTTCGTTGGTTTTTTGATCGCGGGATGAATCATCATGATAGATAAAATTTATTTTTTCATCCGGATAAAGGCGTTCCCACATTTTTTGCACTAGCAAGCCAGCCCAATAACCGCTGCCTTCAACGACCACGATATCGCGAGGCCTTCTAGGGTCATCGTGAATCTTCCCTGTAAGCAAATAAGCTGCCTCCTTTAATAATTTTCTTTCCTTATAAGGGACTTTATCCGTAATCAAATTTACATTCTGCAATTCTAAACGGTCCTTCCCAGAGGATGGCATATCTAGATTGAAAATTCTTTTTAATTTCGCCGACGCGGCCTTCTTGTCTATTTTTTCCCCTCTCTCTGGTGCAGCAAAATCGCGAGCCAATTGCGCCGCAGCATCGATTACCTCCAAAGCGGTATTGTCTAGATGTTCATCCAAAAACTTTAAAATAGATGGGGGTTTATGCGTCAAAAAATACTTTGAACGATACTTTCTAATGAGTAACACAAATGCTTTGTATAATTTTTCAATATACCACCGAAATCGTTTGAGTCTTTGCTCATTCCAGTTCACTCCACTTAAAATGATATATCTCATGATTAACGACACCGTGACATTTCTTAACCTAACTAGGTTGTCCTCCGTCCACCAAAAAACCGAAAAATCCTGCGGCTTTTCAAAAAGATACTGAAGTGCTTGCCACTGTCCAGAGCCCAATGACTGCTCCAATGAAGAGAAATCACCGTGGAAGAAAAAAGACTCTATAGGCCCGCGACCAATATGCTCAATTAATTTTTTTACAAACTTTGTTTCTTGATGATAGGAACCACGTTGAGAAAGAATAAAATCTAACTTCTCATCAATTGACCTTTCCGGTGAAATAACTTGCTTCGGTGAATTGTCCTGGGTTTCTAGCAATAACCTAGATACCCACATTTCGAGATAGACGGAATTAACAATATGGCGGATCTCTCTTCCAATTTTTTTATTTTTCATTAATCTGACGATCTCTTCCATTTCACGAACACGTTGAAACCCTTCGTTCAGAAACCGTTCTAATTCTTCAGGAAGCTGGCCGCTCCAGCTTTCTAAGCTTTGTTGTGCATGAGATACCTCATGCACAATTGTCCGAACGGAATCAAAAGGAGATAAACTATTTCTCATGATTGCAAATCGGGAAATATTTTTGTTATCGTCCGAAAAATCGGCCTGAACACCAGCAATCTTAAGCTCCTCTGGTAAATCGGAGGGCTCCTCATGGTAACTGATATGATTAGGTTTATGTGCGATGGACCAGGCAATAACGTCCTCAGGATCCAAGAAAATAATCTGTTCACGAGGGAATTTCATTTGATGGGAAAGAGTATCACGCAACTTTGCCTGGAAGGGCGTCGGTTTATCATGCTTCAAGAAAAATTCGTTCAGGCTTTCTATATTTGCTCTGAAAGATGCTCTCATTTCTTCGAGTTGCATGATGATGCGGTCTTGATTCAATATGGGCTCATCATCATCTTCAGCTTGTAAAAATTCAATCACTTCATTGATAACGTATGCAATGAGCCGCACTTCGGAGCGGTGTAATTCCATAACAACTTTGCGCTCGTAACCCTCGGAATGAAGACGGTTTTCCGCCCGCCCCGAAACGGCGGCTGTTTCTTTCAATGCAGGATCTTGAGCGGTTTTTTTCAGGACCTTGAAGGCACGCTCTCTATATTGCACCATATTAAGACGGGCATAATCGCTGAACTTCACGTCTTTCAAAGCTTCTTCATAGACCTGCATCAAATCAGCGATTTGCTCTTCAGACAAGGGGACTTCTCTGGCCATCACACCCAAGACAAGCACAGCGTTGTAACGCGCGATCCAATCAGGGTCTTTCAGGGCCACGCGTCTCAAGGATTGAAAAATCATGTCA
>ORMF012599904.1_pt1 | contig 11658 bp, 14 predicted proteins | sample 1779871 | NCBI WGS metagenome assembly ORMF01 (sample SAMEA104232316, study PRJEB22302) | groundwater metagenome | biome: forest; feature: aquifer; material: groundwater | place: USA | collected 2011-08-07 | depth 5.4 m
CACCATGCTGCAGATTTTGAGTGTGTCGCTGTTCGAGAAAACGCCCATCGAGCAAGCCTTTTCGCTCGATGGAGTGCGACCTATGGAGACTGAATCTCATAACCAATTGCGATTGTTAGACTTTTAACCGGACAGTACTGATCACCGACCACTGACCACTGACCACTGCGGTACACTACCCCCGATGATTGCGCACCTTCGCGGAACTCTGCTGGCCAAACATCCGAACCAGGCGGTGGTGGAAACGCACGGCGTCGGCTACGACGTGGTCATCAGCGTGCCGACGTTCTCGGAACTGCCGGCGGCGGGGGCGGAAGTAGCGCTGCATATTCATACGCATGTGCGCGAGGATGCGCTGAGTCTTTACGGTTTTCTGCGGCTCGCCGAGAAACATCTTTTCGAGAAGCTGCTCACGGTGAGCGGGATTGGGCCGAAGCTGGCGATTACGATCCTGAGCGGCATGCCCGCCGACGAGATGGTGGGGGCCATTCGCGGCGGCGACGTTGCCCGGCTCACGCGTATTCCCGGTATCGGAAAGAAGACGGCGGAGCGCATGGTGCTGGAGCTGCGCGACAAGCTGCCGGCGCCGGCCGGGACGGCTGAGGTCAGCCCGGCGGCGAGTCCGATTGAAGAAGATGTTCTTTCCGCGCTGGTGAATCTGGGGTATCAGCGGGCGTCGGCGGAAAAGGCGTTGCAGGTGGCGGCGCGCGGCGGCCAGGGTCCGCAGAGTTTTGACGTGCTGTTTCGAGAGGCGCTGGCGGGGTTGTCGAAGTAGGCGAAGAGCGATCGCCACAGGGGACATTACAGAGGGGAAATTGTGCGCCGCCGGGCAGCTCAAATCGCTCTACTCGTACTGGCCATCGCCGTTGCTGTCTTCCTTTTCGGGCCCCGCATTGTGGAAGAGCGGCAGAATCGGGTGCTGACGCGGCCGCCTTACTCCGCCTCGGAGCGGGCGCGCAATCTCCACCGGGAACTCACCATCGCCGATCTCCACGCCGACTCCCTGCTGTGGGGACGGGATCTTCTGAAACGGCACTCGTATGGGCATGTGGATATTCCACGGATGGTCGAGGGAAATGTCGCGCTCCAGGTTTTCTCCCTCCCCACGAAGAGCCCGCGCGGTTTGAATATCGAAAGCAACGATGACAAGTCGGACGACATAACTTTGCTTGCCCTCGTTGAGCGGTGGCCGCCGGCAACCTGGAACAGCCTGACCGCGCGCGCTCTGTATCAGGCACGGCGACTGCACCAGATGGCCCTCGCATCCTCGGGGCGGTTCACGGTGATCGAAAGCGCCGCCGATCTGTCTCGTTATCTCGAACTTCGGCAACAGAACCGAAATGTCACCGCCGGTTTGCTCTCCATCGAGGGGGCGCACGCGCTCGGCGGAAAGCTGGAAAATCTGGACGCGCTGTATCAGGCTGGGTATCGGATGATCTCGCCCAGTCATTTCTTCGACAACGACATTGGCGGCTCGGCCGCGGGAGTGCACAAAATCGGCCTTACCGAAAAGGGCCGGGAGTGGGTCCGGCAGATGGAATCGCGGCACATGATCGTGGACTTGGCGCATGCTTCCCCGAAAACGATTGACGACGTTCTGGCCGTCGCCAAGCGGCCGGTGGTCGTCTCCCATACGGGCGTAAAGGGCACCTGCAACAACAACCGGAATCTCAGCGATGGCCAGATTCGAGCGGTTGCCAAGAACGGAGGCCTGATCGGGATCGGTTACTGGGAAACCGCCACATGCGGCCGGGATGCGCGGGCGATCGTGCTCGCAATGCGTTACGTTTCGGACCGGGTGGGAGTGGAGCATGTGGCGCTCGGCTCCGACTTCGACGGGGCGGTCGCCGAACCGTTCGACACAACCGGATTGGCGCAGATCACCGACGCCATGCTGAGAAGCGGTTACTCCGAGCAGGAGATTCGGATGATCATGGGTGGGAATGCGATCCGGTTCTTGCAGGTCAATCTGCGGTAGAGGCTGCGCTTCGCTCCGCCGGACACCGGGGGCGGCGGTCGCTGCGCGCTAGTTGCCTACGAAGCGCAGGTAGAGATCGCGGTCGTCGCGGCAGGTTTCGGCCATCTGCTTGACCTTTTGCCAGGCTTCCATCTGGGATTCGTCGCGGGCGCGATCTTTGACGCGGTCCCACTCGGCCAGGAAAACTGCCATCTGGAGGTGATTGAAGACGCTCTTGCCGAAGGGGTCGATGCCGCTGAGAAGCGGGTAGGCGCCGTCAGGATTGGCGGGGACAATTCCGTGCAGCATGACCCACTCGCTGCGTTCGCCGAGATCATCTTCAAGTTTGACAACCAGGGACATGGCACGCACCCCACCCAGAATACCCGATGCCGCACTGTAGCAGCGTGGGCGGGGTTTTTCCAAGTGGGAAGAAAAGGTGGCAGGTCTCAGGTCTCGGGAAAAGCGAGTGGGGCGGATAGCAGGCCTCAGGTCCGCAGAGTGTAAGCACGGTGCGGTCTTCCTAAGACCTGAGACCTGACACCTGAGACCTGCTTTTTCACGCCTGCGGCACGTGCGATCCGTGCTGAAAGTGGTATTGCAAAATCTTTGCCGCCAGAGCCGGGCTCACACCAGATCCGGGCGTTCCAATGGCGCGGACCACTTCTCCGCGGCAAACGACTTCGGTGGCAGCCAGTCCGGCGATTTCCGCCGGGAGCACGAGATTGATCTCCAGTTGGGCGTTGGGCTGGAGCATTTCCTCGCCCTGGAACAGGAGTCCGGAGCGGCTGATATTTTCGGTGGTGCCCTGAAGCCAGCGTTGGTCTCCCAGCAGCCGATAGCGCAGAGGGAGGTGAAGGTTGAACCGGCGAGCCCGGAAGGGCGGAATCTTCTTTCCGGTGAGAACACTTGCGGTACTGCGGGACGGCATAACAGTCTCCTGGGGAATTGGCTCGGAGTCCAGTACTTCACGAACTTTGTCTTTGAGAGCGGGAAGGCTGAACGGTTTCTGGAGCAGGTTGATGCCGGCGTCGAGCGTGCCATTGTGACCAATCGCATTCTCGGTGTAGCCCGACATATAAAGCACTCGGATTTCGGGGCGGTCGGCCGTGATAGCCACAGCGAGTTCGCGGCCGTTCATTCCGGGCATAACGACATCGGTTAGGAGGAGATCAATCGCTCCCTTGTGTCCCTCGACGATCTGCAAAGCGGCGGCGCCATCTTCGGCTTCGAGGATCTTGTAGCCTTGGGTTTCCAGATACTGCCGCGCCAGGCGGCGGAGGTTGGTTTCGTCTTCGACCAGCAGAATGGTTTCCTGCCCGCGATCGGGACGAGGAAGTCCGAGAGATTCCTGCGCGGCGGCGGCCTCTTCCTTCCCATCGACGCGAGGGAAATAGGTGCGGAAGGTGGTGCCGCGCTGGGGCTGGCTGTCCACGAAGATGTAGCCGCCGCTCTGCTTCACAATGCCGTACACGGTGGAAAGGCCCAGGCCCGTGCCCTTGGCGCCTTTGGTGGTGAAGAAGGGTTCGAAGATGCGGGACTGGGTCTCGCTGTCCATGCCGAGGCCGGTGTCGCTGATGGCGAGCATGACGTAGTCGCCGGCTTCCAGAGGCGCATGGATGCGCGCGGAGTTTTCGTCGAGCGAAACGTTGGCGGTTTCGATGGTCAGCTTGCCGCCTTCCGGCATGGCGTCGCGGGCGTTGACGGCCAGGTTCATGATGACCTGGTCGATCTGTCCGGGGTCGGCACGGACGGCGCCGATGGTGGGGGTTGGCACCATGACCAGGTCAATGTCCTCGCCGATCATGCGGGTGAGCATTTTCAGGTTCTCGGTGACGACTTCGTTGAGGTCAAGAACCTTCGGAGCGAGCATCTGCTTGCGGCTGAAGGCGAGCAATTGCCGGGTCAGAGAGGTGGCGCGCTGGGCGGCGTTGGAGATTTCCTGGGCCGGGCCGCGCAGCGACAAATCGGGTCCGAGGCGCTCCAGCAGAAACTCGGAGTAGCCGGAGATGACCATCAGCAGGTTGTTGAAGTCGTGCGCGATGCCGCCGGCGAGGCGGCCGATCGCTTCCATCTTTTGCGCCTGCCGGAGCTGCTGCTCGAGAGCGCGCCGCTCGGTGATGTCCTCCATGAAGATCTGGAAAGTGGGTCCCTTCCTGCCGTCGGGAATCACGCGGCCGGAGATGCGGGCCAGCATGGTGGTGCCATCCTGGCGCGCCAGTTCCGCGGAGAGATTGTTGAATTCCTTCCCGGCGTGAAAATAGTCGGCGGTTTGAAACCACTGCTGGGCGTCGACGTACAAGCCGCCCAGATGCCTGCCCACGATTTCCTCGGCGCGCGAATAGCCGAGCATGGTCACCAGAGCCGGGTTCGCATCGAGCAGAACTCCCAGGCTGTCACAACGGCAGATGCCGTAGGGGGCGTTGGTCACGAGGGAGCGGAAATTGCTCTCCGATCGGCGCAGACTCTCCTGGGTGGCGCGGAGGGCGGCGTTGAACCAGCAGATCAGCAGCGCCACGGCGAAAAACAGCACCATGTGCGCGATCGCCTTGCGAAACTCGGGTTCGTTGTGGTCGCCGGTCAGCGAATAGTAGGCGCTGACGGTGAGCGCGAAAGAAGTGGCCGCCAGGCCGGGCTTCCATCCTCCGTACCACGCGCTGACCATAACGGCGACGGCGAAGACGACCAGGCGGCTTTCCGCCATGTCAGAAAGGAAGAGGGTAGGGATCAGCGCCAGAACGGTGCTGAGGAGCGCGACTCCGTAGCGCAGAATGGGCGCACGGGCCGGAGGCACGGCCAAGGTGCGGATGAGGGGGAGCTTCATTCGCATGATTCCATGCTATGCGTAGCGTGTGTGAGCAGCGAGTTACGCCAGTCCAGCCCACTTCACCATCTCGCCCAAATGCCTATTGCCCGTTAGGACAGCATGGAAGGCAAGACTTGCGGAGAGTCAACCGGCGAATGGAACAGCCTATGATGAGACGCTGTTTTCGGAAAAATCAGTGGTACACCTTATGCGAGGCGGAACAAAGACTTGCAACTGCGGCCGGAAAACACGAAACTGACGGCGCAGATCCGGTAAAGAACCCATGAACATTGGCCTTTTCGGCGGAAGCTTCGACCCGATCCACCGGGGGCACCTGGTTCTGGCGCAAGCTGCCGCAGAGCGTTTTGCGCTGCGGCAGGTGCTGTTTGTGCCGGCCAATGTCCCTCCTCACAAACAGAAACAGCCGCTGACAGCTTTTGTCCATCGCTACGCGATGGTGGCGTTGGCGACGCAGGGCCAGAAGCAATTCGTGCCGTCGCTGCTGGAAGCGCCTGCCGAGCTGCGCTCCGCTAAACAGCCGAGGGCGGCTGTCCCTACATCGTCTGAACCGAATTACACGATTGACACGGTGCGGCGGCTAAAACAGACGCTGAAGAAGGCGGACCGTCTGTTTCTGCTGATCGGGATCGACGCCTTCCGCGACATTGCCAAATGGTACGAAGCGAAGGCGCTGCTGGCGGAGTGCGAGTTCGTGGTGGCCAGCCGTCCGGGATTTTCATTGCGGGATGTGGCCGAGGCGCTGCCGGACGGGGTGCGGCCTCCGGCCGCGGTGACCCGCCCTTTTCAAAAGCAAGCGGCGACGGGCGACCTGGTACTGCCGGGCGTCACTCTGCACCTGCTCGAGGGCGTACAGCAGAATGTTTCGGCCACGGCGATTCGGGCGGCGGCGGCGCAGGGCAAGGCGCTGGGGCGATGGCTCGATCCGCGGGTGGCGGAGTACGTGCGGAAGATGGGGCTCTATCGAACCCAGTAAAGGGCGACGGACAAGAGTCTCCGTCCCACACACAAGTGCGCAAAGCGCGCGTCCGGTAGAATCTTTATATATTTATGCAAAAAATCGGATTCCTCTTAACATGCGTCCTGTCTCTGGGCACAATCGGTGAGGCCCAGACCGTAACGGTGAGCCTGCTGGAAGATCTCAGCTCGAAATTGCCCACCGGGACCGCGTTCACAGCCAGAGATCCCGCGGGAAAGGTTTACACCGGACATGTGGTTACGCACCCGGCGCGGCGTTTACTGCGGCGGGGCTCAATGATTTTGGTGTTCGACGATCCCGTAGTGCCGGTTACAAAAGATCGCGAAGGAGTGTTGCGAGCGGGAAACAAGATGCGTCTCCTCAAGTTGGCTGGCTCCCTCGTTGCCGCCAAATTGGCGGACGATGCCGTGGATGGTGCGATTGGAGCGACGAAGGCTCGGTACGTCGCAGCCGGCGTTTCCGTGGCCCTAATGGTCTTTCAAAAAGGCGGCGAAGCTACCCTCCATAAGGGGGACACAATTGATGTCGAACCTCGGCGCACTACCGTGGGGGGATCAAATTGACCCGCTGCCGCAAGGCATCTTCGCGGTTAAAAGCTCCTTAATCGCGAAGCCGCGAAGTGAAGGTGGGACTGCATCCGGGGGAGTAAAGGGCGACGGACAAGAGTGTTCGTCCCACACATGCACGATACAATCTAAGTATCAACTTATGAAGAAAGCGAATGCCCTCAAACGCCAGGTTAGTGAAGCCATCCTCGCTTGTCAGGACAAGAAAGCCGAACAGGTCACGATTCTCGAGCTGGAAAAAGATTCGGGAGCGTTTACCGATTATTTTGTAGTGTGCAGTGGAACCAATCCGCGGCAGGTCCAGGCCATCGCCGATGCGGTGGACGAGCGGCTGGAGGCTCTCGGGATACGTGTCGCGCACAAAGAGGGCTACAAACAGGCGGAGTGGGTGCTGCTCGACTACGTGGATTTCGTGGTGCATATTTTTTCGGAGACGGCTCGCCACTACTACGATCTGGAGCGGCTGTGGAAGTCGGCGACTAAGCTCGAGCCGGCAGAGTTGACCGCAGCCCCGAAGCGGCGGCGCGCGGCGGCGAAGCCTGCGGCTTCCGCGGCGCGGAAGAAGAGAGCCTAGCTTGTCCGCCCCAAATCAAGCGACGTGGGGTTCGTCCTACCGCCTGGTGGCGGCGGAGAAATGGAAAGCGAAGTCGGCGGTGATGGGCAGCGGTGTCACCGAGGCGCTGATCGAATACGCTGGGCCGCGAGTGGGAATGCAGGTTCTCGATCTGGCCAGCGGCACGGGTGAGCCCGGAATCAGCCTGGCGCAGCGGGTCACGCCTGGAGGATGGGTCACAGCGGTGGACCTGAGCGCCGAACTGCTGGAACTGGCCGCGCAGCGCGCCCAGAACAAGAACCTCGCCAACTTTTCCATCCAGCAGGCTGACGCCCACAAGCTGCCGTTTTTCGATCAGAGCTTCGATCTGGCGACATGCCGTTTTGGGGTGATGTTCTTCAGCGAGGTCAAACAGGCCCTGGTGGAATTGCGGCGCGTTTTGAAACCGGGAGCTCGCGCCTGCTTTGCCGTCTGGGGCTCTATCGATCAGCCGTACTGGGAGACGACGATGAAGGTCGTGCATCAGCATGCGGGCGGGGCCTTGTTGGAAACGGGAGGAGCCGATCCATTTCGCTTCTCGGCGGCCGGCTCGCTCTCGAAGGTGTTGCAAGCCGCCGGATTCCGCGAGGTAGAGGAATCCCCGCGGGACGTGCCCTGGACCTGGCGTGGAAGCGCGGAAGAGGTGTTTGAGTATGCGACCGCGGTCTCGATCCCATTCCGGGCGATGCTGGACCGGGTTCCGCAGGAGAAGTGGCCTGCGGTTCGGGCCGAGGTTCACGCAGCGATCGATCGGTACCGAGTGGGTGATGAGATCCGGTTCGGGGCGGTGGTGATTCTGGCGTCGGGGAAGGCGTGACGCACCGTCGAAGGAGGGCGTTCGATCGGATTTTGGGCAGCTGATTTAAGGCCAAGCCGCAGAAGCGCGGCGTCAACATCATGAAATGAGTACCGTCAAGCGGTGTCAGTCAATTGGCCTCTAAGCAAGCCTTCCAAGTATTTCGCCAATTCCGAAACGTCCCAGTCGCCGCTATCCCAGGCCCGATCCGCAGCCTGAAGTGCGGCATAGTACGGGGCGCGGTTTTCCCTAACGTTCGGGCACTATTTTCCTTCCGCCTAGCAGTCTTCCTTGCCTCATACATATCAGGTAGTAGCACGCGGCCCTCGCCGTTCTTCCGTTGCCTTCAACAAATGGATGAATCCAGTTGAGCCTCCAAAGCGTGTACGCCGCAAGTTCAGTTGGATGATCTATGATCGTCCAATTTTCATGGATTACAGAGAAGAATCTGTCCATGTGGTTCGGAACGTCTTTTAAAATGTGGCGGACGATGACTGCCAACGTAGATCGGCTCCTCGCGGTAGCGACCGCCGAATTGAGCAATATTGGCAACCGCCGCGTAGTTCAATGCCCACAACGTGTACTTGTCGAAGGCTTCTATGCCTTTTCTCAATCCGATTTCTAGGCAATTCGACAACAGATCGTATTGACGTAAAAGGTTTTGTTCCTGAATCTTCGCGAATAAGGCGGGATCGTCTTTTTCTCGTACCGACATGATCGACAAATCCGCACTGGCGTCATGGCAGCAAGCGGATATTCTTGGAGGCACGCCGCACGCTATCCTTGGTTATGAGCGTAGCATCAGTCGGCGCATTGCCATACGCAAAGCTTATCCTCTGTTCGTGCAGTTCTTCTTCTGTGACAGGCGTATTCCGTGAAGTCTCCAACAGGCGCAGCAACTCTGGATCTGCTGGGGTCACACCAACAAATTGTTTGCGGTCTGCCATGGCGATCACCCCTGAACAATCATTTGAGATTTGCGTGGTCAGTATAACGCCGTTAGGGCCAGGCAGTGAAGATCGCGATTTTGTCGCGACGCACAAACTGAGTAAAGGCATTCTGGTTAATAGGTTATAGAATCGCATTGCGCCGGACGCAAGGCTGCGGCATCGCTGAAGCGATGTCCTGATCCGAATCACTTTTTCACGAACGCCGGTCGACGGCAACCTGCTCATGCGAATCAAAGTGGCCTGGATCGGGAAGACGAAAGAGCCCGCGATTCAGGCTCTCACCGAGGACTACCTGAAGCGCATGTCGCGCTACGCCGAGGTTGCGGGCCTCGCACTCAAAGACGAGGCGGCGGTTCTGGCGCTGGCGCGGGGGGGGCGGCAGAAAGAGCGGCCCAAGCTGGTTCTGCTCGATGCGCGGGGGAAACAACTCTCTTCCGAGGAGCTGGCCGAGTTCCTGGAACGCGAGCAGGTGCAGGCGCTACCTTTGCTGTTCGCAATCGGCGGCGCCGACGGGTTCAGCGAGGAGGCGCGCCGGCAGGCCGGTTTCGTGCTGTCCTTGGGCAGGATGACGCTGCCGCACGAATTGGCCCGGGTGGTGCTGCTCGAGCAGCTTTATCGGGCCTTTACCATTCTGAAAAACCACCCTTATCATCTGGGGCATTAACCTCGGAGTTACGAGCATCGTCCACTTAGACGATTGGCGCGTGTCTGGGTTCGTGCCACGGGTGCACCTCTGGCAGGTTTCCAGATGCGCGAAGATCGCTTAGAGTAGTTTCGACAGGCGGAACAAGTCCTGAATCTTTGGCAAGAGGCTCTCCCCGATGAAAAATCCGTACGACGTTCTTCGAATGAAAGAGCAGGATCTGGTGCGGGTCCGGAAAGAGATGGAGGCGCTCAGGATCGCAGCTCGACTGTTAGGCGCCGAGGATCCGGCGGCGGCTAGTGGAGAGAACCCGCCGAAGTTGCGACACGTTGTGGAAATGCCCTAACTGATCTCCTTCCCCGTTTGACGCAGGCGGATGGCCGAACAGTCGTCCGCTTTTTTTTGCCTGTGTGGGGCGGACACTCTTGTCCGCCAAACCTGGGCAGCGGATAGTCGGCCGGCAGGATCGTCCGACGACAAACGGAGTCAACAGCAACGGCAACGGCAACAGCAACAGCAAAACCAACGGCGACGGACAGGAGTGTCCGTCCCACACGGGCTTGTCCCCACACGGGCTTGTGGCGCGGGCTGGGCTATCCGCGTAGAATCGGGAATTCGGCCTTTATGTCGGATCTGCGCCGTGGTCTCATCATTGTGAATACCGGGCCGGGCAAGGGTAAGACGACTGCCGCCATGGGAACTGCCCTGCGCGCGGTGGGACAGGGGATGCGGGTTTTGATGCTGCAGTTCCTGAAGGGCTCCTGGCACTACGGCGAACTGGATGCCGTGAAGGCGTTCGGCGACAAGTTTATCCTCAAGCAGATGGGCCGGGGTTTCGTAAAAGTGGGCGCCGAGAAGCCCGATCCTGAGGACGTCCGCATGGTGGAGCAGGCCTGGGCGGAAGCTGAACAAGCGATTCAGTCCGGCGAATGGGACCTGGTGGTGCTCGACGAAATCAACTACGCCATCAGCTACGGCATGCTGGACCCGGCTAAAGTCGCCGAATCGTTGAAGAAGAAGCCCGAGATGGTCCACGTAATCTTGACCGGACGGAACGCGCATCCGACAATTGTCGAGCTTGCCGACACCGTGACCGAGATGCGCCAGGTCAAGCATGCGTATGAGAAGGGCGTGATGGCGCAGCGGGGAATCGAGTACTGAATTGGTAATTTGTAATTTGTAATTGAAAAATCACGCGACTCGCGCTCACGGGATTACCAAATTACAAATTGCCAATTACAAATTTCCTAAATGACCTGGTTCAAACGACAACCCGGTGAGCTGGATACCTCGGGCGAACGCAAAGTCCGCACGGAAGGTCTGTGGGTCAAGTGTGACGAGTGCCGCCAGATTATCTGGAAAAAAGACCTGGAAGAGAACCTGAACGTCTGCCCGAAGTGCGACAAGCACTTTCGCATTGATGCCCGCAGCCGGCTGGCGCTGCTTCTGGACGACGATCAATACGAAATTTTCGACAGCAACCTGGTTTCGACCGACCCGTTGAAGTTTGTGGACCTGAAGGCCTATTCGTCGCGCCTGAAGCAGGCCAAGAAGGATACGGGCCTGAAGGACGCCATCATCAACGCTCACGGGAAGCTGAACGGCCGGCCGGTGATCGTCAGCGCCATGGAATACGCGTTTATCGGCGGCAGCATGGGTGCGGTGGTGGGTGAGGCGATTACGCGGGCCATCGAGAAGGCCAACGAGACGCGAACGCCGATCATCATCGTTTCGGCCTCGGGCGGGGCGCGCATGATGGAGGGAGTCATCAGCCTGATGCAGCTGGCCAAGATTTCCGCCGCGCTGGCCCGCCTGGATACCGCCCGCGTCCCCTACATTTCGGTTCTGACCGATCCCACGACCGGCGGCGTGACGGCATCGTTTGCGATGCTGGGGGATGTGAATGTGGCCGAACCCGGCGCCCTGATCGGCTTTGCCGGGCCCAGGGTAATCGAGCAGACGATCCGGCAGAAGCTGCCGCATGGCTTCCAGCGCTCCGAATTCCTCCTGGAGCACGGGATGCTCGACGCGGTGGTGCACCGCAAACAGATGAAGGCCTACATCGCGCGGGCGCTGGATTTTATGGTGCAGGCAGCGTAAGGGCGTCGTTAGTCGTTGGTCGTTCGCGAAACTCCTCCCCGTCGAGTTCGACACCCTCTGTTCAAGCCGTCTGGAAGCCCTTTGACCGCTGCTGGTCTCCTTTGGATGAGGGTGAGTCGAAACGACGGCCCAGAGTTGATTGGATAAGAGCGAAGGCTCGATCGACCCGGTAGTCTTGGTTTGAGGACTAAGGCTCCTGGGGAGGAAGGAGCCTTCGCATGATGATTATAGGATGTGATTTTCATCCCAGC
>ORMF011545975.1_pt1 | contig 11654 bp, 8 predicted proteins | sample 1779871 | NCBI WGS metagenome assembly ORMF01 (sample SAMEA104232316, study PRJEB22302) | groundwater metagenome | biome: forest; feature: aquifer; material: groundwater | place: USA | collected 2011-08-07 | depth 5.4 m
AAACGGCGTGGCAAGCCGCAACGCTCGGTGTCCGCGTCACCATCCACGAGATGCGGCCCGTTCGGCCGACCGCCGTTCACAAGACCGACCGACTCGCCGAGCTCGTCTGCTCGAACTCGTTCCGAGGGGACAAGCTGGATAATGCCGTCGGTCTCCTGAAAGAGGAGATGCGGAGGCTCGGCTCGCTCGGCAGGCGCGGCGCCGGTGCCCCGCGGGTGCGCGGCCGGGCCGTCAGGGGCGCCGCCGATGCCGCGGGGGGGCCCGCCGGTGCCGCTCTCGCTGTCGATCGCGAGCGGTTCTCCCAGGTCATCACCGACGCCATCCAGTCGCATCAACTGATTACCGTCGTGCGCGAGGAGGTTCTGCGCATCCCGCAGGATCCGTCGATGTTCCCGCTCGTGATCGCAACGGGTCCGCTGACGTCCGACGCACTCTCCGCGGACGTGGCCGCGCTGGTTGGCGGCGACCATCTGTATTTCTACGACGCCATCAGCCCGATCGTCCTTGCCGAGAGCATCGATCGCTCGAAGGTGTTCCGAGCATCCCGCTGGGATCGGACCCTACGGGGTCGGGACTCCTTACATTTTTCGCCAGGGGTGCATGAGGCGAAAAATGTAAGGAGTCCCGACCCCGTTCAGGCGTGTGGGGTGGACGACGGGCAAGGCGACTATCTGAACTGCCCGATGACCAAGGCGGAATACGACGCTTTCTACGACGCGCTGACCACGTCGGAATCGGCGACCGTGCACGACTTCGATCAGGCGAAGTTCTTCGAGGGGTGCTTACCGATCGAGGTGATGGCGCACCGCGGCCGAGATACGCTGCGGTTTGGCCCCATGAAGCCGGTGGGGCTGACCGATCCCCGCACCGGCCGCATACCTCACGCGGTCGTACAGCTGCGGCAGGACAACCTGGCGGGCGATCACTTCAGCCTCGTCGGGTTTCAGACCCAGATCAAGTGGGGTGACCAGGCGCGAGTGCTCAGGATGATCCCTGGTCTCGAGCGGGCCGAGTTCGTGCGGTTCGGGATGGTGCATCGCAACACGTACATCAATGGTCCGACCGTCCTCCGCGAGACGTGGCAGACGCGGATGCGTCCCGACCTGTTCTTCGCCGGCCAGATCTCCGGCGTCGAGGGGTACGTCGAGTCGGCCGCGTCTGGACTGATTGCCGGGCGCAATGCCGCCGCGCTGGTGCGAGGCGAGGAATTACGGACGCCGCCCAGGGAGACTGCGATCGGCGCGCTGGCGTACTACGTGTCTCATGCCGAGCCGCGTAACTACCAGCCGACCAACATCACGTTCGGCATCATGCCGCCGCTGGCCAAGCCGCCACGGAAGAAGATGGATCGAAAGGCGGCAATGTCGGAGCGTGCACTAGCGGTTCTCGAGGAATGGCAGCACGCTTCGTCCGTAGGGGCGGGTCTTCAGACCCGCCCTGGAGGGCGGACCTAAAGGTCCGCCCCTGCAGGATCCGGGCATGGAGTCCGAGCTTCGCCAGTTTCTCGTTCATCTGCGTCTGAACCGCAACGCATCCGCTCACACCGTGGGGGCGTACGAGAGCGATGTCTCGCAGTTCCTCGCGTTCGCCGCGGCTCATACCGCCATGCCAGCCGCGCGCCTTCGTCCCGCACACCTCGAGTTGTCCCTCATTCGCGCATTCTTGGCGGAACTGTATCGCCAGGGCCAGGCGCGATCTTCCGTGTCACGCAAGCTCTCGGCGCTGCGCGCATTCGTGCGTTTTCTCAGACGGGAGGGCTTGCTCGACACCGACCCCGCGGCCCTTGTCGTCTCGCCGAAGCGGGAGCACAAGGTGCCCGCGCATCTCTCCATCGACGAGATGTCGCGTCTGCTCGAGATGCCAGACACGTCGGAGCCATTAGGACGGCGTGATCGCGCGATCCTGGAGCTGTTCTACGCGTCGGGCCTTCGTCTGAGCGAGCTCGTCGGCCTCGACCTCGAGGACGTGAATCTCCGCGCGCGCATCGTGCGGGTGATGGGCAAGGGTTCCAAAGAGCGGCAGATTCCCTTCAATGAGACAACCCAGCGAACCATTCGACGCTGGCTCGACGATCGGGTGACGATTCTCAGCACCCAGTCAAATCCCAAATCCCAAATCCCAAATCCCAAATTACGTACCCGCCCCACGCGCCCGACCCGCCCTGGGCGAGCCGCCGAAGGCGGCGAGCCCCTCTTTGTGAACTTCCGGGGCGGGCGCCTGTCGGGTCGAAGCGTGCAGCGCCTTGTCGCGCGGTATGTCACCAGCTGCAGTACCCGCTTCGGCATCAGTCCACACGCCCTTCGTCACTCCTTTGCAACCCACTTGCTCGAGCGCGGCGCCGATCTTCGCGCTATTCAGGAGCTTCTTGGGCACGTGCAGCTGTCCACGACGCAGCGCTACACGCACGTCAACGCCGCGCAGCTCCTGGACGTGTATCGGAAGGCGCATCCCCGGGCGAAATGACAACGCCGACCCCGAAGCCCAGGCCCAAAGCCGAAAGCCAGTATCTAGTGTGTCGCCGCATAGATGACGTAGTTGACACCGAGCTTGTACGCGTCGTTCGTGATGTCCACTGAAAACTGCCCCGTATCCGACCATTCCCACAGCTCGGCCAGATCGTTGTCGTGATTGGCGAGCGCCATCATGCGCCGGCCCGGGTCGTTCTGATCGAACAGGGCGTAGTACCGGCCGATCAGGGACGGGTAGAGCGGGTGCGGCGCGTCCAGACGGCTGATCTCGAAGAACGAATGAAAGACAGGATGGCTGGCGTCGATCTCCACCCAGTGGAGCTCAGGCAGCACGCGCCGCATGTTCGCCGCCATGTTGTGCCACTGATCACCTTCGAAATCATCGAAGATGATCAAGCCGCCCTTGAGCAAGTGCTGACGCAGGTTGGCGCCTTCCGATGTCGTCATCGGCCAGAAGCCCGGCTCGGACAGATAGATCATCGGGTGCAGGAATACATCGGGGTCGTCGAGATCCAGCACGTTGCTCGTGTCGAGATGCGGCCTCAGAAGCGTGAGATCTGCGAGGATGCGCTGGAGATGGCGATCGGCCCTTGGGTAATCGTGGTTCCAGGAGCTGTTCCAGCTGCCATACCTGATGCGCGCGAAGATGTACCGGCCATCGTAGGGTGCATTCGAGCCCTCGGCCCCGTCGGCAAATCGTTGCGCATCGGCCGCGGGCGACAGGGCCAACAGGATCGCGAAGAGTACGCACAGGCGGTGCATAGTGGGTCGAAGCTCGTGTGGTCAGCCTAGAGGAGGCTCATTTTGTCACGGTCCGCGCCAAGCGCCGAAAACACAACGGAACTGGCCGCCACGCATTTTTTGGGAAGAGTTGGAGCGAACACATATCAGGCCCCCGTGGATGCCCACCGACCACGAGCGGGGCCCCGGCGGCAGTTTGCCGACCAGTGCGCCGTATCTACCCACAACCTGAAGTCGTTTTCTCAATTCAGCGGGTTTCTCGCCGAATGCGGCCTCAAAACCGGCCGCGGGAAACGGTTCACCTTTTGCGTTGATGCCGCCCGGGAACAGATGGGGCATGGGGCCCAGTCAATGTTCCAGGAGTGGCTATGCCCCCGACGTCGAAACAACTTGTCTGTCTCACTATGGTCTCGGCCGCCGGGCTGATCGCCTGGTCCTGCGGTTCGGGCGAACTCCGTTCTCCCATCTCGCCCAGCGCGGTGTCCGCCCCGGCAGGGCAGCCTTCGATGGCAGAAGCCGGCGCCGCTCGCGGCGCGATTGGCGGCACCTCCTTCGGCGATGCCGACGAGGTGGTCGATACGCCAATCAGCGGGGACCTGCCGCCAGAAGGCGAGCCGGCACCCGCTCCCCCGGCCGAGCCGGCGCCTAGCGAAGAGCCGCCTCCGCCAGCTCCGGGACCCGTAACGCCACCCGCGCCGGGTCCGGTTACGCCGCCACCCCCTGTGGTGCCGGATGATCCCCTGCGGCCGCGTCCAAGCGCCCCCACCGTGGGCGGGGTGCTGCACGTGAAGATCGATCCCCATCCGGTGGTCCACAGCGGCGTGCCGGTGGCCGGCGTCGCCGGGTGCAGGAACCTGCGGTACACCTGGTACTACGACCAGGTGCTTCACTCGGACGTGGGGGCGTACTCGTTCCACATCACCGAACGCGAGAACTATTTCGACGGGGTGTTTGTGAGCAGGGTCGGCGGACAGTTTGACGTCCCGCCAAACGGCACCACGCGCATTGCGACGCGGTGGTGCAGCGGCAACGCAGCCAACTACCTGAAGGCGCCTCACACCGCCCAGACCAGGCTCAAGGGACGCGACAGCAACGGGAACCCGGTCGTGATCATGGGTCCCGTGGTGCAGCTGCTGCCCCCCGGAAGACTGAACTGAATGTCCGTAGGGCGGGTCTTGCTCTTTAGACCCGCCGCGTGGCCATGCGCCGGGTCCAAAGAACAGGACCCGGCCCACGTTTAGACCGACTCCTACACCGACGCGTACGGCGAAGCGGACGATGGCGCGAGTGGCGCGGCGCGGCGGCCGCGAGGAAACTCGATGTTCAGCGTCTTGATCTTGTAGTTCATCACGCGCGGGCTGATCGCCAGCAGCTCGGCGGCATCCTTCTGAATCCAGTTCGACATTTTCAGCGCTTCGATGAGCGCGAGCCGCTCGATCTCCTCGAGGGGGATACCGGTGGGCGGAATCTTGACGATGGAGAGCGAATCGCGGGACGGGCTCGTGGAGCCGGTGTCGCCGAGTCGGAGATCGTTGATCGCGATGTTCGCGCCGTCGGCCAGAAGCATCGCGCGCTCGATCGCGTTCTCGAGCTCGCGGATGTTCCCCGGCCAGTTGTAGCGCATCATCAGCTTCAGCGCGTCCGGTTCGATGCCGTCCACGCGCTTCTTCAGCTCTCCGGCAAACCGCCGGATGAAGAACTGGGCGAGCGCCTGGATGTCGTCTTTCCGCTCGCGGAGCGGTGGCATCTCGATGGCGACGACGTTCAACCGGTAATAGAGGTCTTCGCGGAACGTGCCCGACTCCACCATCGCTGAAAGGTCGCGGTTGGTGGCCGCAACCAGCCGCACGTCTACCTTGATGGTGCGTGTGCCGCCGAGCCGTTCGAACTCGTGCTCCTGAAGCACGCGAAGGATCTTGGCCTGGGTGTTGGCGCTCATGTCGCCAATCTCGTCCAGGAACAGCGTGCCGCCGTCGGCCTGCTCGAACCGTCCGATGCGCTGCTTGTCGGCGCCGGTAAAGGCACCCTTCTCGTGGCCGAACAGCTCTGATTCGAGCAAGTTTTCCTGGAGGGCCGCGCAGTTCACCTTCACGAAGTTGCGGGAGGATCGATGGGAGTTGTGGTGAATCGCCCCGGCAATCAGCTCCTTGCCCGTGCCGGTCTCGCCGCGCACCAGGACGGTGGTGTTGCTCTTGGCCACCTTCTTCACGACGTCCAGAACGCTGCCGAGCGCGCCGCTGGACCCGATGATCCGGTCAAAGTCGTAGATGTCGCCCGAGGCGTGGCGCAGGTAGTCGATCTGGTGCTGCATCCGCCGTAGCTCCAGCGCCTTGCCGATCTTGAGCTCCATCTCCTCGATCTCAAACGGCTTCTGCACGTAGTCGAACGCGCCGTTCTTCATTGCCTCGACGGCGGTGGATACCGACCCGAACGCCGTCATGAGGATCACCGAGGTCAGCGGATGCAGCGTCTTGGCGGACTTCAGGACGTCGAGCCCGGTGCTCCCGCCCATCTTCAAATCGCTGACGACGACGTCGAAGAAGCCCTCGTGGAGCTTCTCGATGGCGGCGTTGCCGTTCGGCGCCTCCTCGACGTCATGGCCCGCTTCGCCGAGAGCCTGCGCGAGCCCGCGCCGCAGGGAGTCGTGGTCGTCCGCAATCAAAATCCGTCCCATGTCATCCTCACTCGGGCCGGTTGAAGCCGGCCCCGACGTACTGCCTACACCCTGGCCTACACCGTTTCTTCGTCGCTGGCCACGGGCAGCGTCACCACGATCGAGGTGCCGCCGCGCGGTGCCGTCCGCAGGTCGAGCCGCCCGTCATGGGCGTCCACGATCTTCCGCACGATGGCCAGCCCGAGCCCCGACCCCTGAGCCTTCGTCGTGAAGAAGGGGTCGAAGATCCTGTCCGCCACCTCGGCGGGCATCCCCGGGCCATCGTCGGTGACCTCGACCCTTACGACCTCGTGCGAGCCTTCACCCGCGATTTCCTCTTGCCGCAGAGCCGCGCTGATGCTCATCTGTCCGGCGCCTTCGAGCGCTTCGAACGCGTTGATCACCAGATTCGTGAACAGCTGCGTCAGCTGGTGCTGATCCGCCTGAATCAGCGGCAGATCCGTCGGCACTTTCAGCGTCACCCCGGTCTGTCCGCGCGGGACCTTCGTTTCGGCCAGGCTCAGGGACGAGTGCAGCGCGTCGGCCACCGACGTGCGATCCACCTGCAGCCGCATCGGCCTGACGAAGTCCAGCACCTCCTGGACGATCGCGTTGGCCATCTTGGCTTCATTGATGATGTCGGCCAGCATCGCCTGCGTTTCCCGGGTTTCGGGAATCTTGCGGCGCAGCAGTCCCGCCATCACCTCGATGCCTGCCAGCGGGTTCTTGACCTCGTGCGCGATCGTCGCCGCCATCTCGCCGAGCGCCGCCAGTCGGTCGCGGAGCCGCTCGCGTTCCTCCAGCTGCTCAACACGCGTCAAGTCCTTGAAGAACATCGTCGCGCCCTGCACGTGTCCGGTATCGGACCGGACGAGTGCGATGCAATAGCCGATCACCTTGCCCGAGGGCTTCAGCCGCAGCTCGGCGCGGTTTGGCAGAAGACTGACTTCAAGCACCGACCCGAGCACGCGAATCACGTCGGGATAGGCCTTCAACACCTCCGCGAACGGCCGGCCGACGTCCTCGCTCCGCGGCTCGAGGCCGAAGATGCGATACGCCTCGTCGTTGATCAGCGCAATGGTGCCCTGACGCGTAATTGCCAGGACGCCGTTGCGCATGCCGGCCACGACCTGCCGGAAGAATGCTTCGTCGACCTTCGCGTGCAGCCGATTGCTGTCGACCGCATCGATGCGCGGGATGGCGGCCATCCTGCGGCCAGAGGGGCGACGGGGTTCGCTCATCGAACGACTCTGTGCGCCGCCGATGCCCGATAGCGACGGGTGCGCACTCGTCGGAGGGCAAAGCACATGCCTGAGGTTAGGGTGGCCATTTTTGGGGCAAACACGAGTTTCCAGCCCAAATCGAATTGACCGGAGGACCCGGGTGATTACAGAAATGTAATGCTAGCGCGGTTTTTGGGGCTCGGAAAGCTGAGCTGTTACGAATTCTGTTGCTGGCCGCCTGCGTGGTCCTGAAGCGCTTCCCACTGGCCGATCAGGTTGCCGACCTCCCACATGAGCGCCTGATGCCGGTCGACGATCGGCTTGGCCGCTGTGTGGTCGTCGTAAAACCCGGGCGCCGACATCGTGGCCTCGATCTCTTTGACCTGGGCCTCGCGCTCGGCAATGCGGGATTCCAACTCGGCGATGCGCGCCTGCAGCGCGCGTTGCGCCTTATCGACCTTGCGACGCTCCGCCTCGAGGCGCTTGCGCTCGTCGCGATCAGGCGGACCTGACTTGTCCGCCGGAGCCTTGGCGGAGGCGGAAGGTCCGGCCCGACGGCTATCGGGTTGGGCGGGTAAGGCGGGTGAGGCGGGTACGGTTGATGGGGCGCGTGGAGATTTGGGATTTGACGAGCCCGGAGCCTGTAGCCCGTCGCCCGCGGTGTGCTCTTTGTGCCAGAGGAACTCGGCGTAGGTGCCCGGATAGACGATCGCGCCGCCGTGGCCGATCTCGATGATCTTCGTGGCGAGGTTTTCTACGAAGTAACGGTCGTGCGACACGAAGATCAGCGTGCCGCCGTAGTCTTCGAGTGCTTCGAGCAGCACGTCTTTTGAATCGAGATCGAGATGGTTCGTGGGCTCGTCGAGGAGGAGCGTATTCGACGGCCGCAGCAACATGCGCGCTACCGCCAGCCGCGTGCGCTCGCCGCCCGACAACACCCCAGCCTTCTTGTAGACATCGTCTCCCGTAAACAGGAAGCCGCCGAGGATGTTGCGGATCATCGGCACCATGTCGTTGGGCGACGCGGCCTGCAGCGTTCCGTAGACCGTGAGCGTCGGATCGAGTCGCGCGGCCTCGTCCTGGGCGAAGTACTCCATCACCACCTGGTGCCCAAGGCTACGCTCGCCGGTATCAGGAACCTCCTCACCCGACAGCATCCGCATCAGGGTGGACTTGCCCGCCCCGTTCGGACCGACGAGCGCGATGTGGTCGCCGCGCTCGATATGCAGGCTGAGGTCGCCGAACACGGTCAGCCGGCCGTATGCCTTGCGCACGTGCTTCACGTCGAACACGGTGCGGCCGCTTTTCGCGCACGCAGGGAAGGTGAAGTGAATGCGCTTCCGTTCAGGAGGCACCTCAATCGGCACCACCTTCTCGAGCATCTTGATCCGGCTCTGCACCTGCGCCGCTTTGGTCGCCTGATAGCGGAACCGGTCGATGAACATCTTGACGCGCGCAACCTCCTCGTCCTGCTCGCGCTTGGCCGCTCGCAGCCGCTCGAGCATCGCGTCCCGCTGTTCGACGTACGTGCTGTAGTTCCCCACGTAGTCCGTGAGCCGGCGGAGGTTCAGATCGGTGATCCGAGTGACGACCGCATCGAGGAAGTAGCGGTCGTGCGAGACGAGGATCACCGCGTACGGATATTCCGACAGATAGCTCTCGAGCCAGTTCCGCGCGTCGAGATCGAGGTGGTTGGTCGGCTCGTCGAGCAGCAGCAGATTGGGACGGCCGAGCAGCAGCTTGGCGAGGGCAATTCGCATCTGCCATCCGCCCGAGAACGTCTCAGTGGGGCGCTCGACATCTTCTGGAGCGAAGCCAAGTCCCCGCAGCACCGTGGCCACTCGGAGCTCGATGTTGTAGCCCTCGGCGAGCCGGAAGCGATCCTGCAGGTCGCTGTAGCGGACCAGCATTGCCTCGTGTTGATCGGCCGGCACCAACGGATCGGCGAGACGATGCTCGATGTCGTGCATCTCCGCCTTGACGTCGAGCAGCGGCTGAAATGCGCTGCTGGCTTCTGCGAGCACGGTGCGGCCCGCGTGTGTCAGGCCGTCCTGCGGAAGGTAGCCAATGGTCAGCGCGGCGGGCCTGACGATCTCACCATCGTCGGGATCGTCCGCGCGGGCGAGCATGCGCAGCAGTGTGGTCTTGCCGGCGCCGTTAGGGCCGCACAGGCCGACACGATCACCATCGCCGATCTGCCAGGTCACGTGGTCGAAGAGGAGACGATCGCCGAAGGATTTTGTGAGATTGGAGAGCTGGATCATTACAAGACTACGGGCTACGGGCTACAGACTGCAGGTACCGGAACCTGTAGCCCGGAGTCTGTAGCCTGCAGTCTGAAACCTATCCTCCCAGCGCCCGTGCTGCCGCCGCGAGGACCTGGGGAACCCTGAAGGGCTTGGTGAGGTAGCCGGTCACGCCGAGGTTGACGGCCTCGATGGCGCTCGATTCACTGGAGAACCCCGTGATGATGATGATGGGTAGGTCGGCTCTCATCGTCCGCGCCTGTTTGATGAGCGTGAGGCCGTCCATACCCGGCATCTTCAGATCGGCGACGAGCAGGTCGTAGGTCTGTTGGCGCATGCGGTCCAGCGCCGCGGACGCATCGCTCGCGGTTTCCACGTCGTACTCGGCAAGTGCCAGCGTCTTCGACAGCAGGTCGCGAATGCTTTCCTCGTCATCGACCACGAGCACACGCTTGCGCGCGTTCGAGACCGGACGTGCAGGTGAACTGCCTTCCACGCGCGGCCGCTGCGTGTCAAGCCACGCGTCGATGTCGCGCTTACGGAAGCGCCACTGGCGCCCGACACGCACCGCCGGAATCTTGCCGGCCTTGATCAGCCGGTACACCGTCCGGAGGTTGACGTGCAGGTACTCCAGGACCTCTTCGGTCGTGAGGAAGACTTCGTTCTCTGGAAGATGCAAGGTCAGAACCTCGTCTATGTTACCGCACGTCCGGCCCTGGTTCCCTGCGGATCACTTGGGCGAGCAACTGCGTCGTTTCGATGGCGGCGGCCAGCTGGTGGCCCACTTCCTCTACCCGCGCCAACAAGTCTGTTTCCTCGCCCGGTTCGATACGGGTGCCGTCGAACACGATGGTACCGAGGGCCCGGCGCCGGCCACGCAGGCCCACGGCCACCGTTGGAATCCCGTTCTCTCCGGCGGGTGGGTCGAAAATCTGCGCCTCGTCGACGCGCATGGCGCGGGCGGCGGGATGGAGCAGGTCCTCCACCGGCACCTGCGAGGCGGCAATCCCGGACGGGTCGGACGAGGCTTCGAGCTTCAATTCCCGGGCGTCGCGGTCGTGTAGCCAGACCGAGGTGCGATCCGTGCCGAACAGGCGGGCAGCCCCGACGCAGAAGCTGTCGAGCCCGGCACGGACGCTGAGAGTGGAGGCCACTTGGCGCGAGAATTCATGCATCAGGGCGCGAAGCTGACGCTGCAGGTCGGCGTCGCGCTGGAGCCGCAGCCGCTCGATGGCGAGCACGAACGCGTCGGCGACGGGTGTGACGCGCGAGGTCAACGCCTCGCCATCGGGTTCGGCGTCGAGGCCAAGCACCAGCAGGCCGAGCCTTGCGCCGAGCCCTTCGAGCGGCACGAGCACCGCGTGGCGAGCCGAGAGGTGGTCGGCCAGCGCGGGGTGACGTGAAGGAAGGTTCGTCAGGAGCATCGGGGCACCGGACGCGAAGGCTGTCCGCACGAGCCGCGCCTCATCTGCCGATGCCAGCCACGGCGTGGTGGACATCGATTCCAGCCCGAATGCCGAGGTCGCGTGCAGCAAGCGCGTTCTGGGGCTGCTCTGCAGGAGCACGGAGGATCGCCCTCCGGCAGTCTCTACGGCGTATTCGTGCAACTGGGTCAGCAGGTCAGCCATTGAGGCATGGCGTGCCAGCACCCGGGTCAACGTGGCAAGGCGGCCCTCGGACACGAGGGGATTGTAGCGTAAAGGCTACGGACTGCAGGGCTACGGGCTGCCGGCGGCTAAGGGCGTTTGCCATAAGCCCCTGTAGCCTGCAGCTGGTAGCCTGTAGCCGACGCCGTACAATAAGAAGGCCACCTGCCTTCCTCCACCGTCTAAGGCTATGAACGGATCGGAAGCTTCCGCGTTCCGAATGTTGAGCACCGACGAGCAGCTGGTCGCCCGGTCAAGGGCCGGCGATGCCGACAGCTTCAACGAGCTCGTTCTCCGATGGGAGCGGCCCATCTACGCTCTTGCGTACCGCGTGATCGGTCGTGAGGAGGACGCGCGGGACGTGTGCCAGGAGACATTTTTCCGGGCCTTCCGCGCCCTGCCGGGCTTCAAGGGCCAAGCCAAATTCTCGTCGTGGCTCTATCGAATTGCGCTGAACCTGTGCCGTGACTGGATCCGCAAGCAGCGCCGAGCGCCCGTGGTGCAGTGGCCGGAGGACACCGGCGTCGTCGAGTTGGCGGCTGCCCGAGAACCGTCGGAGTCAATCGAGGACCTCGTCGCGCGGCGGGAGCTCAGCGCCTTGGTGGCGGATGCGATGGCGCGCTTGCCGGAGGAGCAGCGCACCACGATCATCCTGAAGGAGTACCACGGAATGACCT
>ORMF010734129.1_pt1 | contig 11652 bp, 9 predicted proteins | sample 1779871 | NCBI WGS metagenome assembly ORMF01 (sample SAMEA104232316, study PRJEB22302) | groundwater metagenome | biome: forest; feature: aquifer; material: groundwater | place: USA | collected 2011-08-07 | depth 5.4 m
ACCCATGTACACGATGCATTCCTGCCCAAGCATCGCGCAAACGGTGGCCGTAGCGACCCCGTGCTGGCCTGCGCCTGTCTCTGCGATTATCCGGCGTTTGCCCATATACTTCGCGAGCAATCCCTGGCCGATCGCATTATTGATTTTATGGGAGCCCGTATGTGCGAGGTCTTCCCGCTTGATGTAGATTTTGGCGCCTTTGAACTTTTTCGTAAGGTTCTTCGCGAAATAAACTGGAGTAGGTCTTCCTACATAATTCTTTAGAAGCGAACTCATCTCTTCTTGAAACTCACGGCTGCGATAAAGTCTCTTGAATGAGGACTCAAGCTCCGTAAGTGCCACCATAAGTGTTTCTGGAACGTACTTGCCCCCGAAAACGTCGAAATGACCCTTCTGGTCAGGTAATGAATATGTCAAAATCAAGCCCCCTTCGCGGCTTTAATAAATGCCTCTATTTTTGCTATGTCTTTTACGCCGTCCGTTTCGACGCCGCTGGAAACGTCCACACCCCATGGGTGGGTTGCATGGATTGCCTTTGCAACGGTGCCAGGTGTCAGCCCGCCCGCCAAAAGAAATTTGAAGTGCTGTGACAGGCGCTCCGCTATATTCCAGTCGAAGGTTTTCCCGGTGCCGCCGGGCATCCTGTCGGCGCCGCTGTCCAGGTGGATCGTGTAGCCGCGGATGGTGGCCTCCTGGCACGTGTTTGCCAGCTTTATGAAACCGCCTTCACCCGCGCCTGATTCGTCTATATGAATAACTTTTATAACTGGTGCTTTTATCTGGCTGCAATAAGACCATGGTTCGCCGCCGCTTAACTGGACCATATCCAGCGCACATTCTGCGGCTATCCTGTTTACATCAGCAGCTGGCGCGTTTACAAAAACACCAACCATTTTTGGCGGATTACTTCTATCTTTCCTGACGCTCTGGACTATCTCTTTGCCTACATCCGTAGTTATCTGTCGGCGTCCTGGTGCGAAGATCATCCCAATCATATCTGCGCCTGCGTTTGCTGCCGCGAGCGCATGTTCAGAAGTCCTTTGCCCGCAGATTTTTACGATTACAGTCATTTACTTACCGCGTTCATGAGCGATTTGATTTTTTCAGATGGATTGCCATCGATAACGAGCGCTTCGCCTATCAGGAAGACATTTATCCCAGCCTTGTTTAGCTTTCTTATATCATCGGGCGTCCTGATGCCGCTCTCGCTCACCACAAGCCTATCTTGCGGCACTAAAGGCCTCAACTGTAATGACGTTTCAATTGTCGTTTCAAATGTCGTCAGGTTGCGGTTGTTTATGCCTATAACATTTGCGCCTGCTTTTACGGCTCTGCGAGTTTCTTCTTCGGTGTGTACTTCTACAAGCGCTTCCATACCAAGCTTATGAGTTAGCTCAAGCAGTATGCCAAGCGTACCGTCATCCAGCGCGGCTACTATCAGTAGAAGAGCGTCAGCACCTGCAGCCCTGGATTCGTAAATCTGGTACTCCTCAGTCAGGAAATCCTTCCTGAGCAGCGGAGGGCATTTAGCGCCCAGGCTCTTCTTTATCAGGCCGAGATAGCTCAGGTTGCCTTGGAAATGTTTGGGTTCGGTTAATACGGATATAGCGGCCGCGCCGCCCGTCGCATAGCTTACCGCTATCTTTTCTGGATCTAGCTCCTGTGCCAGCACACCTTTCGATGGTGATGCCTTTTTGACCTCAGCGATTATTCGTATCCCCGGGTTTTTAAGAGCGTCAATGAAGCTAAGCGGCTTAGCCTGCTTGTCCGCGATTGTTCGCAGGTACTTCAGGGAGACTTGAGCCTTGGCTTTGGCAAGCTCCAGGCGCTTATCTTCAAGTATGGTGGTCAGGAAATTCGTGCGTTTTGTTGTTGACATACTGCTTAAACGCCGTTGGAGACGGCAATGAAATCATCCAGTTTCTTCTGCGCCGTGCCGCGGTCGATAGTCTGAGCCGCCATCTGGATGCCGCCCTGCAGTGTCCTGGAGAGGCCGCCGACCATGATTGCTGCGCCTGCGTTCAATAGGACAACATCCCGCCGCGCGCTCTGGTCGCGCCCACTCAATATCCCCTTGATGATTTCTGCGTTTTCTGCTGCAGTACCGCCTCTTAATTCTTCAGGTTTAGCGCGTTTAAAGCCAAGTCTTTCCGGCTCCAGGCTGTAAGTGGAGATAGAGTCTCCTCTTTGCTCCGCGACTGTAGTAGCAGCGCAAATACTGATCTCATCCATGCCGTCTTCTCCATGGACAATCAGGGAATGTGAGTTTCCGAGTTTCACTACGGCCTCAGCTATTTTTTGGACGTAATCTTTTTCAGATACACCTATCAATTGCTCTTTTGCCCCGGCCGGATTTGTAAGCGGTCCAAGAAAATTGAAAATCGTTCTGATCCCTATCTCACGTCTCGGTCCGGCGGCATATTTCATCGCTGGATGAAAACCCTGGGCGAACATAAATCCTATCCCTGCTTTGTCCAGACACAGGGATACTTTTTCCGGCGGCAGGTCTATCTTTACACCGAGCGCTTCCAGCACGTCCGCGCTGCCGCTCTTGCTGGACATGGCACGGTTGCCGTGCTTTGCTACCTTAAGCCCTGCCGCTGCGCCTAAGAATGCGGCGCATGTGCTGATATTGAATGTTCCGGAAGAATCGCCGCCGGTGCCGCATGTGTCTACAACAGGCGTCGTCTGCTCCACATGGGCGCTTTTTGCGCGCATAACGCGGGCCATTCCAACGATCTCCGCGACGGTTTCTCCGCGTATTCGCAGCGCGGTTACGAAAGCGCCGATTTGGGCCGGTGTTGCCTGGCCGGACATGATCTCTTCCATAACAGCTTCGGCCTGCTGCTCATTCAGCACCTGTCCGGCCACGATCGATCCAATTGATTCTTTTATCATTCCATGCCCGCCTTTTACCTGATATCCATAACGCAGTTTATAGTCATGACCAGCATTAACGCAAGCTATAAAATTAGGCTTTCATCTTCAAAAAGTTACTAAGCAGGTCTTTCCCTACCTTTGTCATGATAGATTCGGGATGGAACTGCACCCCTTCGACCGCGAGTGTTTTGTGCCTGATGCCCATGATCACGCCATTGTCAGTTTCAGCGGTAATCTCGAGAACGCTGGGCAGATTCTCACGCTGAATAGCTAGAGAGTGGTACCTGATAGCCTCGAATGGATTTGGCAGTCCTGCGAATACACCTTTGCCATCATGTTTTATCATCGAGGTTTTGCCGTGCACGATTTCGCCGGCACCTTTTACGGTTGCCCCGAACGTATAGCCTATGCATTGGTGGCCCAGGCATACCCCCAGGATGGGAGTCTTGCCTGCGAAGTGGCGTATGACGTCGTTGGATATACCGGCGTTATCAGGCGTGCTGGGCCCCGGCGAAATGACTATCCGTTCCGGCCTCATTAGCTCGATATCTTCTACCGTGACCTCATTATTGCGGGCGACCTTCACTTCCTGGCCGAGCTCGCTTAGGTACTGGTACAGGTTGTAGGTAAAACTATCGTAGTTGTCTAGAATAAAAAGCATATTACGCGACTCCTTCGGCGGCGTCTATCGCCTTTAGCATAGCGGCAGCCTTATTAAGAGATTCCTGGTACTCCAATTCAGGCACACTGTCGAACACGATTCCTGCGCCAGCCTGGATATAAGCGACACCATTTTTCATGGCGATAGTCCTGATAGCGATGGCTGTGTCCATATTTCCACCGGAGGTGAAATACCCGACTGCACCTCCATAAGTGCCTCGCTTGTCCGGTTCAAGCTCCGCTATGGCCTGCATAGCCCTTATTTTGGGTGCTCCTGATAGTGTGCCGGCAGGGAAGCAGGCTCTGAAAGCGTCGTAAGCGGTCAGGCCTTTCCTCAATTTCCCGCTGACTTTAGAAACAAGATGCATCACATGTGAGTATCTCTCAACATGCATAAGTTCACTTACAGTTACGGAACCGGGCTCGCTGACTCGTCCCACGTCATTTCGACCGAGGTCTACGAGCATGATATGCTCAGCCTTCTCCTTCGGATCATTCTTGAGTTCATGCTCTAGTTCGAGGTCCTTTTCGGGCGTAGCACCCCTGATTCTTGTGCCTGCGATAGGATGGGTATGGACGTATCCGTCCTCAACTCTTACTAGCATCTCTGGGGACGCGCCGATTATGTGTATGTCCCCGAGGTCCAGGTAAAACATGTATGGCGAGGGGTTAATCGTGCGCAGATTGCGGTAGATATCGAAAGGCGCCGCGGTCGTTTTTCTGGTCAGCCTCTGGGAGACGACTGTCTGAATGACTTCACCCTCGTGTATGTATTGCTTAACCTTCTTGACCATTTCCATGAAACGTTCTTTAGATACGTTTGCATGGGCCTTCTCCAGGCCGGCGGGCTTTCCTCCAGTTTTTGCGGGAAGAGTTTGCAACGGTTCGGTTAAGCGGTGGACAAGCTCGTCGATGCGGGCGGTAGCCTTTTCATACTCTTTCTCGATATTTGCGCCGGTATGGACATGACTCACGACCTTAATCTTGTGCTGCAAATGATCGAACACAAGCAGCGTATCGGTCAGCATGAAAAACGCTTCAGGCAGAGCTTGCGGGTCATCTGCCGGCGAGGGGATATTTTCGAAATGCCTGATGTTTTCGTAGCCCAGGTAGCCTACAGCGCCTTCTAAAAATCTTGGAAGGCCATCGATTTTGACCGGTATATTTCTCTCAAGTTCTTTTTGAATCATCTTTAGCGGGTCGGCGCCGTCAGTCATTACAACCATGGGGTTTGTCGAAGTAGGTACGCCGGCAGCTTTCCCGGCGATGATGACCTTATCCGGTGATGAGCCCAGGAAGCTGTATCTGGCGATCCTTTCGCCGCCTTCGATGCTCTCGAGAAGGAACGAGTACTTGGATTGGTCTGTTCTGGTGAGTTTGAGATATGCGGAGACAGGCGTTTCCAGATCGGCTATTACCTCTCGGTAAACTGGAATCAGATTTCCCTGGCTGGCCAGCTTCTTGACTTGCTCAAGGGTTGGGTAATGCATTTGTCGCTCCTTTTGTAAACAACAAAAAATCCATCGCCGAAGGGACGATGGATTCGTGGTGCCACCCTTATTCCCCGACTAATCGGGGCACTCTGTGGATGCGGCCTTGCGGCGATATCCTGGGTCTGTTAACGGTACCCTTCCGTCATTATGCTACTCAGGCTCAACACCGTTTCGCTTGCGGCTCCCGGGGCCATTCAGTCTGGTTGCTAGCGTCGGCTTTCACCTGTTCCGACTCTCTGAGGCTAGCTGTTCAGCTTACTATTCCCGTTCACAGCCTTTGTTATGTATGTAAAACTTTAATGGGGTTTAGAAATACTGTCAAGTCTGACGTCTCGGTTAGAGGAGACCGTTTGCCCTGAATGCAGACGGCAGAGACCTTAACAGGACGGGATCTTGCATATCCTGAGGTATTTCGGCTTTCTGGATTAGCTTGGCAGTCGCAATGAAGCGGTTCCAGTAGCCGCGGGGCGGCCAGCTCGAAACTAGTTTCAGTGTTGGCTCGCCTGAATTTTTGCCGAGGCCTACTTCCTCAGGCGTGCTTGTGTAGGCATCAACGATACGGTAAACATACACGTGTGTAGAGGTGTAAACGAATACATCAACAGCCTGGCCTTTCGCAAGGAAATCGGCTGTTTCGGAAAGGCGTTTGAAAGGTTTACCCTCGTGTATCCATGGGCTTTCGATGTGGCCCCACAGGAATACATCTTTGTTTGAGCCTATGTTATCTCTGTCAACCAGGTGGCCCACTGCGAACTTTGGCGTTTCATAATGCTCCAGGCCATCTTTTTCGTACACCGTAAGTTCTAGGATTTCCTCATCCATTTCGATGGCCGTAATAACTATCCTGACCCCAAGCTCATTTGTAGATGGTGGGACATCTTTCCAGTTCGCATAGCTGAACTGGAGCTTATCGCTGAGCGGTATCGAAGAGACATTAGCATTAGCAGAAGTACCTGGGTCTGAGCTGTCTTTTACACTACCCGGGATAAGGCCGCTCCTGTCAGTTTCTCTGACTTGCTCTAGTTTGCCGTTGATCCTGGAGTTTTCAATCCTGGGTACGATGAAGTAGTAGGAGGCAAAGCTAATCATCCCTGCCCCGACTACGAGAAGAAGGATTACCGAGGCTTTTTAGGCCAGTTGCGAAGACTTAGCAGCCGTGCTTTTTCTTTGGTTCCACGAGTTTCCTCTACGCAATTATCATGCCTTACACAGCTATAACGTAAATAAGCCTATTTATCGGTACGAGGGCTTGTTCAAGTTAGATTGCCTGGGGTTTGACTTATCTTACCCTGGGGGTGTGCATTGCACCGTTGGAGATGGGCTCGTTTACGTACAGATCACCGTTTCGAATCTTGATATTAAATCCGCATTCTGGATTTGTGCATACCCATGCTTTGTACTGTATAGGAGCTCCCTGGCTGCCGAAGTCCGATAATGGGACAAGATCGCCAGTATTGCATTTTTGGCATTTTGGGAAGCTAGACGTTTCGAGGTTTTGCATTTTTTAAGAAATCCCCCTCACAACTTTGCGATTTTTTTCTCAAACTAATTCAAGTATAGGAAATGGCTTTTCCTATAACAAGTGTGTTAACTAAAGGTTGCCGTGTCCAATATCGTGTATACGGGGCCCTTCGTTGTCAGTTGGCTCCATATCAGGTTGATATGGTCAATCAGTTGAGATTCTTTCCTTACATTTAACGATTTTAAAAGACTCGCAATTTTAGTTAGGTTTGCCGGGTCAGCCTTATCCCTGGCACGGCCAATCGTGATGTGAGGTGAAAATGGCCGATTTTCTTCGGGGAACCCTGCATTTGTGCACTCTTTGATAACGCTTGTGGCGAGCTCGATGAGCGAGTCGTTGTCTCTCATACCGACCCAGAAAACGCTGGGCTGGCGCTCGTTTGGGAATACCCCTGTTCCTGAAAGCGATAACTCAAAAGCATTTCTATTTGAGGTGGTGTTTTTAATTGCTTCTTCCAGGCTGGGAATCTTTGCCTTCACGACTTCCCCAAGGAATTTCAGTGTAATATGCACGTCTCCGTAGCTTACCCACCTGATTGAAGAGTTAGTATCAGAAATTTTTAGCTTCTCTACCAATGAGTGTATGGCATCTTTTAACTCTTTAGAAAGCTCGATCGCGATGAAAAGTCGAAGAGTTTCCTGCTGAAGCATTAAACCAATCCGAGCAGCTTCTCTGCATTCTCGCCAAATATAGATTCCATAACGTCTTTACGCATGCCTGCTGATTCCATCTGAAGCCTGACTCTGATTGCCTTCATCAACGGAAAATCAGAGCCGAAGAGTATCTGGTCATGCCGCAACATGCCTGGGACTGCCGTGAAAATATTAGGCGTGTACAGGAATGGCGAAACGCTGGTATCGAAATAGACGTTTTTCAGGGCCGCTGCGACTTCCGGCATGAGCGCGTAGAACGGCAGCCCGCCTCCCCAGTGAGCACAAACGATTTTTGAGTCAGGAAAGTTAGATATGAACTTCATCAATAATTCCGGCGTGCTTTTGCCCTTGCCATCGTACTGGTGGCCTACAGGCTCAGACGAGTGCACCATGACCGGCAGACCGAACTCGTCAGCTATACGCATAACCGGCATCATGAGGTGCTTATCGCCAAGGTCAAAGCCCTGCGTGTCCTGGTGTAATTCGCCGATACCTTTTGCCCCGGCGTTGGCGCAACGTCGTATCTCTTCTGGAGCAGACGCAAGCGCTGGGTTTACGCAGCAAAACGGTATCAGCCTGTCTTTATATTTGAGAGCACTTTCCAGGAGGTAGTCGTTAGTTTCTTTAATGAACTCTTCGGTATTCCATCCGATGTTTAAGATGACAGATTTTGCAACGCCGTCTTCATCCATAGCTCTTATCAGATCTTCAGCTGTTGCTAGCCTGGTTCTGGGCTTCGAATAAAGCGTGCCAAATGTTTTGTCTTTGGAGAGATAGCCTTCTCTGTCGATAGAAATCGTCGGAGGGAAGATATGCGTATGGAAGTCTATTAACAATCACGTGTTCCTATGGCTGATATTTTAAGGATACCATGTGGAACGCCCAAGTTTTACTTGGGCTTAGACCTGCGAGAGAAGATCACCAGTCCCCCTGCCGCCATCAACATAGCTCCGGATATTGCGATTACCCATATCCATAGTTTGTATTCGTTATGGGTTTCAGCAGGCATGGGTATTATTCCTGGCTCAAGGGTTGAGGCTGACTTTGGAAGAATTATCAACGCAAATACGCAGTCACACGGGTGGTCGATAGTTGCAGATAAGGTCTGTGTATTTGTGTCACTATGGGTTGCAAGCAATACCCACGGGCTCGAATCCTGCAGCTGCGCGATCGCCAGGCGTTTAGTATCCCCGTCTGCTTTTTTGAGGTCTTCTTCTGTATATTGAATTTTTACTATAACAGGGGATTCACCAAACGGAGTCGGTGTGTCTGACCTGATCTGAAGTCTGGCTATTGCATCCCCAATAATTATGTCGCTGGGCAGCTTGGATACACGTAGCGCGACATCTTTCTTAATCGTAAACAGCCCCAGTGAAACAGTTGTATCTATGGCTCCTGGCGGGACCTCAAGTGAAACACTGCCGTTTAATGTTTGCGTCTCGCCGCCATCTTGACCTAATGCCACCAATGGATTGGTAGGCGGGACTACTACAGGAGTAAATACCGGAGGCCTTACCACCTCGGTAGCGTCCGGGGTGCTGGTTTCTATCGTGGCTATTTCCGTCGCACTCGGCGTAGGTACGGCTGTCTGAACCGGTCTTGGGGTTGCCGTAGCTATTACAGTTGTGGGACTTGCCGCAGGCGTTTGCGCAGGTCTGGGTGTCTCAGTGGGTGTTACTGCAGGCTGCTGCGTTGGAACTGCCGTTGGTATAGGCGTAGCTGTAGGTCTCGACGTCGCAGTCGGAGTAGGAGTGATTTGAACGACCGGTGTTGGCGTTGAAAAATCGGGAACCACTATGTCCTGCGCGTTTTGCGCATCAGGATCGATCGAATTATCGATTGCAGTTACGTCCAATATCAGACTCAACGCGTAGGTGCTGAAATGGCTTGTGTGGGCGACCATCTGACCGACATACCCTGTAGTGCCCGGCGGTGGGCCAGGCTGGTAGAAGGCAGGTACGATTTCCCATCGCCCCGCGTTATATCGCCTTACTACTATCCTGAGAGGATTTCCTTCGACGCGGTCCAGCATGTCCTGAGTTACAGGCAGCAGGATTTGAACGGGGGCTGTAAATGTTATAGCAGTAGGCACAGAGTTTATTTCAGCCCTTATTTCGAAAACGACAGCCACTTCCTGGCCGTTTGGCGGAGGAGGTTGGGCGACCACTTCCTTGTTGATCCTATCAACCGTTACTTCTACAACCTGCTCAATAAGTGCCGCTGGCTTGGAGTTTGCCGCTATGACCACAGTCCCTGCCTGATCTGGCGTTTGTATGGAAGTAAGCGCTTCGTTAGCTATCACCTGGCTGGCGCTTGCTGTTATGGGAGCATTAGGAATGATTTCCCGCACCCAGTAACCTATAGTGTCCGTCAATCTAGGATTGTCATTGCGGTTGTGTGACGCGCCTTTTACGGGCGAGTCGGATATGCTCGATTCGTCTATCTTGCCCATGCCCCTTGTATATGCGAGCAAGTCATTCAGTCCAAGATGGTCAGATGTGCCCCCGCCACTCAGTATTTCTATCAGGTCAACGATACTTATGCCGTCTGTTTTTGTAGGAGATACAGCATTCGATACTACATCGAGCAGGCTTGAATTCTCCCCGGGATTCGGCCAGAGAAACTTAACTATTACCTCAGATAAAGAAACACCTTCGTCAGGCTTTGGCCATAAGGCCTTGGTCGTAGCTTCTCCGATGGCAGCGCCATCAGATTTTGTGTATCCGAATGACTGCAACAATTGTTCAGTGATTGCGGACTCGTCATTTGGATTCGGCCACAAGAATTTAACTACGGCGTCGGACAGCGCGATATCCTCATCTGGCTTAGGCCAAAGAGCCTTCTGGACTACCTCGGTGATCGCTGTAGTGTCTGTCCGTGTATATCCGAAGGATGTGAGCAAGTTTTCAACAAGGCTTACATCTTCGCTGCGGCCTGTGCCTCTGTTCAGATTAATGAAGTCATTAAGAAAACTTGTAAATCCCGCTTCTTTGCCGGTAGAGGTTTGAATGCTCTCTGCGACCGCTGAAGCATCTGTCCGCAGCAGTCCGACGGCTTTGGCGATCGCTTCGACGATTGTTCCGGAATCAGACTTCGATTGTGCCCGCAATATGACCACGATATCCGCTATTTCCGAAGCGTCATTTGTATTCCTGGTCATAGCTTTTTGCATGGCCTCTGACAATGCCGCACTGTCCTGTCTGGAGAAGCCAAGATTACTGGATATCGCTTCCGTTACGCTGGCTGCCTCATCCGGAGTTAAGTTCAAACCCCTCATAAAGGCTATCGCCTCAGCTATTGAGCTGCTGTCTGAACTGCCTCTCGCCAGGGCTTTCTGAAGAGCATCAATTACGGTCAGTATGTTTGAGCGGTTTATTCCAAGTGAGTTTGCCAGCGATTCACTTAGCGCCGCCACGGACGAATTATTCTGTGCTCTGAGCAGAGCAGCGATTTCATCCAGCGAAGCTGTATCGGAAGCCCCCCTAGTCATCGCTTTCTGGATGGCGTCGGCGATTGAAGCGCTTTCTACCCTTGAAAAGCCTAGGCTATTTGCTACTGATTCGGCCAGGCTTCCTGCATCGTTAGAACTTATATGCAGTCCCCGCATGAGTTCAATCGCATCTGCGACTGAACCTGAATCCGATGAACCTTTTGTAAGAGCATTCTGCAAAGCCTCTATCGCTTCCGCCGACTCGGTCCTATTAAGACCGATGTTGTTTGCGATTGAATCAGCAGTCGCAATACTGTCAGATACTGCTCGTCCGCGCAGTAATGCGTAAAGGTCCGTTAGTGATGCGGCATCTGATCTGCTGGCTTCGAGTGCTTTGGCAACTGAGTCAGCGATCGATGCTGAATCTCCTCTGCTAAATCCAAGCGCTTTTACGGTTACTTCCGCTATAGCAAGAGCATCGTCCTTTTGTGAACCGCGCGCAAGCAGGGTCGAATCTATGGGAGTTAGGACGTCTTCTATAGCCTTTGTTGTGGCATTCTGGATTGCGTCTCCTATGATGGAGCTATCGGACCGGGTGAGTCCGAGAGCCTTTACAACGTCATCCGAAATCGCGGCGCTCTCTGAGCGGTCAAACCCGAATCCCTTTGTGTCGTCGATAGTCGAAATATCAGATATAGCTTTTGTTACGGCATTCTGTATTGCGTCTTCAATCGGCGCCGCATCGGAGCGCCCCAGTCCTATCGCATTTACCGCGGCCTCAGTGATAGAGGCGGCGTCGAACGAATACTGGCCTCTGAGAAGAGCGGCAATATCGTCTGCGTTAATAGAATCGTCAACTGCTTTAGTGATCGCGCTCTGAACAGCATCGACTATCAGGGGAGTTTCAGACCTGTTCGCGCCGATTGCTTTTACAAGCGATTCACTTATTGACAGGCTTTCGTCGCGTACAGCACCAAGTGCATTATTGGCAGATTCATCCAGAAGCGCGCCATC
>ORMF010874916.1_pt1 | contig 11652 bp, 9 predicted proteins | sample 1779871 | NCBI WGS metagenome assembly ORMF01 (sample SAMEA104232316, study PRJEB22302) | groundwater metagenome | biome: forest; feature: aquifer; material: groundwater | place: USA | collected 2011-08-07 | depth 5.4 m
CCGTACCAGAAGCGGCGCGTCCCCTGCGACGCGGTGAAGGACATCATGACCAGTGGCCGCCGGGTGTTCCCGGACCGAATCCTCAAAGGCCTCATCCAGGGCCTCTCCACCTTTCCGGTCGGCAGCCTGATTCTTCTGAACTCCAAGGAGGTCGCCTGCGTCGTGGCGACGAATCCGGCCTTGCCGTTGCGGCCGGTGGTCGAGATCCTCACCGGGCCCCAGGGCGAACGACTGCCATCACCACGACGCGTTGACCTGGCGCAGAACACCTTGCTGGACATCACGGCTTCGGTGGCCCATGACCTGGCCGGCAGCCTGGGAGCGACGTGATCCGCTGTTCGCTTCGACGCCGAATGCCCTTGCCTCCCAGGCGTTAGCGGTCCGGCTCTTGCAATTGCGTATCCTGCCCCCCATTTGCCGAGGAACTTTCGGCCATCGGTGATCGGGGTGAGCCAATCGAAGGGCAGGCGCAGACTGCGGAGAGACTCCTGCTGGGGTATTTTTGGATACCCTTCTCTTCCCTGCCCTCACGGGGCATTCTCGCCACAGGCTCCGCCCCGCTCCCGGCGGCCGTCATCATTTCGCGTGCAACTGCATTCCGTTGTTCTGATCGGGAGCCTCCACTCATGACGGAGGAGATTGCTCTCACGTCCCGTGCACGGGTCAACGAAGACGTTGTCTTTCGCGACCTGGAGGGAGAAATTGTCCTCCTGAACCTCAAGAGCGGGGTCTATTTTGGCCTGGATCCGATCGGGACGAGGATCTGGCATCTCATGCGAGAGCATCGCTCCCTCCAGGAGATCCGTGACGCGCTCCTGGAAGAGTATGAGGTGGCGAAAGGCCAGTGCGAGGACGATCTCCTCAGGTTCGTCGGCACGTTGCAAGAGAGGGAATTGATTGAAGTTCGTTCTTGAGCGGCTCCTGAAGTTTTATCGCCTCCCCCCGGGCGAACGGCTCACCCTCGTCCAAGCCTGGGAGTTTTTCCTCCTGGCCGAACTCTGCCTCTGGGTCCTCCCGTTCAACCGCCTGCTGAGCCTCGCCGACACGCTCTTCGCGTCGAGGCGCGGAGAGACTCGCCGGGAATCTGCACCTTCGGTTGCCCGCATCGCATGGCTCGTGGAAGTCGCTGGCCGATACGTCCCCGGCAACATCACCTGCCTCAAGAAAGCGCTGGTCCTGTCCTGGCTCCTGGGGAGACGGGGAATCGCCACGACGCTTCGAATCGGGGTCGCACGCGAGGAGGGAAGGCTCAAGGCTCATGCATGGCTGGAACAGGACGGACGGGTGATTATTGACGACGCCAGCACCCACGGATACCAGCCTCTGCTGCCCATGGCGTGAAGGGCCCCAACAAGAAATGAGCGGGATCGTCGGGATCTGGAATCTGGATGGGCGACCGGTGGAGGACGCCCTGCTCGCTCGCGTAAGCGCGACGCTGGCTCACCGAGGGCCCGACGGGGAAGGCGTGTGGATCCAGGGATCGGTTGGCCTCGCGTGCCGCCTCTTCCGGGTGACTCCCGAAGCGACCGCTGAAACCCAGCCGTTTGTCGGTTCGTCCGGGGCCGTGGTCGTCTTCGACGGCCGCCTGGATAACCGCGAGGAACTCCTGGCGAGCCTCGGCCCGTCCGCCTGGGTGACTCCCCAGTCTCCCGACCCCGACCTCGTCCTGTCCGCGTACGAGGCCTTCGGGGACCAGTTCGTTGAACGGTTGAACGGAGACTTCGCGTTTGGGATTTTTGACCCGAACCGGCAACATCTCCTGCTGGCCCGGGACGCGATCGGCGTCCGGCCGCTCTATTACTGCCAAAGCGGGGAGACCTTTCTCTTCGGCTCCGAGATCAAGGCCCTTCTCGCTCATCCCCACGTGTCCCCGCGACCCAACGACGACGTCCTCGCCTACTTCTTACTCGGTGGAGTTCAACAGACCCAGGGAATGACGTTTTTTGAAGGGGTGCGGAGCCTGCTGCCCGCCCACATGGCAGTCATTACATCTCGCGGCGTTGTGACCCGGCAATACTGGGACTTCGACCCCTCCCAGCAGACGCGCCTTGGATCTTTCCCGGAGTATACCGAGGCGTTCCGCCACTACTTTGAGCAGGCGGTACGGCGCCGGCTTCGAAGCGCGTATCCTGTGGCGGTGTCCGTGAGCGGAGGCCTGGATTCCTCCTCCATTTTCTGCCTTGCCGAAACTCTGAGACGGCGAAATCGGGAGCGTCACCCCCTCATCCTCGGGGTCTCATACTCCTCTTCGGACGGGTCACCGGCAGACGAAACGGCCTTTCTCCTGGAGATCGAGCGGACGTATCAAATCACGATCGAGCGGGTTCCCACGTGTACCGCCGGACTCCCAGATTTCTCAAGGCACGTGATATGGCATGTCGAAGCGCCTCTTCTCGACGAGCTGTGGAACACTACTTCTGCGTTCTTCTCTACTGTCCGCGGCCTCGGGGCCCGCGTGATTTTGACGGGCACCTGGGGCGACCAGATCCTTTTCGCCCAGGCGTACTTGGTCGACCTCTTTGGCGGCCTCGCATGGGGAAAGACTTGGGCGCACCTCAGGGAATTCGGCCGCTGGTTCACCGACGCGGACCCCATGTACTTCAAGTGGCGATTCTTCGCGGACCTTGTCAAATACCATGTGCCGGCGGCCCTCGTTCCGTTCCTCCGAAGGCTTCGAGGCCAACCCTATCGGCCGTGGTACACGGACGCGTTTCGGAAGCGGGCCCGCCGGCTGGCTGCCCAGCAGACCTCGATCCCGAGGCATTTCGCGACTGCCCACGCTCGAGCGGTGTATGAGGAGGCTAAGTCGGGCTATCACGTCCAGTGCATGGAGTGGGACAACAAGGTTGCCGCTATGCATGGTCTGGAGATGGCGTTCCCCTTCCTCGACCGCGACCTCATTTCCTTGCTGATAGGAATTCCGGGGGAGATACAGACCTGGAACGGAGTTCCCAGGACACTCCTCCGCGCCTCGATGCGCGGCATTCTTCCCGACGCGATCGCTCGCCGCACCTGGAAAGGCGATTTCACCCATTTGGTGAATGAAGAGGTCGAGCGGGACTACCCCGAACTGCTACGCTGCTTTCGATCTGACGGGCTGGCCGTCAAGCTGGGATACGTGAACGGAGACGTGGCAAGGGACACGCTCAAACGGCTCAAAGACCACATTAGGGGTCCCACCTGCGACATTGCCTGGAGTCTCTCGAGTCTGCTCGCGCTGGAGCTCTGGCTTCAGATCTTTTTCGGCGAGGGGCACGCGGGTGCGGGAGTGTCGCGGCCACCTAAAGACGCCGCAATCGCAGCGGCGCCAGGAGGCTCAAAATGAAATCCAATGCGCAGCGCCGACCCCAAAAATCCTACCGTCCTCCACGCCTGGTAGTCTACGGGGACCTCCGTCGCCTCACGATGGCCAAGGGAGGTAACAAAGCGGAGGTGGGGCTACCGAAAACCAAGGCGGGAGCTGGGACAAAGTAAGACAGGGACCGGGACACGCTGACGTTTGCGTCTAGAAGGACGCGGTGGCGAATGGGAAGAACCGGCAGGTTGAAGCTTGGGACAGCGGAGCCACCGGGAGAGAGGCCGCCAGCCTTCCGTGGCTACCAGGCCTACGGTCTGTGCCTCCGGAGCCAGTGGGCAATCCCTTGCCCTGAGGTACCGCGATCCGATCTTCCGGAGGTTGAGCTGGTGGACGGCCCCAGCCCTCTCCTCGCGGAGTTGTCCCAGGAAGCCAAGAGGGGATCGGAAGGCAGGAAATGGTTCCACTACGCAAGGCTCCCCGACGGATCCGACTATCTCTACTGGGCCGGGCTCTTCGAGTTCCTGGTCTCGGTCGACGGCCGCCGGATTACCTGCCACCCACTCAATGGCAGCTCCCGAGAGGCATTTGAGACCTATCTGCTGGGACACGTTCTATCCTTTGCCCTTCTCAGGCAAGCCATTGAGCCGCTTCATGCGACCGTCGTGGTAGTCGGCGGTGGAGCGGTGGCATTCATGGGGGACTGCGGGTACGGGAAATCGACGCTCGCGGCTGCGTTCCTCCAGGCCGGGCATCCCTTGTTGACCGATGACCTGCTCGTTGTGAAGGAAGAGAGTGGTGGCTTCTTGGCCTATCCTGGCCTCCCACGGATCAAGCTCTTTCCTGACATCGCCAAGAGCCTGCTGGGGCAGCGGATCTGCGGAACCCCGATGAACCCTCTCACGCCTAAACTGGTCATCCCGCTGGGGCGGCAGGAAAGGATGTTATGCCAGGGAGTCCACCGGCTGAGGGCGATCTACGCGTTAGCGCCCCCGGTGGAGAACTCACGGGGCGACAGGATCACCATCCGACCCTTCTCTCCCCGGCGAGCCGTTCTCGAGCTGCTCAAGAATACCTTCAACGCCGTGATTGTGGAACCGGCGCGGCTTCGGCGTCAATTCGATCTGGCCGCCCGCCTGGCCAGCAGGATTCCCGTCAAGTCGCTGTCCTTCCCGAGACGGCTCGCGCGGCTACCAGCAGTTCGTGAGGCCATTCTTTCCGACGTGATCGCATGACCAGTTTGGCGGCTCACCCGTTCCTTATGGGGGTCCTTCGTGGCGCCGAGCCGGAGAAGCTCCTCCCGCTCGCTCGGAAGGCTTCGGATTGGGAGGAGATCCTCGGGGAGGCAACCGGGCACGGATTGGCCCCTCTCCTGTACGGATGGCTCAAGCGAGCAGACATGGGGCAGCAGCCTCCGGTTCCGATGGTTACACAGCTTGAGAGGCAGTTCTTCGGCTTGGCGGCGCGGAATTTGCTGCTGGCGAGTGAACTTGGGAGCCTCCTCCGGGCATTCGAGGAACGGCGGGTGCCCTGCGCGCCGTTGCGAGGCCTGGCCCTGGCAGAGCGTCTGTACGATGACATCACGGCCCGCCCGATGGGGGACGTGGATCTCCTCGTGCAGAAGAACGATTTGCCCGAAGTGGCCGCGATCCTCCAGAGGCTCGGATACCGTGAGATAGACCGCCGGCCTGGCTTCGCCCAGGCCTTCTGCCACACCCTGGAATTCTTCAAGGACCGGCACGGCTGGATCATCGTCGAGCCCCACTGGACGATTGCCTACCCGCCATTCGTGGACAGGGTGGACATGGAAGGAGTCTGGCGGCGTTGCAGCAGGGGACGAGTGGTTGGTGTGGACACCTGGCTGTTGGCGCCGGAGGATCTGCTCCTGCATCTCTGCCTGCACCTGGTTCACCGCGGCGGGACCGCTCCCCTCCTCTGGTCCTATGAGATTGATCGGCTCGTGCGGCAGGAGGAGGCGGCCTTGGACTGGCACCGGCTCGTCGTCACCGCGCGAGAAGCAGGGCTGGAATCTCTCCTTTCGCGGACGCTGGGAAAGGTAAGGGCACTCCTCGCTACCCCTCTCCCCGACCGGATTCTCGATCAACTGGCGAACGCCCCCGCACCCTTCCTGGAGGGACGGCTGGTCGGCCTGCTGGCAGGAGGCTCGAGTGTGGACGGCAAGGAAAGCCTGGCCCTTCTCTTCACCCTCAAAGGGTTTCGCGCGAAGCTGAAATACGCTCTCGCCCTCCTTTTTCCCTCGCCCGAATTCATGCGGGTGGAGTACGGGCTGACTTCCGAAACACAACTCGGCGTTGCCTACCTCCGGCGCTTTCGCTTCCTCGTGTGGGAAGGGTGCAGGGGGATCGTGAGGCTCATCGCCTGAGCCGGATGGACCCCTGGGTTCGCGGGCGACAGGCGCGACCGGTCCGGTCCGCGACCCCAGGGGAAGCGCACGTGGCCTGCGACCGGCCGACAATGGTGTAACTTCCTGTAAATGCTTGACCGATCCGGTAGGCGTATATTAGTATCTGCCCCGTCAACGGGGGAAGGAGCCTGGGTGTTCAGACCGAATCCGTCGGAGGACCCGCGGAACACAGCATGCCGGGGCTTTCAGCGCCGTCGAGCCCTGGTCACTTTCGGGATGATCCTGGCCGCGCTGGCCCTGGTATCCTGCGGGCGGATGGCCCCGCCATCGGCCACCGCCGTGAATCCGGAAACGTTCCCCCAACCCATTGCCCCGATCACCCCTCCGCTCCCATCGGAATTGCCGCCCTCGGTCACCGAGAATCAGACCTTCGTCACCATTGAGGGCGTCCCGCAGTACCGGATCGGCCCAGGGGACCTCCTCGAAATCTTCGTCACGAAGGGACCCACTCAGGACAGGACCCAGACGCCGGTCCGCGCCAATGGCCGGATCTCCATCAGCTTCGCGGAGGTCCAGGTTGACGGCCTGACCGCGGACCACGCGGCCCAGGAAATCACCCGGCAATTGTCCGTCTACTTCCGGAAACCCGTGGTCGAGGTCCAGGTCAAGGAATACAACAGCAAGAAGGTTTCCGTTCTCGGCGCGATCGGTGCGACGCCGCGGGGCGGCATCGGAGCCATTCCCTTGACCGGGCGCACCACGCTGCTCGAGCTGATTGCCAAGGCCGGGGGACTGGCCCCCAACGCCAGCCTGGAGCGCGTCCGGGTCACCCGGGCCTCGGGGAAAGCCTATACCGTCAACATGTTCCGGTACATCCAGGAGGGCGACCTGTCCCAGGAATTCATCCTCGACACCGGCGACGTCGTCTTCGTCCCGGAGCGGGTACCCGGAGAGGAGCGCCGGGTCTTCCTGCTGGGCGAGGTGAAGAACCCCGGCCCGGTCCCCTTCTTCCCCACGCTGACCGTGGCCCAGTTGATGGCGCAGGCAGGCGGGTGGACAGACGCCGCCCTGTTCGAAGACGCGCGGATCATCCGGCCCGACCCCAAGAACCCGGAGATCATCGCCCTCGACCTCGGGCGCCTGGTGCTGGACGGGGACCGCCGGATCGACCAGTTCCTGATGCCGAACGACATCGTGTATATCCCGCGGACCCGGATCGCCAACTGGAACGCGTTCCTGGCCCAGATCCGGCCGACCCTCGAGTTCTTCTCGCTCCCGTTCCAGCCGCTCTTCACCATTCGCGCCCTGCAGACGAAGTAGGCACCCCCGAGGGGAACTCATGGCGCAGTACGAACTCAACCTCCGCGATTACTGGCGCATCCTGCGGAAGCGCAAGTGGATCGTGGTCCTCGTGGCCCTGGCCTTCGGGGGCATGGCCTACGTCTTCGCCGAGGTGCAGAAGCCCAATCCGGTCTATCAGGCCACCGCCGTGGTCAAGTTCGAGCGCTCCACCACCCTGGTGGGCCTGCTGGTCGAGACGATCTCGCTCTCCACCGGCGACAACTTGGCCACCCAGTCGGCCGTGATCCGGAGCTTTCCGGTGCTCGAGCGGGCAGCCAAGGCGTCACGAATGATCCCGCCCGACATGGATTCCGAGGCGATCAAGCGGAATCCGCGCTCCATCCAACTCATCAGCGACCTGCGGGGGCAGATCACGGCCGCCCCCGAGGAGAACACGACCCTCATCAACATCACTGCCAGCTCGCCGGATTCCACCCAGGCCGCCCGCATCGCCAACGGCGTGGCCCAGGCCTACCGGGAGGAGAACCTCCTCACCCGGAGCCAGAAGATCCGCGACGCCCGCCGCTTCATCGAGGAGCAACTGGCGGAGGCCACGGGGCGGCTGCAGGCCGCCGAGAATGGGATCCGCACCTTGAAAGAACAGCGAGGCTTCGTTTCCCTGTCGGAGGAGACCACCGCCTCCCTGACCCGCCTGAACGCTCTCGAGAGCGAGTACGAGAAGGTGCGGCAGGCGCAACGGGAGACGGCGAACCAGATCCAGGCCTTGCAGGATCCGCAGGTCCTCGCCGGTGCGATAGCACCCCGCATTTTCACGGACGCCGGCGATCCCACCATTGCCAAGCTGAATGCCAGCCTCCTCGACCTCGGCGTGGAGCGCGAGAATCTGCTCGCCACGCTCATGCCGGAGCACCCCCAGATCCGCGAGCTGACTGCCCGCATTGCCACCACGCGGGAGAACCTGGTTCGGGAGCTCCGGCTCAAGATGCAGACGTTCCAGGGACGGGATGCGGATATCCAGCGGCAGGTCCGGCAGGTCCGGCAGGAGCAGCGGGTCCTCCCGGAGGTGACCCGCCAGTACGCCCAACTGCAGCGCGAGATGACGATCAACGAGAGCCTCCTCTCCCAGCTCCGCTCGAAGCTCCAGGAGGTCCAGATCAAGGAGAAAGAGCAGGTCGAGGAGGTCACCTTGGTCCGGCCGGCCCTTGAGCCGAGCCGCCCCACCAACCTGCCCCAGACCGGCGGCAAGGGGGTCGTGGGGCTGCTGATCGGCCTGACCATCGGCCTCGTGTTGGTGTTCGTGCTGGAGTCCATGGACACCTCCATCGGCACCATCCACGACGTGGAGAGCTACGTCGAGGTGCCGGTGGTGGGCCTGATCCCCAACATTGACCCGACCAAGGACGTCGCCCTGGCGGCCCCGGCCGACGAGGAAGAGGACAGCGCCATCACGAAGCTTCGCCCCTTCCTCGTCTCCCTGCTGAGCCCGAAGTCCACCATCGCTGAGGCCTACCGGTCCCTGCGGACCAACGTCGAGTTCCTGTCCCTGGAGAAGAACATCAAGACCCTGTGCTTGACCAGCGCCTTACAGATGGAGGGCAAGACGACCACGGCCATCAACCTGGCTATCTCGATGGCCCAGATGGGCAAGAAGACCCTCCTGGTGGAGGCCGACCTGCGCAAGCCGTTCGTCCACCACGCTCTCGGGATCCCGCGAGACCCCGGCTTGGCAGAGGTCATCGTGGGGAACAAGGACTGGCGGGAATGCCTGCGGACGGTCGCCGACCTGATCCTGGGACCCCTCGGTCTGGAGAAGGTGATGGCCGCGCCCAACATCGATAAGCTGCACGTGCTGACCAGCGGTACCCCACCACCCAATCCCGCCGAGTTCCTGAACTCCCAGCGCATGACGGACCTCATCGCCGCCTTCCGCCAGGAGTTTGACACCATCATCTTCGACTGTTCCCCCATCCTGCCCGTCACCGACGCTGCCATCGTGTCCTCCAAGACCGACGGCACGCTGATCGTGTACCGCGTGGGACGGACCGCCCGCGCCGCGTTGAAGCGTGCCAAGACGCTGTTGGAGAACGTCCGCGGCAAGGTCCTGGGCATCGTCCTCACCGGGGTACGGGCCGAGGTCAGCCCCGACTACGAAGACCTGGAGTACTACCGCTATGCCTATGGCCAGGAGCCCAGCCGAGGGGACTCCGCGCGCATGGCCTTCCGCGGCCGCGAATCCTTCCTCCGCAGGGTCACGGGCTTTCTCACGGGGACCTCCATCCCCGCCAAGGTCCTGCTGCTGATTCTTCTGGGTCTCCTGTTGGCTGGCGCCTGGGCCTGGTGGTACGGCATCCGCCCGACGGGGTGGCTCAAGGGCCTGGTCCCGAGGGTGGAGCAGATCTTGCCGGCATCGCGGCCGGTGACCGCCCAGGGGGGTGCGGCGCAGTCCTCGACCCCGGGAGCCGCAAAAGCCACTCCCGCAGCCCCTGCGCCTCTCCCCAAGAGCCCGGAGCCCTCAGGCCCGGCGGCCTCTCCTCCCCCTCGACCCCCGGCACCGTCATCGCCAGTCGCCACGCCAGCCCCGTCTTCGCTCGCCCCTACGCCGGCCCCCTCTCCGCCGCCGTCCCGAGGGAATCCTGAGTCGTCCGGACCGGCGCACCCCTTCGCGATCCAGGTGGCCTCCCGGCCAGACCGCGGGGCCTCGCTGTCCCACGCCGAGAATCTCAGAAAGGAGGGGTTGGAGGCATTCACCGTTCCCGCCCAGGTCCCGGGAAAGGGGAGGTGGTACCGGGTCCTCATCGGGGGATTCGAGTCCGCCTCCAGCGCCGCCGAGGCGGAGCGTGCGCTCCGGGCCAAGGGCCTGATCGGGGAAGCCGTGGTCGTCTCGCTCCCCTACGCGGTGGAGGTCGGCGGGCTCGCCACTTCAGACCAGGCGACCGAGGCAGCGGCGGTGGCGCGACGCTCCGGCTATCTTCCCCTGCTTCGCCAGGATGCCGGAGACCGTTCGGCCGGCTCGAAGCAGACCATGCGGGTGGAGGCCTTCGGGACCCCCGGGGAGGCGGAGCGCCTGGCGGGCCTCCTGCGCGCGGGGGGTCTGAGCCCTCGCGTGATCCGGCGCTAGCCAGGGCCTCAGGATGGCCAACCGCTCAGCGGTATTCTTCGCCGGCCCCATTACGCAGATCGCGCTCGTGCTCCTCCTGGCGCTGGGCGGGGGCTTCATCGTCGCCCAGACCACCGCCGGAATCAGCCTGGGCGTCGTTCTGCTGATCACCATCCTCTTCACGAGCTTCCTGAATATCGAACTCGCCCTGCACATCATCCTGCTGTCCATGCTCCTCTCGCCGGAGTTCGTGGTGGGCGGCGTCGGAGGCGTCTCCCTCGGCAAGCCCATGGAGAAAGGCGAGGCGCTGGTCCTCCGCATGGAGGACCTGGTCCTCGTCGCGGTCGCCCTGGCCTGGTTCGCCCGGACGGCCATCTTCAAGGAACTGGGATTGATCCGGAAGACCCCCCTCAACCGGGCCATCCTGGCTTACACCGTCTCCCTGATCCTGGCGACGCTCCTGGGCGTGTTGCTGGGCAGTGTCCGACCCCTTCGGGGATTCTTCTACACCATGAAATACCTCGAGTTCTTCGTGGTCTACTTCATGGCGGTGAATTACGTCCGGGACGAACGCCAGGCGCGGCGCCTGCTGGCAACGGTCCTGGTCACCTGCGCCATCTCGGCCATGATCGGAATCGCCCAGATCCCGTCCGGAGAGCGGGTGTCGGCACCCTTCGAGGGAAAATTCGGGGAGCCGAACACCTTCGGTGGATATCTGGTCTTCATGCTGGCGCTGATCCTGGGGCAGGCCCTCACGGCCCCGGGCCTGCCCGCGCCGTTGGGCTGGGCGGCATTCGCCGGCCTCCTTTCGCTCCCCCTCCTGTACACGCTCTCCCGCAGCTCCTGGCTGGCGACGATCCCGATGCTCCTGACGTTGATCATCCTCAGCCGGCGCCGCCTGATCCTGATGGTGGGGCTGGGCGCGCTGGTGGTCCTGGGCCCCCTCGCCTTTCCCAAGCAAGTCGTGGAACGCTACGACTACACCCTGAACGCGAAGGTGGACCGCGGCGATTACCGGATCGGCAACGCCCGGTTGGATACATCCACGAGTGCCCGCTTTGACAGTTGGAGGCAGGGGTTCCAGGGCTGGACCAACCGGCCTCTCTTTGGGTATGGAGTGACGGGCTTCGCCTTCATGGATGCCCAGTTCGTCCGGGTGCTGGCGGAAACCGGCCTGGTGGGGTTGGCGGCGTTCCTCTGGCTGTTGTGGCGAACCTGGCATGTCGTCTGGGACACCCACAAGCGAGCCGCCGGCACCTGGTACGAGGGGGTGACCCTGGGCTACTTGGCCGGCCTGGTGGCCATGGTCATTCATTCCATCGGCGCCAACACCTTCATCATCGTCCGGATCATGGAACCGTTCTGGTTCATGACGGGGATCATCACCTTGCTTCCCCAGTTGGAGAAGAAGGAGGCTCCACTGAGGGCGGAGGCTGGATCGAAGCGGGTGCTGGTGGAGACCCGATTTCGTTGACCGCTCGCGTCTGAAGGAGCTCGAACACACACCGGGTGGAAGGTATGCGATCGTCCGAGGTGATTGGCCCACCGCCGATCCTGGTGATCCAGGCGGGAGAGAGTGCCTTCGGCCGGCAA
>ORMF010652825.1_pt1 | contig 11651 bp, 9 predicted proteins | sample 1779871 | NCBI WGS metagenome assembly ORMF01 (sample SAMEA104232316, study PRJEB22302) | groundwater metagenome | biome: forest; feature: aquifer; material: groundwater | place: USA | collected 2011-08-07 | depth 5.4 m
CCAGCGGCGGATTTCGCTCTCGCCCGAGCCGCAGTCGCCATTGGAGAGGGGTGAGCCGTTGAAGATGATCGCGATGCGGCTGCCGCCTTCCTCGGGCGGGGTCATCTTGGCCCGCATGGGTTGCCGGAAGAGCAACGCGCCGTCATTCACGCGCGGCATCCCGGCCCGATAGCGGGTCTGCTTCAACTTGCGCGCCTCGGTCTCGTAACCGTCCTCGCCGCCCCAGGTGACGCCGAAGGGCGGGTTGCTCAACATGCGGTTGAATCGCCATTTGCCTTCTGGCCACTGGTCGCCCGGGTCGCGGCTGTGCGGGTCGTGCGGGATGAGCGAGTTGCCGAGGAAAATTTTGACCTGCTGGTCGTTCTTGATGAGAAGGTCAGCCTGGCAGACGGCGTAATTGGTGGGGGACAACTCCTGGCCGTGGACGGTGAGGAATTTCTCGACGCGCTCCTTTTCCTCCGGCGTGGCGGCGCGGTCAAGCAGGTGTTCCTTGGCGACGGACAACATGCCGCTCGTGCCGGCGGCGAGGTCGTAGATGGAGAAATGCCGGACGGGGATCGGGATTTCCAGCAACTCGACCATGAGGCGGATGATTTCGCGCGGCGTGAAGTGGTCACCGGCCTCTTCGCCGCTTTGTTCCGAGAAGCGCCGGAGCAATTCCTCGTAAACGTAACCCATCTCCAGGCCGGAGAGCTGGTCCGGGCCGAGCGCGAGTTCCTTGTATTGATTTAGGATCGGTGCGAGGCGGTTGTTCTTCACCATCGTGGTGATGGTGGCGCGGTAATTGAAGTGCTCGATGATGTCGTCCACGTTCTTCGAGAAGCCGTTCACATAGTCGCGAAAGTTGTCCGCTAAGAGCGTGGGGTCTTCCTCACAGACCTTGCGGAGCGTCCAGTCGGTCTTGTTCGAGAATGGCGACTGCTTGGGATTGAGTTCGAGTTCCTTGACCAGTTTGGCGAGTTCCTTCTCGGTGAGCTTGGGCCGCTTGGCGAGAACTTCCGCACGCTTTGCCTCGCGCCACGCCAGCAGCACGCACTCCAGCCGGCGGATGACGATGATGGGCAGGATAACGTTCTGGTATTCGTAAGCCTTGAACTTGCCCCGCAGCCGCTCGGCAGACTTCCAGATCTCGTTGGCGAGATTGTCGAGCTTAGGTTTGTTAAGCGAAAGCGCCATCGTTAATCAATCAACTCTTGGCAGACCGCGGTGAAAGACCACCGGCGAGCGCTGTCGTCGCGCAGGCGCTCGCCGCCCCAGTCGGAGTGTACTTGAGAAAAATCAGCGTCGTAACCTACATTGGCCCCGTTGTTGGTCTTTTGTTCCGTCGGTTTCACTCGCGCCATAATGAGAAACCTTCGTCGGAGGGTAAATTGCTGCGATTCTACGCGAATTGGCCGCGGGAGGGCAAGGGCGAATTTGGACGCTTAGAACTTGCGCCATTTCTCAATTCCATACCCATTCTTTTCGATTAGCGAAAAAATAAGTGGGCTAGGAGAGGATGTCTAACATGGAAAAATGACCGGGTCGAGCAGTCATGTTTTTTGGGTTTGACGGGACGGGGCTTTCGTTGTAGTCAGAACTCAGGAAAGCGAGGCGCGTTAGGGATGCAGGTCGCGACAGCGGGTGGGGCGGCACGCCAGCGCTATCCGCGCGTCGTCGAGCCAAGGCTTGCCGTCACGAACTTTTAGTCGACGTAGCGCGGATGCCAAAAGACCTTTTTGCAGTACCTCCCGGGAACTGGTGCGCTCGGTGGATTCACGCAGATCGGGATCACCCTCGATCCACTCCCAACCCATCGTCTTAAGCTGTTCGCAGAAGGGCTTTTCTACGAGGTTGTATTCCCACTGGATTTTCATGGCGCGAACCTGGCGCAAAGATGTCGCGATTCGTGTCGCGATACTGTCGCGATACGTCATAACCCTTTGACTTTCAAAGCATACTCCACAGCTCTCGCCGCGCCTTTGGCCTTGAGAACACCTTTTTCAAGCATACCACTCAGGTCCCGCTGCAGGGTGCGTCGGTTTACCTTTCGGCACAGCCGTTCGAAGTCATCAATTCGCAGCTTCGGATTCTCCAGCAGATATCCAACTGCCAGCGCCTGCCGCCGGTTGAGCCCGTGCTTCCGTGAAATCACATCTCTGCGGATTACCCTTTGGCCTCGTTCCCTCACCTCGTCCATCTGCGTTGCGAGTCCTTCGACGAAGTAGTCGAGCCAGCCGGTCAGGTCCATCCCTTGATCGCGCACGCCCTGAATGGCGGCATAAAAGCTCGCCCGGTCGCGGTCGTAGTATTCGCTGATCGAGAACAGTCGTTTGAAGTCGTAACCCGCTCGGTAGAGACAAAGCGTGGAGAGCAGGCGCGAGGTGCGCCCGTTGCCGTCCACGAACGGATGAATGTTAACCAACTGAAATTGCGCGGTGCCGCTTACCAGCACGGGATGGATTTCCGTGGGCGAGTTGAGCCACGCGACTAGCTCCGCCATCAGCGGCGGCACGTCGAGTGGCGGCGGCGGAGTGTAAATGATCTGGCCGGTGCGCGAGTTGGCAACGTAGTTCTGCAAGTGCCGGTATTCGCCCGGGTGCGCCGCCCCACCGCGCACGCCCACGACCAGCCGGCGATGAATCTCGCGGATCAATCCCTCGGTAATCGGCCCGCCGTCGTTCAGATAACCACTGACGAATTCGAAAGCGTCTCGATAGTTCAAAAGCTCGCGCGTGTCCTCGGGATCGGCCTCCGGCACCGCCTGACCCGCAAACAATCGCTCCGCTTGCTCCAGCGTCAGCCGCGTGCCCTCGATATGCGTAGTGTGATGCGCCTCCAACAACAGCGCGCGCGAGCGCATCGTCGCCAGCCAATCTTCCGACAGCTTCGCCGCATCGAGAAATCCCCGCGCCCGCTCGATACGAGTCAACCCCGCCGTCACACGGTTGCTGATACGAAACGAAGGTTGGAAGCCGCCGGGATTTTTCATCCCGGCACCGCAATGCCTTCCGGCACACGCACGCGGCCTGTGAGGAGATTGTTCATGAGGCCGGATTTCAGCGCAACTAGTTTTGCCAGTTCGCGTCCCAAAGCTTCGATCTCATCGGTCACGGGAGCGATTGCGGTGAGGGTTCCTCGTTGCTCCCCGATCTCGGGATAGGTCAACCGAAACAAACGAATTACATCTTGAAAGATGGCCTTCATGCTCCCGTGCCTGAAGCTTTAGCTTCAATCGGTGTTCGAGCGTGTCGTTGTGTTCGGCTAATGCGGCAAGAGCTTTGTTGCGCACGCTGCCATGCAGGCAATCAGCGGCCGAATAGAGACAACGTTCGAGTTTTGTAAGTGAAAGTTTAGGCATGTGTTGATCGGAACTCTGATCGGCCCACAGCGCACGGCGCGAAAAATATATGGTGGATTCTACGCGAAATGGTGGCCGGATGCCAAGGGGAATCTTCGAAGGTGAGGCCCGTTCAAGTCGTTCAAAACGTTCAAGCGCGTTGCTCCGTTCAAAACGCATAAGTACGATGGATCGCGGCAGTCAGGCATTTTGGGTTTGACGCGATGGGGCTTTCGTTGTAGTCAGAACTCAGGAAAGCGAGGGCGTTGAGATGACGGTTGCGACAGCGGGTGGGGCGGAACGCCAAGTCCGCACGATGTGCCGCCTCTGCCTGAATAGATGCGGGATCGTCGCTACGATCCGCAACGAAAAGGTGGTTCGCATCGACGGCGATGCCGCCAATCCCTACAATCAGGGCAAGGCCTGCGCCAAACCAATGGGAGGTTGACTTAATAGCTGAGTAACGGATACTCTCTGCCCAAAGATACCCCCAAAGATGGGGGGTGGGGGCCAGTGGGGTTTCTTTGATAGCTACTGGAGGTTCTCAAGCCTGGGCGGGCACCGGGTCGTCGGGCCAATTTTGAGTTCTCGGTGGCTGATCCCCGAAAATGAAATTCCTATCATAAAACGAATTAGTCAAGGATGAGAGGAGAATTCCATGCTTAAAACCACCGCGGTTCTAATTTCGTTTTTACTGCTTTCCTTGTCCCATTCAGGCGCCGCCATCCCCGATCAGGAGTTTTACAAAGGCAAGACGATCCGCATCATCGTCGGCTTTGCCGCCGGTGGAGGATTCGACGCCTACGCGCGAGCAGTCGCGCGCCATATGGGCCGGCATATTCCCGGCAATCCCGTGTTGATCGTTGAGAATATGACCGGCGCGGGCAGCCGCGTTGCGGCGAATTATTTATTCAGGGCTCCGGCGGACGGATTGATCATCGGCAATTTCATCGGCTCCCTGGTCTTGCAACAAATCATGGGCGACAAAGGAATTGAATTTGACGGCCGCAAGTTCGAATGGCTCGGCGCGCCGGTGCAGGACGAAACCGTCTGCGCTCTCACCAAAGCTAGCGGTATCAATTCGTTGGACGACTGGTTCGCCGCCAAGAAGCCGGTCAAACTCGGCGGCGAGGCGCCCGGTGCCAACGACTCCGACGTGCCGCGAGTCTTGAAGGCGGCGCTCAATTTGCCGTTACAGTTGATCGAAGGCTTCAAGGGAACATCCCACATTCGTATCGCCGCCGAAGCCGGCGAGGTCGACGGCGGCTGCTGGACCTGGGCGTCGATTCGAACTACGTGGGGCCAGGGATTGGAATCGGGCCTGGTAAAAGCAATCGTTCAGATCAATCCGCAGAAGGCCGCTGACATTCCCAACGTGCCCAACGCCATCGACTACGCGAAAACCGCGGACGCAAAAGTGCTGATCGAATCCGGCGTACATGCGCCGTCAGCCATTCTGCGTGCCTACGCGCTTCCGCCAGGAACGCCTAAAAGCCGTGTGAATCTTTTGCAAAACGCCTTTAACGCGACCATGAAGGACTCGGAGTTTCTTGCCGAGATGAAGAAGTCCAAACTGGAAATCAATCCTCTCACAGGCGCCGAAGTTGACGGCTTCGTGCGCAAGCTATTTCAAATGGACGCAGCCAACGTGGCCAAAATCAAGGAAGTGCTGATTCCAAAGAATTAGCAATGTACTCCGACGTAGTGCAACGCGATCCGAGAGGACACGATCCCGGATTTCGCGCCTACTCCATCCGGGCGATCTCCACTTTAAGAAGAAGACTAACCAGTAGAGTAGATGAGTGAGCGATGTTGAAATTCAACACGCCTCACTCACCCCTCGTCGAACCGGACAGGAAGATTTCCCTATAGCGCTTATCGGATACTCTCTGCCCAACAAAGGAGACACCGTGGGAACGATATCCGCCAAAGAGCCGATCATTCTTAAAGTCAACGGTAGCCGCCGTGAAGCGATGGTGAGCCCATCAAAAACTTTACTAGATGTCTTGCGCAACGATCTGGGCCTCACAGGAACTAAAAGGTGCTGTGACGATGGCGAGTGCGGAAGCTGTATTGTGCTCCTGGGAGGAAAGGGCGTTATGTCCTGCTTGCTTCCCGTATCCCAGATTAATGGTAAAGAGATAGTCACAATCGAAGGGCTGGCACCGATGTGGTCCCGCGAGGTTGGCGAGGAGTGCCTCCATCCCCTTCAATACGCCTTCATGGAACTGGGCGCGTGCCAGTGTGGCGTATGCATACCTGGAATGATTATGGAGGCGACGGCGCTTCTAAGGAATAACCCGAATCCGACAAGGGAATACGTACGTAAGAGGCTCTCCCGCAACCTCTGCCGCTGCACTGGCTATGTAAAGATCGTTGATGCCGTTCTGTACGCCGCTGAAATTATGCAGGGGCGCCGGCGAAGGTCTGTAGAGTTCCAAGGTCCCCATGTGGTTGGACAGAGCATACCTCGAATAGACGAACTGGGGAAGGTCACCGGCCAAGCCAAGTACGCCGCAGACCTGACAATGGACGGGATGCTCTACGGGAAGATCCTTCGCAGCCCCCACCATCATGCCCATATACTGTCCATAGACACTGCTGAAGCAGAGAGGCTGCCGGGCGTGGAGGCGGTAATAACTGCGAAAGACTTGGAAGGTAAGCCCGCCATGCCCAACGCCAGGCCCCAGGGATACCTGCTGGCTAAGAATAAGGTGCGTTTTATGGGAGAGGCTGTAGCCGCCGTAGCTGCCGTATCGGAAGAGATCGCACAGGACGCCCTGGAGCGAATAAAAGTGGTGTATGAACCCCTGTCCGCTGTTTTCGAGCCGTTGATCGCTGCACAGGATGACGCCCCAAGGTTGCATTCTTCCTACAGCAATAAGGTCAAGATAGCGGAAGTGGCCCAGGGTGATTTAGAGAAGGGTTTTGCCGAGGCGGACGTAATCGTGGAAAACACCTATACGAGTCCTAGGCCAGAGCACGCTGCTCTCGAGCCGGAGGCAGGGCTGGCCTATCTGGAAGACGATGGACTGATAGTGATTCGTACACCGCTACATCATCCCTTTGTAGCAAGAGACTGTGTTGCCGATTGGCTAGGGGTGCCGAAAGGGAAGGTGCGCATAATCTGCCCTACCATGGGGGGGAACTTTGGAATGAGGGGAGACTTTGTCAACGCGGGTATCCTTGCCCTCCTGGCGTCGAAGACCAAAAAGCCCGTGAAGACGGTGTTCACCCGCGAAGAGTCCCTCATGGGTTCATCCAAAGGCTACTCCTTCCACTTGAGATATAAGACCGGAGCCACAAAGGACGGCAGGCTGGTGGCTACGGAGATTGAGATTCTGGGCAACGCCGGCGCATGGCCATTTGACCCAGACGACCCCAAGCTGGGCAGGGGAATCATCTCTGTCACCAGTATATTTGCACCCGGACCATATTATATCCCGAACCTTCGTATTACCGTTTACGATGTGTGCACCAACGGTCCGCGCAGTGTGCCCATAAGAGGTACCAACAACCCGGAGCTTGCCCATGCCTGGGACTCCCAGATGGATCTGCTGGCCGCTAAGATAGGACTGGACCCTCTCGATTTTCGCCTGCGCAACGTCGTTGAACCTGGGACACGGATCCACAGTGGAGAGGTGCTGGATGAGAGCGTTGGTGCCAAAGCAACCCTTGAGGCACTGCGACAACCTTACGCTGAAGCCCTGGCATGGAAGGATTCCGGTAGCCCAGTCTCACCCTGGAAGCGTGGCGTTGGCCTGGGCTGTGCTTGGCAAACAGTTGGAGGGGAGAGGGGTGCAGGCGCAGGGGGAGACTGGCACGGCCGAAAGCTTGGGCATGCCAAGGCTGCCGTTGAGCTGCTAGAGAATGGCCGAGTCCGAGTCCTTGTAGGATGTGTGGAAAAGGGCCAGGGCCTCACCACAGCACTTGCCCAGATGACTGCTGAGGAGCTAGGCGTCAGCGTATCCGCTTTAGATATGGTCTGGGGCGACACCTTCCTGGCGCCATATCCTGTTGCTACCAGCGGACAGCGTACTACGTTTCACGTTGGCGGCGCCGTGTTGAAGGCGAGCCAGAGCCTGAAACAGGCTCTAAAGTTAGCCGCAGCAGAGATACTGGAAGACTCCGCAAGGAACGTTGTTTTTGAGAACGGTCATGCCTTTTCATCCCGGTTTGCCAGTGAGAAGGTGTCCTTTGAACAGCTGGCTTTGTATTTTAAGGAAAGACGATTGCCTGTTAAACACGAGGGCACATTTGTCTTGGAGAAAAGCCAAATGGGCCAAGGGCCCATCTACGGCTATTCTTCGCAGCTGTCTCTGGTGGAGGTAAACCTAGACACGGGCCATGTCAGAATCCCTAAAGTAGTTTATGCGGCGGATGTAGGGAAGGTCCTAAATCCTCTAATTCTCGAGGGGCAAGTAGAGGGAGGGATAGCTATGGGCACAGGGCGTGCATTGAAAGAGCACTTCGTTGCTGGAAAAACTCGCACTTTAAAAGACTATGGGCTGCCGACGATAATGGATGTCCCTGACGAGGTGAAGCTGATTTGTATCGAGAACCCTGTTTTCGGTGGCCCCTTTGGCTCCAAGGGTGCGGCTGAGATGTGCGTTATTCCTGGTCCTCCATCTGTAGTCAACGCTATAGCAGACGCCACGGGCGCCAGGATTTACGACCTCCCAGCCACGCCTGAGAATATTCTCCGGGCTCTTAGCAAAAAGTAGCGTCTGGTATTCTCGACCCCACACCTCGCTGTGAATCTGTGTCAGCGTACCGGGGACGAACTTGGGTTAAGCTCAATGGCTACCGGGCGGAAGCCTCGCCTCCGGTTTTTATCTACAGATTAGGGGGAGCGGTGTCGGTTTGACGGTGAAAGGATTTCTGTTTTAGTAAAAAAAGATAGCTTCGAAGGTTTTTTCTTTTTTGTCACTACGAACTCCGGTATAGAATGCAAGATGGAGGCAAGAAATGACGCAACCATTGGCCGGACATGTTAAGCACTGGGAAGAACGCCAAGTCCGCACGATGTGCCGCCTCTGCCTGAATAGATGCGGGATCGTCGCTACGATCCGCAACGAAAAGGTGGTTCGCATCGACGGCGATGCCGCCAATCCCTACAATCAGGGCAAGGCCTGCGCCAAGGGGCGCGCGGGTTTTTACACGATCGATTCTCCGTACCGCGTCACTCGTCCCCTGCGGCGCACCAATCCGCGCAAGGGTCCGGGCATCGATCCGGGTTGGGAAACTATTTCGTGGGAAAGTGCGCTCGACATCGTCGCGGCGAAGCTGAAAGAGATCGGCGCGGATGACCCCCGCAACCTCTGGCGCGTAACCTTCGACCGATCCCTGCTCGATGAAATCTGGTGCGCCGCTTTCGGCACCTCGCTCCAATCTGTATCCTCCGGCTTTTTCTGCGGCAACGCGGTGCACCCCCTCCATTTTCTCAATCAGTTCGCCGCCGAGGCGGTGCCCGATGTCCCGCTTACCCGCTATATCTTGTCGGTGGGGGGACAGTTCGGCGCCGTTGTCCACTACGATACCATGAACGGCGCCTTCGAGCTGGGGCGCAACCGCGAGCGGATCAAGGTGGTGGTCGTCGATCCGCTTTGCAGTCACGCGGCGAGCATGGCGGATGAATGGATTCCGATTCGGCCGGGGACGGATGCTGCGTTTCTATTGGGCCTGATCAATGTTCTCGTCAACGACCTGGGGATCTACGATGCCCCCTTTTTAAAAACTTTCACCAACGCCCCTTACCTGATCGGCGAAAACGGCCATTACCTGCGTGATCCCGCTACGCGAAAAGTACTCGTGTGGGACATGGCGACTCAGACCGCGAAGCCTTTCGACGCCGATGGCATCGACTTCGCGCTGTTGGGGCGTTATCGGGTGTCGGGAGAAGAGGCGCGACCGGCTTTGCAAGTGATCGCCGACAGCGCGCGCGGCTACACTCCGGAAGAAGTTTGCCGCATCACCGGCATTCCCGCCGCGACCGTGCGACGAATAGCACAGGAATTCGGTGCAGCGGCGAACATCGGCTCAACCATCCAAATCGACGGTCGAGAGCTTCCTTACCGGCCCGCGTCCGTCACCTGGTATCGCGGTCTCAGCTCCCATAAGCACGCCCTCATGAACGGCTTTGCCGTGATGCTGCTTCAGACTCTCATCGGCGGATTGGATGTCCCCGGCGGATTGATGGGCTATCACCGGGTCAAATATCGCACAACCGAAGATGGCCTGCTTGCGACCATAGCGCATCCGGGCCGTGTGGGATCGGGGCCGGGCCCCACCAATCCCTATCCACCGCGCACCGTGACGCCGCCTCAGTCGATCGACCTCTTCGAGCTCTTCCCGGTGGCCTGTTACAGCAGGACGTTCGCTGTAAAGGCGATTCTCGAGCCGGAAAAGTACCACGCTCCCATCCGGCCAAAGATGCTGCTTCAGCGCCGCTCCAATATGGCTTTCACCGGCGCGGGACGTGAAATAATGACGGAGGTGCTGCGCAGCGTTCCTTTCATCGTCTCGTTCGCCCTTGAGATCGATGAGACCGCCGAGTTTGCCGATGTGATTTTTCCGGACCTCCATTATCTCGAGCAACTCGAGCCGGGAGTGAGCGGCGAATACCACACGGGCTCTCAGCCGGCGACCTTTTATGGATCGAGGCCGGTCTTAAACCCTCCCTTCGATTCGCCTTGGGATCGGCTCGTGAGTCACGACGAGATCCTCCTGGAGTTGGCCGACCGCGCCGGTTTTCTGGAAGACGTTTACGCCGCCTGCAACGCGATGTGGAAGCTGCCGCCCGCCTATGCCCTGAAGCCCGGCGAACGGTATTCGTACGAGGAATTGATGAATCGCGCTCTCAAGTCCGTGCATGGGGAAGACAAGGGGCTGGAGTGGTATAAGAAGGATGCGATTCTCGTGAAAGAACGGAGCATCGAAGCGCGCTATCCGGGGGCTTTTCCGAAGCCGAGAATTCATGTTTACCACGAATACATGCTTGAGGCCGGGCGCCAGGTGGATGCGCTGACTCGCGAACTGAACATTCCTTGGGACACCTCTGGCTACGTTCCTCTCGCCGAGTGGCGTCCCTGTCCCGCGCACGAGCCCAAGTCGCCTGATTTTGACCTTTACATGATCACTGCCAAGGCCCCCTATCACGCCCTGACCGCGACCGGCAGCAATCCGCTGCTTCGAGAGGTTGGTCTGCGTCTCGGCTACCATGAGATCGCGCTTTCCCCCGAGGCTGCGAAGCGCAAAGGGCTGAAGAACGGCGACTGGGTGGAAGTGGAGACCGATTCGGGAAAGAAGGCGCAGGGCCGGCTGAAACTCACCCATGCGATTCATCCCGAGGTCGCGTCGGTCTGGGCCTCCGCCGGCAGATGGGCAAACAGCGCGACGCAGGGAAAAGAACCGCTGGGTATCCACTTCAATTCTCTGCTCACGCTCGATGACGAGCACCTGGACTTTGTCAGCGCGGCCGTCGACTCTTGCCTGCGAGTCAAAATTTCCAAGCTTGAGTCGGGCCATTGAGAAGGAGATTGCGTGATTGAAGCCAGGATTCATTTCTTCGGGCCGATCCGAGGTCTGGTCAAAAAAAAGGAGCAACTCGTCGTCCTCGAAGAGGGCGCCACCGTGCGGCGGTTGTTGGATGAGTTGGGGCGCGCCAACGGCGCCGAGTTCCGGCGCTACCTGGTAATCGAAGGAGCCACGGTGAACCCGGCGCTGGTGATTTTCTTGAATGGCGAAAGCCTCGACGAGAGCCTCAATCTCGACGCCCCGTTGCCGTCGGGGCCCAGAGTCGATGTGATGCTGGCGAGCCCGATCCTCGGCGGGTAGAGCTCGATCGGTACGAAATGTAGAGGTATAGCCCCCATGAAAACAGAGCTGCCCCACGGATACTGGAATCCAAAAATCGAGCTGATGCCCAAAGGCAAACTGAGGCGGCTTCAGCTCAAACGGGTTCAAGATGCCATTCGATATGCCTGGGAAAGTTCGCCGTTCTATCGCAACCGCATGGCGCAGCACGGCGTTACGCCCGAGAGCATTCTAACCCTCGAAGATTTTTTCCGAAAATTTCCGGTCACGCGGAGAGAAGATCTGGAGCGAGACCAGTTGGCGAATCCTCCTTTTGGAACGCGGCTTGCGCTCCCTTTGGAAAAAGCGCTGCGGTATCATTCGACGTCGGGAACCACCGGCAAGCCGCCTGTGCGGGCTTTCGACACCGAAAGAGACTGGCTCTGGGGCGGCGATGCCTGGGCCACGAGTCTGTATAACTTCGGTGTCAGGCCGGACGACGTGGTCATGGTGGCGTTTGGCTACGGCTCCGTCCACG
>ORMF010831309.1_pt1 | contig 11651 bp, 6 predicted proteins | sample 1779871 | NCBI WGS metagenome assembly ORMF01 (sample SAMEA104232316, study PRJEB22302) | groundwater metagenome | biome: forest; feature: aquifer; material: groundwater | place: USA | collected 2011-08-07 | depth 5.4 m
ATCATAGTTTCAGAAGCCCGACCGTGAGGGAGGGCCCGATCATTATCATGGCCCTGGCTTACGCGCGGGCTTCTGACCCGCACTGAATCACAAATAGAAACAGCGAGACACCAGAGCGATGTCTCGCTGTTTCCCGCGGCTCCCAAGTGTTAGAACTGGAGCTTCATGGCGAATTGAATCACGCGCGCCGATTCACCCGTCTGCACGATGGTCTGCGTCGACGGCGGCGCCACCGTGGCACAGCAGGTCTGAGCAAAAAACGGTGATGACAGGGCCGGAGAGCCAACACTCGCATCACGCGGATTGTCAAAGTTCGGATGATTCAAAGCATTGAACATCTCCATCCGGACCTGTAGCTTGAACCGTTCGGAAATCTGGAACACCTTGATAAAACCAAGGTCGAGGTTCCAGTAATTCGACGCTACAAAAATATTTCGGCCGGCGCCGTTTTGGCCCGGCGCTGGAACTGCGAAGGCATTCTTGTTCGCGAACAGCACAGGACCCACCACCCCAGGACGATTTTGCAACTGAGCCTTAATTGGAGTAAGAACGACGGCGCGTGAAACGTGCCCGGAATTGGAGGTCAAGCCACCGGGAGACGTACCTGAGTTTCCACCGCTATTTATGCTGAACGGTTCGCCGCTCATGAAGGTGAAAATGCTGTTGACAGTCCAACCACCGAGGATCTGGTTAACGACCCCATGAGAAGAACGCAGAAACTGTCGCCCTTTGCCGATTGGGACTTCCCACACCGAGGCTGCTTGCAGCACCTGCGTGCGATCGAAATCAGAGCGACCGCGTTCGTCACGGAAATTTCGATTATCACTTGGCGTCCGCGAATTCGTGGTCGAAAGGCCGCCACCAGATGAGGCACCGACGGGGTCCACCGACTGATTGTCGATTGATTTTCCGAACGTATAGGCCATGCTCAGACCCAGCCCGCTGCTGAACCGTCGCCGTAGCGTGAATTGAGCGGCGTGATAATTCGAGTCACCGTTATTACTAAGATAAGTAATCACGTTGAATTGCTGGTTCGGCCTCAGCTTAAGACCCAACGTCGTGTCCTCAATTCGACCTGCAAAGTTGCCCGCCGCATTGAGGTCCAGATCGCTCACGCTTGTCGATGAATTCAAGAAGGTGGCCGCAGCGCTGGACGTCAACCCACCCTGAGTTTGCAATTGAGTCAGCAGTGGAGGAGCCAAGCCGGTCACCCCGGCCGGACAATTAGTTCCGTCTGGTCGGCAGCCATTCGCTCGATTTTGCTGCATGATCAGGAATGACGGAACAATTGCATTCGCGTTGATCTGGTTAGCGTTGTACGCCATGAATAAGCGTTCACCACGGCGCCCGATGTAAGCGGCCTGCAGCACAAATCCTCCGGGCAGCTCTCGTTGAATACTAAAGTTCCACTCGTGAACCGTGGGCAGGTTCATGTTCGGGTCAAATACGGCAATCGGCGGCGCGTTCGTGCGGAGTTGTTGCGGCGCCGTGAGCAACGTCAATGGCTGAATCGAAGGCGCGGGCAGTTGGGTCGGAAAGCCACCAGAGACGGTGTTACCAACCGCCGGAGAGTTAGCGCATCCCGCCGTGATTGTAGAGAAGGGGAAAGTCGTCGTGCAGCTCTGCACCAAACCGGGAATTCTGCCTGCAACTGCCGTTACCTGAAATGACGAGATGGTGTCAAAGGCAATGCCATAGCCGAGGCGAATAACGCTTTTGCTGCTGTCACCAAAAAGCGTACGCATAATGCCCGATTTAAAATCGGGACTATAAGCGAGGCCGAACCGTGGTCCGATCGCGCCGTTGAATGAACCTCCATACCAACGTTTGGCTTTGACAAAGGTCACTGCACCGGGCTGGTTGACGACCGGAGTTGCCGGCAGCGGCGTACCCACAATCGGCGAGCCGGCGACGTAAACATTGTCCGAGGGCGAGGTGTTGGCCGGCGGATTGATTTCCCATCGAGCGCCGTAGTTCAAGGTCAGATTTGACCGAACTTTCCATTCATCCTGAAAGTAAAAGTCGTATTGGTCGAGGTTATGCTTTTCCGCATACAACGAAATATTGTTGCCGGACTTAAAGGGCAGAAACACATTATCCTTGAGATTAGAGATGAAGGTCTGCGAGATTCTGGCCGGTAGACCGTAGAGGTTGTTGATAAGTCCGCCCAGCGTGGTGTTGTCCGTCGAGTTAATGCCACCCGCGGCTAAGAAGGCGCCGCCGGCGGTGCTGAACGGATCGCGGTTTGATGGAGCAAACGTCACTGCAGGCGTTACGTTGATGCCGCCGGGTTGGCCACGTTGATCGACGTGACGATAGAAACGAAGGTTGGCTCCCATACGGAATACATGAGACCCACTGACCATACTCAAATTATCCAGCAGCTGCGGCGTCGTAACCCACCGGGCTGTTCGCGGCGTGTTTATGTAAGGCTCGCTGATGTTGTTGAAATCGAAAGGCGGCACGTCCGGCCATGCGGGATTAGCCTCGCCCTGGGTGAACAGGAAGCGGAAGCGCGCGAATCCGGCAGTGAATTCGTTGACCAGCCGTGGCGAGATTACTCGCCGATAACTAATCGCCAGATTTGAGGTACGGCGGAACACTTCACCGAGCGCCGGACCAGCGGGATAAACCTGCGGCCTGCCGTTTAAGGGATCGCCCTTCAAAGTGTTGTAATCGGACCAAAGGTAACGCGCGAACATACTATTGTTCGCGTTGAAGTTGTGATCGATACGAGCGGCATAGGCAGGCCCTCTAACCTGTGTCGGCGGATTCCACAGGAAAGCCGCTGTGTTGAGGCCGTCACCAGAACCAAAGTTGTTCGGCAAAGGCATCGGCGTCAAGGTCGACGTCACTATGGTATCGAAGTTTCTGTTGGCAATATTGTTAGGATTGTTTGTTGCCGAGCGGATGTCATAGGTCCGCACGCAGCGAAGTGATGTGGGTGTCGCGCAAAGCGGCACGACCAACGCGCCCGTGCCATCTACCAGCAGCGGATTGTTACGCGTAATAGTCGTACCGTTAATTACCAAAGGGTTCGACGGATCCGGCACGAAGTAACGGAAGATTCCGCTCCGTGCTTGCTGCGTGTAAACAATGGGTATCCCAAAAGTTTGATCTATCGGCTGGGTGAAGTCGATGCGGTTTGTCTGATAACTACCAAAAAAGAAAGTCTTGTTCTTCTTGATCGGGCCTCCCATTTCGAAACCGTACTGACCCATACGAATCAATGGCTTCCCCGTCTTCTGCGCATTAGCGAAGAATTCGTTAGAGTTGAGGGCTTCATTGCGAAAGAAGTAGAACCCCGTGCCATGATACTCGCTGGTGCCACTGCGGGTAGCTATCGAGATCGATGCGCCGCTGTTGCGACCTTCTTCGGCGGTAGCGTTGTTTGTAGTTACTTTGAATTCCTGGACGTTATCAGGATTGATGCGATAAAGGTTGCTCACCGGATTTGGAACCGACGATTCGTTCGCTTCGATGCCGTCAATGGTCACGTTATAAGCACGGTCACGAGCGCCGTTTACATGTACCCCTGAGCCGGCGGCGCCCGCGGATCGCTGCACGACCCCGGGTTCGAGTAGTAGCAGCGTCAGCGGAGTGCGTCCATTGAGCGGCAATGCTTCGATGGCTTTTTGCTCAACCACATTTCCGATCGTAGCGTTCGCTGTCTGTAGTTGTTCGGTGCCGCCAGTAACCGTCACGGTTTCGGAAACCGCACCAACTTCGAGCGCGGCATCGACCGTCAGCGGCGTTCCAACCTCCAGGGCGTTTTTCGTTTTCTGCAGGGTCTTGAATCCCTGTTTCTCGACCGTTATCGTGTAATTCCCGACTGGCAAAGAAGAAAAGGAATACAAACCCGAGTCGTTAGTGATTTGCGTGCTGGTTACACCGGTGGCTTCGTTCTTCGCCGTCACAGTGGCGCCGGGAACAACTGCTCCCGCTGTATCTCTCACCGAGCCGGTGATGTTGGACGTGCCGGTTTGGGAGACAGCCGTAAGCGCGCAAACGACAAAAAGGATTAGCGCGGTCAGACTACGGGTTAGGTGCGTTAGCTTTAACATGGGGTCCTCCTAAGCTGGAATCAACGCCGCTGGCAGTCACGCCAACGGCGGAGTGCAATACAATCGGAAAAGTTTGGCGAACAATGACGAGCGAGAATCAGGAATCCAACGACACTACCCTTACAACGAATTAAATTTGTGAAGGAGTATATGCCTGAAGAGTTTTAGGTCAATAGTTTTTTATTTGATCGAGACCATAGCCGAACTCGATACGAGCACAGATTTGATCACAAGGACAACGGATTAAGGGAGCAGAACCCGTCTGCCTCACGGCTGATCGACAGAACTCAGAGCGCTGCACAGGATTTGCAATGCGGATATGTCGTCGATAACTTTGCAGTTCAATAGATCTCTATCCGAGAGACTTTTCCAATAGCAGTCGAGAGTAATACCATACAGGTCAGCACTTCGAGCGGATCATTTGGGTTGGTCACGCATATGATCGGTCTGGACGGCCGGGCGTTTAATTCGCGCTTGATACGAAAATATGGAAGACCGATCCATTATTCTGAAAAAGTCTACGTGAGATTTGCGGTAGCATGGCTCTCTCTCTCCGCCATCACCTCTGTTTATCGGACTAATAAATTCTTTTAGTTTTGATTGTAAGTCTCGCCCTACTAGAATCGCTGGTCTTCCCGCAAATGTTCGGCAAGGCCGTGGGCAACGGTCCAACAGTTAGTCTAAATCGTCTTCCAGGTAAAGAGGAAAAATTCATGAGACATCACCTTCAGTTTCTCCGCGTCGTGTTTGCAGCAATTGCTCTCTTTAGCTTTGCGGCCATGGCCTCGGCCCAGGAAATAACGGGCTCGATCAACGGCACCGTGAAAGATTCGAATGGCGCCGCGGTGGCGGGCGCTACAGTGACCGTCACGGATGCGCAAAAGAAAGTTGTGGTTCGCACCGCGACCACTGATAACGACGGCGCCTTCTCGGCCCCGGACCTGACCTCAGCTATCTACGACATAACAGTGGAAGCGCCGAACTTTAAGAAGCATATCGAAACAAAACTCAAATTAGACGTGGGACAAAAGCGCGGCCTGGATGTGGTTCTCGAACCTGGCAGCATCACCGAAGTAGTCACCGTCGAAGCACACCCGCTGGCGGTTGAATTGAGGACGGTTACTGCCGCCACAGTAATTAGCGGAGAGCAGGCTCGTGAACTTTCTCTCAACAATCGCAACTGGGTGCAACTGATTACCCTCGCTCCCGGCGTTTCGAACGACCTTGCCGATCAGGTCTATGTCGGCACGACCAATCCTGCCGGACAAGCCAACATCATGAACATTTCGGTCAATGGCGCCCGCAGCGCTCAAAACACCTACACGGTCGATGGCGCAGACGTTACGGACCGCGGATCGAACATCACCATCCAGGCATATCCGAGTGTTGACTCGATCGCTGAATTCCAGGTGCAGCGCAGCCTGTTCGCGGCGGAATCCGGACGCAGCGGAGGTGGGCAAATCAACGTCGTCACCCGTGGCGGCGGCGAGAAGTTCCACGGATCAGTCTTTGAATTTGTTAGAAATGATAAGCTGAATGCTAATGATTTTATTTCGAACCGCAATTCCAATCCCCCCTTTGGCCGCGAGTCTAACGGCAAAGCCAAGCGCACACCTTTCCGATATAACAACTATGGCTTTACCTTCGGCGGTCCAATTTATGTCCCCAGATTTGGCGAAGGCGGAAAGGCCGCAAGCAAACTGAAGCGAACCTATTTCTTCTTTTCCGAAGAACAGCGCAAGGACCGTCGGTATCCGCTCCTGACCGGCTCGGTGCCCGACTTGAATATGCGCCAGGGAATTTTTCCGGTTGATATTTGTTTGAGTGCCAATGCCCCGTCGACGAACGCGGCTCTCCAACAATGCTTGAACTTACTTCCGGCAGGGACACCCCTATCGTCTCGCGCTACCATTAATCCGATCGCGCAACAATACCTTAACCTGGTCTACAACAAACTGCCTCCCCCCACCGATCCGGTCACCCGCGCGCTGGTTTACCCGGCCATAAACGTGGCCGATTTCCGTCAGGAAATTCTGAGGATCGATCATTCATTTTCAGATCGGTTGACAGGTTATTACCGATACGAACACGACAAGATTCCCACGATTGACGTGAATTCGCTCTTCTCATCCGGTTCAGGGCTGCCCGGTGTTTCGACGAGCGCCACGGATTCACCGGGACGGACCCACACCTTGCAGATGACCTGGGTAGCCAATCCGAATTTTGTAGTAGTGGGTCGCTGGACCTATGGTTATGGTGCAATTCTGAGCAAGGACATTGGCAGTCTGGCTTTGGCTAATTCACCAATCACGCCGCCCCTGGCTTATCCCAATACCAAGGACATTGTGCCGATTATCTCCGGCAACGGATTTAGTACTTTGACGGAGTTCGGACCCTACAACAATTTCTCTTACAAGCACAACTTTGCCGGTGACGTGACCATGGTACGTGGCAGTCACACGATGAAGTTCGGTGGCCAGTATTCGTACTATCGCAAGAACGAGAATGCTCTAGCGGGAAACAACCAGGGACTCTTCAGTGGCTTCTTGAATACTGTCCCGAATAGTGTTGTCCAAACTAATGTGTTATCACCCGCTGTCCAAGCGGAACCCAACGCAACGCTGAAGGCGCGATATACCAACTTCCAGCTGTTCGCAAATTTCTTGACGGGAAATAACGTCTCCTTTAGCCAGGCTCGTTTCGACTACACTGCAGACCTGCGCCAGATTGCGATCGAACCCTACGCGCAGGACGAGTGGCGTTTTCGCAAGAACATAACAATCTACTACGGCGTTCGTTATTCGTATTTCGGTGCACCATACGATCGGAATGGCCGGCTGACGAATTTCGATCCTTCGGTCTTTAGCGCGGCAAACGCTCCTCAGGTCACCGGAGGCGGCGCCCGGGTTGTCGGCACAGGAAATTTCTGCAATGGTTTGATCGCGAATGCGCAGAACCTTCAAACTGCCGCCAACGGGTGCGTCCCGGCGGCTTCGCCATACGGTAAGTATGTAATCAAGGCACCCAAAGGTGATTTCGGGCCCCGCTTCGGCATCGCGTGGGATCCCTTCGGCAAAGGCACGACCTCCGTTCGCACCGGCTACGGCATTTATTACGATCAAGTCCTGAACGGAACCTACGAGCAGAACATTGGTCTGAATCCACCGTATCAGGAGACGTTCAACGTGAGCGCGGTTTCTGGTGGCACGGGAACCGTCGCCACAACTCCACGACTCGATCAGCCAGTTCCCACTGGCGTAACAGTAACCGCCGCTGCTTCAACCACATCGGCGAACGTGCGCGCCCTGCAACCAAACTGGAAGGATCCATACATGCAGCATTGGTCCCTCGAAGTCCAACATCAGTTCGGAGAGCAAGGAAAAACTCTGCTGAGTGTGGGCTATTTCGGATCAAAGGGAACCCACCTGATCGGCGCATATGAACTCAATGAAATTGCTCCGGGCGTCGCGCTGAGATCGCAATGTGCGTCAGGCGCGAACACACTACAGACACCGGGTGTGGTAACCGTCCCCTGTCAGGTGGCGGGAACATATTTTGGCGGCACTGGTGGCGTATCGTCGAATATTCTCGACCAGATCCGGCCATTCCGCGGCTATCGTTCCATCAACATGATCACGCCCCAGTTCAATTCGAATTACCACAGCTTGCAGACCCTCGCGCAGAGACGTTTTTCCGGATCGTCGCAGATCAATGTGGCTTACACCTGGGCAAAGAATCTGACGGACAGCCAGAACGACCGCAGCAATGCGCCGATGAATTCGTATAACGTTCGCCTGGATCGTGGTCGAGCAACTCTCGATCGTCGCCACATCTTTACGGCCAACTATATTTACGATCTCCCGATCCTGAGAAACCGCCACGACCTCGCTGGAAAAGTCTTGGGTGGCTGGGAAATCTCCGGTATCGTCACCCTGCAAACCGGGCTGCCCTTCTCGCCCCTGGGCGCGAATTATGACGCCGCCGGACTCGGCAACATCCCAGCAATCATTGCCGGCAATCGTCCGAATACGTTATGCAATCCCAATGCGAACGCGCCGCGTACTTTCTTGCAGTATTTCAACACTGCCTGCTTCCAAACTAATCCTACTACCGGAACGATCGCGGGAAATAATGTTAATACCGGCGGCCGCGGCACGATCGACGGCCCGCCGACAAAACGGTTCGATTTCTCGTTGTTCAAGAACTTCCGGTTCGGCGAATCCGTGACGTTTCAGCTTCGCGCAGAGGCTTTCAACGTTTTCAACCATACGAATTTCCGTACGATCGTTACCAACATTACGTCGGCCACCTACGGTCAGGTCTCGGCCGTGCGTGATCCGCGCACGATTCAGATCGGCGGGAAGTTGTCGTTCTAACTAACGCGTCCACTTTCGGGCTTAACCGAATGCCCGCGGCGAAAACGCCGCGGGCATTCGCATTTTCAAATCCATAATTGCTCTGGAATTAGCGACTAATGCTACAATATCGGTCCGAAACCACTTCCACACTACAGCGAAAAGGTAATTGAGCATGACCAACGAAGAAATGCAGCGGGCGATGGACTTCATCGTCGAGACTGAGGCGAAGTCAAGCGCGAAGATCGATGCCCTTGCCGAGGCTCAGAAGCAAGGGCAGAGTGAGGCCGACCAGAGATGGGCCCGCGCCGACCAAAGATGGGCCCGCACCGAAGAAAGCATTCGCGCCTTGCTAACGATCGCAGAAATACACGAGCGAGAGATATCCTCCATCGGCGACCAAACGCGCGCAACCGACGAGCGCCTGAACGCGCTTATAAATGTAGTGGAACGCCAAATCACTGAAGGTCGCAACGGAAAGCCGTAAGACACCCCGACGGCAAGCCCATGATCCTTCGCAATGCCCGCCTCGTCCTGCCGGAACAAGTCGTCGAAGCGTCCAGCCTGTTTATTGAAGACGGCCGCATCGCGCAGATCGTTGATTCGCATTCAGATCGATCCGGTAAGCTGGACTCGGTTATTGATCTTAACGGTCTCACCCTCTTCCCCGGATTCATCGATGTCCATATTCATGGCGCAACCGGCGTCGACGCGATGGCGGCGACGGTTGACGACCTGCAACAAGTCTCAGCGTTTTTGGCGCGCAAGGGTGTGACGGCATGGCTGCCGACGCTGGTGCCTTCCGCCGATGAACAATACGAACTCTCAATTCGCGCAATTGATGAGGCAGTGGCACAGACTTCAGTTTGTGACTCCTCTGACGCAGTGACTGATCACAGACTGAAGTCTGCGCCACCGGCAAGGGTCATCGGCGTTCATTACGAAGGACCATTTGTTAATAGCGAACAATGCGGTGCGCTTCACCGCGAGCATTTCAGGACGTTTAAGGACATCGCCGACCTTGATTCCTTACCCACTCTCAAACACGACGGCGCTGTCCATCTTATGACGCTCGCTCCAGAAACTGACGGAGGGATTGACCTGATCAAAGAACTGCGCAGGCGGGGATGGATCGTCTCAATCGGTCATACGCGCGCTAACCTCGAAGTGCTGGATCAGGCGCTACAGGCCGGCGCGCGCCATATGACGCACTTCATGAATGCCATGACGCCATTGTATCATCGCGCGCCCGGGCCGGTCGGTTGGGGTCTGATCCACGACGAGGTCACCTGCGACATAATCGCCGATGGGGTGCATCTGGATTCGTCGATACTCAAAATAATTCTGCGCTGCAAAAGTGCGGAGCGAATCTCCTTGATCAGCGATGCTGTTTCGCCCACAGGGCTTGGCGATGGTGAGTATCAAATCTGGGGCGAAACAATTCATGTCAAAAATGGCCGGACGCAAAACGCACGCGGCAGCATTGCCGGTTCCGTTATCACCATGCTGGACGCTGTGCGAATGATGCTCTCGTTGGGCGCGTCGGAATGTGAAGTCGCGCGCATGGCGTCATTGAATCCCGCATGTTTGCTGGGAATCGATCACGATTGCGGCTCGATTCAAGTAGGAAAGCGCGCCGATCTGGTAGCTCTGGATCGAGCAGGCGAGGTGCGGCTGACGATGATCGGTGGATTCCCCGCAATGACAAATTAGTAATCGACAATGAAAAATCAAATAGACGGTCTACATTCCGTTTATCAATTCTCATTTTCCATTTATCACTTCCGGAGAAACCAACTCATTGAAACGAGACCGCAAAGAACAGTATCGGACGCGGCTTACCGCGGACCAGCAAAGCCGCCGGCCCGAGATATAAACCCGGACCCACTTCGCGCACTTCATCGACAATGCTTCTGATGAGCGGCGGGTTGCCGGGGCCTGAATAATCCAGAATAAAACTCGGCTGCCCATCCAGAAACGAAGCATCGAAACGCGTCTGGAAAGGAAACCACCTCATCTTTCTTAAAAGGTTAATGCGGTTGATGCCTGCGCCCTGCTCGTGGTCCCGGCTCTTAAACGATTTCCCTTCCCACGGGAAAGCAGATGAAGCGCCGAAGCTCCGCAGCAGCCACGCCAGTGGGCCTCGGCTGGGAGAGCGCCAGGCCAACATCGCTCCGACCGCGTCGCCGTCCAGATCAGAGATGGTCGCCGGACGTTTTCCTTCACGATAGAGTTGCTCGAGTTGTTTGAAATTCATCCGGCGGAGGGCGGAAAGCTCCACTGAGAAACTCTCTTGAATCGTTTTCGCAGGTGCACTCATGATCTGCTCCTTTCGCGCTTGAGTAATCCGTAGCCACCTATAATTACGAGCGCCAGGCCGATTAGGATGTGCAAAATATCATCAACCCGAGTCCAGAGAAAATATTCCTGTGGCGGCAAATGCAGGTAGCTCGCCAACGCCTGATATAGATCAATGAGTCCGAATCCCGCGTTAAAGAAACTTATCAAAGACTCTCTGCGGGTCCATAGAGTTGTCAGGCCCAAAGACCCGAAGCAGAGATGAAACACGTTGTACGGAGGAGCTCCGCTGGTTAGTGAATGCTGGGCTGGGACGATAAAGCCGGCGACGCCAATCAGAATCAGGATCGGGGCGAAGATCGCTAAGGTTATGTAGTTGGCGCTCTTCATTGACGGTGGTTCCCGTTTTCGTCATACAGTCCGGCGCGCCGATACGATTCATCAAGGAGTTCCACTGGGTGACAAACTCGCAGGGACATTCCCGCTAAACGCGCGCCGGCGGCAATCTGCATGTGACAACCGGCATTGCCGGTAGCCAGGACCGTAGCACCGCTGTCCTGAATATTCTTCAGCTTCTCTGCCAGGACCTGTTCAGAGAGTTCCGGTTCCAATAAGTTGTAGACGCCGGCTCCTCCACAGCAAACATCACTATCTTTAAGGTGCGCGAAGTTAAGATTAGGGATCGCCCAAAGCATTTGCAAAGACGCGGTTGATGCGTGTTGTCCGTGAAGCAAGTGGCAAGACGCATCGTAAGTGGTGCGCTCGACGCCGATTGCCGCGCCGTTACGAAATCCGGACGCCTCGAGCTGCTGCCCGATGTCGCGCACCCGGGCGCTGAAGGCTCGCGCCCGGGCAGAATATTTTTCATCGTTAGCCAGCAGGTGTCCGTATGATCCCAGCATCGCGCCGCACCCACCGGCGTTCGTTATGACGG
>ORMF010884255.1_pt1 | contig 11650 bp, 11 predicted proteins | sample 1779871 | NCBI WGS metagenome assembly ORMF01 (sample SAMEA104232316, study PRJEB22302) | groundwater metagenome | biome: forest; feature: aquifer; material: groundwater | place: USA | collected 2011-08-07 | depth 5.4 m
GTCCTTCGACAGGCTCAGGACGAACGGGTGGTGCAGGGCAGCGACCGGTGGACTCGCGACGAACGGCAGGATCGGGACGCAGTCCGGCGTTGCTGTTTGAAAACGTCGCGGGATCGCGGTACCCGCTGGTCATCAACCTGTTCGGCAGCGAGCGGCGCGTGCGGATGGCGCTGGGCATGGAGCCGGGGGCGTTGGGCGAGAGCGTCGTGAGGGCGGTGCAGGAGCTGATGCCGCCGTCGCCGAGGGCGCTGTGGCGGAACAGGAGCACGCTGCTTCGCTTGCGCGCCGCGCGCACGGTGGGCGTCCGCAACGCCATCAGCCAGCAGGTGGTGGAGCGCCCCGGCGACCTGACGACGCTGCCCGCGCTCAAGAGCTGGCCGCGCGACGGAGGGCGGTTTCTCACTTGGCCGTTGGTGCTCACGCGCAGCCCGAAGTCGGGACGGAGCAACCTGGGCGTGTACCGGATGCAGGTGTACTCGGAGACGACGGCGGGGCGGCACTGGCAGCTGGGGCGCGGGGGCGGGTTCCACTACGTGGAAGCGGAGGAGCGCGGCGAGCCGCTGGAGGTGGCCGTGGCCATGGGCGGCGACCCGGCGCTGATGCTGGCGTCGCTGCTGCCGCTGCCGGAGATGCTGGAGGAGCTGGTCTTCGCGGGGTTGCTCCGGGGGAAGCCGACGCCGATGGCGCGGGGGAAGAGGATACGCGGGCAGGTCCCGGCGAACGCGGAGTTCGTGCTGGAGGGCGTTGCGCCGCCCGGCGAACGGAGGACCGAAGGCCCGTTCGGCGACCACCTGGGGCATTACTCGGAGGCGGCGCCGTTTCCGGTGTTCCACCTGCGCGCCGTCACCAGGCGGCGCAACCCCGTCTTCCCCGCCGCGGTGGTCGGGCGGCCTCCGCAGGAGGAGCGCTTCTGGGGCGAGACGGCGCAGGCGCTGCTGCGGCCCTTTGTGCGGCTGCTGCACCCGGAGGTGACCGACCTGTGGTCATACTACCAGGCGGGGTTCGTGAACCTGGTCGTCGCCGCCGTGCGGGGGCGGCACGTGAAGGAGCCCGTGAAGACGGCGCTCGCGTTGCTGGGCGAGGGCCAGCTTTCGCTGACGAAGTGCCTCATCCTGGTGGACCCGGAGGTGAACGCGCGCGACTTCAGGGCGGTGCTTCGGGCGGTGCGGCGGAACTTCAGCCCGGAGCGGGACTTCACGCTGCTCTCCCGCGTGGCGCTGGACACGCTGGATTTCACGAGCTACCAGATGCACCTAGGCAGCCGCATGGTGCTGGACGCGACGAGCAAGCCGGGCGCCGGCTCGCCGCTGGAGGCGACGCTGCAGCCCCGCGTGGCGGAGGCGACAGGTGGCGGAGGGCGGGATGCAGGGGCGAGTCATGACTCGCCCCTACGGGCCGACCCCAAGGCCATCTGCCCGGAGATCAAGCGATGGCGGCTCGTTGAGGACACGTTGCTCGCGGTGCAGGTGGACTATCCGGCACGCGATGTGCTGGAGCGTTTGATCGCTGCCCGCGGCCTGCAGGGAGTCAAGCTCATCGCGGCGGTGAGCGCGGACGTGGACCTGGACGATGACGACGCGCTGCTGTGGGGCATCTTTATGCGGTTTGACCCGGCTCGCGACGTGCTGTTCACGGATGCGAGGCTGACGGGTGTGCAGCCGACGTACAGGGGCGTCATGGGCATTGACGCCTCGTGGAAACCAGGCTATCCCGAGGTGCTCCGGATGGACGAGGACGTTGTGCGGAGGGTGGACCAGCGTTGGGGGGAGTACTGGAGTTAGGGCCCGGCAGTTTCGGATGGGGAGCGGCGGCGAGAAGAGGGGCAATCTGCTTCGGAATTAGACAATAGCGCTGATTGATGCGGGTATATTACGAATGACCGAACTCCTCCTATGCACGGATGCGTTCGCAAGGTATAGTGAACACGCACGGAAGCGACAGGGCCGCAAGCTAACGGCCAGCCGTGGTTGGGAAGGGAGCAGCATGGGTACGCCGAACATTCAACAGGACCAGGCTTGGGGGGCGCTCGCGGGCGTTCCCGAGGCGGAGCGCCGCAACGCGATGAAGCAGCGCTACGTTGAGGTTGCTCGCTTGCCAGAGGCGGAGTTGCACGCCAGGATGCTGAGGATGGCGCACGCCGAATACGCACTCGCTGACGCAGCGCTCCGCACCTTTACGCTTTCGCGGCTACAGGCCTGGCTCGAGCTGCCTGAAGACTCGGCGAGGAAGATCTCGGCGTCTTATGATGCTGTCATGCAGAAGATGTCCGGCCAGGCGGCGATGCGCCGCGTCTCAATGGTGCAAACCCTGGCGAGAGACTTCTCCGCGGAAGACGAGGCGCGTTTGCGCGTACTTGTCCCTGGTGTGCTTGGCGCCCTGCCAGAAAGACAGGCGGCGGCGAAGCTGTCACAGCCTGCACCGGCCAGCGCGGCGCGGCCTGAGCCCGCCAAGAAGGGCATCTGGCCCTTTAGGAAGAAGTGACGCTCTCCGCGCCGTTTCCGGCCTCTTGACGGCGTCCGGCCAACTTCGGTCAAGGCTCACGACGAGCGAAGCGTGCCGAGGACTGGGCACGCTTCGCTCGTTTGCGTGTCAGCGAGGCGAAGGGCAGCGGGGCGATGAAGGCCGCGGAGTTGGGAAGTGAGTGCCGTGGCAGTCCATGGCTGGCGAGACCGAGATTGCTCTTGCTCACCACCGGACGGGGCATGTGTCTTTGACAAACCGCTCCGCAGTCACTACGTTTCTGAATATCGCAAGGGTCGCCCAAAAGACCACCCCGATTTGACACACCTCAGCATAGGTGCTAGTCTTTCTATACTAGTACACTAGCATACTGCTACTATCTGAGGGGGGAGCAATGGTACCGCTGTTGAGGTTGGACTCTGTCTCAGTCGCGCTCATTGCCTCCTCCTCGCCAACAGGCCTAGGGCCAAGGGCACTGAACGCGGGGGATCCATGGGTCAACCACACGGTGCTGGAGGCGTCCGTCTCGGAAGCACGGAGAACGCGTCATGCAGAGGCGCCCATGTCTCCCGCAAGCCGGGTAACTGGGCGCGAGAGAAAGCTATGACCAAACGGGTGGTCAGGGTGCCTCGAAACTTTGCCCAGATGGGCCAGAGGCAGCTTGAGATTTACGCGACCGAACTCTCCAAACACTTCCACGAAGGGTTACGTCTGCGAAGCGAGCTTGAGAGCCGCAATAGACAGCTGGAGCTCCTCCTTGCGCAGGTGGTCGCTGCTCAGGAAGAGGAGCGAAGGCGGATCGCCTCTGAGCTTCACGACGGTGCAGCCCAGCTGATGCTTGGCGTGCTGTATAGGGTGCAAATCATGTCGGCTGTACTGAACGAAGGCGGTAACACGGACCTCTTAACGGAGCTCGCCGACATCCAATCTATCGTGGATGCCAGCATTCGAGAGACCCGGCGTGTTCTTGTTGGACTGGGGCCTCCGAATCTGGAGCACCTAGGGTTGGTGGGAGCACTACGCCACGAGCTGGACCGTTTGAGCAAAGACGGGGCCAGTTGCACGTGGAAACTGACTGGGAAGCCCGTTCCCCTTCCGATCAGCTTGGAGACCACTATCTATCGCATCGTCCAGGAGGCGCTCAACAACGTGCGGAACCACGCGAAGGCCACTCGGGTCTCGTTGAAAGTGGAGTTCCGAGAAAACAAGGTCATGGTAAAGCTTGCGGACAATGGCAAGGGGTTTGACGTCCCGCGGACACTGGAGGGGGCGTTAGCAGCGGGGCGACTGGGTCTTTGGGGAATCAGGCAGCGAGCGCAGGCCCTGGGCGGTGAGCTTTCCATTGCCAGCGCGCCTGAATCTGGGACGACCATTCTCCTAACGCTTACCATCCCGGTCCGAGTCCCTGAAAAGGAGGCTGTGATCCATTTATGAGTACGATTCGTGTGCTTGTCGTTGAGGACCACCAGATCGTGCGCGAGGGCATTCGGCGGGTCTTGGAGTTGGAGCCTGATATCAAAGTCATGGCTGAGGCGGCTAATGCTGACCAGGCTTTAGAGCGGATGTCTGTCCAGTCCCCTGACGTTGTGCTCGTAGACATCCGAATGCCGGGCATGGATGGCATCCAGCTCACCAGGGAGATTAAGCGACGCGGCTTTGACGCTAAAGTCGTTATCCTGTCCACGTACGCGGACTATGTCAGCGAAGCGATTGCCGCGGGGGCCTCGGGCTATCTTTCCAAAGACCTGCAGCGCGAACAACTGGTCCAGGCCGTGAGAGATGTGCACCGGGGCTATGCTCCCGTACACATCAGGTTGGAACAGGACGGTTTACTCGGTATCACAAGCTCTCGTGATGAGTCTGAAACCCTCTCAGAGCGGGAGCAAGGAGTACTGAAGCTTGTTGCTGAAGGCGCGCAGGCGAAAGAGATTGCCGTAAAGCTATGCATTAGCGGGACTACCGTCAAGCGCACATTGCGCCAGGCGTTTGACAAGTTGGACGTGAAGAACCGTTCCGAGGCAGTTGCAGAGGCCATACGCCGCCAAATCATCTAAGCCCATACCTTAGGACAGGGCCGTAAACAAACGCGAGACAGCTCTGATCTCCTCGCCGTCGTTCTGGTTCAGCCGGCACGCACTGGCCTGACGAACGGAGCAACCCCCCAAAAAACTCTCCGCACCGTAGCGGAGAGTTTTTTGGGCTATCTGGGGATGCTTCGCCTCTGCTGGGTTTACTCCGGCTTTGCCCTGAAACTCTGCGCCCGACCGTCGCCGGTTACTGCGTGGTTTCGGTGCTGTTTTGTGCAATTCGTCCAATACCTTATCCCTCCCTCGGCTCCGCTCGGGACAGGCTCTGCCCCCTTCTTCCTTCGGCTTCGCTCAGGACAGGCTCTGCTGGAGAAGGGGGCAACAGTCCCTGAGAGAGGGGCGAAGCCCCTCTCTCAGGGACATGACCTCCCCTTGTGGCCGAAGCCCGATAACGTGGTCGCAAAGCCGTGAGGATTTTTTGGCAAAGCCGGGGTTACCTCTCAGCGAAGCGAGGGGCCCCGGTTCAGCATCACACCCAAATGCACGGTCGCTTCCTAGTCGTTTGTCTCTGTCACCTGTCTCTTTGGTCTGCGCTCCCATGGCTCTTTTGGTCCACAGCTTGGCCCATTCGGGCCATCGAAACGACCCAGCCGGTACTTCTCCGCTCCATCACTCTAGCCTCATAGTCCATCCTTGTTCAGCTTCCCCGGCGGGTTCTCCGCAGTGTCGGAGTTCCTGGGGGGAGGGGAAGCACAGGGGGGTCCAACACCGGGGGAGGGGGCAACGGTTCCACGTTGGTCCGCATGGAGTGACAGGCTTGGCGGACTGGTGGAGCCGAAGGCGTCGGATCTTGTCGACGCCGTGCGTCCCCGAAAGGCAGCTAGGTCATGAACTACGGATACATTGCCTTGGAAAAGGACAACCGCCTTGTCCGTGGCGCCATTGAGGCGGGCAGCGTTCGGCTGGTGGAGGACTGGCTGGCGCAGGCGGGGTTGAGGATCGTATCGATCCGGCCCATTACCGGTCCCGCAACGTGGCGCCGCCTTGTTCCCCAAACCTCCGGAGTAACAAGGAAGGACCTTGTCCTCTTCTCCGAGCAGTTGGCCACCCTCTTAAACGCCGGGACGTCTTTGGTGACCGCCTTGCGGCTTCTGGCCGACCAGAGCAGGGGGGCCGCGTTCAAGACGGTCCTCACGCGAGTCATTAACGATGTGAGGTCGGGGATGCCCCTCCACGAGGCTATGAGTAAGGCGCCCAAAATATTCCCCCAGGTTTACGTCCAGATGATCGCGGCGAGTGAGCGTTCAGGCACCTTAGAGTCCACGCTCCGGCATTTGGCGGCCTACCTGCAGAGGGAGATCGCCCTTGTGCAACAGGTGAGAAAGGCCCTGACCTATCCCGCCATCGTGGCGCTCGTAGGCATAGTAGTGGTCGGCATCCTTGTCACCGTGGTGCTTCCGGCGCTGGCGGAGACTCTGAATAGCCTCAACGCTCACCTTCCCCTCATTACGCGCTTGGTCATTGGCTTCAGCAACCTGGTACAAGCGTGGAAGTTGCCGGCTCTTCTGAGCCTGATCGTCCTGGCAGGCCTGGGAGCCTGGTACGTGAGCAAACCCTCCGGCAGAAAAGAGATAGACCGCAGGTTGCTCCGGGCTCCTTGGCTGGGGCGCGTCCTGGTACAGATGGGCCTTGGCCGGTTTAGCCGGAACATGGCGCTTCTTCTCAACGCCGGTCTCCCGATGCCGGAATGCCTGGCGCTCGCCCGATTCGCGTTTGGGAACAAGGCCTTTCAGGAGGCCATCATGCGGGTGCGGGCCATGGTGCTTGAGGGCAGCAGCCTGGGTCAGGCCTTTGGCGCTATTCCGTTTATCCCCGGACTCTACGTGCAGTTGATCCGGGTCGGCGAGGAGACTGGAGCGCTGGAGACGAACCTCAACGCGCTCGCCGATGTGTATGAGCGCGAAGTGGAGGACCACCTCAGCACCGTCACCAGTCTGGTGGAGCCCGCGTTGACGCTGGTTATGGGGGTCATAACCGGAGGACTGGCCCTCTCGGTGCTGCTGCCTCTGCTTAGCATCATGGACAGCTTGCAAACGCCATGATACGCAATCTGCTTCGCAGCCAATCGGGCTCAACCTTGGTGGAGCAACTCGTCATGATAGGCGTTGTCGGGACGGTATTGGCCGCGTCGCTGGGCGCGCTCGGAACCGGCGCCGTGGGTCTGAGGATCGCCGCCTCCAGAGACCGCGCTATGCAGTTGGCAATCACCCAAGCGGAATATGTCAAAACTCAGGAGTATGTAGATTCACCGGCCACCTACCCCATTAGCGTGTCTGTGCCCCAGGGTTTTTCCCTGACAGCGGTCGGTGAACCGGTTGCAGGCGCCGACTCGAACGTCCAGCGGGTGATCGTGAGCGTGGTGAGCGGCGGCCAGACACTGCTGGTGCTGGAAGAGCTGAAAGTGAGACGGCCATGAGAAGGCTGAGCCAGAAGGGGTCCACTTTGCTGGAAGTCATTGTGAGCACTGGTATTTTGGGCCTGCTAGGGGTACTGCTCGGCGCGGGGCTTTTTCAGATGACGGCCGTTACCCAGAAGACAGGCGCCGGGCTGCAGGCCCAGGCGGGCACAAGCCGGGTACTTCTGCAGCTCATGAGAGACGTCCAAGGGGCGCAGAGCACCGACTTGGTGAGTGGAGCACCTTCTGTGGGCGCCGCGTCGTTTAGCTGGATTGATGAGACGGAGACTAGCCACACCGTCTCTTATGCGGTGGTGAACGGCGACTTACTCCGGACCTATGACGGGAACACCGCCGCCATCGGCCGGCAGGTTACCTCCTTCACCCTCTCGCGCTCAGCGAAGCTGATCACCATGGGCTTCGTCTCTGCGCCCCCAAACCGGTTCAACGTCAGCGTGGCAAAGAGTGTAACCGTGGGGTTGCGCGTCGATGGATAAGCTACGGTCACAACGGGGGCAGGGGTTGATCCTGGCGCTGATCGTGGTGGCGTTCAGCGCTGCGGTGATCAGCTTCGCCTATTTGAGCAGCACCACGCTCCTGGGCGTTCGCTATGGGGAGCAGCGGGCCTTGGACCTGTATGCCTCCGACGCGGGGGTGGAGCACGCCCTCTGGCGGCTTCGGTATGAGAGTGGGTTTGCCGGCTCTCTGGCCTCTCCGGCAAGCTACACCGAGACCTTCAACAGCCGGAACACGTCCATCACCGTGACCTCCGTGAATGCCAGCTTGCCATCAACGTGCATCCTAGCGCCGCCAGAATCTGGGGGGCACTTGGCTATTTGCACGATGGTCTCACCTAGGTATGTGACTCCTAACCAACTCACAACCTTTACCTACAGGATGAGTATTGAGAACCATGGCACGTCCAGAGTGCACCTGTACGACCTTGGCGATCTGTTGCCGCCAGGTTTCGCCTACGTTACCGATTCCGCGAGCAGCACCGGCATCCTCCGTTCACCCGGTCCAATTCTCTTGGGCCTGCCCACGATAACCATAGTGAGCGGCCGCCAGCAGGTTGTCTGGAGCTTTGATCCACCGAGGCCTTACGTAGAGAGCGGCACGACCGCCACGGTCACCTTCCAGGCCACCGCCACCCTATCAGAAGGGACCTATAACGACGATGCGTGGGTGACTGATGCTGACTGGGTAAGTGGAGTCCCTACCTCAATTGGGGATGTCACCCCATATACACCTATCGTGGCCGCCTGGCCGGAGTTTGACATCACATCCGCTGCTGGCGCGCTTGCAGTCAAAGCGCGGGCAAAACTTCCCGATACCGGCATTGTGATTCTTTCCTGGCAGGTGGACTAGCGTGGCAACAACTGAATCCGCATCCATGGTCATCCCCAAGAGCCGTTTGGCAGCCACATGGCTAAGGCCGTCCACATTACTGTTGGCCGCCATTGTCGTGCTGATCGCGGCGCATGCGGTCTTGCTTTTGCAGTGGAGACAGCAAGAACAAACTCGGCCCCAAGTTCAGGCTGATATAGCCATTGCTCAACGCGCTCTCAGCGCCAATACCACCGACTCGTTAGATGGACTGCGCCAAGGTCTGAGGACCAAGGAAGCTGGCTTGGCGTCTCTCCAGGATGCCTTTCCCACTCAGGTAAACAGCACCGCGTTGGTAGCTGAGCTGTTGGGACTGGTCCGAACAAACAGGGTGGAACTCGTGAGTTTCCAAGGTCGCCAACCCAGAGAACTGATTGTGGGACAGCACCAATATCGTCTCTACCCTTTCAATTTTCGCCTGCAAGGGAACCCCGGGGCGCTGGTGGATTTTCTGGGCGCTCTGGAGAATACGGAGCACACCCTGACCGTTGGAGGAGCGCTGTTGTCCGAGACCGAAGAGGGGACCCTCCTGGAGCTTGACATTACCCTTTACACCCGAATCGCGGAGCAGCAGCCGCCAACCCCAGCGACTGGAGTTACCGGATCTCAAACGGGGAATCGCGGGAAGTAGGGCCATGAGAATCATTCGTAATCCACACCTCAAAGTCGCTCTCACGGTAGAGGCCGATAGCCTGCGCATGCTGGTGGTCAAGGGACGGCGTGTGCAGAGCTGGATGACTTTCTCACTGCCGCCGAATCTCGCCAAGGATGGCGCGGCGCCGGCGCCCCAGTCTATTGAGGGGGTGCTTTCTACCCTGTTCTTCGGTCGTGAGGGACTCAAGCACCATCTATCGGTGTGTTTGCCGGGGAGTGACACCCTCTTTCGCATCGTGAGCCTTCCCAAGCTCAAGCCCCAGCTGGTGCTTGAGGCTATCCAAAGAGAGGCTCGGCAGGAGTTACCCGTTGAGACGGAACGACTCCATCTGTTCTGGCAGCGATTTTTTACCAGCGCGGAGCGGGATGACTACCTCCTGGTTTGGGTCCGCAAAGACTCTTACGAACCTCTGTACGCTGCTTTTCGGCAAGCCCGGGTCCAACCACATCTCTGGGAGTTGAAGCCCTTGGCCTTGGTGCGGGCCGTGGGCCTGAGTGAGGCTGTGATCGTGGACTTAGAGCCGGAGAACACAGGACTCATCGTCGTGGCGCAAGGCGTGCCTCGGATCGTCCGCTCCTTGACGAACCCCTCGGCCATGCGTCGTGAGGACTGGCTGCGTCATCTGGCGGATGAGGTCTCCCGTTGCATCGCCCTCTACCAGTCCAGCTTTCCGGAAGACGCGGGGCATCGTGAGAGGCGCGTGGTGCTCACGGGCCAACTGGCTAGTGACTCCACGATCATGCAGACCCTCCAGGCCGCCCTGCCGCTGCCTGTGGAGCAGTTCCAGTGCGCGTATCAAGCTCCTCAGGAGTTCCCCGCGGCGACCTATGCCGCCGCGGTGGGCCTGGCATTGAAAAAGGGGAAACCCAAGGCCAACAGGCTCGGCCAACGGGGCGTTGATTTCAACGTGCTCCCCAGCCAACAGCAGCATCGCGTTTTTCCTGTCAAGCGAGTGGTGGCAGGGGCGGCGCTGGTCATGGGAGCGGTGCTCTTGGCGCCGTCATTCCAGGCCACAGCTCATAGTGAGGCCACTCTGTTGGAACAGCGCGCCGAGTTGGCGCGGCTACAGCGACAGGTGTCCCTGGTCAAAGACAGTCTGGTGCTGCGCGGCGAACTGCAGAAAAAGATTGACCAGGTTAACGGGCAGATGCGCGCCCTTCAACAGGAGCGCAACTCCGTCCTTGCTGGAAAAGGCGATGTCTCCCTGGAGTTGCGCGCGGCTATGACGATAGCGCCGCCAGGGGTGTCTATCTCCAGGCTCGGGACCCTGGGCAATACCCTCGTCGTTGGGGGGGAAACGTCAACCTATGCGGTCCTCCTTGAGTACACGGGCGCGCTAGAGCGCAGCGGCTTTTTCCAGACGGTAGCGATAGCAGAGATTTCCCAAAAAACCCCAGGCGCCGATCCTTCCATGACGACCTTTGTTCTGTCGCTAGACAGGCGCAAGGCCGTGGAAGGCTAGCAAGCGGTAAGGCCAAGGCCCCAGGGAACAGCGAGAAGAAAGAAGGAGGGCAGCATGAAAGCACGGTGGAGCAAGGTCATCAAGCGGCAGGCAGGGTTCACGCTCATTGAGCTGCTGGTGGTCATCGGCGTTCTGGGAACGCTGGCCGCAGTCTCGGTGCCGGCGTACAACAAGTTCTTCGGCAGCGGGAAGCAAGAAGCTGGTGCCACAGAGCTTGCATCGGTTCAAGCCGCCATAGACGCCATGATGGCGGCCAAGCAGATCGTGGCGGTCGCCCCCCAGGCATTGGCAGTCGGTGATTTCGCTGCATTGCCTACCGGGACGGGATCGGACCCGCTCTCCCCGGGGTACCTGCGGATCAACCCGACCCGCTGCACGTATACGTGGGACGGTACGGGAAGAGTGGCGCAGGGGGCTTGCCCGTAGCCCCGTCAGTCGCGGTATTGCCAGCGGCGCGACAAACAACCTGGGGTCTTGGCCGGTCTTTGTTGATGAAGCGATCCAACGGTTGTGGTGGCGCCCACAACCTCGTATGAGAGGGGCCTCAATTGAGGGGGGCCTTCTGAACTTGGGCTTTGACGTTAAGACGAACGGCTCCTAGCGAATAGTGGAAGAGCCGCGCCGGGGTGCGGCCGTCTCCTGGCGAGAGGGAGATCAGGTTTTTCGGTCGCTCCTTCAACGCGGCTGAGGTGGCCTCTAGTGAGCGCCCGCGTAGCCAAGAATAGATAGGTCTCGGCTGGAGGGACACGCAGATGACTGTCCTTGAAGCTCTGGAGCAGATGGTGGCCAGGGGGGCGTCTGACCTTCACCTCACGGTAGGGAGCCCCCCGGCCTTTCGCATCCACGGGCGGCTGCTGATTGCGTACGATCAACAACCGCTACGCGGGGAGGAGCTGCACCAGGAGATAGAACAGCTTCTGACCGCTCCGCAACGGGAGACGTTTCTCAGGGAACGAGAATTGGATTTTGCCGTAGAGGTCCCAGGGTTGGGGAGGTTTCGCGGGAACGTCTCTCTTGAGCGACACAACGTATGCCTTACCGTTCGGCGTATTGTTAGTCTCCAGCTTGATCTTGATCATCTCGGGCTGCCCATGGTGTGCAGGGATCTGGCTACACGCCCGCGGGGACTGACTATCGTAACGGGCCCTACGGGATCAGGCAAGTCCACGACCATGGCGGCCATGGTCGGGTACATCAATGCCAAC
>ORMF010237176.1_pt1 | contig 11648 bp, 9 predicted proteins | sample 1779871 | NCBI WGS metagenome assembly ORMF01 (sample SAMEA104232316, study PRJEB22302) | groundwater metagenome | biome: forest; feature: aquifer; material: groundwater | place: USA | collected 2011-08-07 | depth 5.4 m
GCGCTCCAGTCCATGTCGCCCAACCTGGGCGAGGCGGCCGCGCTCATGGGCGCGGGGCGCTGGTACTTCTTCCGGCGCGTCACCTTTCCCCTCCTGATGCCGACCACGCTCTTCGTCCTGGTCAACGCGGTGATCAATTCCTTCAGGCTGGTGGACCACATCATCGTGATGACCAAGGGCGGGCCGGACAACGCCACGTCGCTGCTCCTCTACTACATCTACGACGTGGGCTTCAAGTTCTGGGACGCGGGCTACGCGGCGGCGCTGACGCTCGTGCTGCTGGTCATCCTGGCGGCCTTCGCCATGGGCCAGATCCTCTTCCTCGACCGCCGGGTGCACTATCAATGAGAACCCGCGCTCTCGAGACTGCCGGCGCCTGGCTCCTGGGCTTTCTCTGGGCGCTGCCGCTGGCCTACGCCGTGTGGACGGCCTTCCACCCGGCGGAGTTCTCCACTCACTTCGTGCCGACGGCGCCGCTGACGATGGAGAACTTCGCCAAGGCCTGGGCGGCGGCGCCGTTCGCGCGCTACTTCGTCAACACGATCCTGCTCGTGACCATGATCCTGGCCGCCCAGCTCGTCCTCTGCACCCTGGCGGCCTACGCCTTCGCGCGCTTCGCCTTCCGCGGGCGCGACGTCGCCTTCATGCTCGTGCTGGTCCAACTGATGATCATGCCCGACGTGCTGATCGTGGAGAACTACCGGACCATGAGCCGGCTGGGCATCCTCGACACGTTGGGCGCAATCGGCCTGCCCTACATGGCCTCGGCCTTCGGCATCTTCCTCCTGCGCCAGACCTTCAAGACCGTGCCGAAGGAGCTGGACGAGGCCGCGCGTGTCGAAGGCGCCGGGCCGCTGGAGGTGCTCTGGAAGGTCTACGTGCCACTGGCCAAGCCCGTCTACGTCGCCTACGGGCTCGTGTCGGTCAGCTACCACTGGAACAACTTCCTCTGGCCCCTCATCGTCACCAACTCGGTCAACTCGCGGCCGCTGACCGTGGGCTTGCAGATTTTCTCATCGGGCGATCAGGGCGTGGACTGGTCCATCATCACCGCGGCGACACTCATGACCTCGGGCCCGCTCCTGATCGCCTTCCTGCTCTTCCAGCGCCAGTTCGTCCAGAGTTTCATGCGCGCCGGCATCCGCTGATCCCGCGCAGCTGTCACCAAGAATCGGACTACTTTATCGGGTCGAGGAAGGGTGTATCTGGATCACTCGTATAGAAGATCACCACCCGTAGCGGCTCGGTAGCACTGCGGTTGTACCCCGTCATCTTTGCGTTTGGCGGTTCCACGAACGCTTGGCCCGTTTTCACGACGACCGGCTCACGCCCCTCTAGCTCTAACGTGAACGCACCTTCCAAGATGAACACGGTCACCGGGAATCGATGCGTATGGAACACGGTCTTATCGCCCGGCTTGAAGCTTGCCGTCAGGACGCGCACTTCCTGCCTTTCGCCCTTGGGCATGCCAGATACGACCTCTTTCAAAATCATGTCGGGTCTTGCGGTACCCTGCGCTTGCGCTATCGACGGCACACTCATGAACAGAGCGGCAAACAACAGGCTAGATCGCATCGAAATGTTCATACGTAATTCCCTTTCGGCGTTGTCATGGAACCGTGAGTGTCTAGGAAAGACGCCGAACGAATGAGGTAACCGGCCGCCGGAGCGCGCAGCCCGGAGGGGACCTGCAAGCTGCGCTTGCAGGCAGTCCGGTTGACCGATGGGTTGGGCGGCAAATGTCTCGGTGTCATGCTGTGACTTTCGCGTACGTGAGGACATGGTGCGCGAGCAAGCCTGACGAAAGGCCAACGGATTCTGCTGTCCCGTAAGCGGCACGTTTCCCCAACTTGAGAATGCGGGCCGTACATAGAAAATCCTCCTGGCGACCGCTACGGAGAAAGGCGGTTTTCATGTCCGACGTGACCCAATGTTCTTCGGTCCCCCGGTGCGTCATTATCGCCAACCACATTGCTACATCGGCGGCCCCCATTATTGTCATGCCACTCACAATGCCCCCGGGACGCTCAAGGTCTGAGGCAAAGGGAACCCGGAGCACACACTCGCCCGGCGCACAAGAATGGACTGCAAATCCGTATGGCTTCAGGAATGGCGTCCGGTCGAGTACGGCGTTAAGTTCTGCAATCGACGGTTGAATATCTGTCATGGTCAAGCCGCCCGACTCGAAGTATACGGAACTGCATAGCGCCGGGAATATTGCAAGGCCGGCCAGCCTAATCCTTCCCGGGGTGCGGAATGCGCCACGGCGATCTCCTTCTGGCGATATCCGCCAAGGGACGTTTCCCTCATTCACCCGTGTGGTGAGCCAGCGGCCCGTACGCGGCGCGACTATAGAGGATGCTGTCGCGGCGGGCAAGGTGAGACTAGACCCCAGATGAGACTCGACCCCGGTCATGGCCTGGGCTGGTCCATCATCAGCGCGGCGACCGCTCACCTCTCAGGACGCCGTCGCTTCCAGACCCAAGCGGTAGCCCTTGATGGTCACGCCCGGCACCGGCTGGATGTCGAGTTCCGGAGCGCGCCCGAAGCCCAGCCGCTCGTACAACCGCATCGCCGCCTGCATGACGTCGGTGGTATGGAGCGTCAGCGCCGCCGCTCCCGACTGGCGCGCGCGGCTGATGCACTCGCCCATTAGCGTGACGCCGACGCCCCGGCCCCGAGCCTCCGGCGCGACGGCCAGGAGGCGCACCTCCGGTTCCGCCAGCGTGATCGATTCGCCACCTGGTCTTGCCGTCACGCTTCCGGCCGGGTAGAGCAGGACCGTGCCGACCACGCGCCCCTTCTCCTCCGCCACGATCTGCGCCTCTGGCTGCGCGGCGGCGAGCGTGGCCAGGATGTTCTGGCGGTAGCCGTCCCAGTGCGCCGGCATCAAGGCGGCGTATTGCTCGTAAGCGGCCAGCGTGACCGCCTCGATGGCGCCGCGGTCGTCCGAACGGGCATCGCGGATGCGCAATCCGCCCACCGGTATTAGAGCCAGCCGGAGCGCTTGAAACGGTAGTACAGGTACCCGCAGATCACAGCCATGCCCGCCACGACGCTCGGGTAACCGTACTGCCACTCGAGCTCCGGCATGAACTTGAAGTTCATCCCGTACACGCCCGCGACCAAGGTCGGCACGCCGATCATGGCCGCCCACCCCGCGAGCTTCTTCATCGCGTCGTTCTGCGCAACCGCGGTCAGGGACAGGTGCGCCTCGAGAGCGCCCGTCAGAAGCTCGCGCAGCGTGTCCACGTGCTCGTAGATCCGGATCGCGTGGTCGTAGACGTCGCGGAAGTACGGCCGCGTGTCCTCGTGGATCAGCGGCATATCGAAGCGCACGAGCCGGTTGCAGACGTCCACGAGCGGCGACACGGCCCGCTTGATCTCGACCAGATTGCGCTTGAGATCGTAGATGCGCTCGACCGTCGTCCGGTCGAAGGTTTCGCTGAAGATCGCGTCCTCGAGGCTCTCGAGCTGATCTTCCAGGGTGTCGAGGACCGGGAAGTAGTGGTCCACGACGGAATCCATGACGGCGTACAGCACGAAGCCGGGTCCCTTGGCCAGGAGCGCCGGGGTGCTCTCGCACCGCGTCCGGACAGCCGCGTAGCCGGGCGTTTCTCCGTGCCGGATGGAAACGACGTAGCGAGGTCCGACGAAGAGATGCGTTTCGCCGAGATCGATGCGCTGCTGATCGGGTGTCAGGATCGCGGGCCGCAGCACGACGAAGATCGAGTCGCCGTACTGCTCGAGCTTGGGCCGCTGGTGGGCGAGCTGGGCGTCTTCGACCGCCAGGTCGTGGAGCCCGAACTCATTCTGGATCTCCTGGAGCAGATCGGGCGAGGGGTCGTGGAGGCCGACCCACACGAAGACATCCGGCCGCTTGAGGACCTCGCTGATGTCCGGGATCGCGATGTCGCCGACGCGCCGGCCTTCGGCATAGGCGACAGAGTTGACCAGGCCCTCCATCGCCGGCGCTACGGCTGGCCCCCGTCGCCCACCAGGACGAAGGGGGCCCAAAGGGCCGGGTGCGAGGTAGCCTGATCGGCCAGGAGCCTGGCCTGGGCCGTGCGGAGCGCCGCGGCGCGGCCGAGGGCGGCGTCGCGCGTGTAGGCCTCGAAGAGGCTCGTGGTCAGCATCACGGTGGGCTGGGAGGCGATCGCCCAGTGAGAGACCAGGAGCGACCGCGCGCCGGCGTAGAAGAAGGCACGCGCCAGCCCCGACAGACTCTGGCCGCCCAGCCCGCCGTCGGGCGCCGCGGTGTTGCAGGCCGAGAGCACGACCCAGTCGGCGTCGAGCTTGAGCTGGGCGACCTCGCCGGCGTCGAGCAGCCCGTCCTCGTCGGCGCTTCCCGTCGCGGGCGGCGTCAGCGCCAGCGCCGGCTCGCCTTTGCACTTGAGCTCGCCCGGCAGGAGGCCGTGCGTCGCGAAGGCGACGACCCGGTATTGGCTGAGGTCCGTGCTCCGCACGCGCTTCTCGGTCGCCTGCGCCCCCAAGATCACGTCCGACTCCGGCGCCTTGAGCGCCTGCGCGATCTGGCGGATCTCCCCCGCCGACTCGCGAAGCCGCGGCAGACCGCGTACCAGCTCGACGTCGACCCCCGCGCCCTCCCGGCACAGCTTCGCGAGCGCGGCGAGACTGCGCGTGTCTCCCGGAGCGCCTCCGAAGGCGGGATCGCCGAAGCCGATGAAGGGCTGGGCCGCCTTCGAGCGGCCGGCGACCGCGCGCAGACTCTTGAGCGAGCCCATCGAGGGGAGGACGCTGATGGGCACCTGCTTTCCGAGGAAAGACACCGGCCGGTAGTCCCGCTTCTCGGGCGCGGTCGCCAGCTGCGGGGGCAGGACCGGCTGTGTCACCAGAAGACCGAGCGGGAGGCTGAGGAGCGGCCCCGACGGCACGACGATCAGGTGAGTCGCGCCGGCGAGCGGGGCGGAGACGGGCCCGATCAGGTCGGTGTAGAGCTTGTGCGCCGCCACCACGTCGAAGTCGCGGAGCTGGCCGTCCGCGAGATCGAGCCCCTTGCGCAAGTCGCGCACACTCTTCTCGAGCGCCGCGGCGCTGATGGCGGCGCGGTGGGCATGGACCTTGCCGTCGCGCACAAGGAACACGTACGTCGCGTTCCGCGTGGTCAAGATAGAGAGCAGCCCTTCGCCGGGGCGCAGGAGACCACCCAGCTCCTTGAACGCCAGCGGCCGTGCCGCGACCAGCCCCGCGTAGCGCGGGAACTCTGCCTGGAGCCTGCCCTCGCGGCTCGCCACGGCCGCCTCCGCCTCCTGAAGCTCCTTCGCGAGTTCGGCCTCGCGCGCGGGCTCACGCTTGTCCGCGGGGAGCAGGGTCAGGAGCGCCAGCTCGCGCCGCGCCGTGTCGCGCCCGCGGAGCGCCTCCTGGTACTCGCGCGCGACGGCGCGCAGGGCGGGGTCGGCGGTGTCGAGCCGGGCCGCCATGTTGGTGATGGCGCGCGCGGTGTCACCCTCCCTCGGCAGCTGGGCGGCGGCGAAGGCCTCGGCATGGAGCGCGTCGCGCTGGACAGAGTCGCCGGCGGCAGCCTCGAACAGCGCGTCCATGTACGGGACCAGCCACTGCGGACGCACGCGGCTCCGCGCCACGGGGTCCACGGCGTAGATCTCCGACTCCTTCCTGAAAGCCTGGAGCGCCGCAGGCATGTTGCCCTCGATCCGCGAGAGCGCGCCCAGGTCCCGGTAGGCGTCGGCGGCCGTGACCGAGTCGCCGAAGAGGAGCCGCCGGCGCTCGAGCGCAGCCTCGAACTGCTTGCGCGCGTCAGCGTAGCGCGTCTGCTCGACGTGGATCCGTCCCAGCCACGCGTGGGACTCGCCGGCCCACCAGGCGCGGAAATCGGCGTCCTGCCCCGGCTTCTGGACGATGTCGAGCGACCGCGACACGCTTCGCTCCGCCTCGTCGAGCCGCTTGAGAACGAGCTGTACGCGGCCCACCGAGACGAGCGCATGCGCAAGCCCGGAGGGCTCGTTTCCGACCCGGATCTCGCGCTGGTCGCGCAGCCGCACCGCCTCCTCGGCCAGCGGCAGCGCGACCGTGGGGCGCCCGCGCACGCGCTCGGTGTTGGCCCGGTAGGCCAGGTAGTACGGCCGGTCCGCCCACGAGAGGCTCTTATGGACGAGCGGCTCGGCGCGGTTGTAGAGCTGCTCTGCCTCTTCGAAGCGGCCGCCCTGGTAGCCGACTTGGAGCGCGATCTCCGCCAACGTCCGTCCTGATGCCGGCTGGTCGGGACCGCCGACGCGCTCCTCGATCTCGAGCGCGCGGCGAAAGGCCGTCTCTGAGCCTGGGTAGTCGCCCGACCAGTTGCGGAGCATCCCAACACGGAAGAAGAAGGCGCGCGCGCCCACGTCCCCGACGCCGGTGAGCTTACCGCTGGCGTCCACCATGGCCTCGGCCCGGCGGATGACGGCCGAGATCGAGCCCTTCGAGGCTGCCACCTCGGTGGCGGGGCGCTTGCCCTCGAGCACCTCGACGGCGGCTTCCAGCAGGGGCAGGTTGGTCGGGAAGGTCTCGAGGCCGTAGCCGCGGCGGTCGATGGCCGCCCCCACGACGAGCGCTCGCCAACCGCCGTCCCGTCGCCGGCACTCGCGCAGCGCCGCCGGCGTGCCGGAGCCCAGCGGGGTCGCCTCGACCGCGCCGCAGCCGCCGAGGCGAGTGGAGAAGCTCTTTTCCCAGCTGCTGTCCGTCAGGAGCTTGTCGAGCGTGTAGCCCTTGGCGACGCCGAAGGTCCGGATCTCGCCGCTCGGCTGGGTCCAGCCGTCGCAGTAGAGACTGAAGCGCCGAAACCCGCTATCGGTTCGGACAACTACGAGCTTGAGCCGGCAGGCCTCGCCGGTCCGGTTCTTGCCGACGGCCAGCTCGTCGCCCACGGAGACGAACGGGTCGGCCGCCAGAGCCTTCCCGGCGGCAGGGAGCGCCAGCGCGGCGAGGAAAGCGGTAGCGGCGACCCATCGGAAGAGTCTCGTGGTGCCCATGGCTTCCTAGCCTACCCCAAATCGCTCGGCGGCCTCCACTCCGCTACGGGCCTGCCGGGACTGTCGAAGATCACCCGCAGCTGATGTGATAGCATCCCGGAAACCCAGATAGAGGAGCCGCCCCTTGACCGTCAAGCTCGGCCTGTTCACGATGCCCATGCACCACCCGGACCGCGACTACGCGACGATCCTCACCGAGGACCAGGAGGCCATTGTCCTGGCCGACCGCCTGGGTTTCACCGAGGCCTTCGTGGGCGAGCACTTCAGCTCCTGGACCGAGCGCATCACCTCGCCGCTCATCTTCCTCGCCACGCTCATCCCGCGCACCACGCAGATCCGCTTCGGCACGGGCGTCATCAACCTACCCCAGCTCCACCCGGCGACGGTCGCGGCGCACGCGGCCATGTTCGACCACCTCTGCCGGGGGCGCTTCATCATGGGCATCGGGCCGGGCGGGCTCGTCAGCGACCTCGAGATGTTCGACGTGGGCCAGGCGGAGCTGCGTCCCCAGATGGTGATCGAGTCCATCGAGACCGTGCTCAAGCTCTGGTCCCAGGACCCGCCCTACGAGATCGACGGCCGCTTCTGGAAGATTTCGCTGACGCAGGGGATCTGGCCCGAGTTCAAGGTGGGCTACGTCCCCCGCCCCTACCAGAAGCCGCACCCGCCCATCGCGCTGTCCCTCCTCACACCCAACTCCAACAGCGCCAAGACCGCGGGCGAGCGGGGCTGGATCCCGATCTCCGGTCAGTTCTTCCACCGGCGCTATCTCCGCGGCCACTGGGAGAAGTACGCCGAGGGGTGCGAGGCGGCCGGACGGCGCCCCGATCCCGACATCTGGCGCGTCTCGCGCAGCGTCCTCGTCACCGAGAGCGATGCCGAGGCAGAGGACTACCTCGCCGACCCCGACAACGGGCTGTCGTTCTACTATCGCTTCTTCCACCACAGCTTCTCGAAGGGGCGCAAGGCGCTCTTCATGCTCAAGCCGGACCTCGAGGTGCCGGACGAGGACGTGACCGTGGACACGGTCAAGCGCGCGCTGATCATCGCCGGCAGCCCGCGACGCGTGCTCGACCAGCTGGTGGCCCTGCGGGAGGAGACCGGCCACTTCGGCACGCTCCTCATGGGCGGCCACGACTGGGACCAACCCAAGCTCTGGCAGCGCTCCATGGAGCTGCTCGCGAACGACGTGATGCCCGAATTCTCGAGCCACACCCAACAAGGAGGCCGTACATGATCGTTCTCAGACTGCTCGTTTGTGCCGCGCTGCTGCTTGCCGGGGCCGCGCCGGCTTTCGCCCAGACGAAAGACCTGGTGATGGGCAACGTCAACCCGCCGAAGCATGGGACCGCCCTCGCGGCGCAGCAGTTCGCCGACAAGGTCGGCGAGCTGACGGGCGGCAAGATCAAGGTGATCCACCACCACTCCGGCGCCCTCGGCGGCGAGCGCGAAGTCGCCCAGCAGATCCAGCTGGGCACCGTCGACTTCGGCCCGATCACCACCGCGCCGCTGTCCACGCTGGTGCCGGAGATGTCGGCCTTCCAGCTGCCGTACATCTTCCGTGACTACCAGCACGTGTACGCGGCGCTCGACGGCAGCGATTTCATCCGGAAGTACTACGACCCGGTCCTCGACAAGAAGGGCTTCAAGCTCATCGCCTTCTACGCGGCGGGCTACCGGGGCATCTACGGGCACTTCCCGGTCAACTCGGTCGCCGACGTCAAGGGCAAGAAGATCCGGGTCCAGGAGGACAAGATCCTCGTGGCGACCTTCAAGGCGCTGGGGATGATCTCGACACCCATCGCCTTCCCCGAGGTGGCGACGTCGCTGCAGACCAAGGTGATCGACTCGGCCGAGGGCGGGATCAACACCTTCTACCACAACAAGTTCTACGACATCGTCAAGTACGTGGCGGATGTCAGGCACACCCACCAGGCCGTCGCCCTCATCATGTCCAAGGCCTCGTGGGCGAAGCAGGACCCGGCCACGCAGAAGGCCATCATGGAGGCGGGCAAGTACTCCGAGCAGTGGAACCGCAAGTTCATCCTCGACGAGGACAAGGACATCCAGGAGCAGGTCAAGGCAAAGGGCGTGACCATCACCAAGCCCGACGCCGCGCCCTTCCGCCAGGCGACGATGAGCGTGTACGAGGAGTTCTACGCGACGCCGGCAGGCAAGGACGCCCGAAAGGTGGTCGATCACATCCTGAGCATCAAGTAGCGTGGCAGGGGGCGCGCCGGACGCAGGGCGCGGCGAGCCGCTCGGGCACACAGGCGCCCGGATCTACCGGGGCCTGGGGTACCTGGGGGGAGCGGTGCTCGCCGTGATGACCCTGGCCGTCTTCCTCCAGGTCGTACTCCGATTCTTCGGGCTGGCGGGCATCGACGGCCTCGAGGAGGTGCCGCGCTACCTCTTCGTGTGGCTGGTCATGATCGGCGCCGCCGCGGCCATGCAGCGGGGCGAGCACACCTGCGTCGAGTACTTCCGCCTCCGTCTTGGTTCCCGCGGGCGGGCGCTGACCACCGCCCTCGTCAACGGGGTGGGCATGCTCTTCTTCCTGTCCCTGATCCGCTCGAGCCTCGTGCTCGTGCCGAACTCCCAGCTTCAGTCCAGCGCCGGGCTTGGGCTGTCGCTCGGGTACGTCTACGCCGCCGTCCCGGTCGGCGCCTTCCTGATCCTGCTTCCGATGGCGTGGAACCTCGTCGCCGCGCTGAGAACTGTATGGCAGAAACCCTCCTGATCGTCTTCCTCTTCTTCGTCGTCATCGGGATGCCCGTCAGCATCGCGCTCGGGGTGGGCACGCTCGCCGCCGCGTCGTTCTTCCCCGCGCTGAACCCGATCATCATCCCCTCGCGCTTCGTCGGCCTGCTCTCGGACTCGTACCTCCTGCTCGCCGCGCCGCTCTTCATCCTGGCCGGCAACATCGCCGCGCGGGGCGGCGTGGCCCGCGCCATCATCGACCTCGCGACGGTGCTGGTCGGGCGGTTTCGCGGCGGGCTCGCCTACGTCAACATCGTCGACAGCATGATCTTCGGCGGGATCTCCGGGTCGGCGGTGGCCGACGTCTCCGCCCTCGGCACCTTTCTGATCCCGCAGATGGTCCGCAAGGGTTACGACAAAGACTTCGCGACGATACTGACCATCTGCACCGCCATCCTGGCGCCGATCATCCCGCCCTCGATCATCGCGGTGATCTACGCCTGGATGGCGGACGAGTCGGTCGCCGCCATCTTCGCCGGCGGCTACCTGCCCGGCCTCCTGGTGGCCATCGGCATGGCGGTGCCCACCTTCATCATCGCGAAGAAGCGCAACTACCCCAAGGAGCCCCCGCCGACCATGCGCCAGTTCGGCCAGGCGCTTCGAAACGCCATGCCGGCCATCATGATCCCCATCATCATCATGGGCGGGATCCTCCTGGGCTGGTTCACGCCCACCGAGGCGGCCGCCGTGGCCGTCGTGTATGCCCTCGTCGTCCCGCCGCTCTTCTACAGGGAGCTGTCGTGGCGCGACATGCCGGAGATCTTCGCCGACTCGGCGCGGCTGTCCGGCGTCATCGGCCTCATCATCGGGGTGGTGGGCGCCTTCGGCTGGGTGCTGACCTATTCCAAGTTCCCCTTCCGGGTCGCCGACGCAATCACCTCCGTCGCCCCGACCTGGTGGCTCTTCATGATCTTCGTGATCGTGCTCTACATCTTCCTGGGCACGTTCCTCACGCCGTCGGAGATCATCCTCGTGACCGTGCCCGTGCTGCTGCCGGGCGCCCCGGCGCTCGGCATCCACCCGATTCACTCCGGCATGGTCTGCGTCATCGCCTCGGCCATCGGCCACGTCACGCCACCGGTGGGTCTCTGCCTCTTCCTCGGCATGGCCATCAGCGGCCTGCCCATGGAGAAGCTCGTCAAGCCGCTCATGCCCTTCCTGGCGGCCATGGTCGCCGTCCTCCTGATCGTGGCCTTCGTGCCGGAGACCGTCCTCTTCATCCCGCGCCTGCTGGGCTTCGTCAAGTAAACGACACGGACACGAATCAAGCGCTCGAGCACGCGGCCAGGCGGACCCGTCGGGAAGGCTTCTGGCTGGTCGCCGCGGCGGCGCTCTGCTGGAGCAGTGGCGGGCTCATCGCCCGCCTCGTCGCCACCGGCCCGTGGACGACGGTGTTCTGGCGCTCGGTGTTCTGCGCGGCGTTTCTCTTCTCAGCGGTCGCGATCGCCCGGCGCGGCCGGCTTGCCGGGGTCGTTCGCGAGACCGGCTGGCCCGGCGTGCTGATGGCCGCCTGCTTCGCCACGGCTTCGACCTGCTTCATCATGGCCCTGGCGCACACCTCGGTGGCGAACACGCTGGTCATCCAGAGCCTGTCGCCCTTCATCGCGGGGCTCGGCGGCTGGCTCTTCCTGGGCGAGCGGGTTCGCCCGCGGACGTGGATCGCGATGGGCGTGGCCCTCCTCGGCACCGTGGTGATGCTGTGGGGCTCGGCGGGCGAAGGGTCGCGCATCGGCGATCTGCTCGCTCTCAGCACCGCCACGGCCTTTGCCGGGGCCACCGTGGTCGTGCGCTGGCATCGCACCGTGCCCATGCCTGCGGCGGCCGCGCTGGCCGCGGCGCTCGGCGCGGGGCTCGCCTCCGGCTGGGCCGATCCGAGATCGGAAGAGCACCCGTCTGAACTCC
>ORMF011359408.1_pt1 | contig 11648 bp, 18 predicted proteins | sample 1779871 | NCBI WGS metagenome assembly ORMF01 (sample SAMEA104232316, study PRJEB22302) | groundwater metagenome | biome: forest; feature: aquifer; material: groundwater | place: USA | collected 2011-08-07 | depth 5.4 m
CTTGCTCCTTTTTGGCCTACGAGATTAGCTGACGGGCTAAGGCTAGAAGCTACCTCTCACCTTACGGTGATTCGCCCCTGATAATCGGGTCTCCCGTTCCGCCGGTTGTGGCGGATTCGGCATAAAGGGCGGATTATACGCTCTCTTGGGGCAGTGTCAAGTAGGTTGGGTGAACTATTTTGAATTTGTTTTTGCGGGAATAAACTTGCTCAGAATCTGATCAAACTTCATGGTAATAACATAGAAAATCACTGCCAGAAAAGTACCGAGTGCCCATCCGGCTAGGATATCGCCTGGGTAATGAACCCCGGAATAAATCCGGAAAAATCCAAAGAAAATAATCAGTCCAACCCAAAACCATCTAAGTTTTGGCGGTCCAAATAAAATCATAAAAACCGACACAAACGAGCTTGTCATTGCAAGCACGGCAGGAAAACAGGAGCCGCTTGCATGCCCTACTCGATGAACATTCTCAAGTACAGAATAAGGACGCTGCCTTCCAAATAACGTTTTAAGAAAATAACCAAATCGTTCGGTCAAACAGAAACCAATATATAGAAAAAACGATCCCAGCCATAATTTCTTTCTCAATAGCACAAGACCTAATACAAATAAGATAATAAAAAGCAGATCGAAGCGAAATGTAAGAATTGTTTCTTCGATCCACACCATCGCTTGGTCAATCTGTGCGGTGTGCGGCCAATGATTGATCCAATTAAAAATCAAGATATCTAAATTCTTCATAAACGATGCACTAAAGAAGCAATACTATAAGTGAGCGCAGATATAAACGCGGAACAAGGAATGGTAAGAATCCACGCCCAAATAATTTGACCGGCAACTCCCCACTTCACCGCACTCACTCGTTTGAGCGATCCAATTCCCATAATCGCTCCCGTAATCGTATGGGTCGTACTCACCGGAACTCCTAAAGCGGAAGAGGTGAAAAGCATAATCGCGGCACCTGTTTCCGCGCAAAAACCATCCACCGGTTTTAACTTCGCCACTTTTTGTCCCATAGTTTTCACAATCCGCCATCCGCCAAACATCGTTCCCATAGCAATCGCCGTATGACACGCAATTACTACCCAAAATGGAACATGGAAAGTAGGCCCTAACAGCCCTGCGCTAAAAAGAAGGCTCGCAATGATGCCCATGGTTTTCTGCGCATCATTTCCTCCGTGCCCCATACTGTAAAGAGCGGCAGAGATAAGTTGGCCTTTTCTAAAAATATGATCCACTTTTTGCGGAGCGCTTCTGTGAAATGTCCAATAGACAATAATTCCAAGACCAAAACCCAAAAGAAGTCCGACAATGGGAGATATAAAAATAAAAGCAACCGTTTTTGTAATTCCTGCCCAAACCAGCGATTTCGTACCTGATTTCATCAGCGCAGAACCAATCATGCCGCCGATCAAAGCATGTGATGAGCTTGTAGGGAGTCCAAAATACCAGGTGATGAGATTCCAAATGCAGGCACCCGACAAAGCTCCGAGGATGAGCTGCTGATCAACAGCGGTAATATCAATAATTCCTTTTCCGATGGTATTAGCGACGTGCAGACCAAAGAAAAGGAATGCGATAAAATTAAAAAATGCCGCCCAAATAACAGCATAGCGAGGCGAAAGAACGCGGGTTGAAACTATGGTGGCAATCGAATTAGCCGAATCGTGAAACCCATTTAAGAAATCAAATATGAGCGCAAGAATAATGAGGCCGATAATGCTTGGGGTCATGCGGAGTATTATCTTAGAAATTTCAGAAAATGAAAGACAAAAATGTAATTGGTTAATTAAAAAATAAAAGAGAGTGAAATGACTATGTAGCTTGCCAGGATCTTAGCTGGCCGCTGTTTGTACTTCCGCTCGAGGGATTGAGTGCTTGATCGTAATGAATGGCTCCATTACCTGAATCTGAAAATGAGCTACCAATCATAGACCCATAAATTGAACCATTTCCGGAAATTGCAATGGCAGCGCTTGGTGCATAAATGGCACCATAAAAGTTACCATTTCCCGAAAGACCAACGCTGTTTCCCTGAACTTTTAAGGTTAGATTTGGCGGAAGGCTTTGCGCTGTTCCAATTCCGTTTCCTGCAATACTCACCGTCCCAGAGACATAGACAGTCGCTGCGCCGCTCAAAAGAAGCTTTCCATTTCCAGAAACATTGATGGAACTATAATAATAGGTTCCTGCCGGCAAAGTAACTGTACTATTACCGCTGATGGCAAGAGCCCCTCCGCTCGCAAGACCTCCGGGTATGGTGACTGGAGATAAGGTTTCTGTTGCGGATAACATTGTTTTGGTTCCGTTAATCACTGCATTGCCACTAATTTGATAAGCAGTAGCTATATTTCCTAAGGGCCCAATATAGGACTTACCATTAACAGTCGCATTTCCGGAGAGCATGGTATAACCCGCTAACGATGAATTGGTACCAATATCTCCGCTACTTCCTGCACCCGCTGAACTGTATGGGGCGATGCTCGAATTATAACTATCTGTTTTGGCATTTCCGCTCATCGTAATACTTCCGTTGCTAAATAATGCATACTTATAAATGGAAGCGGGCGCAAGATTCACTACCGCAGTGACGGTTTGCGTTTGCGCAGCATAAGCTCCTCCCGCAGTTGTCACGTTTCCTGTTCCCACAATTGAATAGACACTGCTTGTCGGAGAAGAGAGAGTTGATGAATAAGTTCCGTTAATTCTTCCTCCGGTTGCAGCCGTACTGGAAAGCCCCGCATAACTTGCATTCGTCCGAAGCGTCGCAATGGTCTTATCCACAGCTCCTTCCGCTAAATGAAACGCCGCCAAACGGTTCTCGAAACGTTCAGCTCCTCTTATTTCGTAAAGACCTGCTAACATAAACGCGAATGTAATCGCGAAAATAGCGGCAATTAAATTGAGGCAGATAAAAAGCGCCATCCCCGATTCATTATTTTCAAGTGAACATTTTTGATTAGATAATTTTTTTGCCATAGTTAATTCCTAAACTCCACCGTACCCGCCAGAGTTGCCGGTATTGTGGATCCTCCGCTCACGGATTCCTGAGCCGTCATTGCAATTGCTAACGAATTTGTAGTTGCGCTGGGGGTGAATGTAATACCTGTTATTTTATTCGCGTAAATTTTAGTTGTGCCCGCGCTCACATCCGTGCGCAAAAGCTGCTGATTGCTGGTGCCGCCTAAACTATATTGATAGTAACCGCTCCATGTAATGGTCCCGTCACTCGCTACTGAAGAAGGGATTTTAAATTGAAGCGAGCTTGAAGTGGGAGTTGAAATGTCGCTGTAATGCGCATTCCTAAGTTCACGCGTCATTTTTTCCATACCCATCCGCGATTCCCCGTTTGTTTTTGTCTGGGCACCCGTCACAAATAATCCTTTGGACCCAAGTACCATCGCCTGCATGACTAAAATAATCATGACGCATAAGATAGCGGTGCTCACAAGAAGTTCTACGACTGTAAAACCGCTTTGATTTTTATTTTTAGTTTCTTTTATGTTTGTCATTTTTGCGTAATCTGGGTTCTTAAAATCCGCGACATGCTTCCGCCCGTGTGATCCGTCCAACTCGTTGTTACCGTCACCACCAAAGGATCCGCGGCAGTATCAACATAGCTTACCCTCACGGTTTCGCTTGGCAAATTACTGAAACCACTCACGTTTTGATTGTTTGGATACGCCGCTGTCACCTGAACCAAACTTTGCTCGCTTTTCCCCCGCATTTGTTCAATCACAGCATGAGCATCCTGAACTGCTTTCGTAATCATTCGGCTTGTCTCTCCGAGCCGGAGCGCATAAGCGTTCACACCGATAATCGCAAAAAGAGCCGGAAGTAAAAGACCCATCGCGAGAACGAGTTCGAGTAATGTAAAACCCTTTTTGCATGTGAGTAAGTTCATCATTTCTTTTCTAATAATAAGTACGTCATTGTTACATGTGAAATGAACATTCAAATATTAGTAAAGATTACCCCTTAAATAATAGGAAAAGCAAATGGTTCTCCTTAAATTGACTTCTTTTATATTTTTCAAAAGTTAAATGCCCGCTCAAATCAGCTTGCAAAAGACCCCCTTCTGCGATACCTTTTATTTTAGAAGTCAAAACGGGAGGAACAATGAGACTAAAATTTGCAGTTGTACTGTCGGTCCTTTTTCTTGGATTACTTTTCATGTATCCACTCAAAAGCGCATTGGCAGAGGGGGAAACGCCTACGGTAGATACCGTGGCGGGCTGTAACGCGGTGGCGGTTGATCCCAGCATGACGCTCGAACAGCAGCAGACGGTCTGCGATCAAGCAGAAGCCCTTCCGGCTTCAAGCTGCGCTGCGGCAGGCAAAGGCAAATGTTCAGCGCCTAAAACAAATGACGTGAACGTGGATGGCCACAACTGTTTCTGTATGGACCAGGCGGCTCCGGCCGAAACTCCTCCGCCTCCAAGCGGAACATAATAAGATATTTTGAGGTAAAAAACTCTAAAAACCGCGGTATTTCTACCGCGGTTTTTTTATTTCCATCTGTCCATCAACCGAAAATTAAAAAGAGATTAAAAAATGCGTCCCCAAAATTTGGTTGGAGGACCAATCCCGAGTGCCTTTTTTTGTCTGAATCATGTAAAAGATTTTTAACCTAAGCTTCTTATATATTTGAAGTGTAATTCCAACGGGCGTTACCCGGTCTTCATTCAGCGCATGCGCGTGAAAATCAACAAAGATCTCATTATTGAGGTAGACCGATTTTACGAAAGGCATTTTTTGAACCGGAATTTCAACCGGGCATTCGGGTGGAAAAAATAAATAAACGAGGACGCCTGCCAAAACAATCCGAACACCCCAAATTACTTTCTTATTTTCTTTCATAAACTTTGTACAGATTAAAACAAAGTTTAGAATCTTTCAATCTAATCCCTTTGGCTAACTACCGGATCATTTCTTGATGGGTACAATCCATAACCAAATAGAAAGCACCCCAAAGCCAAGAACCAAATATCCGCTCACCGCAAGCGGCACTTCCCTTCCGGCCACCATCAGGTTCAATCGAAAAATAAACCGGATCAGATGAACGATTGCGCCCAAGGCAAAGAATCCGGAAAACCATAGGAACGGAGAAAATTTAGTAGTCATTTTTTCCATGGCGCACCTGCCGTTCCGCTTGTTTTTCACGCATCAAATCTCGAATACACAGAACTTCCCTTCCTATCATTTCAGCTGCCCGGTCATAGGAAACACGGTCTGTATTGATGACTAGGTCATAGAGCAACGGATCATCAATATTCCGATCAAAATGCTTTTTAATATACTCTTTCCTTCCCTGGTCTTCCCGGGTTAAAAATTCGCCGGCTTTGTCCTTTTTCATTTGATAGTATTCTTGAATATGTTTTAATCTTTTTGCAAGCGAACTAATCAATTTCACATGAAATCCTGCGGGTAGTGAACGAGTAATGATATTTGCTCCCCTCCCCACAATCACTGCGTCGCCCATTTGCGCAAGGTGTAAAATAGTTTCACTGGTCTTATGGAGCAATGTCCATTCGCTTGGGTGCAAATTAAAAAGCTCCTCAAAATAATTTTGGAGCTCTGAGCGTTTGTGTTCCGGCATAAATCTCTCAACTTCATGCGGTAAATCATGCTCCTCAATCACTCGCTTTACTAAATTACGGTCAAAAATTGTCCATGGGCAGCTTGCTGATTTGTCATGTTCCCGTAAAAATTTTACCAATTTTTCTCCAACCGTAATCCCTCCCGCGCCTGTTTGTCGGGAAATAGTAACAAACGGTTGATAAATACCATCTCCCTCTCTTTTGGCATTTTGAAAACAGCTGCACTGACATCCCATATAGGCTCTGAAAGCCTCTAGGCCTTTTTCACTCATCATGATCACTCCCTTCATCAAAAGGCATTTTGGTAACATGGTTCAAAAGCGCTAAAGCAACCATGACATGCCTTTTTTCTTCTTTCATTAAACACTCAAGCTTCTTTTGCGCAGCCGTACCCGCAAGCAGTGATTTATTTTTATCGAGCAAATCTCTGTAAAACAAAAAGGACTCTTCTTCCAAGTGTAAAACTTTTTGAAGCCTTATTCTCCAAAGAACTTTAAGTGGGCTGAACATGTGATTCTCCGAGCTTCTTAAGTTCCGCTATAATCTCTCCGAGCCACTTGCGATGTTTCTGTGTCTGGTGCATTAAAAACCCTAAGAGACGTTTCATCTTCTTTTCTTCCTCTTTCGTAAAACATTCATAATCTGACTGAGTGGTTTGGTAAAAATGAAGCAAATAAAAGCCAAGCTCCTCTTCATCCTCCGCCTTAGCCAATTCATAAAGCAACTGGTCTAATGCGCCCCTCATTTCATGCCACCAATATCTTTCTCTGACCTCATCTTTCCACATGAGAATCTCCTTTTATCTATGACTAAAATTAACGAGCTGCTTTTACTCCTTTCCTGACTGCAAAATCTCCAATTTCAGCGTCAGAGAGTCTCAAGAAATCTTTGGTCGACATTCTGATGCAGGCGCTGTGGCTTCCCGCATTGAACGTAATCGTTTTATCTTCCGCTAACGTTTGATCAATAAAACAAGGCAGATCGTAAAGGCTTCCGAAAGGCGGTTCAGCACCGACCTCAGAATCAGGAAAGAGCGCTCTAAATTCATGCTCATCTGCCAAGCGGATATTATTTGTACCCACCCGGACACGAAGTTTGAGAAGATCAACAGTCGAACTGGCGGATGCAACCACCATCACGTCCTGATCGTCTGCCTTAACCATCACTGCCTTTGCAACTTCTTTCCCGGGAATGTGTTCACGCGCAGCGATTTCCTGTGCGGTATAAAGTTTCGGATGTTTGAGTACCTCATAACGTGCTTCAGATTGATCCAAAAATGATTTCAATTTTTTTGAAACATTCATCGCGGTCTCCTTTCCTTGGCAAATACCTCCAAACCATTCAAAAACGGAAGGTGTTAAAAGCCATTTGTTCTTACCTGCTTTCACAAAATTGATTTTGTTTTCCCGCGCGAGCCAACCAATCGCTTCATGAAAAAGTGCTGTCTCTGTTATATCCGACATTTTTTGAAGTTCACTTGCCGTTTTTTGCCCGTAACACTCCAGGAAATGCTCGATGACCGCGGCGGCTTCCTTAATCTCATGGTAACGGTTTTCCATTTGAACTCCTCCTCTGCGGCCCGTACAAACCTATGCGATTATGTGTGCGGGCCGCTCATTCCCCTACTTAATTTCTACTGAAATTTGTTTTGCCCTGGCGCTCTCTGTTTTTGGCAGAACAACTTCCAGAACACCCTCTTTATAAGTTGCCTCTACCTCCCCTCCATTAAAAGTCTACGTCATTCAAAAAAATTTAGGTGTGACGAATGTCACAAAAGCAGTTTTAATACCCGGGCAATCCTATCCGCGAGCTCTCTTTTTTCACCCCGTTTTAGCTCTCTTTTTGCGGAGCGTATGCTCTTTCTTTCAAGCGCTATGTGATAGCGAAGAAGGCATGCAATATGAATTCCCAATTTATGGATGGCTGTTTCTCCCCGAATGTTAGCTGGAGTCTTCTCAAATTTTTTAAGCAACTCTTGAAGTGTTTGGATGGTCTTAGAAAGACTTACGTGATCCCTCCGCAAGAGATGAATCACCGCCTCATGCTTTGGGAAATGGGCGTCAAGAAAAGGAAAAGTAATTTGCTCCTGCAACTTGCGGTGGTTTTCCAAAATTCTGGCGATATGGGTCGTTGCTTTTCTTAAGGATTGAGCATTTTTTAATTTGAACGCTGTCCCTTCGTAGCGGAAAAATAGGAAAGCATTGTTAAAATGATCGAGGCCATGCTGTAAATCTTTTTCTTTCTCATCAAAAATAACAATAGGATCCATACATCACCTGTGAGAAGGATACAAAGGAACCCAAAAAAGAGATGTGACAAAAGTCACAAATTGAAGCCGGAAAGAAAAAAGGGGGGGAAATTAAGCGAGGAGCTTTTCTAATGCTTCTTTGTTTTTAATGATGATTTGATACGGTTTAACGTCAATCAGATTCTTTCTTTTTAGCTCTGAAATATGCCGGGCAACGGTTTCCCGAGCAGTACCAAGACGCTGGGCAATTTCAGTCCGGGTAAATTCAATAAAGAGCACTTCCCGTTTTAAGGAACCGATCTTTTTCTTATTTAACATGTCGAGAAGAAACTTGATAAGTCTTTTTTTAGTGTCTTTGAGTGCCACTTCTTCAATAATATTACTAAAACATTGGAGACGTTTCGCAAAAAGTTCATTCAGCGCAAACATCAACTTGGAATTATCGCGTACCATCCGGACATAATTTTCACGACTGAGAAACCAAACCTTGGATTCATCCACAGCTTCAGCAGTGGAATCACAGTGCCACTCGGGACTTCCCGGATTGCAAGCGCAGGTATCTCCAGCACCCAGAATTTCATAGATTTGTTCCTTGCCATCTGCGGAAGTGCGGTACATTTTGATTCGTCCGCCTTGAACAAAAAAAAGCTTTGAGCAGGCGGTATTCTCAAGGTGAATTACTTCTCCTTTTTTAAAAGACTTTTCAATAAGGCATTGTTTTAAGGCGTTAATTTCGCTTGAGGAAAGACCGTGGAAAAATGGGACATCTTTAATTTGGGTAACCATAAAAAGTCACTTTCTTGACTTAGAATATTTTAATGCTTTAAAGAGGAATTTACATCATTTTTATATTTTTAAGGAAGGATTTTGATTAAAATTGCTTAATTTCTGAACGTTTTTTATTGCGGGATTGTTTTACGGCATCCATAGATAGCCAGGTTTCATAAGGCTTGGAATGCTCCTTATGTTCCTGCCAATTTTCCGCATATTGAGAAGCTAAATTTGTGTCGGTAATAATCAGGAGATTTTCCGCATTATAAAGCGCTGCATCTGTTGTAAAGTTAAAGGAACCCGTAATCACTACCGCATGATCAATCACCATCACCTTGTTGTGAGCAATGGAGTGCGCTGCGTCAATATTCACGGGAATTTGAGCTTCAACCAAATGATTCACCTGTCCGCGTTTAACGCGCACTTGGCTTCTATCTAATATCACATCAACTTTAGCTCCCCGCTTCTTAGCATCAATCAAAGCATTGGCAATTGGCTCGGACGTAAAAGAATACGCCTGCACTAAAACAGAGGACTTTGCTTGTTCCAGCGCATTCACAATATTCTTGGTGCAACCACCTTCAGGCGAAAAACAAACACTCCAAGCCGGATTTTGGATTGGCTGGATTTGCCGGATTCGGGGATGGTTCATTTGGAAAGCAAAATAAATGGATATGAAGATCAACGCGAAAATAACAAAAAGGAGAACGAGGGTTTGTTTCTTCATGAAAGAATATTATAACATTGTGTCATTCTGAACGAAGTGAAGAATCAGCGGACATGGATCCTTCGTGACACTCAGCCCAATCATCTAATGAATATTTTAAGGAAGATTGGTGCAGTCCTGACAACCTATTCAAGCTGTTTGGTTTCTTTAATGTAAGTCAGGGTAGGATGACAAGCGCCTATTTCTTTTTCGAAGAGTAGCGAACGTAGGTAATGAAAAAAGTAAGAATGCCTGCAATTAAAATAGGCCCAATGGGGGCGTGAAAATAGGAATACAAAAGGATGGCGGAAATAAGAAAACCGGCCAGCCACAATGTTAATGCCCTTTTCAAGGTGGGTTTTTGATTTTGATTCAAATTATTTATAGCCATAACATTTCAATTTATATCCTAATATGCGCACGGTAATCCCCAGTAATTCGGAGGCCCGTTTTTGATTGCCTCCTGTTTTTGTGAGTGCCTGCGAAATCATTTGACGCTCCAAACTCTCGACAGATTCCGGAAGACTTTCCGGGAATCTTTTATCCGCTGACAATCGCAGATATTGAAGCCGGAGAACGTCTTCGTTACAAAACACAACAGCTTTCTCTACTGCGCTTTTCAGCTCATCCACATTTCCCGGAAACGCACAGTCTCTCCAATAGCTCACGGCATCTTCTGAAATATGAGTGATTTTTTTTTCGTATGCCTGACCGAATTTTTTCAGAAAATAATCGGCAAGCACGGGAATATCATCCCTTCGTTCGCGGAGCGGCGGCAGAAAAATGGAAACGACACTTAAAATATGATAAAGGTCTTCCCGGAATTCTTTTGCCTTCATGTGTAATTCCAAATTTTGTGCCGTGCCTGCAATCAAACGGGCGGGATATAACCTTTTATTTCCAGAGGCAAATTTTTCTTCGAAAATATCAACAACCTTTGCCTGGATCGTGACCGGGATATCCGAAACTTCTTCCACATAAATCGTACCTTCGAGGGAGAGTGCTTTGAAAAAACTTTTTGGATCAAGGGATATGCCCACCACTTTTGAAAAAGGTACGGACGCATGAGCGCCTGATTGATGAATTGCGCGCGCGATGTATTCTTTTCCTGTTCCGCTCTCTCCTTTTAAGAGAACTGGCGCCGAATTGCTTGCGGTGGCGCGAACGAACCCACACACTTCCTGAATTGCTCCGGATTGTCCAATGATGAACTTGGATTCATTTTCTCCGAGAGCCGATCGAGACTCGGTCGTTAACATTTGGAAACTGTCCTTTGAAGAAAGAACTGGGATTTATTGACGACGAAACTTATTTTTGAAAAAATTAACAACTTGTCTAAAAACACTATCCGACATTTTATTTTTCAAGCGCAGCTCTTCAAAATCAGGCCGATGAAAACGTTTTTTATCAAGGGTAAGCTGTTCATTCTTCACCTGCTCGGCGAGACGCCTTTCCGCAAGCGAAGGTCTTGAACTCAATACTAAATCCATTTGTTCATGGCCTTTTTTAATGACACCAAGCTTGTAATAAAGCATTCCTAATTGAAAATGCCCGCGCGCATAGCTCGGTTGGTTTTTTAACAGCCCTTCAAAAATATCAATCGCTTCATAAACTTCATTCATCATCGCAAGCGTCATTCCGGCGCCCACCCAATTTTCAGGATCTTCCGGCTCAAGCTCTTTTGCTTTCTGAAAATCGGAAAGAGCCCCCGGCCAATTCTTCATTTGAAAATTGGCGAGAGCCCTTCCCTGATAAGCTTTTGCATTGGTTGGTTCTAAAGAAAGATACAAGGTGAAACTTTCAACTGCATCTTCAAAATAACCTTCCTTCAGCCGAAGAAGTGCGTGCTCAAGTGTCTGATCTGCCGAAAAATCGAGTGACATTTCTTTACAAAGCACTGGTTCCGACTTCTCCTGTGCGAATCCGAAGCGCATTTTCAACGGGCGAGACGAAAATCTTACCGTCTCCCACATTATTTGTGCGCGCTACTTTACTAATCGCATCCAGAATTTTCTTTACGTCCTCATCCTGAACAACTAAATCAATCCGGACCTTGGAGATAAAACGAATGGTATATTCTCCGCCTCGGTAATGTTCTATTTGCCCTTTTTGACGTCCGAAACCCCGAACTTCCGTTACGGTCATACCGGCGATATGAAGCTTGTCCAATGCATCAGTAAGCGGATCAAGCTTTTCAGGCCGAACAACACAAGTGATCATTTTCATTTTTTTTGTTTCCTCTCTGTTTGAGAAATCGGGCGTATCGATAAGCGTGATACGCCCGATTTCATCAGATATTACGTTCATTTATCAAAGATGC
>ORMF012238134.1_pt1 | contig 11645 bp, 18 predicted proteins | sample 1779871 | NCBI WGS metagenome assembly ORMF01 (sample SAMEA104232316, study PRJEB22302) | groundwater metagenome | biome: forest; feature: aquifer; material: groundwater | place: USA | collected 2011-08-07 | depth 5.4 m
CGGCGCAGGCGTCAACCCAGGACGCCCGAGGACGCCGCCGCTCAGGCGTCCGGCGCGCAGCCGCCACAGCCGCAGCCCCCGGCCGAGGGAGCTGAGCGGCCGCAGCGCGGGCAGCGGCAACCGCCCGCCGAGGGCGGTCAACGCCCACAACGCGGCCAGCCGCAGCCCCCGGCTGAGGGAGCTGAGCGGCCGCAGCGTGGGCAGCGACAGCCACCGGCTGAGGGAGCTGAACGGCCACAGCGTGGGCAACAGCAGCCACCGGCTGAGGGAGCTGAGCGACCGCAGCGTGGGCAACGGCAACCACCGGCTGAAGGAGCTGAGCGCCCGCAGCGCGGGCAGCAGCCTGCGGACGGCCAGCCCCAATCCGGCCAGCGTGGCCCGCGACAGGGCGGCAGGCCCGAGGGCGCCCGTCCAGCGCAGGCCCCCGCACCCCCTCCGCCTCCCGCCAAGCGCGTCGTGCCGGCGCTGCTCACCCGCTACCGCGACCAGATTGGGCCAGCGCTCCGGCAGGAGTTCGGCTACGCCAACCAGCTCCAGGCGCCCAAGGTCGTGAAGGTCGTGCTGAACATTGGCGTTGGCAAAGAGGTTACCGCCACGAGCGCCAACCCCAACATTGTTGAGCGCGCCTCGGCCGACCTCGCCGCCATCAGCGGCCAAAAGCCGGTCGTCCGGGGCGCCAAGCGGGCCATCGCGGGCTTCAAGCTGCGCGCGGGCCAGCCCGTCGGCGTGTCCGTCACCCTCCGGGGCGACCGTATGTACAGCTTCCTGGAGCGGCTTCTCCTGGCGTCCCTGCCGCGCATCCGCGACTTCCGCGGCACCTCCCGGGACGCCTTTGACGGAAGGGGCAACTACGCGCTCGGCATCCGCGAGCAGATCATCTTCCCTGAGATTGAATACGGCCAGGTTGACCGGATGCGGGGCCTCCAAGTGAACATCGTCACGAGCGCCAGGACGGACCGCGAGGCGTTTCGCCTGCTGGAGCTCATGGGCATGCCGTTTGCACGGGACGGCGCGCAGGATCGCGCGCGGGCGGCCTCCGCGTAGTCAATGAAAACCAGCCCCACCCCGGGGGTGGGGACTATTCCGCAGCCTTGAGGCTGTGGTGGTCAGGCGGCCGGGACGCCAGGAGGAACGAGGGTGGCACGAAACTCAAAAGTCGTTGCATGGCTGAGGAACAAGCCAAAGTTCGCGGTCAGGTTCCGCAATCGCTGCTACCAGTGCGGTCGGCCGCGCGGGTACATCCGGCAGTTCGGGCTGTGCCGCATCTGCTTCCGCGGCCTGGCGCTCAAAGGCCAGATCCCCGGCGTCCGCAAGGCGAGTGTGTGAGGTAGAACATGAGTGGATTGACTGACCCCCTGGGAGACATGCTCACCCGCATTCGCAACGGCTCCAACGCCCGCCACGCAACGGTGTTGGTTTCCAACTCCAAGTTGCGCGTGTCCGTGGCCCGCATCCTCAAGGAGCAGGGCTTTGTTCAAGATGTCGCCACGGTGCCCGGCAAGCCGGCGCCGCAGCTGAGGATCACGCTGCGTTACGGCGAGCGCAAGACGCCCATGCTCAGAGGCGTGGAGCGGGTCAGCAAGCCGGGCAGGCGGGTGTACGCCGGAAAAACGGAGATCCCAAGGGTCCAGGGCGGCCTTGGGGTCACCATCGTGTCCACGTCCAAGGGAGTCATGACCGGCCAGGAAGCCCGGGCCAGCGGCCTGGGCGGCGAAGTCCTGTGCCGCGCCTGGTAGGTGGTGATCCATGTCACACATAGGAATCCAGCCGGTGGCCGTACCCAAGAACGTGAAGGTGAGCGTTGAGGGAGAGAACCGCGTGACCGTCGCCGGTCCGCTTGGTTCGCTCACCGAAACCTTCCGTCCCGAAGTGCGAGTCCAGCTCGTTGACAGCCAGGTCAAGGTTGAGCGCGGCGGCGACTCCAAGCTCCACCGGAGCCTCCACGGCCTCACGCGCGCCATGATCGCCAACATGGTCGTCGGCGTGACCCAGGGGTACGAGAAGAATCTGGAAATCTTCGGGACCGGCTATCGCGTCCAGCAGACCGGCCCCAACCTCACGTTCCAGCTGGGGTTCAGCCACCCGGTCGTGGTCCAGGCGCCTCCCGGCGTGAAGCTTGCCGCCGTGACCGTCAACCGTGTGTCCGTCACCGGCTCCGACAAGCAACAAGTGGGAGAAACCGCAGCCCGCCTGCGTTCCATTCGCCCTCCCGACCCGTACAAGGGCAAGGGCGTTCGATACGCCGGGGAGACGCTCAAGCTCAAGCCCGGTAAGGCGGCAGCTCGGAAGTAGGAAAACACGCAATGACATCGGTAAGCGCACCCAAGCGCCTCGGCAAAATGGACCCGTCGCTGTTCCGCCGCTTCAAAAGGCACCTTCGGGTGCGCAAGAAGCTCGCGGGCTCCGTTGCCCGTCCACGCCTGGCCGTCTTTCGCAGCCTGACGCACATATACGCGCAGGTGATTGACGACGGCGCGGGCCGGACGCTCGTGCAAGCCTCGGACCTGGACGCCGAGCTCCGCGGCCAGGTGAAGGGCAAGAAGAAGACCCAGGTCGCAATGGCTGTCGGCGCGCTCGTCGCCAAACGCGCCAAGGAGCAGGGCGTGGAAGCGGTGGTCTTTGACAGGGGTGGCTTTCAGTACCATGGCCGCGTCAAAGCCCTGGCCGACGCCGCCCGTGAAGGAGGGCTGCGCTTTTGAGTCCCAAGGAATCGCTCTACGATGCCGCGCCGAGGGTCAAGCCCGAAGACGTGGTCCAGCCCACCGAGCGTGTGATCATGATCCGCCGCATCTCAAAAGTTACGGCGGGCGGTAAGCACCTGCGCTTCAACGCCCTCGCCGCCCTGGGCGACGGTCGCGGCAACATCGGCCTCGGTCTCGGCAAAGCCGACGCCGTGCCCGACGCCGTTCGCAAGGCGGTGTCCGCGGCGCGGAAGAACATGATTCACATTCCTCTCAGGCAAAGCACCATTCCCCACGAGGTCCGCGGCAAGTTCTCCGCCTCCGAAGTGATGCTCAAGCCCGCCGTCTCCGGCACCGGCGTGGTCGCCGGCGCCACCGTGCGCGCCGTCGTGGAGCTCGCCGGCGTGAAGGACATCCTCACCAAGTCACTTGGCAGTCCCAACCGGGTCAACCTGGCTAAGGCGACCCTGGAAGCGCTCGCCTCGCTCCGCTTGCCGGAGGAAGAGGTCGCCAAGCGCCTCCAGCCGCTGGCTACAAGAGCAGACCGTTAGTTAGGAGCCGCCCAAGCATGGCTGACGTTAAACTTCGCGTCACCTGGAAACGCAGCACCGTTGACAAGCCCCGCGACCAGAAGGAGACGGTGCGTTCACTCGGCCTCCGCCGCCTCAACCAGACGGTGGTGCTGCCGGACACGCCCGCGTTCCGAGGCATGATCCACAAGGTGCGTCACCTGGTGGAGGTCTCCCTGGTCACCTCGGAGGCATAGGTCGCATTTGAGTCTTCCTCTTCCGCTGTGGAGAGGGACTGGGTGAGGGCAAGAGCCCTCCCTTACGGCGCAAGGAGTCACGCAGATGGTCAAGCAGCACGACCTAGGCGTCCCTGCCGGAGCTCACCGGCACAGTCGGCGCGTGGGACGCGGCGACGGCAGCGGGCGGGGCAGCTACTCCGGCCGCGGGCAAAAGGGCCAGGGGGCCCGCAGCGGCAACGGCAAGCAGCCCCCCGGCTTTGAGGGCAACCAGCTCGCCCTCGTACGCCGCCTCCCGACGCTCCGCGGGTTCACGAACCACTTCCGTACCGACTACGCCACCATCAACGTGGGCCAGCTGGAGGAGCGCGCCCAGGCGGGCCAGCAGGTAACGCCGGAATGGCTGGCGGCGCAACGCCTGGTGGACAACGCCAACGTCCTCGTGAAAGTGCTTGGCGGCGGCGAGCTGACCAAGGCCCTTCAGATCAGCGCCCACCGGTTCTCTCAGTCCGCTCGTCAAAAGCTTGAGCAGGCGGGCGGCGTCGCCAACGAGCTGCCGCTCCCACGCTCTGCCAAAGGGAAGTAAGCCGCCGTGACCCAAACGAGAGAAGGCGAGTCCCAGCGCCCCGCCCTGCTGCAGGCGGTGATGGACGCGTTCCGCATCCCTGACCTGCGGACGCGCATCCTGTTTACCCTCGCCATGCTCGTCGTCTTCCGCATCGTCGCCCACATCCCGGTCCCGGGCATTGACCGCGGCGCGTTGGAGAACCTCTTCCAGGGGCAGTTCGGCTCGCTGCTCGGGTTCCTTGACCTGTTCAGCGGCGGCGCCTTCAGGAACCTTAGCGTGGCGGCCCTCGGCGTCTATCCTTACATCACCTCGTCCATCGTCATTCAGATCCTCGTGCCGGTCATCCCGCAGCTCCGCGCCCTCTCCAAGGAGGGTGATTACGGCCGCCGCAAGCTCAACCAGTACACCCATCTCGCCACCGTGCCCATCGCCTTCTTGCAGGGATACGGCCAGATCCTTCTGCTTCGTCAGGCAGGCGTCTTCGCCGGCTCCAACGCCCTCGGCAGCGGTCTGGACATTGTGACAATGCTGGTCGCCATGGTCGCGGGCACCATGTTCCTCGTGTGGCTGGGCGAGCTCATCACCGAAAGGGGCATCGGCAACGGCGTCTCCATTATCATCTTCGGCGGCATCGTCGCCGGTCTGCCCACGATCGTCAGCCAGGCCTTTGCGTCTCGCACCGACTTCACCGGCCTCCTCATTCTGGCCATCGCCGGCCTCGTCATCATCGGGCTCATCGTCCTCTTCACCGAAGCCCAGCGCAAGATCCCGGTCCAGTACGGGCGCACCGTCTTCCGCGGCGGCGCTGCGCGCCGCTCGTCCGGCAGCTCGTTCATCCCGCTGCGGGTCAACTCCGCGGGCATGATCCCGCTTATCTTCGCGTTTGCCTTGCTCATACTCCCCGGCACGTTTGCCGCCTTTTTCGGCGCCAACAACGGGTTCGCTCAGAGCATCGCCAACATCTTCAGCCCCAACAGCTGGGTGTACTGGTTCATCCTGTTTTTCCTGGTTGTCGCCTTCGCCTTCTTCTACACGCTGGTCACCTTCTCCCAGATGAACATCGCGGAGAACCTCCAAAAGCAGGGTGGCTTCATCCCCGGCATCCGTCCGGGCAAGCCCACCGAGGAGTATCTGAACCGCGTCATCATCCGCATCACGTGGGGTGGCGCGCTGTTCCTTGGATTCATCGCCATCACGCCGTACATTGCCGGCCTGGTCACCGGCATCCAAGCGCTCCAGCTCAGCAGCACCGCTCTGCTCATCCTCGTCGGCGTCGCCCTGGACAGCATGCGCCAGCTAGAGGCCCAGTTGCTCATGCGCCGCTACGAAGGCTTTATCAAATAGCCAAATCACCGAGAAAGATTTCTGGAAAGGGTCTGGGAAAACCTCTTTGCAAAGAGGTTTTCCCAGCGTCCCCGCCACGGAGGTTGTGATGCGCATCGTGCTCATGGGCCCGCCCGGCGCCGGCAAGGGCACCCAGGCCACCGCCATATCCCAGCGGCTCAGCGTGCCGCACATCGCCTCCGGCAACCTCCTGCGCGAGCATCGCGCCAAGGGCACGCCCCTTGGGAAGGAAGCCAGCACCTACATGGACAAGGGACTCCTCGTCCCAAACGACCTCGTCATCCGTATGGTGCTGGACCGACTCAACCAGCCCGACGCGAAGAACGGCTTCCTTCTTGACGGCTTCCCGCGCACAGGGGAGCAGGCGGAGGCGCTGGACAAGTCCCTGGGCCAGCGCGGCGTCGAGGTGGCGCTCAACATCGCCGTCGGCGCCAATGAGCTGGTGAAGCGGCTTGGCGGCCGGCTCACCTGTCGCACGTGCCAGACGCCGTACCACCCCGTCACCGCCCCGCCCAAGGTCTCGGGGCGCTGCGACAAGGACGGCGGCGAGCTCTACCAGCGCGACGACGACAATCCAGAGGCCGTCCGGCAGCGCATTGAGGTGTACAACAAGCAGACGTCACCGCTCGTGGAGTACTACGGCAGGCGCGGCACGCTCAAAGAGATCAACGGTGAGCAGGCCATTGACCGCGTGCAGACGGCTATATTCGCCGCGCTGGGCGTCAAGGCGTAGCCTCCTGGTGTGGAAGTGAAACAAGGCTCAAGACGGACCGAAGGGAAAACCCTGTAACTCCCTCTCCCAGAGGGAGAGGGCCGGGGTGAGGGAAAGGCGCTGAAAACATCCCCGATAAGCACTGCCATCCGTCCCGTGACGTGCTACAATACTGGTTCGCGGTGGCCCCTGGCCGCCGTCCTTTGCGTTGGAGAAAATAGCGTTGTCCAATAAGACCGTTGCCCAGCGGCTGCTCGGCAGGAGCAAGACCGCCAGCCTCGTGGCTGCGCCTCCCACCGGCGTGACCCTCAAGTCCGCCGGCGAGGTGGAGTCCCTGCGGCAGGCGGGCCGTGTCGTGGGCAAGACCATCACCGCCCTGCTTCGCGCGGTGCGGCCCGGCGTCACGACCCGCGAGCTGGACCTGCTGGCCGCCGGCGAGATCAAGCGCATGGGCGCGCAGCCCGCGTTCTTGGGCTATCGCGGCTTCCCGGCCACCATCTGCACCTCGCTCAACGAGGAGATCGTGCACGGCATTCCTGGCAACCGCGCCGTCCGCACCGGCGACGTCCTGAAGCTGGACGTGGGCGCCATCGTGGACGGGTTCTACGGCGACGCAGCCGTCAGCCTCAGCGTCGGCGCCGTTCCGGCCCGCACCCGCGAGCTGGTTGACGTGACGCGCCAGGCCCTTGAGGCGGGGATCAGAGCCGCCCGGCCCGGGGCTCGCCTCGGCGACGTGGGCTACGCCGTCCAGTCCGTCGCCGAGTCCCACGGCTTCTCCGTCGTCCGCGAGTACGTCGGCCACGGCGTTGGCCGATTCCTCCACGAGGAGCCGCAGGTCCCCAACTTTGGCGTACCCGGCCGCGGGCTGGTCCTCCAGCCGGGCATGGTCATCGCCATTGAGCCCATGCTCAACGTCGGTGGCTGGCAGACGCGGGTGCTGGACGACGACTGGACCGTGGTCACCGTCGACGGCAGCCTCTCGGCCCACTTTGAGCACACCATCTACATCTCACCGACAGGACCGGAAATCCTGACAGCCCGCGAGGAGGTCTAACAAAACGCGCATGGCGAAAAAGGAAGAGACCATTGAGGTTGAGGGCGTGGTAGAAGAGTCGCTTCCCAACGCCATGTTCAAAGTCAAGCTCGCCAACGAGCATGAGGTCTTGGCGCACGCGTCCGGCAAAATCAGAATGCACTTCATTCGCGTGCTGCCCGGCGACCGCGTCCTCGTGGAGCTGTCGCCCTACGACCTTAAGCGAGGGCGCATCACCTACCGGTTCAGATAACAGTGCGATGAACGCGGCTCCTTCCCACCTGGGAGGGGCTGTGTCTGGGAGGACTCTCGTGCAGATAGCAACATCGGTAAAGCGCCGCTGCCAGAAGTGCCAGATCATCCGGCGTCATGGCACCGTGCGCGTCGTATGCAGCAGCCCAAAGCACAAGCAGCGTCAGGGCTAAAGGGGAGGGCAGCGTGGCCATCGTAGCAGGCGTCAACCTTCCGGACGGCAAGCACGTTGACATCGCCTTACGGTACATCTTCGGCATCGGGCCGCACCTCGCAAGGGCTGCGGCGCGCGATGCCGGGATTCTGGGCAACCCCAAAATGGGCGAGGTGCCCGACGATCTGTTGGCCCGCCTTCGCGATGTGATCGCCAAGTACAAGGTTGAGGGCGACCTGCGGCGCGAGGTTCAAATGAACATCCGCCGCAAGGTGGAGATCCGCTGCTACCAGGGCCTGCGCCACAGCCGCGGCCTGCCCGTCCGGGGCCAGCGGACCCGCTCCAACGCGCGCAGCCGCAAGGGCCACCGCAAGACGGTCGCTGGAAGGAAGGGGACCGCCACCGCCAAGAAATAGCACTTCCCTCTCTTCGTGAGAGGGCTTGGCCCGAGTAAGCCGAAGCCCTGAGCGGAGCGAGCGGGGAAGCAAATGGGCAGGGTGAGGGATTCTGGACCCCACAGATCTCACCCCGCTAGCGAGCAGCGAATCAAGAAGAAGCGAGGTAACGCATGCCGCCACCACCACGCAGAGGAGCAGGGCGAAGGGCGCGAAGGGTCGTACCGGTGGGTCGCATCTTCATCCAGTCCACGTTCAATAACACGCTCGTGACGCTCACCGATCTGCAGGGCAACGTGCTCGCTTGGAGCAGCTCCGGCTCCGAGGGGTTCAAGGGCTCCCGCAAGGGGACCGCCTTCTCCGCCCAGCGCGCCGCGGAAACCGCCGCGCGCAAGGGCCAGGAGTTCGGCGTCCGCCAGGTAGAGGTCTTCGTCCGCGGCCCGGGACCGGGTCGCGAGGCGGCCATCCGCTCCCTGCAGGCATCCGGCCTCTCGGTCACCGGCATCAAGGACGTTACCCCCATACCCCACAACGGCTGCCGTCCGCCCAAGCGCCGGCGCGTATAGGAAAGGCGAAGCATGGGACGTTATACAGGACCAGTTTGCCGTCTTTGCCGACAGGTCGGCGAAAAGCTCTTCCTCAAGGGAGCGCGCTGCTACACCCCCGCGTGCGCCGTGGACAAGCGCCGCCGCCCGCCCGGAGCAGCAACCCGCCAGACCAGGCGGCGCGCCTCTGAGTACGGCGTCCGCCAGCGGGAGAAGCAGAAGCTGCGCTACTCCTTCGGCCTGCTGGAGCGCCAGTTTGCGGGCTACGTGGAGCGCGCGCAGGGCATGCCGGGCATTACCGGCCAGTACCTCGTGCAGCTCTTGGAGCGGCGTCTGGACAACGTGGTCTATCGCCTGGGCTTCGGCGAATCACGCAACCAGGCCCGCCAGTTCGTGACCCACGGCCTCGTCACCGTCAACGGACGCAAGATGGATATTCCGTCCGCCATCTTGAAGGCCGGCGATGTCATCACCTGGAAGGACTCCGCCAAACAGAAGGAGTTCGTCAAGGCGCGGATGACCGGGGGCCCTCGACAGGCCGTTCCAAAGTGGTTGAGCCTTGACCAGGCCGCCATGGAGGGTAAGGTCTTGGGGCTTCCTCAGCCGGAAGACTCAGACGTGAAGATGGACACGCGCCTCATCGTGGAGTTCTACACCCGCTAAACCCCGTCAACCACCCGAGGAGAGGGGAACCAAACTACATGGTTGAATCACCAATCGTCGTGTTGCCTAGCGCCCGCGGCTTTGATTCCGAGACCGAGGCGCCCAAGCCGCAGCTCAAGACCATTGAGACCACCGATACCTACGGCAAGTTCGCCCTTGAGCCGCTGCCCAGGGGGCTCGGCGTAACCTTGGGCAACCCCATGCGCCGGGTGCTCATCGGTTCCCTGCGCGGCGCGGCTGTTACTTGGGTCCGCATTGACGGCGTCCTCAACGAGTACTCCACCATTCCCCACGTGAAGGAAGACATCCTGGAGCTGGTGCAGAACATCAAGGCCATCCGCATCCGAGCCCTCTCCGACATGCCCGGCCGGCTCCAACTGAGCGCGACCGGCCCGGGCGAGGTTACCGCAGGCGACATGGTCGCGCCGCCCGAGTTTGAGATCGTCAACCCGGAGCTCCATATCGCCAGCCTCGACTCCGCGGAAGGGCGCCTGCGAGCGGAGTTCAACGTGGAGCTGGGCACCGGCTACGTGCCCGCGCAGCACGGCAGCGACCTCCCCATCGGCACGCTCCAGGTGGACGCCATCTACAGCCCCGTCCGGAAGGTCAACTTCGCGGTGGAGTTGACCCGCGTGGGACAGGTCACCGACTACGAGCGCCTCGTCGTGGAAATATGGACGGACGGCACCATGTCTCCCACCGATGCCCTGCGCCAGTCCGCCGCCATCGTCTCGGAGCACCTGGTCCTCTTCACCCGCGCGGGAATGGCGGAAGTTGCCGCCCCCACCGTGTCCGGCGTCGCGGCCTCCCTCGCGCCCGACGTGTACAACATGCTCATTGAGCGCCTTGAGCTTTCCTCGCGCACCTTCAACTGCCTCAAACGCGCCGGCATCAATAAGGTCGGCGAGATCCTGGAGCGCTCCAAGGCTGAACTGGAGCGCATCCGCAACTTCGGCGAGAAGTCCTTTAGCGAGTTGGTCAGCCGTCTCCAGGAGCGCGGGCTTCCGCTGCCTGAAGGCACAGAGTCCGAGTCCGACGGCGCCGCACCGGCCTAACAGGAGTTGCTCTATGCGTCACAGATTGGCAACCCACAAGCTAGGCAGAAGCAGCGGCCAGCGCAAAGCGCTGTTCCGCTCCCAGGTCCGTTCCCTCGTCCTGGACGAGCGGATCAAGACCACCGTTCCCAAGGCTAAGGCCGTGCGCCCCATCGCCGAGAAGCTCATCACCTACGGCAAGCGGGCCCAGGCCGCCCTCGCCGCCGGGGAGACGCCCGAGAGCACGGCCAAGGCGCTCCACTACCGCCGCCTCGCCTACGCCGCGTTCCCCGACCAGGCCGTCGTCCGCAAGGTCTTCGGCGAGCTGGCCCCACGCTTCAAGGAGCGTGAGGGCGGCTACACCCGCATCCTCAAGCTCGGCTTCCGTCCCGGCGACGGCGCCCCCACCGCCATGATTGAGTTCGTGGAGTAGCCCTTGGTCTTTTCCTCTCCGGCCCCGTTCGCTGACGACTCGCGCGGTCCCGATTCCCTCTCGCTCTGGGAGAGGGTTCGGGTGAGGGCTTCCCATGCCTTGAGCGAGGGCGGAGCGCCCAACATCGTCGACCTTCACAGCGAGGCTGCCCTCTCCCCAGACAGCGCCGCCGGCCCCGAAAAGAAAATCGCCCTTGTCCTTGAGTACGACGGCGCCGAGTACCAGGGCTTCCAGGTCCAGCCTGAAAAAAGCACCGTCCAAGGCGTTCTGGAACAGGCCCTGCGCTTGTTCTACGGCCGGCACGTAAAGACCTGGGGCGCAAGCCGCACGGACGCCGGAGTCCACGCCGAAGAGCAGGTGGTGGCCTACCTGGCGCCCAAGGAGCACGCTCTCGCCGTCATCCGCGACGCGTTGAACTTCTACCTGCCCCAGGACGTCAAGGTCCGTGAGGCGTGGCCCGTCCCCGTCGGCTTTGATCCGCGCCGCCACGCTCGCAGCAGGGTCTATGCGTACACCATCTGGAACGCCGCGTACCCCTCCCCGCTGCTGGCGCGCACCAGCCATTACGTCAAGGCGCGGCTGGACACCGAAGCGATGGAGCGCGCGGCCCGTTCCCTGGAAGGCGTCCACGACTTCGCCGCCTTCACCACCGACGAGTACGCCGCGTCGCACCCGTGTGTCCGCACCGTCCGCCAGGCGTGCGTTGACCGCGGCGGCGACCTGGTGACGCTGACCCTGGAGGCGAACGCCTTCCTTCCCCACCAGGTCCGGCGCACCGCCGGCGCGCTGGTTGAGGTCGGCCTCGGCCGCATGACGCCCGCCCGGTTCGCCGCTCTGGTAGAAGCCCCTGGCAAGCTCAAGGCTGGACCGGCGCTCCCGGCCAAGGGACTCACGCTCAAGAAGGTGTGGTATCCGGATTTCCCGCCCGCGGCCAATCGTGAGGACCAACGCGACGGTCGTGACGTGCTCGCTCAATTGCTCGCCCACCGCGCGCCGCTGACCGCCGCGCGGAGCTGAAAAGAGGAGACTGACCATGCCCCAGGTAAGGCAGCCCAAGTCGTACATGGCCCGCCAGCAGGACATGAA
>ORMF011164495.1_pt1 | contig 11642 bp, 15 predicted proteins | sample 1779871 | NCBI WGS metagenome assembly ORMF01 (sample SAMEA104232316, study PRJEB22302) | groundwater metagenome | biome: forest; feature: aquifer; material: groundwater | place: USA | collected 2011-08-07 | depth 5.4 m
GTTACGGAAGATGCCGTCGCCATTCTCGCGAAGAAGTAGCGCCGGGAGCATCTGCTGGATTTTCAGGTGATCGCCAAACAGGATTTGCTTCCCGAGTAACGGTGCCCGATCAAGAAAGCGTGAAACCCACAGTTGACCACGCCCGTCGCACGTGACTCACGGTTGCAAGAAGAGTTCATCGACGAGGCTTAGCGCCGCGTCAACGACGCGCTTAAGCGGATTCGCGGCGCAGTAGTTGCCCACCCACGCGGACATTGCGACAAGGTCAGTAGGGCGCAACATTCTTGGTTGGTTGCGAGTAGCCATGGATACTCCCACACCAGACACAAAGCCTGCCAGCCACGACTCGTAAACCAGACTTTGAGAGATCCCCGGCATAGTGTCACGCCTTTTCATGCGCTCGGCAGTATAGGCTCCGCAAGATTGAGCGCCGGGTCCGTAGGTGATCACATTCTTTAGCGCCAATGTCCTCGCATCGCTCGACGGCGACTGTTGTGCAACCGATGGCTTGGCTGGCACGAGACACATTAGCGTTCCAGCAACTATGGCCGCGATCAGCAGTCTGTTGCGCATTGCTGGTCCTCCTGTTTACGAAGTTGGAATCCTGAATCACCTGCGAGCCGGGCGGGCATCGCGAAGTCCTACCTTGGATGAACACTATCGTGTGTAGACCTATCGTGGTCAAGCGAGAACCATCGGCGGTGTGCGCGGCAACCTACCGGCTGCCATTGGCAACCGAATCCGCAGACTCCGCGAGAACTTGGAAATCTCCCAAGAGGAGCTTGCCGGGCGTGCCAGTTTGCACCGCAATTACGTCGGCAGCGTCGAGCGCGGGGAGCGTGACATCGGCATCACCGCTCTTGCAACACTGGTTCAGGCTCTCGGCCTCTCACTGGCCGATTTCTTCGCACCGTTTCGCCACCGTCCTCGTTAGCTGGTAGCTCGCGCCCCCGACATCGCTAGAATCACACGCGAAATCACCCGCCCCTGCTGGATTGTTGACGGGGTGTCAGTCGCTTGACGAGCCGGGTTAGGCGCACGCAATCGCCAACTCGATGACGCTCGAACGTCAAATCTTTGTGATTGAAATTGCGTGGAATGAATCGGAGGATGCGAGATGAGAGCGGGACGCCCGCGTGCGATCAACACGCGAACGCCCCTAACCCGTCAACCGGTCTAGTCGGTCGAGCGGGCTGCCCACCATTTTACGCGGGGAGCCTTGCCGCCCGGCCCGCACGTCAGCCGACGTGCTGAAAGGTTCCCGCCATGCTCACAGTCAAGATCACCCCGAACGACCGCAACAACCCGCCCGGCAAGCTGGCCGACGCGGAACTGCACTTTACCGATCCGACGTGTCCCGCTTGCAACGGTGACCGGGAATTGACCGTTGCCGAAGATGGGCCACTCGCGGGCGCGGTCGGCACATGCGCCATGTGCGACGGACACGGCGTGTTAGTCGGCGCCAATACGCTGGCCGGTCTGAAGCTGATCGGCTTCGGCATTTGGGAACGTCGTACGAGCAACGCCCGCAATGTCACATTTCCCGCCCGACAGTATTCCGTCAACGGTGAACGGCGATCCTTTGCCTTGCTCCGGCCGATCATCGACGCCACCGCGCATGACCGAATTCGAGACCTGATCCTCTCGGCGTTCGACCAGCATGAACAGGACGCCATCGCGGAAAGCGGGGTGGGGCGATGACCGCCCCATCTTCAAGCCCGGCCGCGTTCGCTGAACTGTTACAGCGGGCAGTCACCGAGCCCGGCATCGTGTCGGCTGCCTACCGCGCGTTCCACAACTACAGCATCGGGAACCAAATGCTGGCGTGGGGGCAGTGCATGGAGCGGGGCATACCGCTCGGCCCGATAGCGACGTTCCCCAAGTGGAAGGAACTCGGCCGACACGTCAGGAAAGGCGAGAAGGCGGTCACGCTCTGTCAGCCGGTCACGGTGAAACGTCGCGAGACAGACGCCCACACCGACACGACCGACGCCCCGGACGTGTTCACGCGGTTTATCTACCGCCCGCATTGGTTCCTGCTGGCGCAGACCGACGGCGCCGAGATCCAGCCGATGCCGATCCCGACCTGGGACGTAGCCCGCGCGCTGGCCGCACTGGACGTGACGGAGGTTCCCTTCGATGCGACGGACGGCAACGTGCTCGGGTTCGCCCGTGGCCGAACGATTGCCGTGTCGCCGATCAATCCGATGCCGCACAAGACGCGCTTTCACGAGCTGGCGCATGTGCTGCTCGGCCACACGTCCGAAGGCGCACAGGCCGATGGCGAGCTGACGCCCCGCAACCTGCGCGAATGCGAAGCGGAAGCCGTGGCGTTGCTCTGCTGCGCCGCGCTGAATCTGCCGGGCGTGGAGCACTGCCGCGGCAACATTCAAGCATCGTGGGGCGCCGGCAATCCGATACCGGAACGCTCGGCGCAACGGGTGCTCAAGGCGGCGGATCAGATTCTGAAAGCCGGGCAGGAAGCGCGATCATGACGCCCCTCGTCCGGGAACTCCGGCTCGTCTACTCTCGTTCGACAGTCGGCCCATCCCCACGGGTGGGCCGCGCTTCGGATGCCGTTTCACTTCTACAGGCCAGACTCGAACTTGAGCCCGTGGAGGTCTGCGTCGTGTTGCTGCTGAACACGAAACACCGTGCGATCGGGCTGCACGAAGTGGGACGCGGCACGCTTGACAGCTGCTTGGTTCACCCGCGTGAAGTGTTCAAGGCAGCGATACTGGCCAACGCAGCCGGTTTGATTTTCTGCCACAACCACCCGTCCGGTGATTCGACGCCATCGCCGGAGGATCTGGTTCTCTGCACACGTCTGCGCCAATCCGCCGAGATCCTCGGGATCGATCTGCTCGATTTCGTCATCGTTGGCGATGGTGGGCGTTACTACTCGCTCAGGGAGACCGGCCGCTAAGGGCCGGTTTCCACACAAGCGCGGACAAAACCAAGGATGGCTCAGGGACCCACGGGGCCACGGGCAGGTCAGGGCAGGAGCGACATCAGGCGGCGGCTATGAGGAATTACGCGATGCGAGTGGCAGTATACGCACGGGTTTCAACCGCCGAGCAGACGTGCGACAACCAACTGCTCGAACTCCGCATGTACACGCAGGCGCGAGGGTGGACGGCCGTTGAATACGTAGACAAGGGGGTGAGCGGTGCGAAGGACCGCCGCCCCGCTTTGGATGAACTGGTGAAGGACGCGAAGCGCCGGAAGTTCGACGTGCTGATCTGTTGGCGTTTGGATCGTCTCGGTCGCAACCTCCGGCACTTGGTGACGCTTCTCGAAGAACTTCAGAGCCTCGGCGTGAGCTTCGTCAGCTTAGGCGAGGGGATCGACTGCACGACACCAGCAGGCAAGCTCCAGCTCCACATTCTGGCCGCCCTGGCCGAGTTTGAACGGGGACGCATTCGAGAGCGGGTCATGGCGGGACTAGTCAGGGCCAGGGCGCAGGGCAAAAGGCTTGGACGGCCTGAACGACGGGTTTCTGAAGCCATTCTGGCGCCGGTCCGTGGGCTCAGCATTCGCCAAGCCGCAGCAAGACTTGGGGTGTCGCCCGCGACTGCGCATCGCTGGCTGTCTCGAAAAACCTGCTCGGAATCCGCCTCCCCAACCCGCTAAAATCCTCGGCAATCCGGGGGCGCTGCTCGGCGCCTCCGCGTTTCGTCTAACAGGTGTTTAGCAAGACGGCCGCGATCACCTATCGGAGACGTATGGATCACGAAATGACCGCGACAGGGTTGAGGAACACGCTCACATTGCGCTGTGGATTTGCGGTAATTCTCGGCAGCGCGGCCATCCTCTCGCTGCACGCGCAACCGGAGACGCCTCATCCTGCTACGCCGACCAACGCGGTTGAAGGGATCCTGGGGGCCTTCTCAAGTCATTCCATCGTGGCTCTTGATGAGGGGATGCACAACAACATCCCTGCCCACCAATTTCGACTGGCGTTGATTCGTGACTCGCGATTCGCCGACACCATCAACGACATCGTGGTGGAGTTTGGCAACGCGCTTTATCAGGACCGAATGGACCGATTTATTGCAGGCGGCGAGGTGCCGGATGCTGAACTGCGAGAGGTATGGCAAAACACGACCCAAGCCAACGCCGTTTGGGATGTGCCGATTTATGAGGACTTCTTCCGGGCGGTGAGGGACTTGAACGTGACGCTGCCAGCCTCCCGCAGGGTCCGCATTCTCCTTGGGGATCCGCCGGTTGATTGGAGCACAGTTCGGGCCGGAAATGATGTTGGTCGATGGACGGTGCAGCGAGACGCCCATGCGGTCATGGTGATTGAGCGAGAGGTGATTGCCAAGAACCGCAGTGCTCTCGTCATCTACGGTGGTGGTCACCTGTTCCGCGCGGGACGGCGCTTGGTCGCTCTACTTGAAGCGGCGATACACAGGCGCGTATTTACAATCGTGACTCCGATCATGCCGTCCGCGAACGTCTCTCTTCTGAAGGCGCGGACGGATCTCGCGCGGTGGCCGATCCCAAGTCTCGCCCTTATTCGAGGAACGACACTCGACGCACAGCAATTTGTCTACTACGACGCGGTCCTCTATGTGGGCACTCAGGCGTCGTTTTCCACACTTCCTAAAGCACTCTGTTTGGACAAGAGCTACCTGGAAATGCGAACGTCGCGCCTGCGGGTCGTGGGCATGGATCGCGAGGCCGAGCGGTTGCTTCGGCGCTGCGCCAACTGATACTCAGCCTCTCCGCCGTCTTCAGGAGCAAAGTCGAGCGCTTCACAACTTTGATTGGAAACAGGCGCTCGACGGCCTACAACGGGCCAAGGAAAGCAACTCGGACGATACCCTGTCCGTGGGTCGGAGCTGCGTTTTGACTACTTACAGCGGTTCACCCTAACAAAATGACCGACAGTTCCCGAGGTGGCGTCGTCTCGATGTTTCCGCCGAGTGTGAAAGGCCGGGCCGAAGCGCTCGTTGCTGAGTGGTGCGTGGTGCCAGAGCGAATCGAGGTCACGCGCACGTCGGTGCTCGCGTTCGGCCGCAGGGACGATCTACTCGTTGTCTTGAAGATCGCTGTTACGGAAGGCGACGAGTGGCTGTCAGGCGACGTTATCAGGGCGTTCCGTGGTCATGGCATGGTCATGGCCTATGAGAGCAAACCTGGGGCGGCACTGTTGGAACGCATTGAGCCAGGAGGCAATCTCAGCGTATTGGCATTGCAGGGCGACGACGAACGGGCGAGTGAGATTCTCACGGACGTTCTCGCGACTATGAGGCCGGTAGAACTGCCACATCATTATTCGACTGTCGCGGATTGGATGAAGGGGTTTGACAGGTACACGGCGAGTGGGCGTCGAGACATTCCCGCAGACCTCGTGGACGTCGCTCATCGCGAGTACGAATATCTCTGCACATCGCAAACGGGAACTCGGCTCCTGCATGGCGATTTTCACCATTTCAACGTGCTCCACGACAGGCGACGTGGGTGGCTCGCTATCGATCCGAAAGGTGTGATCGGTGAGCCCGAGTATGAACTCGGGGCTGTGTTCCGGAATCCGTGGCACCATCCGGATGTGTTTGCTGATCACAATGTGATCGCCAGACGGCTTGCTGTCTTTGCGAAGAAGCTCGGATTCGACAGGCGGCGAATGCTTCGGTGGGCATTCGCGCAGGCAGTGCTCTCGGCAATCTGGACCATCGAGGACGGGTGTTCGATTGACCAAGCCAATCAGCAGATCTGCCTTGCGCGTGTGCTCGATGCCATGCGGGACAAGCATTGACGCCTCCAATCGGCCAATGAGCGCCGTCATCGCTGTTCGTCCGCTCCGCCCCGATGAGGCCCGCGCCTTCCTCGAAGTCCACCACGCCGCGATTAGAGGGATTCCGAACGGGATCTACCCTCTGGAAGTGATCGAGGCTTGGTCCTCGCCACCTGTGACGGAAGCGGTGATCGAGCGGTTCCTTCAAAATCCCGGTGAGGAAATCCGCCTCGTGGCGGAGGTTGACGGTCAGATCGTCGGAATCGGCGCTCTCGTGGTAGCGAACTCAGAACTCCGCGCCTGCTACATTCACCCCGCTGCTGCCCGCCAAGGAGTTGGATCAGCATTGGTGTCGGAGATCGAGCGGATTGCGAAGGACGATGGTCTCACTCATCTCCAACTGGCATCGTCAATTAATGCCGAGCCCTTCTATGCCAGTCACGGATATGAGGTGGTCGAGCGTGGTGAGCATGTCCTCCGCACCGGAGTCCGGATGGCATCGGTGAAGATGCGAAAAAGTTTCGCGCAGACTCGATGAAACCTGCTGCTGTCGTTCTCGATCTCGACGGGTTGATGATCGACACCGAGTCAATTGCTCGCAAGGCATGGCAGGCGGCGGCAGTCGAACTCGGCTACGTCATTGAAGATGAACTGTTTTCGACTTTCATCGGCCGACGAGATCCAGACTGTGATGCCGAACTTCTCGCCCGCTTTGGAGACGTCTTTCCAATCGACGCATTTCGCAGCAAGCGAAATGAAGTTTGGCGCAAACTCGTTGAAGAACACGGCATCCCTCCTAGACCTGGGCTGATGGAGCTACTCGCCGCCGTAGAGAACCACATGCTACCCACCGCCATCGCCACATCGAGCTTCTACGATTCAGCCATGTTCAAGCTCAGTGCCGCCGGACTCGCCGGGCGGTTCTCGATACTTGTCACAGGAGATCAGATCGTCCGAGGTAAGCCGGACCCGGACATTTACCTGAAAGCCGCAACGCATCTGGGTGTTGCGCCGGATCAGTGTGTCGCATTGGAAGACTCAACGGCCGGTGTGCTGGCAGCATCAAGGGCCGGGATGATCACGCTGCTGGTTCCGGATGACGGAGCGGTGCCGCCACAAGAGGCGCGAGAGGCGGCATATCGGGTAATCACTTCTCTTCACGAGGCCATTCCGATCATCGTTGAACTACTCGGTGAAATCGCTCCCCGCTGAGGTCCGACACAGCCCATGATCACTCACGACGCGCCATTCACCATCCGGAAGGCCGCTCCCGGAGACGAACACCAACTGGGTGACCTCAATCGCGCCTTCAACGGGACAAGTCCTCCTTCCGACCACATCCGACGATCCTTGGAGTCCCGTCCTGAAGTCGTGTTTGTGGCGGAAGAGGAGAACGCGCTCATTGGATTCGTTGCCCTGCACTTGATGCACTCGTTTTGCTATGACGCACCTTGGGTCGAAATCACGGAGGCATACGTCGCGCCCTCGTCTCGGCGGAACGGAGTCGGGACTGCTCTACTCCAGCATGGGCTACGAATGGCGAAGGAATTGGGGGCCGCTCAGGTGTGGCTCCGCACTGGACAAGACAATCATGCTGCCCAACGGATGTATCAGCGGGCCGGGTTCGAGGTCACGAGCGAGGTCGTGTGCAGGCACTTTCTGTCGGCGCATATTCCCTGACCTGCTTTCCTGTCGTAGGTGTCGCGGCAGATCACAACCTTTCTCTTCGTGAAGACACAAAAACAGGCGAATAGAGTTTTCTTCAGACCCGCGTCAGGGGTGGCAGCTACGCCTTCTCTGCCAGGTAATACGTGTTCTTCCCTGAATCCTGGTGCGTTTCGATGAGTCTGAATCCGTGCTGCTGTAGCAGGGCTTCATAGCCTTCCGGAGTCAGTGACCAATAGTGGAACGGCACGCCGTTCATCGGTGCGCCCTCGATCCCATCGTCATCCGGCTCGCCCTGATCGCCAGAGGTGAAGAGGAATCGTCCTCCCGGCTTTAATGCTTCCGCCACCTTTGCGAACACGAGGGCCTGATCGTGGTGGGGTAGGTGGAAGATCATGCCCCACGAGATCGCCGCATCGAAATGACCAGGCAGCAGATCAGCCGTCTGGATCGGTGAGCAGATCGCTCGCGTGCTCGGAAGGTTCGCCCTGAACCTCTCCAGCATCCTCGGAGAACTATCCACACCGAGCACATCGAATCCGGCATCCACAAGGAGTTTCGTGAGCGGGAGCCCATTACCGCAGCCGACATCGATGACGGCTGCTCCAGGCGGTAGTATCGTGGTGAGCCTTTCCACTTCAGCGACACCAACAGCTTCACGGTCGGTCTTCCGGTCCCGCGCATACCAATCAGCGATCAGATCGTATTCTTGCATCCTGAGAAGGCGGATCGTAACAGCCGTGACCCACTCCGTCACGTTCGTCGCCTACACTCCTCGTGTGACCTGTGAAACGTGGCCTCCACCGCCTCTGGCGAAGCCTTCTCTCGACACTCCACTCCGCCTCCTCTGGCGCCTTCAAGGCCCGAAGCGTGTCGTCTGCGCGGCGTTCTACCGGCATCCGGCCGCGACAGACCTCCGAGTGTTCTTCGAGCCGGAGTCGTTGAACGACGTTCTCGAAACACAGTTCGAGCGATTCGATGTTCAGAAGCTGGAGGATCGGGCGGAAGCATTGAGGGAGATCCTTAAGGGAGAAAGGGTGGTCACTTCTCCACATCGACGGTTAGTCGCGAGCCGTCAAGACGGTCGACTCCGCAGGCGATTCTGGCCTACGCGAACAGGCGAAATTTCAAAACGGCGGCTCGGAAATAAAAACGGGAAGTTGCAGTAGGCGTCTTAGATGAAGATGGAGCGCGCATGGCGGAGGCACGTTACAGGATTTCAGAAGCCGGGATACTCGCCCTTGTTAGCACTGCGGGATACGCCGTGGCGTTTTCATTCGAGGCGGGATATGCCAACGCGCTTGGAATTCCGCTTGAAGTTATTGATGTTCGCGTGTCCACTGTGTTTCTCGCAGTTTTTGGCTTGTTGATCACTGTGCTTGCCCTGGTAAGCTACGTTGATCCTCTCTTTGGTGTTCTGCGGCGTGTCGCTTCTGCTCCGCCGTCTGTCCACAGGGTCCTTACTTGGTGGGTCTTCGCCGGCTTTTTCCTGTACATCTTTAGACCTTCGCACCCACTGCCAAGGGGTATCGCCCTGCTCGCCGGGTTGCTAACGGCGTTTGAATTGCTCTTACCGCTTCTGACTCATAGGAGCGTGCCGGGGTACGTGGCGAAGCTTCGAGCATCCGATCAAGATGCTGCGAACATCCCTACGTTTTCGCGAATCGCGACTGAGGCCCTACTAGGTCGGTTTGGCTCGGGCTTAGTGGCTGCATTCGTTTTGTTTCTCCTCACAGCTGCCCTGAGTTATGCGTATGGGATGGCGCAGGCCAGCAGACGCGATACTTTCTGGGTAAGGCAGAGTTCTCCAAAGTTCGTGTTGCTGCGAGTCTACGGGCCCAACGCGGTGATCGCACAGTTTGATCGCGAGAAAAAGATGCTGCTGCCCAACTACCTAGTCGTCCCGTTTGCGGATCCAACAACCCGCTACCACCGCGAAAAGATTGGACGACTCACCCCACGAGAGCCCTGAAGCGCCAGGTCCGTGGCTTTTGCCAGTAATGGCACTCTTCTGCCACGCGGTCTGCTACGCGAAAACGCCTGCCACGCGGCGGATTTGCGAAACGCTCGATTCGAGGGTTGTGACCAATGTCCGACGTCACCCGGTTCCCGAACACCTGGAAGCAGCGCCACAAGAACCTCCTGGGCAAGCATTCGGTGCCATGTATGGTCAGCGCGCGTTGGCTGCGCTTCGTGCCGGAGTCTTCCGCGTTCGAGAGCGGTGAGGATTTCATCACCGTTGATGTGATGACCGGCTTTCCCGGCAAGACCGATGTTCGGAAACTCTGTCAACTGATGATTCTGCGCGAAGACCTGAACGAGGTGTTGAGGAAGGTGAAGACAGTGAAGCGAGACTAGGCCGTCTCCACAATGTCTCCACAACGGGGGTGGATCAGCGCGGATCTGCGAGGAGCGTCGAGGACTGGAATCGATGATGCTGACTGCCAGAAACTGGCGCGTTTTTGCCAAAAGTCACACGCCATCACTAACTTAGAGCATTGCTCTCAATAGGTTTCGATTCCCGTAGCCCGCTCCACCTCACCCCCGTATCAACGACAACGTATTGAAACGCTGCGTTAAGTTTAGAGCACGTTGCGAAATTATCGTACGTAGGCCGGGTCCTGTTCTTTGGACCCGGCTGGCAAGGGGCTGGCAAGGCGGGTCTACAAAGCAAGACCCGCCCTACGCGTAATTTTGCAACGTGCTCTTAGAATACCGCTGGCGCGCGACCGACGTGAGATGTCTTCATCGAGCTGACAGGGAGGATGTATGAAATCGTGGAAGCGGGTTGTGTTCGGCGCGTTGTTTGCCGGCGTCACACTCGTCGCCCTCAACTATCAACACACGGTCTTGGCACAGAAGGACGGCGATGACGATCCGTATTATGAAGTGGATCCCAATTGGCCCCAGCTACTGTCCCAGGATCTCGATTGGTCCAGGACGCCTTCTATCTATGCTGAATCACCGAATCGGGTTTACGTGTTTCAGACGGGCCAGATACCCACGTCGTACAGGGCGGCGCCCGTGAACGACCCGGTTCATCCGAACTGGCCCCATAAATCATTTCCAGGGCTGGCGAACTGCAGACCGTCTCGATGTATACCGGGGGAAAGCCCCATCATCGATGGAGCGACGAAAAAGCCATTACCCGGCGCGCGCTGGGAGCATCTCCTGAACGTCTTCGATGCCAATGGAAAGCTCGTCGAGTCGTGGGATCAGAGTTTTAATGATCAGATCCTTAATCCACATGGCATCCAGATCAACCCGAACGATCCCGAGCGTCACGTGTGGGTGCTCGACAATGGAGGGGACCGGGTTCTCAAGTACACACACGATGGCAAGCACTTGGTTATGGCGGTAGGTGAATTCGGAAAGACTGCTTCTGACCGGACCCACCTCGGAGGACCGAGCGGTCTGGCGTTTTTCCCCAACGGCGACTTCCTCGTGACTGATGGCTACAAGAACTCCCGGGTCGTCAAGTTCTCCAAGGACGGCAAGTGGATGATGGAATGGGGCAAGAAGGGGACCGGTCCGGGCGACTTCGATACGCCTCACTCCGTCGAGATCCTGGCAGACGGACGCATCATCGTAGGGGACCGTGGAAACAAGCGCATCCAGATTTTTGATCAGAGCGGGAAATATCTCACGGAGATCATGGCGGTCTATCCCAATGACCTCGCCATCTCGGTAGACCAACGCTCCCTGTATGTCAGCCAGGGGGGCCCGGACGCAGAAACGGAGATCAGGACGTACAGCCTACCCGCCACCGGCGCACCGAGACTCGTGTCTTCCTGGGGGAGGCCATTGGGAGGGAAGCCGGGCACGCTTTGGGGGGCGCATGGTTTTAGCCGCGACAGTGACGGCAACATGTACTTTGGTGAGAGCTGGGGGGGCCGCGCGTGGAAGTACCGGGTCAAAAAAGGCGTGAACCCCGCGACGTTACCATTCAAGCCGTTTAAGAGAAATACTTTCAAATGATGATCATTCCATGAGCTTCTGCGATCACCGTCGCCTCACATGAAAGGTGCAACGAGGCTGCGGTCACGGCCGCAGCCCCGTTTGTCACGCTCCGCCCAGTGACGACACGCGCCGGCCGTCGCTAGTGCGTTTTTCCCTCACGAGCCGCAGAGACACAAAGGCGCAGAGTCTGGTTTGGCTTGGTTTCCTTCGCGTCTTTGCGTCTCTGTGGCTATGTGGAAGTGAAAACAGCTGTAGTAGCTGTACGACGCGCTGA
>ORMF011171415.1_pt1 | contig 11641 bp, 7 predicted proteins | sample 1779871 | NCBI WGS metagenome assembly ORMF01 (sample SAMEA104232316, study PRJEB22302) | groundwater metagenome | biome: forest; feature: aquifer; material: groundwater | place: USA | collected 2011-08-07 | depth 5.4 m
AAACGGCTCGATGTCCCAACCGGCAGCGGCGAAGTCGTCGAGCCGCTGCTTCAGCAAACCCGCCTCTGCCGCTCCCAATGACAGGTTAAACGGCGAGACAAGCCGCTGCGAGACCATACCCTGCTCACGACGTTTCTCCGTCAGTCGTTCGTAAAGTACCCGCTCGTGGGCCACATGCTGATCGATGACCGCGATCCCCTCATCCGTGAGCGCGATAATATATGTGTTGCGCGCCTGCCCCATTACCCGAAAGCCGCGCAGCTGCTCGGAAAAGGGTTTGGGGTTTAGGGGATAGGGACTAGGATCCGCGGTCGTTAAGTCGTCGGAGCGTTGTGTCGGTGGGAACGTAGCGAATGGGTCGGTCGGATCGACCGGCGACGACTCGGCGGGACGGAAGAGGTCGATCGCGGCTCTAGCCAGGGACTCGAATTCTGCTCCATGAAAGTGACCTTGCGGCGATTGCCATACAGACTGTGGCTGGCGGTCCAATGCCTTGTCACCCTGTCTCCCAAATCTGACCGTCGGGACGATACCATATGTCAACAGGGCCGACATGACCGCCTGACTGACTGCGTGATGGACCTCGTTATCCCGCGTGAACTTGACCTCCGTCTTGGTTGGGTGCACGTTGACGTCGACCATGTCGGGCGCGATCTCCACGAAAACGGCGGCGACGGGATATCGGCTGTCGGGTGTAAGCGCTCGGAAGGCGTCCTCCAGGGCATGTCCCAGCATTCGGCTCCGGATTGGACGTCGATTAACAAAGAAGAGCTCGTGGGATCGGCCGGGCCGCGTAAGGTCGGGAGTGCAGACAAATCCGGTGACACAGAGGCCAGGGGTGTTATGCTCAATCGGAATGACTTTGCGGGCGATCTCCCGTCCCCAAACTGCCGTAAGAGCTCCCATGGGATCGCCGCCGCCGGGCGTCGAGAACATCTCCTGGGGGCCGTGGCGGACGCGGAAGGAGACTTCCGGATGGGAAATGGCAAGATGTCCGACGACTTCGACCGCTCGGGCGATCTCCGTGGATGCGGACTTGAGGAACTTTAGTCTCGCCGGAGTATTGTAGAACAGATCCTCGACGACGACGGAAGTGCCTTCTCGTCCACCGGACTCTTGCACGGACTCGATCTCGCCGCCATGGACTAGAATGCGCGCCCCGGACGATTCGTCCGTCGCTCGCGTCGTTAGCGTGAGGTGCGAAACAGAAGCGATGCTTGGAAGCGCTTCGCCGCGAAAGCCGAGAGTATGGATTGCGAAGAGGTCATCGGATGAACGGATCTTGGAGGTCGCATGGCGCTGCAGGGCAAGAACGCCGTCCTCGGCGCTCATCCCGCTCCCGTTGTCGACAACCTCGATCCGCCGCTTGCCGCCCTCTTCCAGCTGGACTAGAATCTGTGTCGCACCGGAATCGATTGCATTCTCGACCAGCTCCTTCACCGCCGACGCGGGCCTCTCAACCACCTCTCCGGCGGCGATGCGGTTGGCCGTGTTTTCGTCGAGGAGGATGATCGTGTTGGGCATGTCAGAAGTTTGGGGCGCGGGTGTCGGTCTCGCCGATAAGGTAGATCATGAGGCAGGCCTGAGCGATGCGGATCGCCGACATTATCATTGCGATCACACCCCAGATGCCAAGCATACCGGTCAGCACAAACGCGATAAGCAAACCGAACGCTCCGTCGAGAATCTGCAGAAAGCACAATACGTTTACGATCCCGCGTACGAGATCGATGCGAAGCAGGAGGCCGAGGCCTACCAGAGCGGTCACGCCGCCGATTATCATGAAAACGATCGTGAAGAATCCGCCGGTATCCTTCTCAGCGAGAACGGTACCTTTGAGGATCGTCCATACACCATCCACGATCCACCAGGCGGCAATCACGTTATAGGCCGGCACCACCCATCGGGGCGCGCCCGGCATTGATGAGCCGGTTCTGCTGTTCACGGGAGCGTGTCCTCTCGCTGCGGGTGGCGCAGCGGCGAATTGCGTGAGACAGAACTGGCATTGGAACGATCCGTCCGGGAGTGTCGCATTACAGTGCGGACATTTGACCATGTCGCAAGCCTCCTCAAAAGTAAGAGGACGCGGCAAACAGCGTCCCTATACACCGTTGGACGTATTCGGACGTCTTGCGGTTTTGATCATCCGGAAGACTTTGCCTTGCGGTGCAGGTCGTCCAGTTTCATGAGCGCCTCGACCGGAGTGAGCGAGGTAATATCCAACGTCTCTAGCTCCTCCAGCGCCGGATGTTTTTCCGCTTCGAAAAGTGTCATTTGGAGTTTCCTCCGAGTGGTTGGAATGGACGTCTCTTTGCCGATCAGGTCTCCGGACGCGCGCGCGCCGTTCTTCTCCAGACTTCCGAGCACTTCCTTGGCTCGCCCGATGACCTCCGGAGGAATCCCCGCCATGCGGGCGACCTGGATGCCGTAACTGCGATCGGTTCCACCAGGGACCAACTTATGGAGCCAGACAATTTGGTCGCCCTGCTCTTTGACGGCGACCCGATAGTTTTTGACACATGGGAAGTGGCGCGCCAGCTCGTTGAGGTGGTGGTAATGGGTGGCGAAGAGGGTCTTGCAGCCGATTCGCGTCAGGTGCTCTGCCACCGCCCAGGCGATCGATAGACCATCGTATGTGCTCGTGCCGCGCCCGATCTCGTCAAGGACTACGAGACTCCTCCGCGTCGCATTGTTCAGGATATTTGCTGTTTCATTCATCTCTACCATAAAAGTCGACTGGCCGGTTGCAAGTTCGTCGTGGGCGCCGACCCTCGTGAAGATGCGGTCCACAATACCGATAGTCGCACTGTCTGCGGGCACGAAACTGCCGATCTGGGCCAGCAGAACGATCAGCGCCACCTGCCGGAGCGCCGTGGATTTGCCCGACATGTTCGGGCCCGTGATGATGTGTATCTGGTTTTCGCCGCAGTCCACAAGGCAGTCGTTAGGCACGAAACTGTAGCCGCCCTGGAGCCGCTCGACCACGGGGTGCCGTCCGCCGCGAATACAAATCTCTTCACCATCCGTCACCACCGGCCGTGAATAACCGCTGCGAACCGCAGCCTCCGCAAAACCGCCCAAAGTGTCCAGCTGGGCCACCGCCTTGGCGACTCCCAGCAGTGCGCCGGAGGCCTCCGCGATCCGCTCTCGCACGCTCACGAACAGGCTGTACTCGAGATCAGTAGCCTTCTCATCCGCTCCGAGGACCTTTGCCTCATACTCCTTTAGGGCCGGCGTGATGTATCGTTCGCCCGCGGCCGTGGTCTGTTTACGGATATAGTCCGCAGGGACCTTTGCCAGGTTTGGCTTGGTGACCTCAATGTAGTATCCGAAAACCGCGTTGTAGCCTACTTTGAGCGAGGAAATGCCTGTCCGCGCACGCTCTTCCGTTTCAAGGTTTGCGATCCATGTCCGGCCGTCGGTCGCGGAGACGCGAAGCGCGTCCAGCTCCGCGGAGAATCCGGCTCGCATGAGTCCGCCATCGCGCAGACCGGCCGGCGGATCGTCCGCGATAGCGCGTTCGATCAGGGCGGCAACGTCGCTTACGGTATTCGCATACGCCCGTTTCTGCTCGGCCAGGAGTGTTGTGGACTTGGAGCCTGGGGTTGTCGAGGCCGGACCCAATTTGCCGGTTAGCGATTGGATCAGCTCTGATCGGCAGCCTGCCAATATCTCATGAACCTGAGGCAGACGATCCAACGACTCCTTCAGCCCGATCAGGTCCCTCGCATTCGCGAGGCCGGCGGCGCATCGCGAGACGAGCCTCTCGATATCATTCACATTCTTCAGAGCGTCCCGCAGGTCTCCACGCACCAGTTCGTTGCGTGCTAGCTCATCCACGGCGTCCAGACGGCTGTTGATCTTGCTACAGTCCAGAAGCGGCTCTTCCAGCCATCGGCGAAGCAGCCTTCCCCCCATCGAGGTCTGAGTATGGTCCAGCACCCCAAGGAGAGTCCGGCTCCGACCGCCATCGGACATGGACGATGTCAATTCCAGGTTTCGACGCGCGGCCGCGTCCAGCACCATGAAATCGCGGGTGGAGTATGTACTAAGAGTCGTAATGTGTGAGAGTGCGCCGGTCTGGGTCTCACGCAGATAGTCCAACACTAAGGCGGCAGCGTCCAGTCCGGCGGTGAACTCGTCGCATCCGAAGCCGCGCAGGGACTGCGTACCGAAGTGGTTCGTCAGGACGGTCCGAGGCGTCCGAGAGCTGGGGGCGTCGCGAGGTGAATAGAGAGTGACCGGCGCGCCGGTAGTCTGGCGGATAAGGTCGGCAAGCTCGACAGCCGATTCCGGCACGAGGACCTCAGCGGGCTCCAGGCGACAGATTTCCTCGATCAGCTTGTCGGTCTTCCGCTCGCCGTCCAGCTCTGTCGTTAAGAATTCCCCGGTGGAGACGTCCGCAACCCCAAGCCCGGCGACCGGATCACCCACGACCGCCGCGACCAGGTAGTTGTTGGCTTTTGCATCGAGCAGCGCGTCCTCGTAGACGGTTCCACGCGAAACCACGCGGGTGACGCGGCGCTTCACAAGTCCTTTGGCCAGTTTGGGGTCCTCAACCTGGTCCATAAGTGCGACGCGGAACCCCTTTTTGATCAGGCGCGCCACATACCGCTCCGTCGCGTGATGCGGCACGCCGGCCATGTGGATTCGCTGGCCGCCGTCCTCCCGTCCGGTCAGCGTAATATTTAGCGCGCCGGCTATCGTCACGGCATCTTCGCCGTAAGCCTCGTAGAAGTCCCCCACCCTCATGAGCAGGATCACCCCAGGATGCTCCTCACGCGCGCGGAAATACTGCTGCATAAGAGGCGTACGGGGAGTAATTGGAGCGTCAGACATAGACGAGAGTTTACTGGAATCGACGCGGCAGCGTCAATAGCTTACACCGTAGAATCGGACCGTGTGGGAACAGTGCGCCGGAACCGCCCGTAGAGGAGGTGAAACCGATTCGATTGAGCCTGCACTGTCCGTCTCCCGACAATATATATAATTGTAACAAGACTGATCGACAGGTAGTTAGTAGACTGAGCGCGAATACGAAATTCAGTCTTAATAGGGCCCCGTTGCTCGGTGCGATGCCGCGCGAGCGCACCCAAGCGAAAAGCAATTATCAAGGAAGTTAGTGAATGATCTCCATGCGCAGTTCTTGTCCGTCCTGTCGTGCAACCATTCGATCCACAGATGTCTTGTGTCCGCGATGCCATACGCGGATTCCGAAAGCACTCACGCAGCCCGACGCCGAAACGTCCATTTCCGGCGCAGGTCAGTGCGATTATCATCCCGGCAGGCGTGCCTCCATGCGCTGCGGCGGCTGCCGCAAATGGATCTGCTCCGAGTGCGAGATCGTCCTGTTTGGTCAAAGCTATTGCTCGCGATGCATTTACCTATATCAGGACCTCCCGGGCGTATTTCGCCGACTCGCGCAAGAGACACAGGACAAGGTTCAGCTCGCACAAGAGCACGAGCGAATGCAGGCCGACCTGCGAGTGGCCGAACAGACGAAAAAACTGTACGACGAAGTTCAGGAGAACTACCGAAAGCTGAAGGACCTCGAGCAGCTGCGTGACAGCCTGGTCCACATGGTAGTCCACGACCTCCGTACTCCGCTCACCTCTCTGCTCACGGGCCTGCAGAGCGTCTCGGCCCTGGGATCGTTGAATCCGGAGCAGGATGAGCTGTTGAGTATTTCAGTCGAGGGCGGACGTACTCTGCTCGACATGATCAACGAGCTGCTCGACGTCTCCAAAATGGAAGAAGGGTCTTTCGTACTGGAACGCTCGCCGATCGACGTGTCCATGCTTGCGGAACATGCGCGGAGTCAAGTAGCGGTGCTGGCGGAAAACAAACGCCTGACCTTGACCATCGATCTCGCTCCCGACCTGCCGTCCATCCAAGCGGACGAGGATAAGATCCGCCGGCTCCTGGTCAATCTTTTAGGAAATGCCATCAAGTTCACGCCCGAGAGCGGCGCCGTTGCGCTTCGCGCGTCGCATGACGGCGCTGGTATTCATATCAGCGTGACGGACACAGGCGAGGGAATCCCGCCGGAGTCCTTCGAAAAGATCTTCGAGAAGTTTGGCCAGGTCGAGAATCGACAGGCGGGAAGGAAGATGTCCACCGGCCTGGGACTTACTTTCTGCAAAATGGTCGCGGAAGCGCACGGCGGAAAGATCTGGGTGGAGAGCGAGCTCGGTCACGGCAGCACGTTTCACGTTGTCCTGCCGTCGTAATCAGGCGGGAATGGCTCTTGAAGCTAGTTTCCTTTCGAATTGCAAGGGCATCGGACACATACTGTTCCTGTGATCGTGCCATCTCCACGACTCCGTGAGGTGAGAGACAAGCGGCTCGCCATCAATCCAGTCAACGGGACTGGACGGAACTCGTCAACGACGCAACCCTCGTGGTACTCTCCGGCAGAATAATCCGCGAATAGTCTGGGAACCGTCCTGTCGGGGCACATGGAATTAATGCTGATTGCATTGGCTCAACCCAACATCCGACACCCATTACCGAACACCCGACGACACCAAAGTGGACACACTAAGGCGCAATACATTCGAATATTTCGTCAAGCATGCGAACCCCCGCAATGGTCTGATCGCCGACAAGTCGAGTCCGGGTTCGCATTCCAGTATCGCCGCGACGGGACTGGGGTTGGCGGCATATGCTGTTGCGGTCGACCGGGGATACGTGCCACGGGCGGAAGGAATCACGCGAACGGTCAACACCCTGCGTTTCTTCTGGGAGAGCCCGCAGGGCACTGGTCCACTCGCCACAGGGTACAAGGGGTTCTTCTATCACTTCCTGGACATGGAGACCGGGCGCCGCGCCTGGGAATGCGAACTCTCGACGATCGACACGACGATCCTGCTCGCCGGAGCGTTGACCTCTGCGGCATACTTCGCCGGCGACACGGTCGGAGAACACGAGATTCGGGATTTGGCCGATGCGCTCTATCGGCGCGCTGACTGGCAATGGGCTCTCAACGGCGGCCTGGCGGTGACACACGGATGGAGGCCGGAAAGCGCGTTCTTGAAAGCGCGATGGGTAGGATATAACGAGGCGCTACTCCTATATGCACTCGCCCTCGGGTCGCCCACAAGGCCCATACCAGCGGAAAGCTATCCGGAGTGGACCCGCACCTATCGCTGGAAAAGACTCTACGGAATCGATTACCTGTACGCCGGCCCGCTCTTCATCCACCAGATGGCCCATATCTGGATCGATTTCCGCGGCATACGGGATGCCTATATGCAGGTTCGGGGAATCGACTACTTCGAAAACAGCCGGCGAGCCACTTACGTTCAGCAGCTCTACGCAATCCGCAATCCGCGCGGGTTCCGGGGTTACCACGAGAACTGCTGGGGGATCACCGCGAGCAGCGGGCCGGGGCCGACTGCACGCGTTGTGGACGGCGTGCGCCGCCGCTTCTACGGCTACCGGGCGCGCGGAGTCCCCTTCGGTCCGGACGACGGCACATTGGCCCCTTGGGCGGTGGTCGCATCTCTCCCGTTTGCGCCGGAAATCGTATTGCCGGCCATCCAGTATTTTGATAAGACATACCCGCAGTTGACAAGTGAATTCGGGTTGAAGTGCAGCTTCAATCCAACATTCCCGACCGAGGACGGGAACGGATACATTTCCGACGGATACTATGGCCTGGATCAGGGCCCTGTCGTGTTGATGATCGAGAACCACGAAACCGGCCTCATTTGGAGGTTAATGCGCGGGTGTCCCTACATCGTCACAGGTCTCCGCCGCGCAGGTTTCACGGGCGGATGGCTGGATTCCGCATAGGGATCTCGGAGACTCCCAACGGCACGTCTGCGGTATGATCATTAGTAAGACAGGCATCACGATCGATCCCAAATCGATCTCTTCGACTTAGGAGGACCCAAAAATGTCCATCACGATTTCCCGCCGCATGTTCAACTCTATGACCTTTGGTTCTGTTGTCGCTTCCGCGGCCGTCGCGGCCACCGCAGGCCCGACAACCGACGGACCGACCGAAGCGCCCTTCGAACGAGACTATCCGCCGCCCGAATTCAAGCCGGGCTGGAAGAAGCCCCAGATCAACCGGCTGCTGGCCCAGGATTTCGTAATTTATGCCCATTCCGACCTCGCCAAGGTCAAACTGCTTCTGGACAAAGAGCCCGCCCTGATCAACGCGACCATGGACTGGGGCGCTGGGGATTGGGAGACCGGACTCGGCGGAGCGTCGCACATGGGCCGGAGGGACATCGTGGAGTTCCTCCTGGAAAAGGGCGCGCGTATCGACATCTTTTGCGCCGCAATGATGGGACAGCTCGACGCGATAAAGTCGTTCCTCACTCTGCAGCCTAAGCTGATCGATGCGAAGGGACCCCACGGATTCACGCTCCACTTCCACGCGCAGGTTGGCGGCAGCGACTCCGAGAAGGTCCTCGACTACCTGCAGTCGATCAAGAAGCTGGAGCTGAAGGCCATTCCGTTCCTGACCAAACCACCGGCCAATCCAACGGGCAAGCCGCTGCGTTAAGCGATACTTTTCCGGAATCGGCTGGTAGAAAGCGCCAGCAGGATCGTTGTAAGGATTAACAGTGCGATCAGGCTCGGGATCAGGTCCGCAAAACCCGCGCCCCGCACCACGATGCCTCGGAGGATGTCGAGGAACCAGGTCACCGGGATCGCGAATGATAGCAGATAGAGCGGCCCAGGCATGGTTTCGCGTGGGAAAACGAAGCCGGACATTAGGATCGACGGCATGGTGATGAGCAATGCCATCTGAAGCGCCTGCGCCTGGTTCTGAGCAACCGTGCTGATGAAGAGACCCAGTGAGAGCGTCGCCACAATGAACGGGATGGACATCAGCAGAAGCAGTATCGTGCTGCCGGCAACGTGGACGTCGAAGACCAGCCAGCCGATGATCAGCACCGCAACCATCTCCAGGAATGCCAGCCCGGCATAGGGCGTCAGTTTCCCCAGCATCAACCCCAATCGGCCGACCGGGCTGACCATCAATTGCTCCAGGGTCCCCTGCTCACGCTCCCGGACCAGGCTGAATGCCGTCAGCGATACGGTCACAAGCTGCAGAATCACCCCGATCAGCCCCGGGATCATGAACGTTGACGTCTTCATATCGGGATTGAAGAGCATGTTGATTCGGGCGTCGACTTTTGGAGGCTGATCTTTCCGAATAGGACCAATTGGACCGATACGTCCGATTTGCGCCGCTCCTGCAGCCAGAAATGCCAGACGCGCGCGAGTGGCGACCTGGTTGTCTGAGCCGTCGATTAAGACCTTTATAGACCGAGTCGCCCCAGGGCGGGATCTGGAAAAGTCTGGCGGAATGATAACCGCGACGCGCGCCGACCCCTTACGGAGGGCCTCCTCCGCATCTTCAGGACCGGGGAGATATCCGGCCACTTCAATGTATTGAGTGTTGTGGAGGACCGTAATGTAAGCGCGGCTCTCCCGCGATCGATCCATATCGACCACCACCGTTTTTATATGTCGGATGTCGAAGTCGATTGCGAAACCAAAAATCGTGAGCTGGATCACGGGGATGACGAGGGCGATCACAAGCGTCGTCGGATCGCGGCGCAGATGGAGCAGTTCTTTGAGGGCGATGGCGAGATAACCGCGCATATTGGGATGGACGCTAGGCAGTTGGACGGGCTGGCTGGTCGTGCGCGAGTTTACGCGTTAATGTAACGAATACGTCTTCCAGAGATGGCTCGATCGGACGGATAGATGCGCCGGGGAGGCCGGCAGCGTCCAGCCCGGCAATCACTTCGGCGTCCTCGGTTTCTTCCGGCATCAGCAGATGGATCTCGGACTCGACGAGCGTGGCGTCCAGTGCGAACGGTTGTTTCTTGAGGACGGCCAAGGCGCGCGGGGCGGACTCGCATGCCACGGAGATTCGCCTCGTGCCTTGTGGAACCACGTCTGGGAGCTTCTTCAGTTCGGCCGGCGTGCCCAGGACCATCAGTTTGGACGCATATATATAACCAATCTCGTTGCATCTCTCGGCCTCATCCATATAGTGTGTGGTCACGAAAAGCGTTTTGCCCGCTCCGGCCAGCTCGAACAGCAGGTCCCACAGCTCCCGCCGTGCAACTGGGTCGATCCCGGCGGTCGGTTCGTCCAGGAAAACCAGGTCCGGCTCGTGGATCAGGGCAGCCGCCAAAGCCAACCTCTGCTTCCATCCGCCGGAAAGCTGGCCGCTCCGCCGGTCGAGGTAGGGCCGAATCCCGACGAGATCGACAACTTTCTCCGTTCGATCCTTTAGCGTTTGTCCCGAGAGACCGTAGATTCCCCCGAAGAACCTGAGATTTTCATCCGGAGTGAGGTCGCGGTAGAGGCTGAACGACTGGCTCATATAACCGATCGAGCGCTTGACCTCCTCCGGCTGGCGGATGATGTCGAATCCGTTTACCGTCGCCGTCCCTGAGGTCGGTACGAGGACGGAACAGAGCATACGGATGCAGGTGCTCTTGCCGCTCCCATTGGGGCCCAGGAATCCGAAGATCGTGCCCTTCTCGACGGCGAATGAAAGGTCGTCCACGGCCGTGAAGCTACCAAACTTGCGGGTGAGACCGCGAAGCTCGACCGCGGTTGCGCTCGGCTGACGATGGACGATTGGTCCCGAGTTAGCAAGGGACGGACGATTGGTAGGGGTGTTGGTGGATTCCATCGTCGATCGTCCATCGTCCATCTTCATTCCGCTCGATCCTAAGGTTCGAGTTTTCCGATACTGTGCACTGTCGCGAACATCCCGGGCTTGATCCTTGTGTCAGGTGATTTGAGTCGCAGCCGGACGCCGAATACCTGCTTGCCGCGCTCGTCCGGTGTTTGGAGATTGGCAGGAGTGAACTCTCCCTGCGTAGAGATACTCTCCACCACCGCGTTCACGGAATCTGAAATCCCATCGACGCGCAGGACGGCGCTGTCTCCGACGGCGACTTTTGCCAGTTTAATCTCCGGCACATAGACTCGGATCCAGAGGTCTGAGGGATCGGACAACCTGACAACCGGAGTATTAGGGCCGACGAGGTCGCCGACCGCGACGAGGAGACGCTCGACGATGACATTTTTCGGAGCGGTGAGCGCGCGTTCCGCGAGGTTCGCCTTCGATCCGTACACGGCGGCTTCCGCAGCCTTGGCGGCTGCTTCAGCTTGAGCGATCTCTTCGGGCCGGGCGCCACGATGGAGAGATTCGAGCTGTTCCCGCGCCTGATGAACTCGAGCCTCACCGGCACGGATGTCCTCGATGCGCGATCCGCGCCGGATCAGAATCCAGTACTCACGCGCCGCCGCGACCTCGGCCGCCGCGGCCTGGATGTCTTCACGGCGGGTCCCGGCGAGGACAAGCTTCAGGGCCGCTTCCGCCTGGCGATGTGCCTGACTGGCCTGTTCCAGCTCTTCGTGCGGGGTGCCTTCCTGCACCCGTTGATTGGCTTCTGCCAGCTCGCGCCTCCTGGCTGCGGAGGCGTCTCGATCGGAGATCGCCTTGTCGAACTGCTGCTTGCTGATCGCCCCCTGGTCAAACAGCTCCTGCATCCGGATGAGATCCTTCTCCGCGAGAGCCTCCTGAGCAGCGGCCGAATCGAGGCGGGCTTTCGCCTGCGCCTTCTCTTCCGGAGTCAGTCCGCGCTCGGCC
>ORMF010150607.1_pt1 | contig 11640 bp, 7 predicted proteins | sample 1779871 | NCBI WGS metagenome assembly ORMF01 (sample SAMEA104232316, study PRJEB22302) | groundwater metagenome | biome: forest; feature: aquifer; material: groundwater | place: USA | collected 2011-08-07 | depth 5.4 m
CGAAGATAGGCAAATAGACGATCGTCGCCGTAGGTCTCCGGCTTGGCGAGCGACTCTCGGTCGACCGGAATCAACCCGCGGCCATTTTTGCCGGTTGACTCGGCCAGCAATTGTTCCAACCACGCGCCGAGATCGTAAATTCCCGGCGACGCAATGATCGTGACTTTGTCCCGATGCTGATTGTGCGATACCCCGAGAATCGCCCCCAGAATAACCGCCGGATTATCGAGTGCACCAACCTCCGGCCCGCAGGCTGCGACCATCCTGCTCGTCTGATCCAGGAACTTCACTATATCGACGCCGATGGCCGCAGCCGGTGCGAGGCCGAAATCGGAAAGCGCCGAGTAGCGGCCACCAATGCCTGGCACTCCCAGGAAAATCTTTCGAAAGCGATCGCTTTCGGCTGCTTGCCGCAGCTTCGATCCCGGATCGGTAATCGCGATGAACCGATTGCCAACTTCGTGGTCGCCGACAACCTGCCGAGCTCGCTCGAAAAAATATTGTTTGAAAATGTTCGGCTCGAGCGTGGAGCCGGACTTACTCGAAACAATGAACAGCGTGTTAGCGAGATCGATGCTGTCTTCGATCGACTTGATCCGGGCCGGATCGGTTGAATCCAGCACGTGCAGCTCCGGGAATCCGGCGAGCTTGCCAAACGACTCGCGCATCACCTCGGGACACAGGCTCGATCCTCCCATTCCCATGAGCAGCACGTGCGAAAACTTCGCGTCCTTCACTTCTGCCGCAAAGTTAGTGAAGCGCCTGACGTTTCTTTGTTGCTCCGCCACGATATCCAACCAGCCCAGCCATTTGTCTTCGTCGCTGTTCGTCCACAGCGAGTGGTCGCGGGCCCAGAGCTTGCTGACTTTGCCAGTAGTCTCCCAATCATCGAGAGTCGCCTTGACGGCCTGAGACAGCTCATGTGGCAGCGAGAAATTTTGCAGATTGATTTCGGATGCCATAACGCGCGCCTCCTCCGGTCCTTAGGGTGCGTGCGCGGAACGCGTCGCTGCCAGATCGCGGAGGCTTTCGGTATAGGGAGCTCGGGCGACTCCGCGATCGGTGATGATCGCGGCGATGAATTCGTTGGGGGTGACATCGAAAGCAAAGTTGTGAACTTCTACTCCGTCGGGTGTCAGTTGATGATCTCCAATGTGAGTAACTTCCCTAGCGCCGCGCTGTTCGATGGGAATCTCTTCACCTGTCGGCGTGTTGAGATCTACGGTTGAGATCGGCGCGGCCACATAGAAGGGGATGTGGTGTTGCTTAGCCAGGACCGCCACCATGTAGGTTCCGATCTTGTTTGCCGCATCGCCGTTGGCAGCGATGCGATCGGCGCCCACCACTACACAATCGACTTTGCCTTGCTTCATCACGTGGCCGGCCATGTTGTCTGTGATCACGGTGACGGGAATATTGTCCTGCGCCAACTCCCATGCGGTCAGGCGCGCGCCCTGCAAAAACGGGCGCGTCTCGTCAGCAATTACGGCGACCCGTTTTCCGGCATCGATCGCGCCGCGAATCACACCCAGCGCGGTGCCGTAGTCTCCGGCGGTGGCCAGGGCTCCCGCATTACAATGCGTCAGCACCGTCGCGCCGTCGGCGATTAATTCGCCGCCAAATTTCCCCAGTGCGCGATTCGATTCGATGTCCTCGTTAAAGATCGCCAGCGCTTCGTTAACCAGCCGGTGCTTAACCTCTTCAACGTCTTTCGTATCGGCTTTAGCTTTCAAGAGTGCGCCGCGCATACGCTCGACCGCCCAAAACAAATTAACCGCAGTGGGCCGGGTCGCTTCCATGACCTGGCACATGAATTTAAAGTCGTATTCCAGGTCAGCCACTGAAGTCCCCACCGATTGGCTCGCTCCCAGCGCGAGACCCATTGCGGCCGAAACCCCGATCGCCGGTGCGCCGCGCACAACCATCTTCTTGATGGCGTCCGCGACCTCTTCGTAAGAGCGCAGTATCAGGTACTTTTCTTCGGTGGGCAGCAGACGTTGATCCAGCATGCGCACACCTTCATTCGTCCATTCGACGGTTTTGATCATTAAGTCTCGGAAATAGTCTTTGGTTTGAAGTGCAGCGTGAATCTTACTTGAGCAAGTGGCACATGGCAACGCAATCGCTCTGAAACGGGTGTCACTTAGATTCTCAGGTGTTTAGAGTACCGACTTTAGTCGGGTTCTTCACCGCGACAAAACCCCGACGGAAGTCGGTACTCTGAACGCCTTTTCTAAATTGAGCTGCTCAAAGAAACTCTAGCTCGCGCTCGCCATGGTACTTGACTGGGCGTTCAACTCTGCCGCGATCTCGCGCACCTGGCCCGTATGCCTCACCTCATGACTGCCAACAAACAACAGCCATTGATAGACATTGATCGGTCCCAGCACCGGATGTGGTTGAATAACCTCACCCAGAGCCAGGCCGTCGGCCGGGATAACGGCAGCGCGAAGCGCGGCGCGCGTCTGCTCCAACGCGGCCAGGCCCGACGCCGCATCGAGTTCACCGCTGGGACGAACCTCTTCCGGAGCGTTCCGGCGCCGGCTGCGATCGGCGATCACTGCCAGGTCAAGGCTCATGAGGACCGAGGACGTCTTGACTTCCGGTCTGAGCCCGCCTGCTTTTGCGTCAGCAACCCACTTAGTCATACCCATTCCGATACGCTTCTCAACTATGACGAGGTGTTGCAACACCTGCGCCACCGACCAACGATCGGGACCAGGCTGTCGGTCGCGCAACTCTGCCGGCACAAGTTCGATCGCCTGGTGCAGATCGCTTCGTTCGGCGTCGAGATAATCAAACACTTCTTCGAGTCGTGGATGCATAGGTCGTTCTCCTCTGCCTTTTGAGTACCACCCACCCAGCGCTTACGTCAACCCTCAATCGGGGCACTTCATTAGCGCCTCACTTCAGTGAGGTGGTCGACCACGGGTGTCAGTCCCTGGTAACCGTTTTGAAATGGTTTCACGGAGAGCCGTTGAAAGGCTCCCGGTTCGCCGGAAGACGATTGAGCACCTCACTGAAGAGGTGCCAAATGAAATCCGTCTGAATTCAGCGGACATGAAACCGTCAATTTTTTGACTTGAGCGAGCGCGCATGGTAACGTGCGCTTTCAGTCATTGCAGTTCTTTCAAATGCGTTTGGGTGTCCCGCGTCGAGCGGGAAGAATAGGGAAGCGGGTGAGAATCCCGCGCGGTCGCGCCACTGTGAAGATCGTCGCTTCGGAAAGCGACGATGCAAAAGCCAGGAGACCTGCCCGGACGCCGTTTGCAGCTTTCGAACGCCTCGCGCAAGGGTGTTCAGGCCGCCGTGGAATTTTCTCTCCTCAGGAAAGGTCCCGTCGCCAGCCTGTCGCTTTTGCGTGACAGAAAGGTCGGCGGGATTTTGGCTTTTCAGTCTTGGAATAAAAAAGATTCTCTGTGCGATCTCCGTGGCCCTCTTTGCCTCTGTAGTGATCATATCGCGCGGCAAGTTCACCACAGAGGCACAGAGATCCACAGAGCCTGCACAGAGGGAATCGCTAGTCGTACTTTCTCTCGTCAGTCCGTCGCTCCGCTCGTACTTTTGATGATCGTGGTGACGCTCATCTTGACGTCATCATGCTCCCTGCGTCGCAATCAGAACGCTTCCTCAATAACTGAAACACACGAAGTCATCGATGAAGCCGGCCGGCGCATCCAGCTTGCCGCTCATATCGATCGCATCGTCTCGCTCGCGCCTAATTTGACGGAGATAGTGTATGCGGTCGGCGCGGGCGATCGACTGGTTGGCGACACTGAGTACTGCGATTATCCGGAGGCGGCGAAGAAGGTCGCGAAAATTGGCGACACGATACACCCGAGCATCGAACGCATCATCGCTCTCAAGCCGCAGGTAGTGCTGGTCTCGACTGCGTCACAACTGGAAACTTTTACCAAACAACTCGATGAGCAAAAGATCGCCGTTTATGTGACTAACCCAGGCAATCTGGAAGAGGTCTTTCGATCGATTGCGACCTTCGGAGTTTTGTTCGGCACGCACGAACAGGCCGCAACCTTAGTCGCTGATCTGCGCCGTCGTACTACTGCTGTGGAAGCAAAGATCGGGGGAACAAACCCGGTCGCGGTGTTTTATCAAGTCTCTGGTGAACCTCTCTATACCATCGGCCGTGAATCATATCTGACTGATCTGGTGCGGCGCGCGGGCGGAACTTCGGTGACTGCCGATGTATCCGGCGCGTTCCCGCGATACAGCGACGAAGCCGCCCTGGCCGCACGACCGGATGCGATCATTTTGCCAAGCGGCGGCTCGATGGGAGATGCGAACTCGACGGTAGCTGCGGCGCTTAAGAACTCTCCGGCAGCATTGAATAATCGGGTTTATAAAATCAATGACGATCATCTTTCGCGGCCTGGCCCGCGGCTGGTCGACGGTTTGGAAGAGATGGCCCGCGCGCTGCATCCCGAGGCGTTTAGGTGAAGAGAGCTACAACCGCAAAGCCGTTGCGAAACACAGCCCAGGGTTGCCGCGCTTCGCGGCTACCCTGGGTAACCGGTCTAGCGATGGCAACCCGAACGGGGTTGTGTCTCTTTGTAAGCGCTAACAAGGCCCAGGAATGTCCCCCCACCTTCAATAGTTCGATTTGCGGAAGCGGTGCAACCCCGTTGGGGTTGCGTCCGATTTGATAATTCGATCCCAGGGTAGCCGCGCGACGCGGCAACCCTGGGCTGAGTTGCGTAACCGCTTCGCGGTTATTTCAGAGAGGAGAGAGAGCCGGTTGTCGATTAAGCGACAGCAATCAAATGACTCAAGCCGCGCCACCTTCGGTCGCACGCTCTTGATCTGTGGTGGCCTTCTGCTTCTGTTGGCCGTCATCGCCCTGATCGCTGCGCTCGTCGGCAGCCAGCGTCTCCCTCTGCAGAGTTCCGTTTGTGCGCTGGCGGGCGGATCGAACTGCGGACTCTCTTCTGAACAACAGGCGATTCTTTTTGATCTGCGTTTGCCGCGCATCCTGCTGGCCGGCGCGGTCGGTATGTGTTTGGCAGCGGCTGGCGCGGGTTACCAGGCGCTCCTGCGCAATCCGCTGGCCGAGCCTTATCTGCTGGGTGTCTCAAACGGCGCTGCGGTGGGCACGATGACCGCACTGGTGTTCTTCGGCGCGCATGAGTGGAGCCGTCCGGTGATGGCGTCTGCCGGCGCACTAATCGCGACGCTGGTGGTCTATCAACTCGCGCGCGGACGCGCCGGCGCGACGCCAGAGCGGCTGATTCTCGCCGGTGTAATCGTGACGACGTTTCTTTCGTCGGCGATCGTTTTTATTACCACGCTGATGGACGCGACGCGCATTCGTTCGTTCACGTTCTGGCTGCTGGGAGACCTGTCGGGAACTACAACGAATCTACTGGCGATCGCTTTCATCGCCGCGGCCGTCGGGGTCGGCGTACTGGTGTTGAATGCACGTTCGCTGAACCTGATGATGTTGGGAGAGCGCGACGCTTTCGATCTTGGTGTCGAGGTTGGCCGGGTGCGGCTGACGGTTTTCATCGCCGCAAGCCTATTGGTCGGCGCCTCGGTGGCCTCGAGCGGGTCGGTCGGCTATGTCGGTCTGGTGGTACCGCACCTGGTGCGGCTTTCTTTCGGCAGTGACAATCGCGTAGTGATTGCCGCGTCCGCTTTGGCCGGCGCCGCGTTTGTCATTGTCGCCGATACGGTGGCGCGAACGATCATCGCGCCGCGCGAATTGCCGGTCGGCGCAATCACCGCTTTGATTGGTGCGCCGCTATTTATCTACCTGCTAAAGAAGGGGTGACTCCCTCCCCCTTTGGGAGAGGGCCGGGGTGAGGGCGTAGCTAAGGACGAAGAGCGCGCGAGTCGGTAAGGCCCTCTCCCTAGCCCTCTCCCAAAGGGAGAGGGAACCCATGAAGGGTTCGGACGCAAGTTAACAACTTCCGCTACAGATGCTCGAAGCAAAAAACATCACAGTGAATTACGGCGACCGCAGCGCAGTGGTCGACATATCTTTGCGAGCTCAGCCGGGTGAGCTAATCGCCATCGTCGGGCCCAATGGCGCAGGCAAATCAACTCTGCTGCGCGCGCTCAATCACAGTGTTGAGCCAACTCTCGGTGAAGTCCGGCTCGATGGCAGGCTGCTTCGATCCTATGCGCGTAGAGTGGTCGCGCGCCGCATCGCGGTCGTCGCCCAGGAAGCAGATCTGCGGTTTCCGGTGACCGTAATGGAATTTGTGCTGGGCGGCCGCTATGCGTGGTCGAGCGCGTGGGGGTGGGAGAGCGAGCAGGATGTTGAGATCGCTCGTCGCATCCTGCGCGAAACCGAACTCGAAGATTTTGAAACCCGGCTGATGAATGAATTGTCCGGCGGAGAACGTCAGCGCGCAGTGGTCGCGCGGGCCTTGGCGACTGAGGCAAGGGTTTTCCTCCTGGACGAGCCGACCGCGAATCTGGATCTGGCTCATCAGGCCACGATGCTGCGATTGGTACGTGGTCGCTGTGATGATCGGCAAAGCGCAGCAATAGTTGTCACGCACGACCTGAACCTCGCGGCAGAATTTGCGGATCAGGTGATGCTTTTGAAAAACGGTCGTGAGATTGCGGTCGGACCTCCGCAGTCTGTCTTCACGCCGGAGTTGTTGAGAAGGGTTTTTGATTTGGAAGTGCTGGTTGATGCGCATCCGATCTCGGGCGCGCCCAGAATTACACCGGTACATTTGATGAGGTCAGTACCACCTGCGTGAGCGGGGTGGATCGAGTACTCAATTATCGCGTCGAGTGTCTTGAGCCACCCGCTCACGCAGGTGGTGCTGACCTCACGTCGACAAACGCACAGACTGAAGTCCGTGCCAACATCAACCGTTGAGAGGCGAGACAGGGAAGGCGGTGCAAAGCCGCCACTGCCCGCGCAACTGTAAGCGGTGACAATTCTCCGCAGGCTTTAGCCACTGCGCGAAAGCGTGGGAAGGCGCGGAGGGTTGGCGATTCGAAAGAATCACACCGTGAGTCAGGAAATCTGGTCGCCGATCACTGCAAGCTCGTACTGCGACGGGCAGGAGAAGCTAAAATGAAAAGAACAGAGTATTGGAAGAATCACGTTCAATCACGCACTATCAAGATCGATATCCAAACGACCGCGAAGCGGTTGCGATCTGTTGGAAAAAGGGGACGCAACCCCGTCGGGGTTGCGGCAGGAGAGGACAGGTCGCGTACCCAGGGTAGCCGCTGCGCGGCAACCCCGGGCTTTGTGATTCAACCGCTTCGCGGTTGCAGTCTGCTTATCTTGATCCTCGCGTTATCGGTGTTTGCTTCGGCACAAAACCTATCCTCAATCACAGGTCGCGTCACCGACCAGCGGGGCGCAAGTGTTGCCGGCGCCGAAGTGCGTTTGCGTTCGCGCAGTGGCGCGCAGCTAATCACGATGACTGACGATAGCGGCGCGTACGCTTTCAAGAATGTCGCACCAGGCTATTACGTTCTCGAAGTCAAGGCCGATGGGTTTGCCGGCTTTACCTCAAACGAAATGAGTATGGCCCGTGGTCAATCGCTCACTAACGACGTCAAACTTTCCGTCGAAGCCGTCAGTGAGAGCGTAATCGTCACCGCGAACGGTACCCCCCAGAGAATTGATGAAGTCTCAAAGGCGGTCAGTGTGCTTGACGATCAATCTTTCGAAGCCCGGCGCGAGTTGACTCTTTCCGAGGGCCTTCGCGGCACTCCCGGAATCCGCGTGCAGCAGCAAGGATCGATTGGGGCGTTAACCTCAGTCAGACTGCGCGGATTGCGGAATTTTGATACTGCAATTCTGCTCGATGGTTTGCGCGTGCGCGACGCCTCCGATATAAACGGCTCGGCCGTGGTCGTGATCCCGGACTTGCTGCCCACCGATCTGGATCGAGTCGAAGTGCTGCGGGGATCGGGTTCCTCGATTTACGGCACCAATGCGATTGGCGGCGTAATCAACCTGGTGCCAAGGACCGGGACCGGCCGATCACATTTCGAGTTGGGCTTTGACGGCGGCGGCCTGGCGCTTTTCCGGGAGCGCATTCGCGGCGCAGGTGGAATTGGGAAACGTGCTGGTTATAGTTTTGGCCTCACGCGTCTGGATGTGCGGCGCGGCGTGGACGGCAATGACGAGTATGGCAACACTGTCGGCGTCGGCCGTTTCCAAATCAACGTTACTCCTACCGTGATGATCAGCGCCAACTTTTATGGGACGATTGCGAACGGCCGCGTCAACGACAGTCCTTTTGCCCTGCCGGCGGCTTTCACCGGCGGTACATATCCGGGCGCTGTCGAGGGCACAACATTTCACAGCGACATCAACAACCCCGACGAGGGCCGGCGCAATCGCGTCCTCATCGGCTCGGTAAGACTGACCCAACAGATAAACGACAAGCTGTCTTATTCGGTTGCCTATCAGCATGTGGGCAACCAACGGCGCAACTATAACGGCCCACTTATCGATCCAAAGTTCGCCCAGTTCTATCCTTTCGGCGACTTCGCTTTTGCCGGCTTTAACAATGGTAAGACCGACACGCTCGATGCGCGTGCCAATTTGAGCCTGGGAGATCACAATCTGGCCACCGCCGGGTTCGAGTATGAAGCCGAGTCGATATTCCAATCATCGATTCCATCCTTTAGTCCGGTGAACAACACGACCGATCGCCAGCGCACGTTCGCCTTGTTCGGGCAAGACCAGATCTTTTTCTTTGACGATCGGTTGCAGATTTCCGTCGGGGCGCGCGCACAGCACTTCAGTATTCGCGCCGCCGACCGGCCGGGCTCGCTCGCGGCCATTAAGCCCGAAAGTTCACTGACGGGTGATGGCTCAGTGGCTTACTTCTTCCGTTCGTCGGGAACGAAGCTTCGCGCGCACGTCGGCAACGGTTTTCGCGCGCCTTCGCTGTTCGAAAGATTCGGGCAGGGAACTTTCTCGAGTCTCGGGTTCCGGCGCTTTGGCGATCCGACTTTGCGCGCTGAGCAATCGATCAGCTTTGACTTTGGCTTTGACCAGCACGTGGCAAAGGGCCGCGCACGCTTTGGCGCGACCTACTTTTACACGCACCTAAAAAGAGTCATTGCCTTCAATAACTTTTTCGCAATTGATCCGTTAGGGCTGGGCCGTTTTAGTGGATACGAAAACCGGCCGGGCGGCTTTGCGCGCGGTCTTGAGACTTACCTCGACGCAGCCCCGTGGCATAATGCCAACCTGCACGCTTCGTACACTTATACGAACAGTGATCGCGTTGTGACCGGGCGCGGTCTGCAACCCGAGTACGTCATCCCGCGTCATCTTTTTGGAATCAACCTGACGCAACGCTACCGTTCATTTCTGGTCAGTTTTGATCTGAACCGCACCGGATCTTATATTGCTCCGGTGTTTGAAAACGATTTTCCGTTTCGCACTGCGGAGCTGACCTTCTCGGGCTACACGAAAGCCGATCTGTTCGGCAGTTACGAACACAGGCTGTCTGAGCAGGTGGTGGTGTCTTTCTTTGCTGGCGCGGACAATCTCTTCAACGCGAGGTATTTCGAAAACGGATTTCGCGCGCCGGGGATAGTCGGCAGGGGAGGAATCAGTTTTCGCTTCAGGTGAGCATGGTAGTTAATGAGGTCAGTAGCGCCTGGGTAAGCGGGCGGGTCAACAGATCAACCGAAAGCGTTGAGCGCCAGACCCACCCGCTCACGCAGGTGGTACTGCTTTCGTGAGTAACGTTGCTGCTTACGACCCGGCTCATCGAGAGGCGCTAACAAAAGATTGAGAATCGATCAGCAATCAATCGTTGACTCGTCAGCATCCCTTATTGAAGGAGAAGACTACTATTGGGAAGGAGCTGCAATGGTCTTCACCGCACGCTATCACCTGCGGCGCGGTTATTGTTGCGAGCACAACTGTCGTCACTGTCCATACGAAGAAGCGGTGACTAAAGACCCAAGCACGCTTAAGAAAAGCAAAACCGCCAGTTGAAAGCGGATCTTTAATCAGGCCCTGCTAGTGGCAGAAAAAAGAAGCGCGCGGGCGAGGCAGGCGCCGAACTTGGCTCTTGCCTTACCACACACGTCTTCTTTTTTCGGTTACGAAAGAGACTCTCTCAGCGATCACTTCCACCCAGCGCGCCGCCGGCCAGGAAGACGACGCCCAGCAGTATATGAATAATGTGATCCGTCCTGCCGAACATCAAGAGTGTGCCAATGGAGAGCACGTGGTCGTGACCTGCGCCCAGGAACCAGCCGCAGACACCCAACAGAAGATAGACGAGGCCAAACAGCAGACAGAAACCGCGCGCGCCGCTGGCCGACCCTGAAAAGCCGAAGTAGAGGGCAATCACACCAGAGACTATGTGAACCATATTGTGCGCCATGTTAAGGTGCGCGCCGAGCAGGTCATGCCTAAAGATCCCGGCAATGCCCGCAATCAAAAAAATCAGGCCGAGAAGTTTACAAACAGTCTTTGCCATCTTCTTGATCCTCCTGTGAAACGTCTAGGAACCGCGACGAATCCGTCCTTTCGAATCGAAGGGTCGCAATCCAATGTGCGAGGTGTGTCTGGAAACGCGCGGATTGTACACCAAACGGCTGCAAGCGCAAGGTTTTTGGATAAGTTGGTTTTTATCATGTATTGAGCTTTCACTGGTGAGGTTAGTAACCGGGAGCGGTGGCGACCGGGTCATCGTCCTGGCAAGTTTCGGCCCTTCGGTGTATTGACGCCCGGTCGCTCCCGGTACTGACCGCGTTATCTGCGTCGCGTTGAGGCCAACCCGCACAGTGCTATAATCCAACTTCATTGAGACAAGTTGAAAGAGTGGGTTCCTGGCGCCTTGATCGTCAGTTTGTCAGTAGTTAGTTGTCAGTTCCGTCCTTATTCGAATTTGAATTTTGCACCTCGAATAAGGACCAAAGTACAAAGCTCAAAACACCAAGTACAACTCAAAATCAACTGACCGCTGACCACTGACCACTGACCACTGACCACTGACCACTGACCACTGACCACTAACAACTAACCATGACTAATTGGGAAACCATTATCGGCCTCGAAATTCACGCGCAACTGAATACTAATTCGAAAATCTTTTGCGGGTGCTCGACGCGTTTTGGCGATGAGCCGAACGCCAATACTTGTCCGGTGTGCCTCGGTTTGCCGGGCGCGCTGCCGGTGCTCAACTGGCGCGCAGTGGAACTGGGCGCGCGCGCCGCACTCGCGCTGGGACTGAAGATCAATGAACGCTCGATCTTCGCGCGCAAGAATTATTTTTATCCTGATCTCCCTAAGGGTTATCAAATCTCGCAATACGATCAGCCATTTTCGGCCCGCGGCGTCCTGGAAATCATGACGGCCGATCGCGATGAGGCCGGTCACGCGCACCATTGGCGACCGATGACCGTCAACGTCACGCGCCTGCATTTGGAAGAGGACGCCGGAAAGAATGTGCATGAAGGCCTGCCTGACGTCGATCGATACTCTTACATTGACCTGAACCGCGCCGGCACTCCTTTGGCAGAGATTGTTACTGAGCCTGACTTTCGCACCTCCTGGCAAGCCTACGATTATGTCAATCATGTGCGTCGCGCACTGCAATGGGTGGGCGCCTCCGAAGCCGACATGGAAAAGGGAAACCTGCGCTGTGAAGCGAATGTCTCTGTGCGACG